>ERZ795056.6527-NODE-6527-length-11363-cov-12.480014_pt1 | contig 11363 bp, 13 predicted proteins | sample MGYA00375140_ERZ795056 | MGnify/ENA primary metagenome ERZ795056 (study PRJEB30185, sample SAMN05720227) | activated sludge metagenome | isolation source: Anaerobic digester | place: USA | collected 2015-03-09 ...
CGCAGCTAGCTGCGGTTGACATCAAGGGTGAAAGCACTCGTGACCTCGCTGAAAAGGTCCTTTGGGTTGGTACTCTGACCCCGGATGGTGCCCCATGTGCAATATCTCTTCATTGTCAAAAGACTGAAGTGAAGCGAATCGCCGAAATCCTAATGCGAGGCGAGATCTCGCTCCCGGCAAAAACAAAGATCAACCTTTCCAAGAGGGATTACGACCTAGCTTTTCACAACAAGGTTCGGGAGGGGGATCTAGCTGAATTGCTGATACATCCAACTTCACCAGCATACGAAGCTGGCTCGGAGCATGTGCTATCCAATGAGCTTGCTCAGATCGGCCTTACCGCGGAGGCGCATACGAATTTGTTGCTCGGCTGGCTCAGGAAACAGGCCCAGGATCACCCTGTTGAATTAGACAAGACTCTTTCGACTATTGAGCAGCTGAACGTTAGTGGTAAAGCGTATCTGCCGAAATCGATGACTTTTCCGCAAAGAATGCGCTTAATCAGGCATTGGGCGCAGGGTGAGATTTAATCCGCCTAATGGATTGGCGAGCTTGACTAATAAAACTGAGCGAACTTTTCACTAAAGATGCAGCTTGACATTGGATATTCATCCTTCTCCGGGCAAAAATCCTATGTGGCTGTTGTCTGCTCCGACGCCAAAAGCGTATATTCGCATTTATTAATATAAAACTAATAGCTTTTGATACGGAGTACTCGCAAGATGGTCAAACGTGCAGTCAAGAAGATCCAGGATGTGCAAGCTGAGCCGGATGAAGTGTTTGAGTTGGCCGCAGAACTTTTCCGGGTCATGTCAGCGCCGATGCGTCTGAAAATCATCAGCAGTCTGTGTAATCGGGAAAAAAACGTCAGCGAACTGCTGAGTGAAATCGATACCACCCAGCCTAACATGTCACAGCACTTGAACACGCTTTATCAGGCAAGCGTTCTGGGAAAGCGGCGGGATGGTGTGCAGATTTACTACCGGATCATTGATGAACGGGTGGCCAACCTGTGTCGTGCCGTTTGCACGCAGATTGCCATTGAGGGCGACTACGCAGACGCCTGAATGGGGAAAATAGAGGCCCTGTCGCGGGTTTCTACGGTATTGGCAACGGTGATGATGGCTTTAGCATTCATGGCATATATAAGGAATTGATCATGAAGCGTTTTATGCTGTTGTTTGCCGGTTTGCTGACGGCTTCACTGGCATGGGGGCAAGTCAAGGTGGTTTACCACTTGAGTGAGGGCATCCCACAGGCTGCACGAGCCATCGGAAACATTCGAAATCATCTCAACGCCGACTCGACAGCCAAGATCGTTGTTGTGACACATGGCGCTGGTATTGATTTTCTGCTCGACGGTGCAAAAAATCCCAGAGGACAGCCCTTTACCGGAGATATCGGAGAGCTTGCTGGGCGTGGCGTGGAATTCCGGGTCTGCAACAACACGCTGATTACGCGCGATCTCACCAAGGACAAAGTGGCGATGGAGGCAACTATCGTCCCGTCCGGCGTTGCGGAAGTAGCGAGACTTCAGGCTAAAGAAGGTTTTGTATATATCCATCCCTGACTGGTACCTGGGTCAAATTTCTAATTGAATATTCTTACTTTTTCAAATGCACACAAGGAGATTGAGCGATGAAATTGAACGCTTTGGTTATAGCCAGTGCGCTGACTGTTGTCACTGGCTGGGCACAAGCACAGGCGGTTGATCCGCTGCAGGTTCGCAGTTGGGCGTCAGCCTGCGCTAGCTGCCATGGAACCCACGGAGTGGCCCAGGCCGGCAATGAGTCCCTGGCAGGTGCCAACAAAGATGACATGCTGAAGAAATTGCTGGACTTCAAGTCTGGCAAGAAGCCTGCGACCATCATGCACCAGCTCTCCAAGGGTTACTCCGACGAGCAGCTTGCTGCATTGGCCACCTATTTCTCCGCACTGAAAAAATAAGAGAGACCCTATCATGATGAAACGTCGTCAATTTGTACAAACGGTTGGTACGGCTGGCTCCCTGGGCGCGCTGGGTTTGATGTCTGGCTGTGCAAGCACGGGCAGCGGCAAGGGCCCCAAAGTGGTGGTCATCGGTGGCGGTTATGGCGGTGCAACTGCGGCGAAATACGTCCGCATGTGGTCTGACTACGGTATCGATGTGACACTAGTTGAGCCCAACAGCACATTCATTTCATGCCCCATTTCCAACCTGGTTCTGGGCGGCAGCAAAACCATGGCCGACATCACTACACCGTATGACAACCTTGTCAAGCGACACGGTGTTCGGTTGGTACAAGACATGGTGACCCGCATCGATTCAGATAAACGCATGGTCATGTTGGCGAAAGGCGGCGAACTACCTTACGACCGTTTGATCGTGTCGCCGGGAGTGGACTTCATGTGGGAAAACCTTCCTGGCATGGCCAAAGATGGTGCTAAGGACAAGGTGCTGCATAGCTGGAAGGCTGGCGCGCAGACGGTTGCCCTGCGCAAACAGCTGGAAGCCATGCCCGATGGTGGCGTGTATGCCTTATCCATCCCCCTTGCACCATACCGTTGCCCGCCCGGCCCGTACGAGCGCGCGTGTCAGGTTGCCAGCTATTTCACCAAGGCCAAACCCAAGAGCAAGGTGTTGATACTGGATGCCAATGACGACGTCACGTCCAAGGGGCCTTTGTTCAAGAAAGCATGGGCAGACCGTTACGCTGGCATGGTTGAGTACCGCCCCAAGCACAAGGCTGTAGATGTAGATGCCGCTACCAACACGTTGAAGTTTGAGTTCAACGATGACGTGAAGGCGACCGTGCTCAACGTTATTCCTGAAATGCGCGCGGGTGACATTGCAGTGAAGACCGGCATGGCCACTGCCAACAAACGTTGGTGTGAAATAGATTTTCTGACGCACGAGTCCATCGCCGTAAAAAACGTACATGTCCTGGGCGACTCCATCCAGATCGCGCCGGCAATGCCCAAATCAGGACACATGGCCAACCAGCACGGGAAGACCTGCGCTGCAGCCGTAGTGGCGCTTTTGACGGGGAAGCAGCCCAACCAGCTGCCCATCTACAACAACACCTGCTACAGCTTTGTGAGCGAAGAAGATGTGGTGCATGTCTCCAGCGTTCACCGCTACGACGCAGAAAAGAAAACCATGTTGACAGTTGCCGGCTCAGGCGGTGTATCCAGCGCAGCCAATGAACTAGAAGGGCGCTATGCCATGGCTTGGGCGCGCAACATCTGGGCCGACACACTGGCTTGATGGGTTGATTGCAAGGTAGAAAGATGAGAGCAGGTTTTAAATGGGCCGCTGCACTTGCCATGGCGGCCAGTGCGAGTACATGGGCGCAGTCGGCTGATGAAGCACGGGCAAAAAAAATCGTGACAGGGGTCTGCTTTGTCTGCCATGGTGCGGAAGGAGAATCCTCCAGCGAGGTATTTCCCCGCCTGGCTGGGCAACACTGGGAATACATTGCCAAACAACTTGAAAACTTCAAGTCAGGCAAGCGCAAGAGCACAGCCATGGCGGACATGGTGGCCAAGCTGACCCCGGGCGAGATGGTAGCGTTGGGCAAGTATTTCGAAAAGCAGAGCGCGCCAGCAGAACCACCCAAAGATGTTGCTTTGGCGGCGGTTGGGCGCTACATTTTTCACAATGGCAACAAATATAGTGGTGTTGCCGCCTGCGTCAGTTGCCACGGAGAAGGTGCCTTGGGAACCACCAGTTTGCCACGTCTGGCAGGTCAATATGCTTCTTACACAGAGAGCCAGTTGAAGCTATTCAATACCCGCGAACGGACCAATGACAATGCGGTCATGCATTCCATCGTGGCAAAAATGACACCGCTGGAAATGGCCGCTGTAGCGGAGTATCTGAGCGGCAAGTGATTTCTTTTGAAACCTGCCAGTTACGAGGGTCAGGTAGCCCGCGCAACAGGCAGGTTTCTGGCGATGGATTCGCCTTTGATGGGCCGGTTGTCCAGCAGTCGGTCCATCAACCCCGCACCTCCCCACATGCCCAGCAAAGTGATCCAGGCCGTGAGCGCAAAAATGGCGCCGCCTGTCATGCCAGCGCCCACCGCGCAGCCACCGGCCAGCATGGACCCAAATCCCATGAATATGGCGCCCGCGATGTAGCGTGTCATGCTGTAGCCATCCTTGAAGCCTTCGAGCTTCAGGTCTCGTCCGAACCAGGCTCCCAGAAACGACCCGGTGAATACACCCGGCAGCAAGCCAAAATCGAACCCGATCCCCGGGGCTGGAGAGGCCAGCACGCGCATCAACCATTCGGCAGAGGGCCCACTGAATGTCAGGCCCTGAACCTGGATGGGCTGGAAAGATTGGGTCGATATCAGATAGCTGAACCACCAGGCCGCGGCCACCGTCAGGCCTGTACCGATGCCACCCAGCCAGATCCAGAAACTGTGGCGGGGGCTGCGCCATGAAAAATACATTGCAGCGGCTAGCCAGATCAGGCCCGCGACCAGACCGCCCCACGGCCCAACGCCGGTAATGGCCAGCAGATCACGTGAAGGGCCTGCCTCCACGGTCCACCAACTGCTGATGATGCCGCGTAGCGGTGCGAGTGCACCCGAGAGCGAGGCCTGCGCGGTGACGGCGAAGATAAGGCCAGACAACAAGGCCCGCAGGTTGCCATTGGCTGACAGCACCAGCAGGCGGCTGGCACAACCGCGCGTCATAATCATCCCGGCGCCGAATACCAAGCCACCGATCAACGCGCCCGACAGGCTGCCACGCGTGGCAAGCTGACGTGCGGTGCTAACGTCCAGGTTGTGAGTCAACAGCAGCGCTTGCACGGTCACCACGGCAGTTGCAAAGGCAAGAAGCCAGACCGACAGCTTTTCGCCAAATGTTCGATGCCAGAACTCAATCACCGCCGCGCGCAGACAAAACCGCGACCTTTGGGCAAAAAAACCAAAGAGCGCACCGATGACTGCGCCACCAACGGCGAGTACGGTTCCGTCGCCATATTGCTCCAAAACGGTTGCCAGATCCACGGCATTCCCCAATAATTCAGTAATTGCTTATATTAATGGCAGGCGAATCATGGAAGTTGACCCTGATCAAAAGTTTCGTGACTGTTTGTGGCAAGGTGGAGTCCACGTGGTGCCAAAGATGCATTGACTGACATACAGAAGGTGAAACCATGAATTTTCTGACCCGGAACGCAGCAGGAAAGCGCGTGCGGCTTCGCGCGCTGGGCATGTTGGTGGCTGCTTGTGCGTGCGCACCTGCGCTCAGCCAGACAACCGCGAACCAAAACGGCACCTCGAATTCGAAGAAGACTGCACCGGAAATGGCAGCACAGAAGGTATCGCCTTCTGCCTGGTACGTGGAAGGTTTGGGCGCTTTGGGCTCCAGTGCCAATCAGAACTTCATTTCCAACGCGGCGTTCATTGTGACGCCGGCTGGTGTGGTCGTAATTGACGCGCTGGGCTCGCCAGCACTGGCCGATCGTTTGATGGCGGAAATCCGTAAGGTGACGCCACTGCCTGTTACTCACGTCATCATCACGCACTACCACGCAGACCACATTTACGGTCTACAGGCTTTCAAGGCGCAAGGTGCGCGCATCATTGCGCATCGTGCTGCATTAGAGTACCTGAACTCGGATACGGCACGCCTGCGGCTTGAAGCCTCAAGGCAAGAACTCTCGCCATGGATTGATGACAAGACGCGTCTGGTGCCTGCAGATGAGTGGATTGACGGACCCCGGGAGCTGACCGTGGGCGGCGTGCGCTTCATGTTGCAACCCGTCGGTCCGGCACACACGCCCGAAGATCTGGTGGTGTATTTGCCTCAGGAAAAAGTGCTTTTCGCAGGTGATCTGGTCTTTCGCAGCCGCATCCCCTATGTCGGGCAGGCGGATAGTGGCCACTGGATCAAGTCACTCGATACGCTTCTGGCTTTTGACTCGAACGTGATTGTTCCCGGGCATGGACCGCTCTCGTCTGAGGCCCGCAAAGACATGGAACTCACGCGGGATTACCTGATATACCTGCGTACAGCCATGGGAAAGGCGGCGCGTAACATGGAACCATTTGAAGAGGCTTATCAGGCGACGGACTGGATGGCGTTTGAACATCTTCCCTTGTTTCGTGTGGCCAATCGAATGAACGCATATAACACCTATTTGCTGATGGAAAGAGAGGCGCCCTGATGTTGAAACCGGATATGCTGCGCCGCCGCGACTGGCTCATGGTGGCCGGAAGTACAGCTGCGGCTTCAATAACGCCTTATGTCTGGGCTGCTGGCGCCGTATTGCCGGCTCCGGAATCGCTGGCTGATGAACTGGCCAAGGCTTTGAGGGCAGGGCAGCCTCTGGTCGTCATGGTGAGTCTGGAAGGGTGTCCGTTTTGCCGTATTGCCCGGGACAACTACCTAGATCCGGCGCGTCGTCAGGACGGAATCCCCATCTTCCAGATCGATATGCGCAGCCCGGTGCCCGTGCGTGATTTCAATCGGGCGGCGGCAACGCAAGACCAGCTGATTCGCGACTGGAAAGTCAAAGTTGCTCCCACAGTCTTGTTCTTCGGCCCCGGCGGCAAGGAAGTTGCCGAGCGCATGGTGGGTGGCTACATCGAAGACTTTTACGCGGCGTATCTGGAGCAGCGACTCAAAACTTCCCGTGCAGCCATCAAGGCCTGATGAACCTGGGTGGTTAAAAAGCCTAATATTTCATGCCTGAATAGGCCTTAGACCTCGTCGGTATTGTGTGAGTAGCTATCAAAAACATAGTGTATGACGCAAATACGGTGACATGCCACAATTACATCAGCCGTGGCAAATATAGATTGACGGCGCAACCGCATTCAGTGTGTAAGGCACCATGATCCCCATCAAGACCGAATCCGCCTGGAAAGGCACTTCTGATTGTCGCAATTGTGGCATTCGGGACATGGTGCTGTTTGCCGATCTGAACGAGCAGGATTTCGGACTGATCCACGCGCCAATTGATGACATGGAATACCACGCTGGCGCCGCGTTGTTTCAGGAGGGCGACTCCGCGGTCGGCATCTTTACGCTGCGCAAGGGGATGATCAAACTGGTGCGAAGCACCAACGATGGCCGTCCGCGCATCGTTCGCGTGTTGCGCGCGGGTGACGTCGCCGGGCTGGAAGCGCTGGGCAATTCCCGGTACGATACCGACGCGATTGCGCTCACCGATGTGTCGGTGTGTCGCATACCCCTTTCGGTTATCCATACGCTGGGCTCCCAGTCGCCCCGCCTGCACCAGCGCCTGATGGAAAAGTGGTCGCGTGCCCTGCGCGACGCCGATGACTGGCTGGCCGACCTGAACTTTGGCACCGCTCGTAACCGGGTCTGCAACTTCGTACTCAAGATGCGCAGCACGACCGACGCACAGATCGTCACGCTGTTTGCCCGTGAAGACATGGGTGCCATGGTTGATCTGAAAATGGAAACGGTCAGCCGTGAAATTAGCGCGCTCATCCGTGAACAAGCGATTGAGCCACTGGACAAGACGGGGCGGATCTACCGCATCCTGAAGCCAGAACAGCTGCAACCAGCCTGAAGGCGGTTGCAGCTACAGCGCCTACTCGTCCGCATGGCGAGCGTCTTCATTCATCTTGCGTTTGAAAAAACGCATGAAAAATACGCCCATGCCCAGCATGAATATGATTCCCGTAATGCTCATCAGGCCGTAGTCAGTCGAAAAAAGATCGGTCAGCAGTTTCATGATCAGGGTTCCTCAATAAGTTTTTTGAGTATGGAAGCCTGACCGGTCTGCGTAGTGATATTTATCAATGCGTTGCAGCGGCGATGCGCTTTCCGGCTTTTCCTTGATGCAGAACAAACTGGCGTTGTTTGGTTCTTGAACTTGGGGAAAAATTATTGATTCAATCCCTTTTTTCAGTATGGCAAGCAGGTTTGCTATCTAATTTATAGCTAATTACTCTTGTTGAATAAGGACTGATGGCCAATTTGGCATCTCATTTCGTCAAGTTGACGAATAAACGGGTGAGCCGTTCTGGCAGTTGCTCAATCCGGTCCACCACGGTGGCGTGGTGGCCAAAGATGTCATGCACGTAGGCATCGGCCAGCAGGTCGAGGCTGATGCAGTGGGTGTGCATGCCCTGCTGGGCGAGTTCCTGAACCGCTTGTCGGGTATCGGCGACCAGTGCGGCTTCGTCGGGCACATCTACGTCTGACGGGCGGCCATCGGTCAGCACCAGCAGAAGTTTTTTGTCCGCCTTTTGTGCGCCCAAGTAATGGGCGGCGTGGCGCATGGCCGCCCCCATGCGGGTGGAATATTCTGCCTTCAGTGCCGCCAGCCGTGCCTTGGGGGCATCGCCCCAATCCTCGTCAAAGCCCTTGATGTGCTGGTAGCGCACATCATGCCGGGTGTTGGAGTGAAAGCCCGCGAGCGCAAACGGGTCGCCCAGCCGATTGATAGCCCAAGCCAGCAGGGCCACGGCTTCCTGGCTGAGCGCCAGGCGCGTTTGGCCAGTTCCGGGCACAGTATCGTTGAGCGATTGCGACAAATCCAGCAGCACCAGAACAGCAATGCTGCGGCCGTCCGTTCGGTGGCTCATCAGAATGCGCGGGTCTGGCTGCGCACCAGCGCGCCAGTCAATTAGCGATCGCAGGGCCACATCCAGATCCAGCTCGCTGCCTTCTTCCTGGTAGCGGATGCGCACGCGGCTTTGGGGCTTGAGCAGGTCCAGCAGCCGCTTCAGCTGGCGCGCCAGCCCTGCGTGTCGATGCAGCAGCGCGTCGATGTCGCTGGCGTCACCGCTGGGGTGCAAAGCTTCATACACGCTCACCCAGTCGGGCCGGTAGGTCTGGCTGGCAGCGTCCCACTCCGGGTAGTGGCGCGGCGGAAGGCCGTGCTCTTCTGCCTTGTCTGCAGGAGGGGGCTCTGTAAAAGCATCTTCCTCGTCGCCGGCTTCGATGAAGGTCCAGAGATGACGGTTGTCGTCCCGGTAACCAACCACGGTATTTTCGAAATACACGCGTCCCAGTTGATCGCTCTGGCGGCGGGTGCGGGTTGCGTGTTGAATGGCCAGCATCTGCATGGCCAGGGTACTGGACTCGTCATCCGCGAGCAAGGTGTGGAAAGTTGCAACGCAATGGTTCAGTGCAAGATCCTGATAGTCATGCTGCGGGTCAAGCAGAGCCCGCGACAGCATGGCTAGGCGGTGGCGCAGGCAACTGGCCACTAGCGGGTCGCAGGCCCCTTCCGCGGGCCGAGGATGCAAAGCCAGCAGCAACGGGTGCAGGCCTGGGTAGTGGCGCAGCAGCAGGTGATCCACGCGGGCGTCTTCCAGGCACTCAATCGTCAGGCGCTGCAAGGGGCTAAGATTGTCGGCCACCAGCGACTGACTCCAGCGACGGTGTGCGGCCATGTGGGCCAAAGCCAAGCGGTACCGGTCGATGCCTTTGATCGGGTATTCGCCTGCGAGGTCGTCATAGACATCGGGCAGGCAGATGCTGTCGTCCGGTGTGTGGTGTGTGGTCCAGGGTGCCGGAGTGGTTTTGTCGCCCCATCCGGTGGCGTAGGCACACAACGGCACATTGATTTGCCACAGTGCACGTAGCGTCAGACTCAGCTGGTTCTCCACGTTGGCCAATAGCGTCCCATGACGCTCACGTTGCAACACCGCCCGGCTGTCGGTTAGTTGCAGGGAAAAATACTCACACTGGCGCTGGGGGTGATGCTGGTAGTGGCGCGCGCCGTAATCTGCCCAGCGCGCAAAACCCGCTACCGTCAGCACGCGCAGCAAATGCGGCGCCTGCGCCAGTAACACCGGCAAACCGGGGCTCGCAAAGGTGGTGTGGTGCCCGTGGATCGACACCGATGTGCGGGCCATCACCTCTTGCACGGAGCGCAGATAGTGGCGCAATGGGTCTGGTCCCTGCAGACGTCGCGCAACGGCAGCGAGGGTTTGCAGCAAAGGCGCCATAGCACCGCTGTTGGGTGACTTCTGCATGGCGAACAGCACGGCTGTTACATCGGCCAGTGCTGTTTCACCCACGATGCGGGCCACCTGTGGCCACTCCTGCAGCATTGCCAGCACCGGCTCCGGCCCGCGGCCCATCTTGCCTAAAGCACGGGCGCCATCCAGATACGCATCCATGCCAGCGGGGCTGAGTACCATCGCAGCTTCTGCCATGCAGTCAGCAAACACGGCCTGTACGGCGGGGAAACTGCACGCCAAATGGTAGCGCCAGGATTCAAGTTGCTCAGGCGTGGGAGCCATGATGCCAGGGCTCAGGTCAGCACCGCATCGATGGTGTGGTCCAGCGTCTCACGAATGTCGGCGTCATCGGTGATGGGGCGCACCATCGCCATACGACAGGCATCTCGCGGGGCCACGCCACCCATGATAAGTGTGGCGGCATACACCAACAGACGCGTGGAGATGCCCTCAGAAAGGCCGTGGCCTTTGAGCTGGCGCGCAGCGTGGGCAATCTGCACCAGTTGTGCCGAGCGTGTTGTGACCAGCCCCGTCTCGCTACTGACGATCTGAGCTTCCAGCCCAGCGTTGGGGTAGTCAAATTCAAACGCTGCAAAGCGCTGTTTGGTCGATGGTTTGAGATCCTTGAGCAGACTCTGATAACCGGGGTTGTATGAGATCACCAATTGAAAATCGGGATGGGCATGAACTGTCTCCCCCTTTTTGTCCAATGGCAGCTGGCGGCGGTGGTCGGTTAGCGGGTGAATGACCACCGTGGTGTCCTGCCGTGCCTCGACAATCTCATCCAGATAGCAAATTGCACCCGTTCGTGCAGCCACGGTTAACGGTCCGTCCTGCCAGCGGGTGCCGTTGACATCCAGCAAAAACCGGCCTACAAGATCCGATGCGGTCATGTCTTCATTGCAGGCCACGGTGATCAACGGGCGGCCCAGCCGGTGTGCCATGTACTCAATGAACCGCGACTTGCCGCAGCCGGTTGGCCCCTTCACCATCACGGGCAGACGGGCTGCGTAGGCCGCCTCGAACAGCGACACCTCGTTGCCCTGGGGCTGGTAAAAAGGAGTGGTCATGAATGCCTGCGCTGAATGCTGCGGCTTTAGCGGTGGGCGCCAATCTTTTCGCGCCAGCCGGGGTAGAGTTTGTCGGCGTCGCCGGGGAAGGACTCAAACGCCCGTGCAAACTCTTCGTGCTCTTTTGCCCACTCAATCGGGTCAGCACCGGCCTTCCAACAATCATAGGCCTGGCGCAACGAGGTGGCGCCCGCCGCAGGGCTGTCGATGTGACCGTAACTGCCGCCGCCCGAGGTGTTGATGACGTTGCCGTGGCCCAGATTCTCGAAGAAGCCAGGCAGGCGCAGCGCGTTCATGCCGCCCGAGATGATCGGAGTGGTGGGCTTCATGCCAAACCATTCCTGGT
>ERZ795056.6528-NODE-6528-length-11362-cov-13.336959_pt1 | contig 11362 bp, 6 predicted proteins | sample MGYA00375140_ERZ795056 | MGnify/ENA primary metagenome ERZ795056 (study PRJEB30185, sample SAMN05720227) | activated sludge metagenome | isolation source: Anaerobic digester | place: USA | collected 2015-03-09 ...
TCCGTTGACAGTATTGTGAGTTGCAATGGTCAGGAAGACCACGTGAGTATGGCCGCGAACGCCGCTACCAAAGCCCGCCGTGTAGTGCTGAACCTCGAACGCCTGCTCGCCATCGAATGGATGGTAACCATGCAGGCCCTGGATTTCCGGCGCCCGCTGCGTTCTTCCGAAACCATCGAAAAAGCGTCATCGACTTATCGTTCCGTCGTGCCACGCCTGGCCGAAGACCGGGTGCTGAGTGATGATATTCAACAAACGATTGAATTCCTCAGAGTTATGAGTTATGAGTTATGAGTTATGAGTTTTTGGTGGTAATCCTTGGCTTACGTATTGAAAAGGCAAAGGGTTGCCACCAAAAACTCATAACTCATAACTCATAACTCATAACTCATAACTCTTTCAACCGCTTCAATAGCCTTCCGATCCCGTTCTTCAAAATTTCCACTGATAATGGTGTAAGGTAAATTGCGTTGTTCGAGCACCTCTTTCAGCCGGTTGAACATCCATTCGCGTTTTTGTTCGTATTCCCGCAGGCCGTCGTTGACCCAGGGAATATCGGGTGCAAGCAGCAGGAAATGGTCGTAGTGCCGGTTTTGGCTGGCCCAGATAATCCAGGGCTGGCAGACGCCGTTGAAATAAATTTCGCTCCAGACCTGGGTGACGATCAGTTCCGTATCGCAGAAAAGAACACGGTTCGCCAGCGGGGCCATTTCGTCTTCCCGGTAGAGTTGTCCGCCTGCGATGTGCGCGAAGTCGAGTTCGGTGAGGTCCATGCCGAATTTTTCGCAGTAGGTACGGCCGTATTCTTCCACAAAAACGGTTTCGAAATGGCGGGCAAGGAATTCCGTCAGGTAACTTTTGCCACAACTTTCGGGGCCGAGCAAGGCAATTCTTTTGATGGGTGGGGAGTCGTTCACTGGATTGTAAATGTATTTTCGGGTTACATAACTATTATTAAAGCAGTGGAAAATTAGTTCATTTTCCATGTTTCAACCGAAACAATCAAGTAATTCATAAAAATCAGTTAAATCACTATCAAATTCAACGCCCGTTTGTGCAATTTTTCCCCGTTTTGCATCATTTGACTTTGTACGTTTGCAAAATCAGAATTTAACCCTTTCAAATGTTGAGAATGCCCAACCTCCGCACCCCTTCAGGTACCTGGATGATCCTGTCCGTACTTGTATTTATGTCCGCCTGCAAATGGCTTGGTTCCAAAGAACAACCGTCACCCGTTAACCCATCCACCACCACAATGCCCAGTTCCAACCCGATCAAAGGCGTATATTCCGACGACTGGGCCGTAGTCGACAGCCTCGAAAAAAAAGGGCTGTTCAAAAGCGCCCTTGAAAAAGTAGAAGCGATTGAAGCCCGCGCCAAGGCCGAAAACAAACAGCCACAGATCATCAAGGCCATACTTTTCCGCGGTAAATACATCACCCGCCTGGAAGAAGACGGATTTGTAAAAGCCTTACAAGTCCTTGAAGCGGAAGAAAAATCTGCCCGTGTACAGCCTGAAAAGGCTTTGCTTCAAAGTATACTCGGACAACTGTACGCCACTTTTCTGTCGCAGCAAGGCTGGAGTATTACTGAACGTACACCTATTCCCGACGGCGAAGGGGGCGATATCCTGACCTGGTCGGCTGCACAAATTGAAAAACGTGCGCTGGAATTGTACAATACTTCCGTTTCCGATGAAGGGGCTCTGTCGGCCATTCCGATCAGCGATTTTGAAGATGTTATTTCACCCGGCCAAAATGATTCTATTGCAAATGCGGCGCTGCGGCCTACGCTGTACGACCTGGTCGCACACCGGGCGATCGATCATTTTATGAACGAGCGGAATTACCTGACCGAACCCGCATATGCTTTCCAACTCGATCAGGAAAAAGCCTTCGCTGACCGGGAAGTATTTCAGAATGAAGTATTCGTCAGCCAGGACACCTCTTCGGGCAAATTGATGGCGCTGCGTTTGTTTCAAAAACTGCTCAGGCACCATGCTTCGTCGAATACGGGCGACCCGAAAGCACGGCAGTCACGACAGATAGATATAGACCTGAAACGACTTCAGTTCGTGTTCGCAAATTCCGTTCGGGAAGATAAAAACGCATTGTACGTAAAGGCGCTGGAGCGTTTGCATGAAAGCGCTCAAAACCATCCTTCTCAAAGTGAAATCGCTTATCAACTGGCCAGTTTCCTGTTTTATTCAAGTGAGCAGGATAAAAGCCGGAATACCAAAAAAGCCATCGCTTTGTGTGAAGACGCCGTTCGCCAGCACCCCGGCTCCTACGGTGAAAACTTGTGCCGGCAATTGCTGGCGCAGATGAAGGCGACTTCTCTGGACATTACCGTGGAACAGGTGTCGCTGCCCGAAAAGAACAGCCTCGTACAACTTTCCTTTCGAAACCTCACCCGGGCGTACCTAAAAGTGGTGCGCGCGAATCCTGATAATCTCAGGAGTATAGATAGAATGAGTTGGGAAGAAAGGCTGCCGTATTTGCTGACAATGAAAGAAGTGCAGCAACGGGAATGGGCTATTCCCGATCCGGGCGATTATCAGCAGCACACGACCGAACTGGCACTGGACGGGCTGCCCCGCGGCTACTACTGTGTGCTGGTTTCGGATAATCCCTCGTTCACCGTACAAAGCGGCCACGTTTCTTTCGCCGCCTTTGCCGTCTCACAACTTGCTGTAATACAGGCAAATGAAAATGGCACACCCAGCGTTGTCGTGACCGACCGGCTCAGTGGCGCGCCGCTGGAAGGTGTAAAACTGGAGTTTTATCTTCATTATTATGGCGGTTCCGTGGAAGAATTGCGCCTTCAAAAGACTACCGTCACCAACAAAGACGGCTGGGGGGAAGCGGATAATATACAGCACGGTAATCTTGAAGTGCGCGCGATTTATCAGCAGGATACCTTGTGGGCGGGCAATGTGATGAATTATCGCTATAATGATGAACAGGAAGAATCCCTGCAAACCCGCTTTTTTACAGACCGGAAATTATACCGCCCCGGACAGCAGATCTATTTCAAAGGCGTACTCTATAAAAATGATGCGCAGGGAAAACCCCAGATTATCCCCAATCATAAAGTTACGGTAAAACTGTACGATGTCAATCAGCAGGACAAAGCCACGGTGACTTTGCGCAGCAACGAATACGGCTCTTTCAACGGAGTGTTTACGGCTCCTACTTCCGGGCTGACCGGTTTGATGAACATCCGCTGCGATGAAGCGTCGGGCGCAGAATTTTTCAGTGTTGAAGAATACAAGCGCCCGCGTTTCGAGGTGACCATGAAGCCCGTCGAAGGCGCTTACCGCGTCGGCGATCGTATTACAGTGAAAGGAGAAGCCAAAAACTATGCAGGCAACGTGGTCGACGGCGCTGCGCTGCGTTATCGTGTGGTGCGGCAGGCCAGGTTCCCGTTCTGGGACTGGGGCTGGTTCCGCAAACCGTTCCCGCCGGTAGCCGAAATGGAGATTGCCAGTGGCACACTTGTAACCGGCGCTGACGGCGGCTTTGAAATTCCGTTTGAAGCCATTCCCGACAAATCCGTTTCTAAAAAGGACCAGCCCGTGTTCGATTACCGCGTATTCGTGGACGTGACCGACGTAAGTGGAGAAACACGCAGTAACAGCACGCAGGTGAGTGCCGGATATTCTGCCTTGCAGATTTCCTGGAACCTGACCGACCGCATGGTGATCGACAGCATGGCCCGTGTATCATTGTTTGCCACCAATATGTCGGGCCGGCCGCAGGAAGCAGAGGGTATGATCCATATTGTGCGTCTGAAAGAGCCTTCTGTTTTTTATAAAAACAGGTATTGGGAACGTCCGGATGTACGTACCATTCCCGCAACTGACTGGGCGCGGATGTTCCCTGATATGGCCTATAAAAATGAAGACGATCCGGAACACTGGGAGATTGAAGTCCCGCTTGTGATGGTAGAATTTAATACAGCAAAATTGAGTGTGGTAGACCTGCAACTGGACCGCATGACGCCGGGGTACTATAATATTATGTTGTTTACAAAAGACAAGTACGGAGAAGAGGTTGTTATTAAAAAAACGGTCCACGTTATCGACCCGAAAAAACCGGAAACCCGTTTCGATCAGCCCAATGTGGAAGTAGAAAAAAGCACGCTGGAACCTGGCGAAATCGCCCGTTTCTGGATGGGTGGAAAAGCCCCGAACCTGCATTTCCTGTTGAGCCGGGAATCCAACGGCACCATGGCATCCCCACGCTGGTACACTGTAAAAGGGGGGGGCAAGACGGAAATGCCGGTAACGGAAGCCGATCGCGGCGGTTTTGCAGTACACTGGTTTGCCGTATACAACAACCGCGTGTACGGACCCACTTACCTGAACATAAACGTGCCCTGGAGTAACAAAGACTTGCAGATCAGTTATGAAACGTTCCGCGACAAACTCAGTCCCGGACAAAAAGAAGAATGGCGTTTAAAAATCAGCGGCCCGAAAAAAGACAAGGTGGCGGCTGAAATGGTAGCGGCCATGTACGATGCTTCGCTGGACCAGTTTGCGCCGCACAGCTGGGAGCGTATTGCATTCCCGTTCCACAACGTAAAATTGTCGTTGAGCGCCAACTACTTTGCCGCACGAAGCGGGGAATCGCACCAGTCGGGTATCGAAAGTTATCCGGTACAAGGAAGAGGATACCCGCAGCTCAACTGGTGGGGCTTCCCGATGTGGGCCGCTTACGGACGTGATAACTACAGGAGACCCGACGTGTACGCTACCGCCATGCCCGCGGCCGCACCCATGGTAGCGGGCGGTAAAATGAGGAAATCAAACGTCGATACCGTGGTTACCTTCGATCCCGAAACGTACGAGGAGAAGGTGCAAATCGTTCGAAACGACCTGAACCTGACTTCGGATGAAGCGCAACAACAGGCAGCGCCCCCGGCTCCTCCTGAACAGAATGGACAACCGGCGCCGCGTCGCAACCTGAACGAAACGGTCTTTTTCTTCCCGGAACTGCGCACGGATAAAGACGGCAATATCGTGCTGAAATTCACTATGAACGAAGCGCTTACCCGCTGGAAACTGCTCACGTTCGCACATACGAAGTCGCTGGAACAGGCCATTTCGGTAAAAGAAGTGGTGACGCAAAAGGAACTCATGGTCATTTCCAACCCGCCGCGTTTCCTGCGTGCAGGTGATTCGTTCGAGTTTGCAGCTAAAGTGAGCAACCTGTCGCAGCAGGTCATTCAGGGTAAGGCAACGCTGAATCTGCTCGATGCAGCCACCTTGAAATCCGTCGGCGCCGAATTCGAATTGACTGACAAAAACAACAGCACCGCATTTAATATTCAGCCCGGACAATCGGCGCCGCTGGCCTGGAAAGTGAAAATCCCCGAAGATTTTGCCGGCGCAGTTACCTGGCAGATTTTTGCCGACGGCAACAAATTCAGGGACGGCGAGGAAAGCAGCCTTCCGGTTGTGCCCAACCGCATGCTGGTGACGGAAACGCTGCCGATCACTGTGCGCGGAAACCAGACCAAAAGTTTTGTCTTCGATAATTTCAAAAACGGCGGCAACAGCAACTCGCTTGTTACGCACCGCTACACCATCGAATTCACGAGCAACCCCGTCTGGTACGCCGTGCAGGCACTTCCTTACATCATGGAATACCCGCACGAATGCTCCGAGCAGATATTCAGCCGTTTTTATGCCAATACCCTTGCTACCAGCGTCGTCAGTAAAATGCCGCAAATCAAACGCGTGTACGACCGCTGGAAAGGAACGGATGCCATGAAATCGAACCTGGAAAAGAACCAGGAACTGAAATCGGCCCTGCTGGAGGAAACGCCCTGGGTACTCGATGCGCAAAACGAACAACAGCAAAAGCAGAACATCGCGCTTTTGTTCGACCTGAACCGTATGGCCTCCGAACGCGAACGCACACTGGCCATACTGGCCGAACGGCAGTTGGAAAATGGCGCATGGGCGTGGTTCCCGGGTGGCAAAGACAGCTGGTATATCACCCAGCATCTCGTTACGGGTTTCGGGCACCTGGGCAAACTCGGCGCGCTGGATGCAAAAAATGACCAGACAACTGCTCCCATGCTCGACAGGGCGCTGGGTTATTGCGACCGGAAAGTAATCGAACAATACAATGAACTGGAACGCCAGGTAAAAGCAGGCAAGGCAAAATGGGACGACGATCACCTGGACGGTATGATCATTCAATACCTGTATGCCCGTTCATTTTACAAAGTGGATCGCCCCGGAAAGGAAGTGGCTTATTACCTCGGTCAGGCTGAAAAATTCTGGCTCGGCAAAGGTATTTACCAGGAAGGTTTGATTGCGCTGGCCCTGCACCGCAACGGCCGCGGCGTAGCGAACGATATCGTAAAAAGCCTGCGCGAACGTGCCATCATGAAAGAAGAACTGGGCATGTACTGGCCGGTAAGTTGGGGGTACTACTGGTACCAGTTGCCGGTGGAAACACAGGCGCTCATGGTGGAAGTGTTCGGCGAAGTGGCCAACGACGCCAAATCGGTTGAGGAACTGCGCATCTGGCTGCTCAAAAACAAACAGACCAACCGCTGGGAAAGCACCAAAGCCACAGCGGAAGCAGTATACGCCTTACTCATCGGGACCGGCACGCAGGAAAACTGGCTGAACAACAACCAGCCCGTACAGGTGTCCCTGGGTGGAAAAACACTCAAACCTGCCGAAATGGAAGTTGGAACGGGTTATTTCAAAGAACAATGGACCGGCAAGGATGTAAAATCCTCCTGGAGCAAGATCGAGGTGAAAAACCCCAACTCCAACATCGTCTGGGGTGCGGCTTACTGGCAGTATTTTGAAGACCTCGACAAGATCAAGGATTTTCAGAAAACGCCGCTGACCATTGTAAAACAATTGTTCACTGAAGAAAACTCACCCACCGGACCAGTGCTGAAGCCTGTCAAAGAAGGCACAGTGTTGCACCGGGGCGACAAAATCAAAGTGCGCATCGAGATCCGCGTCGACCGGGAAATGGAATTCGTGCACCTGAAAGACATGCGGGCAGCCGGCTTCGAACCGGTCAATGTGCTTAGCGGTTATAAATGGCAGGGCGGTCTGGGTTACTACGAAAGTACAAAGGATCTGGCGACCAATTTCTTCATCGATTACCTGCCGCGCGGTACGTTCGTATTCGAATACCCGCTGGTGGTATCGCACCGGGGCGATATGAGCAACGGCATCACGACGATGCAGTGCATGTATGCGCCGGAGTTCACGAGCCACTCGAAAGGAGTGCGTGTGAAAGTGGAGTAGCACCGAACCCCCGATCGGTGAAATATTTCGCTTCGCCTAGTGGTGGCATGAAAGCGAAGTAGCACTGAACTCCTGTTCGGTGAAATATTGTGCTTCGCGTAGCGGTGGCATGGGATATAAAAAGAGAGGTGTTTTTTGGGCGAAAGCCCAAAAAACACCTCTCTTTTTATATCCCATGCCACCGCTAAGTAGCAACCAAAACTTTTTTCAAAAAAAAAAACTTCCCACGCTGGGTACATCTTTTCAGAAGCAAACACATGATGGTATACGCTGCAAATCAATGCAGCATTCATTCACAAACTAACATTCAAACAATCAAATTTTCCATCACCATGAATTGCTTCAAAAATTTCTTCGCCTTCGCAACCCTCGTTTTCGCAGCCACAGTATTCACCGCTCCCCAGGCTCAGGCACAAACATCCGGCGCAGGCGGCCTCAAAATCCAGATGCAGGTAGAACCTTCCGCAGCGGCATACATCAAATTTGACGGCGTCGACGGCGAGGTCAATGTACAGGAAGGCCGCAACGTGGTTGGCCGCAACACCCGCAACGGCGACCAACTGATCGTAGTAGTAAGAAATGGCAAACCTGTCCAGTTTGGTGTGCAGCCGACCGGCGGCTCGTTCAAGGCCATCCCGTCCAATGCATCGCCCTGCAACAGCACGATTCACTGCACTACGTTCAATCCGCCGGTGTGTTTTACGCTCCCGGGCGGCCAGTGTGTGTGCTCCTGCGGACCATGGATTACTTCCACACCCAGGAATTAGAAGTGAGAGAAGTGAGAGAAGTGAGAGGGTGAGAGAAGTGAGAGGCGTAGCGTACACCGCGCCGCTCCAAAAATTCTTACACTGCTTCGCCTTTTCTTTATTGCTTCTGTAAAATGCAAGTGATCCGATGACTTTTGAGTCATCGGATCACTTGCATTTACTCGTGAATTTGAATTTGGAGCAGCGCGGTGTACGCTACGGACTCTCACTTCTCTCACCCTCTCACTTCTCTCACTTCTCTCACTTCTGAAGTTGCGCTAGCGTTCTTTTCGCCCGGCTTTTAAACCCGCCACTGCCAAATTCCATATGTTCTTCCAGAATCAAACGCAGTTCATCCTTCAGTTCGGGGATATCGCGGCAGATCTTTTCCAGTATCGTCATGGATGCGCAACGAATAGCGATCGGCTCCTGCGGGTCGGCCAGGTATTTAAAACAATGATCGGCTAACAAATCATAATACTCAGCCGGAATTTCCACATCTTCGAAAACATTCAGGGCGTTGCGTTTGACGGCATCGTGCACCGGCTGCCGGTCGATGGCTTTCAGCAAAACGGGGTAATATGGAGCCATGAGTTCGGGATGTTTTTCGCCTACATAGCGTACTACCCAGGCGCTGCGTTGGGTAATGCGGTATTCATTTCCCAAAAAAAGATCCATTAAAGCGGCCAGCCGGTCGGCATCGGCGCCGATCCAGCCGACGATGCGCATGGTTTGTGCTTTGCTGTGTTCGGCGAGCAAGGCTTCGGTGAGGAAGGTGTGGTCGGTCATTTTTACTTTACCCGGCATCGTCCTCCTCATTTTCCACGCGCTGTTGCTCTGTCTGCGGCATATGGCTGATATCCTGCAACGAAAAATCCGGGTCCCATTCCCATAATCCCTGTTCATATTCGCGGGTCATCAGCGCAATATTGTCGAGGTGATATTTCTGTTGCAGCCGCGGGAAATGGTAACGCGACCACAGCGATGACTCGTCGAAAGGAATACCCGTAGCGATGCTCTCGCGCAGGGCGAAAATGTAGGCCAGGCTTTCCGTGCGGCGTTGCAGCCAGTCGTTGATCGACAATGCCGGGTCGCCGTGGCCGGGGATCATACGTGTAAACCAGTTGCGGTCGTGAATGACCGGCAGTTTTTCCAGCGTATTCACGTAATCGACACTGCTGTGGTAAATGAACGGGAATTCTATATTCGATAGGTAGTCGCCGGCAATGCACAATCCAAGTTGCCAGATCACGATCATCATGCTGTCGGCCGTGTGGCCGGGCGTGAGGTAAAACGTCATTTTCGTATTGCCCTGCCTGTATTGCACGCCGTCGCGGAAAACTGTAAAGTCGCCGTTGGGGAATTCGATGGGGTAGGGCCGCTGGATGTAGTATTTTTCGTCGAAATCCAGAATTTGTTCCAGTATCTTTTCCTTGTCGGGGTTATCGGCCATAGTTTTCGACACAAAAACCTTGTCGGCGTCGAAAGCCTTGTACCCCATAATGTGGTCGTAATCGGAGTGCGTGAACATCAGGTACAAGGATCTGTTCTTACGGATACTGTCCACGTAGTGCCGTATTTCAATCACCTCGTCGGGAAGCCAGCAGGGGTCCACCACAATTACAACGTCTTCAGTGTGAATGACCGTCGTATTCGTCTGGAAAAGGGCGCTTTGAAAGATCGTGATATTGGGATCACGAAAGATGATTTTATTCATAGCAGGTCTCTTGTTGATTATTCCGGAGGGTGTTTTCGGCAGGCACCAACTGCATGGGCGAAAGAAAAATGGCAGGCTTCATACCAAGCTTCGCCTTCAGTCTGCCCGGAATTGACTACTTTTGCGGTTCTTGTCACAGGACAAATGTAATCAAAACCGAATCCTTTGGTTTCATCTGAATTCAAACACATTTGTTTTATTTTGACACAAAGGCACAAAAGTTGCATAGTTTGTTGGTTTTCAGCAATGTATGCGCTGTGATGCTTGTTGGATGATTGAAAAAACACCGCATACCAAATTTCAAAAAATGGGAAATGTAGTAGCCATTGTGGGGCGTCCGAACGTCGGTAAATCCACTTTATATAACCGTCTGGTCGGGTCGCGCGATGCGATTACCGACGACTTTTCAGGCGTAACACGCGACCGGAAATACGGATTTTGCGAATGGAACGGCAAACGATTTACAGTAGTCGACACCGGAGGTTTCGTACATGGCTCTTCCGACGTGTTCGAAACGGCGATCAGAAGCCAGGTCCGGATAGCGCTCGAAGAAGCCGCTGCCGTATTGTTTATGGTAGACGCGCAAACGGGCATCACCGACCTCGATGAAGAGATTGCAAAAGGCCTGCGGCGCGGCAAAAAGCCGGTATACCTGGTTGTCAACAAAGTTGATAACAATAAAAGCCTGCTGGAAGCCAATGAGTTCTGGGGACTCGGCTTCGACAATACGTTTTTCATCGCTTCAATCAGCGGCAGCGGCACAGGCGACTTGCTGGATGCCGTGGTGGAACATATTGAAAATGAAGAACCGCTGGAAACCGCACTGCCCAAGTTTTCCATCGTCGGACGTCCGAATGTGGGCAAATCCTCGCTGGTGAATGCCCTGCTGGGGGAAGAGCGAAACATCGTAACACCCATTGCAGGTACCACCCGCGACCCGATTCACACCACGTACAACAAATTCGGCAAGGAATTTATCCTGATCGATACCGCCGGTATCCGCAAAAAAACCAAAGTGGAAGAAGACCTGGAATTCTACTCCGTGATGCGTGCTATTCGTGCCGTGGAAGAATCCGACGTTTGCCTGATGGTGCTGGATGCGGAAAGCGGTCTGGAATCGCAGGACCTCAACATCCTGCGCCTGGCTCAGAAACGCCACAAGGGCATCGTCATTCTGGTGAATAAATGGGACCTGATCACGAAGGAAACCAACACGGCCCGCGACTACGAGGCAGCCATCAAGAACAAACTTGCGCCATTCAACGACGTTCCGATCCTGTTCATCTCGGTACACGACAAACAGCGGATTTTTCAGGCCATCGAAAAAGCCATTGAAGTGTATGAAAACCGTTCGCGCCGCATCAAAACGGCCGAACTCAATGAATTTGTGACGGAAGTGATCGAAAGAACGCCTCCACCTTCGGTGAAAGGCCGCTTTCCGAAGTTCAAATACGTTACCCAATTGCCGACGCCATATCCTTCTTTCGCATTTTTTGTGAACAACCCAAACTGGGTGCGCGATTCGTACGTGCAGTTTCTGGAAAACCAAATTCGCGAACACTATGAGTTCTGTGGGTCACCGATGGAGGTGTATATGAGGTCGAAAACGTA
>ERZ795056.6536-NODE-6536-length-11356-cov-10.880895_pt1 | contig 11356 bp, 12 predicted proteins | sample MGYA00375140_ERZ795056 | MGnify/ENA primary metagenome ERZ795056 (study PRJEB30185, sample SAMN05720227) | activated sludge metagenome | isolation source: Anaerobic digester | place: USA | collected 2015-03-09 ...
TGGTTCAGGAAAAACGCTTAGCTCTGTGTCCGCAAAACTGGGGGAAGATCAGACAAACTATAAGCGTTTTGATAATTTTTTCGGAAATCTTGTTCTTAGCTAGTATATCGCTGAAATTCAGATATATTAGCAAACTGATTTTATGACATAAAACAAAAAACCCGCCTTGCGGCGGGCTTTTTTATTATTCTCCGAAATTGAATCCGAGTGATGAATATTTTCTGTTGAGAGCGACTGTAACAGGAATCTGTTTTGCCGCAGGACCCCAGAGCTGGCGAGGACCGGATGATGCGAATACATCAGCTTTTGCCCATTCTGCTCTTCTTTCAGCAAAATATTTAAATGCTTCAGAATCAGTTTTAACGAGCGCTTTTTCAATAACGAATTCATCCTTACCGTGGCGTCTTTCGATATTGAGTAGACCTGTAAGAGGAATACCGATCGGTTTTCCGCCTTTATCAAGATCAGAGACGCTCGCGATATAGCCTGTCTTTCCTGAAAGGATAAGTGAACCGGCAGTAAGTCCGAGATTGTAGCAATAAGCTGCATCGAAAAGCGTCGGAGCTCCGCATCTGCCTTCGTATCCGAAGAAGTGATTAAGAGTTGCGAAAGGAACTGTTGAATCAAGCTCCTTAACGCGCTTAGCAACCATGTCGATGAAAAGTTTTTCTGTAGGAATAAGCGAAACCTGAAGATTTCCGTGAGAATCTCTTTCAGCAAGAAGCATGTCTACGATGTAAACAGGAAGTGAATTCATAAGCTTCTGGTGCTCGGATGAAAGTTTTCCGATTACGAAAGGACGTTTTTCTTCTGCAGTCATCTTAGAGATTTCTGCTTCAACGCTTGCAAGCTTGTCATTAAGTTCTGCGATGAGAGTATTCATTTCAGGGATAAATTCAATAATTCCTTCAGGAATAAGAACCGCACCGTAATTCATACCGTTTTTTGATCTGTCGATTACTACTTTAGCAATGTCATCAACGATTTTAGAAAGAGGCATTTTCTTTTCAGATACTTCTTCAGAAATAAGAGCAACTGGAGGTTTAACCTGCATTGCAACTTCAAGAGCAACGTGAGAAGCAGAACGTCCCATAAGTTTGATGAAGTGCCAGTATTTTCTTGAAGACGGAGTATCCTGAAGGATATTTCCCGCAAGTTCCGCATATATTTTAGTCGCTGTATCGAATCCGAAAGAAATTGGAAGAAGATCTCCGATCTGAAGGTCTCCGTCAATAGTCTTAGGGCAACCGATTACCTGAACTCCGCTTCCGTCGGCCTTTACGCCTGAAAAAAGAAGCTCCGCAAGAACCGCAGCGTTAGTGTTTGAATCATCTCCGCCGATTACAACGATGGCATCGAGTTTATTGTCTACGCATGTTTTTTTAACTTTTGCAAACTGCTCGTCAGTTTTGATCTTAGTTCTGTCTGAACCGAGAAAATCAAATCCGCCGGTGTTTCTTACTTTTGCAACAGCTTCGTCAGTTATTTCAAAAAGCTTGCCTTCAAGAAGTCCTTTAGGGCCGGCTTTAACTCCGAGAAGAGTATTGTCTTTTCCGAGAATTTTTTTGAGACCATAAACGACATTGTGTCCGCCCGCAGCCGGTCCGCCAGAAAAAAGAACCGCAACTCTTTTTCCTTTAAGAGGAGACGCATTAGTTCCTGACGCGCTAAGCACCTTGTTCTTTGACGCAGAACTTGTCTGAGGAAAAGATTCTGCAACTTTCGCGCTGTCTTTTGTTGAAATAGTGTCGGAAGCTTCTGTGAAAGAAACCGGACTGAGATTTTCACCTTTGCCGAAAACTGCACATGTTGGGATTTCTAGCGAACGTATCGCGTTTTCAAAAATGGAATTGTGCGCTTCCATTTTAATCAATGATTCTTTTAAACTCATTATTACCTCGCGGGAATTATCCGTATTTTTTTTAAATAGTTAAATCATGCCGGATAGTGTCAATAAAATATTATCAATCTTTGAAGCGCATGAGGTTATCAATTGTAAAATTCCACTCAGGCGTAATAATCTGTTTAGCGGAAGGATCCGCCTCATACCATGGAGAAATATCATCATTCTCGGGATTGATAACAATATGAATATCCTGCGCAGGCATGTAACTCTGAGCGAGAATAAATATTCTTTTTCCGGTTTTAATATCTTCGGCGGCATCCATTACGATAAGCGCGTGACCGGGACTTCCGCCCTGAATAAGAACATCACCGGGCGAAACTTCACAAATCGGTACTTTTCTCAATTCACGTTCGAGAGACGCCGAACCGGCATACATGAAAACTATATCGAGATATTCACGGAATGACTTCCTCGAATTATCAGCTTCTGCCGTTTTAATCCAGGACGCCCGGTTTGAACGTATTCTGATTCTATAACCGAGTTTCCACTTTGAATAATCCGCACGGAAGCCGTTTGAAAAGTTGAAATGAATCTTTTCATATTGACCTGTTTTATAAAGATATTCAGCTCTCAGCCGCATAACAGCGTCCGCGCACTGCTGAAGATCTTTTTTGCCAGTGTCTATGTCAAGTACAGAGCAATGAACATCCTGCCGGTACTTTAAACTTCCGTCGAAAAGTTTCACAGGAGTTCCGTATTTTTTCAGCGGAAAACTTCTCAGATAATTCTGGAAACAATCCGCCGGATATTCTATACGTTTGTATGAAGAAGGTATGACAAATCTATCAGAAAGAATCTGCGCTGAAGAATTGATGAAGAAACCCGATGAATCGGTTTCACCTGTTAGTGAACATGAGCAGAGCAGAAAAACTAATAGATATAACTTTCTGCCCCTGTTCAAAATAAACTCACTTAATATTACTTCCCGTCCTTCAATTTTCCATACTCTCGAATGAACATGTCTACCGCTTCACTGCAGATACGCTTGAGTGCACGATCATAATATGCGCTGTAATTATTACCCGGCATATCAGTTATTGTAGCAGATAAATTCATCTTCCAGATAAGAACTCCAGTCTCAACATGAATCGCCTTAAGTGTCAGGGCAATATATCCATTATATTTTCTGTCACCCGACGGAGACAGAAGTCCCTTCGAAACTGTTTCAGTTCCTGAAACCGGCACCATGTCATAATTGTTTAACTGGGCAATCACAAGGCTGTCTGCATTAAGAAGTTTGCCGAGTCTCTTCTGATCATCTTTGGATATGCCTGACATCGCAAACTGCTGTTCGTTCAGTATTTTGTCAATCTGGTCACGGTCGATGATGTCAAAACCGGTTTTTATAAAATAAGTTTCAAATGCTCCGCGGTAATTTTCAGTAACGGTTTTCTGAAATGAAACTTCTGTGCCGTCAGCTTTATTATATATGAAAGGAAGAAGAGCCACGGCAGTATGCTGCATACTCTTTATCTTGGGATTGAACACAACCACTATGTCAGTTTTTATCGTATCATCAATATTAGGTGCACTTACAACAGAAGTTGAAACAACAAAAAACATCGCAAATAATACAGCAGTTAAACGGATTACTTTTAACATCATTCATTTTCTCCTTTTCTAACGGATTGTAAACGATTTATCAGACTCAAGTCAAATATTTATTGATTAGTATTAAATATTTAATCATCTCACATTACCGCTTAAATTCAGCAAAAGATGAATGAGAGGTATAAACTCTTAAAGGATTCCAAAGGCGAAGCACATAAATCGTGATTTCAACATCTTATTGCTTATTCTCATCAGACATCGTGTCTGATTCGATTACAACTCAAGATGGACTTCACTCCTCAAACTTTGCGGTAACGCTTCCATTTTCCCGCTGTGGTCTACGACCTCCTCGCGGGCAATGTTTACGCATCCATGCGTAAACTACCACCTCCCGGTCATCCCTTTTATCTTGATTCTTTTATCATCACATGATATTCTAATGATCTAGTTCTTTGTTATTGCTTCAGCGATCTAACTGAGGAGTCTGTAATGAAAACGCTTTCAATTTCCAAAATTCTTCTTTTTCAGACGATTTTTATAGTACTGGTTTCTGTAACTGCAGTGTCATTTTACTCGCTGGGAGAATACCGGAAAGGCATCATAGGCATGTCTGCCGATGCGAAACTCAGCGGTGATATCAATGCAATGAAAATATACTTGAAGGAATACTTCGGTACGCTGAATCTTTCCGGAAGCACACTGACTGATGAAAACGGAAAACCGGTTGAAGAACGTTTCGAACCGGTTGATAAAATAGGAAACGATCTCGAAGTTGCCGCTACTCTTTTCGCTCTCGACGGAGATGATTTCAGACGTCTCTTAACCAACATAAAAAAAACGGACGGTTCTCGTGCAGTCGGCACAAAACTCGGCAAAGACAGCGCTGCATATGAACCTGTAATGCATGGACAGAAGTTTGTCGGCGAAGCAATGATTCTCGGTGAGCCGTATTATACGGCATATGATCCGCTTAAAGACGATAGCGGCAAGGTAACCGGTATATATTTCGTCGGAATTCCCAAAGCATTTCTCAATTCACGCGAGTCGGGATTTTTCGGGACATTTGTAATTAAAACAATTGCGGTATCTGTTCTAAGTGTCATCGTATTCTGCACGCTCGTCTGGCTTCTTATGCGCAAACTTCTGACCAAAAGACTTGATGTTCTTAAAACATCTTTATCAGAAATTGCCCATGGGAATCTATGCATAAAAGCAGATCCGGGACGCAATGATGAAATCGGAGAACTAACCCATTCCATTAATGATACAATTTCAAACTTCAAGAATGTCGTCTCTTCTATCGATAAATATGCAAAGACGCTGTCTTCATCAATCGAAGATATCGGTGTAGTTAATTCTGAAATCAGCGACGGTTCAATAAAACAAAGCGCCTCGGTACAGCATATAGCAGCGGCAATAGAAGAAAGCTCAGTGTCAATCAAACAGAGCGCCGAATCCGCTCGGGCATCTTCAAACTATGCAAACGAAGTCAAGAATCTGGTTGCGGAAGGAAGTTCTAATGCCGGAAAAACCATCAAGGTAATGAGTGAAATCAACGAATCTAATCATCGGATCACCGAGATATTGGAACTTATCAATGAAATATCTTTTCAGACAAACCTTCTAGCACTCAATGCGGCTGTAGAAGCGGCACGTGCCGGAGAACACGGCAGAGGATTCGCGGTCGTCGCAGGTGAAGTCAGAAACCTGGCAACACGAACCAGCACCGCATCAAAAGAAATCGGAATCCTTATCAACGAGATGACTGAGCGCGTCACTACCGGAAGCAATAATGTAAACCGCAACGGCGAACTCTTGAAAAAGATTGCCGGAATGATGGAAGAAATGGCCCGCATGACATCCGAAATAGCCATCTCTACATCAGAACAGGATCATGGAGTAGCATCGATACGCGAATCAACTGATGACCTTGATTCTCTGTCACAGTCTAACACCGCTATGACAGAACAGGCTTCTGTATCAATCGACAGCCTTACAAAGCTTTCAAAAGAAATGATGGCAGTCGTTAAGACTTTTAATGTAGCGGACAGTGTCGAAAAAAATAATTGAATTTTATTCAGTTTTTTATTTTGTAATTAACTTTAAATGTAATAAAACTGACTAAGTGAATTTTAGCTTTACGCTATCATTTGTTTGATATATTATGACTTATGTATCTTTTGAAAAGTTTTGACGGCGAAATGTTTTCCGAAAATACATTTCATTATTCATCGAGGTTTAGTATGAAAACTGCTCTTAAAAAGAGAATAATCTCTGAAATAGAAGGTATTCCGGACAGCAAGGCTTCTTCACTCCTTAATTATATTCAATTTCTTAAGTACGCAGATGAAATCAATATTCCTAACAAAATAACTGAACAAACATTTCAAGATTCCGACAATGGCAAAAATATTACAGCTCATGCTTCTCTTGATGATTTTTTCAGCAAGATTGAATCCTGATATATGCTGACTGTTCTAACTTCTGCTCAATTCGAAAAAGATTACCGTACAATTATTAAATCCGGGACAAGAGACCTCAAAAAAATAAAAACAGTAATGCACATGCTGGTCATGGGTATTCCGTTAGATCCAAAATATAAAGACCATAAATTAATTGGAAATTACAAAGGACGCCGTGAATGCCACATTTCTCCGGATTGGCTGCTTATTTATAAGTATATCGATGCAGACAAGATACTTTTTGAAAGAACAGGTTCTCATTCAGAACTCTTTAAAAAATAGAAACAAGCTGATTTTATTTATTCTTCTTTTAATTAATCAAGTATACGAATTAACAACAAAATCTTAACAACTTCAAATTCGATAAACATCTGCGTTGATTACATTTTCTGATCTTTTGAAAAGAGAGAAAATACATGCTTCTGATTATAAAAAGTATATCATCAACGATTAGGTTCATTTGCCGGGATGTCACCCAGCAAGCCTGAATCTAAATAACTGCTATTTTTCAAGAACCTATAGTTCCAATTAGTTGATAATCATTCTCAAACCACTTGCATTTCAAATGTATTATCATATGCCGAGGGTATTTATATTTATCCCCAATCAATTTTTCTTTGTCATCAACAACGCTTATCTGTAAAACTTCCCATTTCTTTCCGTCTTCCTATAAAAACATAACATTAAATTCAACCTTATACTTAAATTCTCTTTCAGTCCCCAAAATAGTCATAGCCCGACAATCAGTTCGTGAATCTAAAACAATAATTCTATTATCATCCCAAATAATTGTTCCATTTTTAATGGATTCATTCTTTTCAATTATATTTCTTTTAGCGATGTAATCAGGAACACGCATTTCACTCATATCTAATTGGGAAGGATCAATATAAGCTGCTTTACCATTTATAAAAACAACTCCCCATTTAGTTTCTTCCTTTGCATATGAACTGATAAAACAGAAGAACAATGGAAAAAATAAAATAATCTTTATCATTTATAAACCCTGTATTGATATTATATCTTTTCTAATAATTTCCAAGTAAACAGAAAATTAATCTTTTTCATTTGATTCAAACCATTTGATTTTATCTTTGAAGATCAGAAACAGACCCGCGATGATAAAAGGAATGCTCAGAATCTGTCCCATGTTTACCGGCATTGAAGATTCAAACGAACTCTGATTCTCCTTCACTGTTTCTATGATAATTCTGAAAACAAAAACTGCGGCAAGGAATATTCCAAAAAGTTGTCCTTTTTCCGAAAACAAGCGCGTCTTGCGGTATAGAAAAATCATTATGACGAACAAACAAAAATAGAATACTGATTCATAAAGCTGTCCGGGATGACGGGGAATATAATCAACACGCGAGAATATTACTCCCCACGTTCCGCTGGTCGGCTCTCCGATAATTTCAGAATTCATAAAATTTCCGAGCCTAATGCATCCAGCCGTCAGAGGAGCCGCGATAGCAATCGCATCCAATGCCGGAAAGAGTTTGTTTTCAGCCGAGCGGAGTTTCCAGATTAATAACGAAAGAATAATTCCGATTCCGCCGCCGTGACTTGAAAGTCCCTGATATCCGGTAAAATTAATTCCCGAATCAGTTACCGCAAATGGCAGGAATATTTCAGCGATATGTTTTGAATAATAAGCAAAGTCATAAAAAAGACAATGCCCGAGACGCGCACCGATTATGAGTCCGACAAAGACATGAATTGAAATACTTTCGAGCTTTTTGATTTCAAGAGAATTTTTTGAATAGATGTGCTTCACTATCAGGTAAGCAAAATATATTCCGCCTGCAAACAGAATAGAATAATAACGAAGAGAAAATCCTCCAATTCGTATAATTTCGGGATCAAGGTTCCAGTTAATAATCATGTTACTTCCCATTATAATAAAGATTTATTGTTCCCAGAGCACATCCTATTTCATTTGCGACAACGGGGCATTTTGCCATAAAGAGATAGAATACCGGCTTGTCTGATACGAATGATTCGAAATTTCCCTGTCCCTTACTGATAACCATTCCCGTCTGTGAAAGATATTCCGTGAACTGTTTCGAACATCTTTCGGCAATCGTACCCGGAATGACAGAACCCGATGTAATAATTTCAGCAAACGAATCAAGCCCGCAGTAAACAGCATCTTCCTTTAATGAATCGTTAAGAATCGGTTTTGACTTAACTGCATAAATTATTCTTTTACGCGGATATTTTTTCTTTATGGTTTCAATCAGCATTTTATCAAAAACTATTTCACCAGCATTATCTCCGAGAAAAAGAATAGTCCCGGATTTTTCGACACACTTCGCAAACTGAACATATGCGAAATATTTTTTATCAGCGTGCTTCAGCATTTTTTCTTCAGAATTTATAATCTTTGAAACTTCCTTATCAATATCAATTTTATTCATTATACCGAAATCGATTATGTTTCCGGCAATGGCAAGCTCGACCGCGGCAAGAAGAGAATCCTTCGACTTTTCTATTTTTTTCATGCACTTCAAGTAAATGCCGAGAACCGCGTCATTGCTCTTTTTCTTTTCTTCCTCATAGAAATCTTTTTTACCCGAAGCCTTGTTCACAAGTGAGTTTATCTCATAAGCGACTGCCGGCGGCGGGACATCCATGGAAATTTTTCTTATTGCCTTTGCGGCTTTTACTATTATTTTTTTTGTTTCTTTTTCACTAAGTTCTGCCTTTTTGCAGGCATCAATCGCCTGTCTGAAAAAACAAGGTAGGCATTCAATATAAGTTTTCATCATAATCACCTTTATGAAATAAAATCTCGATAAAAGCTCATTTTGACAAGCACTTAAAACAAAAAGGACAAAATTCATTTAAACTGCTATAGTTTTTTTACTCTATTATCTTGACGGCAAAATGCATATACGCTAGTAGTACTTAATAGGGGGAATTTATGTTAAAAAAATTATTCTGTTTTACTGTCCTATCTCTACTTGTCATTTCATTTTCTCATTCTGCTTCAAACGATACTTTTGAATTTAAAGTCGGCAATGTTTCTGTAACAGCCATTGCTGATTCAACAGTAGAAATGCAGAGCGAGCTTATTAAAAATGCAAACGCTGAAGAATTAATAAAATACATGCCTGAAGGAAAGAAAAAAGCTTCTGTTAACGTATTTCTTGTAAAAACCGGCAAACAGATCATACTAATAGATGCCGGAATGGGAGACGGCGGAAAGCTGATTTCTGTAATGAAGAAATTAGGGATTACTCCGGATATGGTCAATCTTATTCTAATCACTCATGGTCACTTCGATCATGTTGCAGGTCTGATTAAAAACGGCAAAGCTGTTTTCCCTAATGCAGAAATTATGATTTCTAAAGAAGAAAAACCTGTCTATGAAGACAGCGGACTCGAAAAGATTCCTGCAGAGTACAAAAAATATTTCATTCCGGCAAACCAGATGCTGAAACTTTATTCCGCTAAAATCAAAACTTTTTCATTAGGCGGCAAAGTTGCCGATGGAATCACTTCTGTAGACATGAGAGGACACACTCCGGGTCATTCGGGATTTCTTCTTGAATCAAACGGAGAAAAACTTCTTTTTGCAGGCGATTTTATGCATATTCAGTCAGTTCAGCTGATTCATCCGGAATATTCACTTGTATATGATACAGATCTAGAAAAAGCGGCAAAAATGAGAAAGAAACTGCTCAAAAAACTTGCTAATGATAAAATCAATGTCGCAGCGGCGCATATTGATTTCCCTGGTGTCGGATCAATTTCAAAGACTTCCGACGGATTCTCTTTTACTCCATTAAAAAAATAAAGCTTATGCCGGACTTTTTGTCCGGCATATTTAAGTATTGCTTCAACATCTCTTAAAATACCGTCTTTGGAAAAACATTTGATTTATTTTCATCCAATAAAAGACTGTGCTATAAGGTGAATAATGTTTTCAATTGATACGATGATTAATTTCTACTCTTCTTTCGGATACCTTTCAGTGTTCGGGGTCCTTCTTCTCTGCGGATTCGGTCTTCCTATTCCTGAGGATATAACCATCCTTGTCGGAGGAATCATATCCGGACTCGGTTATACTCATCCGATCTTTATGGGAATTGTGTGTTTTTTCGGTGTATTAATCGGAGATGTCATCGTTTACAACATGGGCCGCTTTTTCGGCGAAAGCCTTTTCAATACAAGATTAGGCAAAAGACTTCTCAGTCACTCATGGTATGACCGCATAGTAAAAAGCTTCGCAAAAAACGGGAAAATGGTGCTATTAACAGCCCGATTTCTGCCAGGATTACGAACACCTATTTTTTTGACAGCCGGAATGACAAGATTCGCAGGTTTCGGAACATTTGTGATTATTGACGGTCTGGCAGCATTAGTAAGCATTCCCATATGGATAACTATCGGATATTTCGGCGCAAGCAACCGCGAACATCTGACAAAATGGATAAGCAACACGAAATGGAGCATCGCACTCATCGCTGTCTCGGCAGTTTTAATTTACATTATCTGCAAAAAAATCAAACAGAAACTTATCAATGCCGAAATAGTCGAAACCGACATTACTTCAGATAAATAAAATTCAGATTTCTTCCGAGATCACCTTTTCTATGAGAAAAAAATGATTCGTTAAATCCGACAGTATCGTGAAAATCTGCAAAAATTGAATTCCGTCCGATGCCTATTTTCCGAAGCTGAGATACAACCGCAGCTCTGATATCAAAGTATAGTTTGTTCTCTTTTTCTATAATGTGTTCAGGAAAAATAGAAGCAACATCCTGTTTAACTTCATAATAATCCGCGCCGATACATGGAAGAATATATGCAGTAATATCAACAGGCTCCGTCCCGTACTTGGCATTCATCTCAAAAAAAGTTTTTTCTGCAATATTTTTTGCAGTGCTGCGCCAGCCCGAATGTATCGCAGCAACTGCATGATTTTTTTTATCTGCAAAAAACAAAGGAACGCAATCTGCAGTTCTGATAACCAGACAGTGATTTGAAATATCGGTAATAAGCGCATCACCCTCTGCATAAAAGAGCGATTCAACAGCATAAGGTTCACGCGCTTCAAAAACTTTATCTTCATGCTTCTGATCAAGAAAGTATATTCTATCAGGAAATATTCCGGTTTCAAACCTGAGAACATGTTTCTCGTTTCGTCGGATTTTTTCTTTAGACTCAAGATAATTGGCAGTATTGCAGTTTTTCGCAGCTGTACCGATAAAATAAGGAAGTTCGGCGTCATCAACATACCACAGCGCGCTCGGACGTCTCTTCATCTCAAGATGCATCATAATGAAATCTCCACACGGTTTCTATTTCTGTAATAAGATATTTTATCGGCACCTGCTTTAAGCAGAAGTTCGCGTGACTTGTCAAAATCTTTAGCTACATCATCCGGATGATGCGAATCTGAACCGAGGGTAAAGATTCCTCCGCTTTC
>ERZ795056.6545-NODE-6545-length-11347-cov-6.017180_pt1 | contig 11347 bp, 23 predicted proteins | sample MGYA00375140_ERZ795056 | MGnify/ENA primary metagenome ERZ795056 (study PRJEB30185, sample SAMN05720227) | activated sludge metagenome | isolation source: Anaerobic digester | place: USA | collected 2015-03-09 ...
CGGCACTTATATCCACCACCTGATTCGTTCTTCACTATAGAAGCTCACATCTTCACGCATTTCGCGGGATCATCCGCAAGAGCCTTACAGTTCTTCACTAGTGCTGTTGAGATTTCGGAACGTATACCAAGTCTGGTGAGCTCTTTAATTTTACAGTCCGCGTCACAAATTCGCTTATCATTCTTTTTTGAATCATCTTTTCACTCATCCGAAAGTCGTATAGAAACGCCTGTCGCTGTACTTCCTGTCGTTGTTGTAGCTTCTTTTGCTGATACTTCTGCAATAGATACTTTCATACCTTTTTCAGGAGAGAAAATATAAGCTGAAAGACAAAAAATAGCACACGATATACAGAGTTTAGAATATTTTTCATAGAACATATTTTTAGATTTATTCCCGAGAATCGCTCGGTGCGAGTTATTTGTATTTATAGAAACCAGAGAACTAGAGATATAAGGAATTGCCAAGCAATCAGGAAGCAAAATACTTTTTTATAGACTCATAGTCTCTCCTGTAAATGCTTATTAGCATATTTGGTAAGATCGTGAGACTGCATCTCGTGAAAGAGTAGCCATGCAATATTCTTAGGCTGTAGAGTTCTGTTTACTTGCGTCCATCCATGACCTGTTTTATCTTTTATTCCACGTTGTGTATAATAAGGATACCAACTAGCCATTTTTTTCTCTTCCTCGATAGTGATTTTTTTTAGACATATTATTTAAATAAAGTAATACCAACAATTACTCCTGCCACTACTGCAATGTATAAACCCGTATGCGGTAATCATGCTACTGTTTCTGCGTGCCATTTTATAATATAGTAAAGCATAAGTGCTATTCCATATATAAAAAACTTATCAGATATACTCATATTCTAATTATTAAAAAATAAAAACTGATCCAATCTCCCATTTGCATATACTGCAATTCAATGTTTTTGCTGTTCTAATACTGTTTCTAGTTTTTTTCGTTTCATAGCTTTTTTATTAGTGATAGTCATTTATCATTTATCTGATAAATAAATGTTTTCTTAGTTCCTATATTGTCGACATAGCCAAGATGGAAAAGGTCATTTGCGCGTCTCCCTCCAGAGTTATACACTCGATCAATAGCACTTGCCTTTAATTTCCCCCACTCTGCTATAATGTGTAGTACACTGATATGAGAGGGTTCTAGTTCTAGATGAGAGATTCATGGATGAGAAAGAACACTTTTTCACACAAAAATTACTTTTGGCGAAAAGTATTCACGAATTTTAGAGAAGATAGACATAAATAGAAAGGTTAATTATCAAACCAAAATACAATCCGTACATTTTCTGGATCTCATATGCTTTTTAGCTCTTCTAGTTTATCAAAATACCATTTTCATAGATTTTCTCTAAGAGATTCTATTTTTCATTCTCATTCATTTGCAAGTGCAGCTCAGTCAGTATAATTTCATACTGTTTTACTTATTCTACGATTCCAAAAAGTTTTTTCATAATCTACATCAAGTAAATCTTGTAAAATAAACCAAGAAGCAGAATGAGCGTCATCCCACCATTCTTCGTATTCTTTCTTCACTTCAATACTTATATTGTCTGGGATTCATCTAGGTTCACTAAGTGGTTTTTTGCAATCATAATTTCTTACTCATGCAAGAAATCAAAATAGTGAATAATTCCTTCAGAAATCAACTTCTCATACATACTCCCAAGCATCATTTACTCTTTTTTCAGAGTAAGCGTGTATATCGCATCCCATAAATAAATAGTTAAGAAAAATCAACACCCGCCCTGTACCTGCTAATTTCTTCGTCTAATTGTGCCCTTGTTAAGTCTCTACGAGAAGACACATTATTTCGCTCATAGAGCCTATCTATTTCACTCTGGAGTGGTATCTTAGCATTCTGTGCATAAATACTCATCAAAGATCCTAAATCACCTCTTAGTTTCATCATTTCATCTTCATCTGTCTTTTCAGAGAGTCATACGACTTCTAAATCAAGAGTTTTTCACTCGTTGTATGTATTGTAAATAAGAGCCTTAGTAGCATCATTCCAATCTCATTTCTTCATTTTTATTTTGAAACAAAGATTGTCGGAAGCGTCTACGCTTGGACTAAAGATTCAACAGTCGGATAGTAGCATTTTTCTAAAGTTAAAAATAGTCAACGAGCAATAATTTAATATTTTTCTCGCCGAGAGTTATCTAAAAAGGAATATCCTCTATAGAAATTTCTTCTTCTTTAATAGAAGGCTTACTTGTTTTTCCAAGATTCACATATTCACGAGATGCTTTTATTTTATCTTGTAGGAATTGGGGGAGATTATCTATTTCCTTATCCCAATCTTCCAATAGAATAATGCTTGTCTCATTTATCTGATCTGGACATACTATACTCTTTGGAAGTTTTGTAACGCTTTGAATATCAGAATATTTCTTTTCATTCTCTATCACACTTGCAAAGTATGGCTGACCAACAAGGCTAAGCACGTCAAAATCATCTGCCTCTTGATCTGATAGAGTTTTCCCTATCATAGACTCTACGAAAGGTCGAAGCATTCATGTCTTAAACATTGATAGCGTAAACTCACGAGAGAGAATATAAGGCTTATTTCCCTCACCTTCCTTAAATTCTTTTAGTTCTGTAGGAAACTCAAAAGTAAATCGAAACTTTATTTTATCTTTTGGAAACTTTGGATTCTTGCTTGGCTGTGTTCCTAGATATAGGAATCCAACAAGACGACATGGGTAAGAATCTGGTGCAAGCTGTTCTCTAGCTTCTGCGACTGCTTTCGGAGCAGTAAGTGTGCGTGTATTCATAATAGAATGAGTTAGTATTGGAGAAACCTCCATAAAACCACTATAAAGTAGTTCTAGCAAGATTCTGTTTATGCTTTTCGAGAATAGCTAATTGTTTTGCTTTCTCTTCTGGTGATAGTTCTTGCATTATAGTTTCATTAATGGAATTACAATAAGAGACAAAAGAAATGTAGCTAAAAAGAGTTTTTCGTAGAGTGGCATATTATAAAGTCATCGCAAATATAAGTTTATCACACATTTCTATACGAGTCTGGAGTCCTATGAGACAGTTATTCTTCATAGTAGGATTCTTTTCTCAGTTTAGAATTTTCTCTATATTGATTTCATCAATTCGTTTTTGATCACGAAGTTGGTATTTTGTAAGATTTTCAAACATATTTATTTTTGGTAAGGTTTATAATTTCAGGTCTCGAACTCATACGTCATCTTTTGAAAAATAAGCGTACATTGTTTTTTAGCAAAACGAGAAGGCTCTCTTTGGAAAGAAAGATTAAACTCTCTTTCACAATAAGTAGCCACATTTGCGTGTGTATCAGTTATAAAGAAGAATCCAGATGTGATAATCATAGCGCAAGAAGCGGAAAGAAGAAATCTATAGAAAGTATTTCTTCGGTGTGTATTGGTATTCATATTTGTTATATTAGAGATTAAAACTTATCCCAAGGAAGCGGAGTATTCATCATAGCCTTAGCATTATCATATCCTTTATCGTACCATTCTTTATGAATAGATTGCATAAGTCTATCAAACTCTGTCTCATCAAACGAGAGAAGAGCATTAGAGATTTTTTCTTTCTCTGTAATTGGTGTGCTATAGTATTTCATATATTATATGTTAATAAAGTTATTGTAAAACCTGCGTACTGGAAGAGTTATGAAAGCTATTTCAGTTTCTATAGATAGAGAAGGCTTGTATTCTTTTTTTGGAAGAGAGAGTCAATGTCTTGTGTGTTCTCTTTCGTCTGGCAATCCATTAGGATAAGCTGTAGTAAATTCGTACATAAAATGTAGTAAGAAGATAAATTCCTATATACAAGAGGTTTTCGGCGATCATGTGAGACTATGTCTCGATCCCTACTCATTTCTTATATATAGAGTTTAGTTTCTTTAATCTGGTACTCACATAGTCCTTATTTGGTATACGCTATCTGCCATTTCAGGGAGACGTAGGATTCTATTTGCTCTCAAAAGCTGTGTGATGTTAATGTGCGAGTCACTTCGTTGCGAAGTGATAGAGACAGTATATTCTTCTTTTCTAAATATGCAAATTTATATATGGTCCGCAAGTGATAAAATATACATAATGGCTCTGTATAGACAAAATAAAGGATTGCCAATTTACTAACAATCCAATTACTATAGTTATATATGTATACATAATTTATACTAACTACCCCTATTTCTTATAATATTATCTACGCGCATTCTTTCTTTCTGCCATAGCTTTATATTTGATTTTACTGTTGCGAGGTAAGTTTTCATTTCCTCGACTGTCATTTTTCGTGTGTCTATCATATTATACTTCTTCGTTAATAGGTAATTTATAAAGCTGTTTAATCCTATCTATACAAGTAGGAGATATACAAAGTACAGCAGATAGTGAGTAAGCTTCTCATTCTTTAGGATCACGAGGAAACTTCTCATAACATACTGTTTTTGAGTCTTCAAGGATTTCTAGTATTTTATCTATCATTTTGTAATTGTTAATTCCCCTGCATTAAGTGTTTTTAGCTCTCAAAGGTTTTTGTAATAGTGACTTTATTCTTTTTATGATGAGCTTGTAATGCAATATCAAAGTTTTTTAGAATATCATCTAGAAACTTTTCAGCAAATTGCCTCTGAAATTCAGTTCAATATTCTATATCTATAAAGTAATGGGTTTTCATAAAGTAATTATATTCAAAACTGATTATTTATTTTTTTCAAGTCTAGCTCTCTCTTATCGTTGTCAGAGGAGTAAAGGATGTCTATTTTAATAGTAGTGTGCATTATTTAGAAATAAATAAAAATACTCCTGTAGCAATTACAGATCATCCTCTAAAATTTTCTAGGATTCAGATATATACTTCACACTTTTTATCGCTTATCTTTGAAACATTAGAATCAAAGATAAAATCCTGTTTATCATCTAAAGACTTGAAAAAGTTAATGCTTGCATTTGCTGTTACACATTCTCAGATTTTATCTATTGCAATTTCATGAGCTTTTCTATCTAATGCATCAAAAATCTTTCATCAGGATATTTTTCAGTATTTATTTAGCCTTTCCATAATCAGTTATATTAAAAATAGAGAGCAATAGGACTTGAACCTATAATTACCTTTCGGTATACGTTACCATTACGCACATACTCTCGGATAAGGAGTCAGCAAGGATTCGAACCTTGCACATTGCCCTTCGGCATCTTACTTCGTTACAAGTTATAACTTTTTGGATTGCAATATCCACTCTGCCATAACTCCCACTCCATTATATAGAATACTATAGGGAAATCAAATCTATTTTGTAAAATAAGAAATTTAGATATACTCACCTTACCAATATTCACCGATCCGAAAGGATGGCTGGTGAATTTTTTTTGACTTTCTACGGATATCAATATACTAAATACATAAGCTATTCCGTCTCTGTAAGGGCAGGATTATAAAGCTACAATTCTTTAGAAAGCATACCACCCTGAAGAATTAGAGTATGATCTGAAATGGTTATACATCGTATGCACTCTTATACAATATTGTTTACAGACATAGTATAGGGGTACTAATAATATTTCACCACTGCGGATGCGGGGGTGATTTTTTTATTGATTTTTACATAAAACAGATATAATACTTCTGCTCTTCGAGTAACATTGAATGTAGCTAATCCTCGGAACGCACAGCTCTATGAGTGTAGCGGATCGAAAGAATAAGCGAGGTGATAATAATCCCATGAAATACGGGGATTTTTTATTAACTGAAAACAGCGCTTTATTAACACAAATGCTATACTAGATATACCTTATTATCTAAGTGTCCCGTAGGTATAATAATACACCAGAAATAGAAACTATGGAACATGGATATTACTACGGGACACTATGTAAAATATAAAAAGAAAAAAAGATTTGATTTATATAAAAATTGTATATAATGAATTTACACCAGAAAAGAAATTTTCCTAATAACTCAGGCTTGGACACCTAGAGTTCGTCCAAGCCCTCTAGGCAAGCCTGAGCGAAAAACTAAGTGTTCTATAGCAATATAAAACACTTTTTTTATGCAAATAACTCCTACAATACAATCTATACTCCGATCATTAGCATGAAGAGCTAAGAAGTATGAGAAATTCTGATTCTCTCGCCATGAGTACGAAAAATTCTGACTTACCGAAAGAACACTTCGGACTTTAATAAGAAAATTCCAAGATGAGAAACTTATTATCAAGATAGATACAGAAACTTACATGAAAGAAGGAAAGCCGAGAAGACGTAATATCTGGAAGGCTACACAAGCACTTTTATCTCTTGTACAATCATTTTCTGAATCTATAAAAGATATGAATGAAAAGATAATCGGATGGTGCAAGAAGCAAAACCCAGTCCAGACACTTAGAGACTTTGGAATAGAAGTATTTAATGGCGGAAGGATTGGGAAAAAGAAATCGAGTCTCACGATAAGCAAGAAAAATGGAGCTATAAAAGACTGGAAGACCTGAAAGACGTATAATCTATATAACTACCTTCGAGAATCCATGAACTGTACACACTCATATTTTATCCAACATTTTATATGAATCTAAGTGAGTATATAAAAACTAAGGAATGGCGAAAGAAACGTACGGATACATTTTTAAAGAAATGAAAAAAGTGTATGAAGTGCGGGAGCGAGAAGCAAATTCACGTTCATCATGCTACTTATGAACGGATATGAGATGAGAATATCGAAACGGATTTATTTCCTCTATGTAGAAGATGTCACGAATTTTTCCATAAAAACTATGAATGACATTTTATACAGAATACTCTCGAATTTATATCTGTAAAATGTTTGCCTAGGTATAAAGAAGCAGAAATAGTGAAAGCAAAACAATATGAAGAAAAAGCACAAAAAAAGAAAAAAAGAAAAGTATGGCAAGCTAAAAAAGCAAAAAAACAAAGAAAACAAGCAAAAAGAAATAAAGAGCCTTTTGTATCGAAAGAGTATAATAAAACACAAGGGAAAGAATATAAATATAAGAACTTTAAACTTTAATTTGCAATTAATACAGAAATTCATATAATACTTAAGACTAAGGGAAACGAGAAATCGTTTAATCCGACTTACTTATATAAGTCTCGTTCTTGCTCACGCCCTTAGTCGGATTCGTGGGCTAGAATGAGATTTTTATTATTATGCAAGAAGAATGGCTACAAATAAAGTGATACGAATGATTTTATCAAATTAGTAATTTATGAAAAGTAAAATCTGCGAATAGAGATAAGATTCTTAAAACTAAAGTAATTAATTCGTGATATGAGCAAACTTGTTTATGTGTTAATCAGAATAAAAAAATGGTGAGTATTCATCGTCTAGTTGCAGAAGCATTTCTACCAAATCCAGAAAATAAACCACAGGTTAATCATAAGAACTGAATTAGAAATGATAATAGGATAGAAAATCTCGAATGGTGTACTAGTATTGAAAATATGAACCACGCAAAAATGAAATGAGTTAAAAAAAGGAGCTATAAGAACAAAAAGATACAACAGTTAAAAGATTGAATACTTGTAGAAACTTATAAAAGCGTATGAGAGGTACAATGAATAAATAGAACTAGTATATATTTATGTTTTGAATGAAAAAGAAAGACGGCAGGAGGATATAATTGGAAGATTATTTAATTTTATCTCGCTTATCTGTCTTCCAGCAGGTAGGCAAAATATTAACTTTTTTATTTATGGATCAACTAGAAAAAATAGCTTCTTGGATTATGAAAAGAAAAATAGTAGAAGATTATTTACCTTATCAAGTAATAAATAATTGAAAATCAGTTGAAGTAAAAAGCATATATCCTACAGATTCAGAGGCGATGAAGGCATTAAATACACTGATCGGATACTGTGTTTGAAAATGAATGAAACCATGAGATTATAAAGACTCAGAAGATCTATGTATCAATATGATTCCTTGAGTAGAATTACTCCGAGCCAAAGCATTTAATTCTAATTTATAATGAATCCAAAATACTTATTACTTATCTTATTTATTTCTCCCTGAATTTTAATTATTACTTTATTTCTATTTTTAAAATGCACACTATAGTAAATACACAAGAAGCATATCTCGCTCTCGATACTCTCGTAAACTATTGCCACCAGAAATGAATGGAGGTAAATGTAACAACTGGTAATATTTTAGAGAATTACTATGACATAGGCTTTATAGATAGAATGAAGCCATATATAATTCTTATTTGAAAAGAGATGAAATGAGAAACTGTAGATAAAAATGATTTCTATACAACTCTAAAATTTACAGCAGATTGACAGCCCTGACATTGGAAATGTGGTAAATGTTCCCATAGAGACTCATACTCTACTGCCTGCCATTGATGTGGAAGAAAAAGTATCACTCTAGCAAGCTGAAAGAACGATTACAAGCTATTCTAAATGAATTAAAGGAGCTGAAAAAAGAATTTACTTATATTACATACACTCCTAACGATGTAATAAGTTATGTTTCTAGCTTTGCGAAGAAGAAATACTGACAATGGAAATTTGAGCGAGAATGAATACTATATATAGTAGCGGATCGGTGAAAGTGGCGATGAAAAATATATGATACAGTCAATAACCGAATAGTTTCCTTAATTACAGTACAAAATGCAAACTAAACTTCAACAACTTAAACAAAAACGAGAGAAATGTAAAGCTCAAATAAAAGAAAAACAAAATGAGCTTCGTTCGCTTACTAGTGCTATTACTCTTATAGAATGGAGAAAGAAAAAGAAAGAAAATGAAATTTAAATTTGCATTTCATAATGAAAGTGATATACTTGTCTTATCACTTAATCAAACACTCTATGTTTAACTTTAATAAATCAGTCGGGGAAACAGTAAGAATCGCAATTAAGAAAGTAGAAATTGATTTTTCTCCAGTCAATTACTCAACATATACAATTATTAAGAAAATATCATTTGGTAATAAATTTAAGTATACTATCAAAAATGAAAATTCTACCCGGGTTGTACAATCTTATTCTTAACTTTTTTTATATGAAAAAATTACTCATAGCTCCGGCTACAATTTTTCTCTTATATTCATTTTCATTTTTCGTAGATTACTTTGATATTATCTGAAAATGGCATAGCTTCCCTTCATTTTTTACAATTATGTTTGTACATTGGATGATATGGATTTCTTTATTTAGTCCTGTTATAAAAGACAGTATTAAGCGGAATAATATTAAATTTAAATAAGCATACTAAGTTAAACTTAGGATGTTAATATTTACTTCCGGATTTAACACTTAATATATAAAGCATATGAATGACTCACTAGATATTCTATATAGACTAATGCAGATGAGTAAAATAGAGCTTATATCAGCAAAAATGGCAACAGATAACGAAACAATAAGAAGGGTAATACAAAGTGTAATTGATATAAAATAAATGCTCGAATACAAAATAATCACATACAATACAAAAGCTCTTCCAGAACTCTGAAAAGATAACTGGATACTCTCTACAATCTATGAATGAAAAATGTTTTTCTATAGAGAAGTACCGAAGGAAAGAAAAGCACGAGTTATTGTAACTTGAGACGGCTTTGATTTTTTCTATCGACTATACCCTCTCAAAAAGAGTAAACGAGAAGCTATGACTATGTGGTCAAGACTAAAAGAAAACGAACAAACTCTCGCTCTAGACTGACTTAGGAAATACATAGTCTACTGGCAGAAGAAAGGAATAGAAAAACAGTTTCTCCCTCATCCTTCGACTTGGCTACATGGTAAGCGGTGGGAAGACGACCTTTCTGACTCTGTCACACCTATAAACACTCTACAAGTAGAAAGAGCCAAGAAAGAAATCGAGGACGATAAGAAGATCGAAGAAGAAAGACTCTGGAACGAGCAAGCACTCGCACGACTTAAGGCGAGCTGAAAATGGGAAGAATACTACAATAAAGCACTCGAAGAGACTCCAGAGTGACAAAGATGATACGAAAGAATAATAATCGCTCGTATTATCAGTAGACTTAGAACTAACCATTCATAACATGAATACAATCCTTGAGCAACATATTGAAAATAGAAGCAAAATTGCTGAAAAAATAAAAGAATTACAAAAGGAAAGGAAAAGGCTTAACAATGCCATTTCACAAATAAAGCATCAAGAGAAAAAGAAGATGTCAATAGATATTATATAATATTTATTTGCATTATTTATAGAATCAGAGATACTCTTTATATCTTAACCAACCAATATATGCAAACAGTAACTCTTCTCGGTCAGACAGTTCGTGTAGGTTCTAAAAAATGGGAACGTCTTACATATACTATCAAGCACGCAAATGATCTTTTATCTTCTGAACTTAGCTAATATGAAATCAATAACAAAACCTACAAGAATTTTCTTCTGTAAAAAATGTAAACATTCTATACAAAGTGATGAATATGAAACAGAAGATTGATTTAATTTTTTTGATACATGTCTAATTTGCTGAAAAGAAGTAAATACTTCGTGACACGATAATAATTTGTATTATTGAAATAATATAACAAAAGAAATTATCGAATGATTAGAGACCATAGACTGAGCAATTCTTAAAAAGGATATCCTTTGATTATTTTAGTAATATGATAACGCAATATTACTCCAAATGGAGACATGAATGGATTGATTTTCATAAACAACCAGTATCAGATGGAGAAATTTATGCAATGAGGAAGGCATACTACGAAATGCGATAAAAATCTTTTGCAAATACTATATTATTTCATATAATACTCTCATGGAAGAATCCTCTCTCTCATACTTGGATGATGTAGATAACTTATTTTAAAATGCCTCAAATCAAATCACAATTCACTCCCGAACAAAAGAAAGCCTTTGAAGAAAAGACTAACCTCTGAGTCTACAATCACGAATCTCTTATAGAGCTATTAATGAGACAGCAACAAGATTTAGATATTGCTCACTCTAGGATTGACGAGCTACAAAACGCGCAAAAAGAATTAGAAAAAATTCATAATAAACTTGTAGATGAAGTATACAATCCAAAAATCAAAATCTTAGAAAAATGCGATGCTTTGGAAGAGATGATAAATGGGATAGCGAAGAATACCTTTATACCAGTATTTGATCCAAAGCACAACCCACCTTACCATAGTATTTCCCTAGATGATAAATGGAACAGCACAGCTAACGAAGATCATAAATAAGTAACTCTTGATTTAATCCAAAATAAGATATAATACAGGCGGTAGAAAATATCCGTCAAATTGATTTACTAACCACCATTTATGGCAACAAAGAAAAAACCAGTACAGGAAGTACAAACATACGAAGCTAGAGTTAT
>ERZ795056.6548-NODE-6548-length-11347-cov-4.198016_pt1 | contig 11347 bp, 9 predicted proteins | sample MGYA00375140_ERZ795056 | MGnify/ENA primary metagenome ERZ795056 (study PRJEB30185, sample SAMN05720227) | activated sludge metagenome | isolation source: Anaerobic digester | place: USA | collected 2015-03-09 ...
GAGTAAGGCTCAGCCCCGTATGTCGAGGGCTCGCGGCTCCGCGGCCGAGCCGTAGACGCTCTTCCGCTTGGCGTATGGATTGCCCACGCTCATGATCTCGTGGCGCAACATATCCATACGCTGCTTGAGGAGAGCGCGGTTCTCGGAATTCCTGACGACGACCTCGTCCTTGAGTTCGGATAGGGTGGAGCGTAGCTCGGCGACGCCTTCGGGCTCGGCGCCGCGGTAGGCCGAGCGGTACATGTCCTCGAGCGGTTCTATCACCTTCTGGACGGCGAAGATCTCGGAGACGATGCCCTGCTCCAGCTCGACGTGGGCCACGAGCGCGTCGACGTCGCCCGACTCGATGTCGGTGCGCTGGCGCTCGAGCAGGGACATGTATTCGTTAAATTTGTCGCGTTGGCGGACGAGCAGTTCCCTGAAGCGCTTGAGTACGGCGACCCGCTCGTCCAGCTCTTGCCTGGACAGCTTCCCGTCGGGAGGCATCCGCGCGCCTAGCCGGCTATGTTGACGCCGGAGCGCCGCTCGTCGCCCGAGCCCTGGGCCTTGGTGGCCGCGACGGCCCAGGCCGATGACAGCTCGGCCAGCATCGCCCTGATCGCGCGGACCCGGCCGACGTCCTTGGCGATGTTCGCCTCGGTCAGCTCGCGGTTGAAATAGACGTATAGGGAGAACAGGTCGCGGGCGATGTCGCCGCCGGCCTCGAAGTCGAGGCTGGCCATCAGTTCGGTGACGATGTCCTGAACCTTGCAAATCGCCTGGTTGACCTTCTCGATGTTGGCGGGCTTCTTCTTGAGGTCCGTATCGAGGAAGTCTACCGCCCTGTCGCATTGCTTGACCGCCTCCTCGTACAGCATGACGACGAGCTGGCCCGGGCCGGCGGTGCGTATGCGGGTTTCCTTGTAGGCAGCGAGCGGATTCTGGGTCATCTGGATCTCCCCCTCCTCTGATCTTCTTCTTTATATATCGGAACGGGAAGGGCTGGCTTGAGCATAAAATCATTCGTCTCCCAGGGTGCCGGTGTCGCGCCAGGTTTCGATAATCCTGTAGGCGTCGTTGATGCGCGCGCTCGTCTCGGTGGCCTTGAGCTGGGCCTCCGGCGACGAACCGTGCCTGTCCGGGTGGTGTTCCTTGAGCAGCCGCTTGTAGGCGGCCCTGACCTGGTCGAACGGAGCCCCGTAGGCGAGGCCGAGCGTCTTGTAGGCGGCGACGAGCTTGGCCGGAGGCCCGGAGGCGGCGGCCGGACGCGCGGCGCGTTCCTCGGCGCGAGCCCGCGCCTCGCGCTCGCGGCGCAGGCGTTCCTGGGACTCGCGGTCGTCGTTCAGGAACGCGTCGAGCTCGTCCATAGCGTCGTCGAGGAACGGGTCCCCGGAACTCTTGGAGAATTTCCCCGCGAAGGGATCCGAGAAGGGGCGCGACGAGCCCGGATCCGATTGAACCCAGGACTTGAGCAGGTCGCCGAACCGATCGAAGAGTTGATCCATGCTGGACATACGGACTATACTCTACAACAAGCCGGTCCGAGAGGCAAGACGAGCGGTACGACGAGGAGCAGCATGAGCGGGTTCAAGCCGGTGGCGGCCGTCTACGGCGGCGCGAATATCGATATCCAGGCGCGTAGCCGGGGCCCCTACCGGGCCGGCGACTCGAATCCCGGCGAGGCGTCCATCACGCACGGCGGCGTCGGCCGCAATATAGCGGAGAACCTGGCCGGCCTAGGCGTGCCGACCGAGCTGGTCACGGTCTTCGGCGGCGACGAACAGTCGTCGGGCCTGGCCGAGGGTTGTAGGCGAGTCGGCATCGAAGTCAGCTCGTCGCTGTTCCTGCCGTCGGAGCCATGCTCCCGCTACGTCTGCCTGCTCGATCGCGACGGTACGCTGGTCGGGGCGGTAGCCGCGATGGATTCGCTCGAGGCTTTCGGCCCCGACCAGCTGGCCTCCAGGTTCGGGCCAGGCGACGCGGCCGAGGTGGTCGTGGTCGACGCCAACCTACCACCCGAAACCGTCGCGCTCGCGGCCGGCCGCTGGAAGGACAAGCCGCTGATCCTCGATACCGTCTCGGTCGCCAAGGCCCGCAGAGTCGCGCCAGTCGTCGGCCTGTTCGGTCTCGTCAAGCCGAACCGGGCCGAGGCCCGGGTCCTGCTGTCGCTCGACCCCTCCGAGCGACCAGTCGACCCGGAGGCCGAGGCGGTAGGCCTGACACGGGGGCTCCTGGCGCTCGGCGTGCGCGAGGCCTTCGTCTCGCTCGGCGCCAGGGGCTTCCTCTGGGCCTCGGCGGCTGGAGCCGGTTTCGCGCGACCCCTGGCGATGCCAGTCGTCAACGTGTCCGGAGCGGGGGACGCGGCCACCGCGGCCCTGGCCTGGGCCGCTTCCCAAGGCTTGGATACCGAAACCAAGGCGCGCTACGCCGTGGCGGCCGCGTCCGTCTGCGCTGCGGACGAGCGCGCCGTAGCGGCTGGAGTGAGCGCCGATAGACTGTCTGCATTGATACGAGGAGTAACCTGTGAACGCATTGCTTGACCTGAGCGAGGAAGTCCGCGACGCGATGGGCCGAGGCGCCCCCGTCGTCGCCCTGGAGTCGACCATCATATCGCACGGCATGCCCTACCCGAGGAATGCCGAGACGGCCATCGCCGTCGAGGCCGAGGTGCGAGCCGCCGGCGCCGTGCCGGCGACCATCGCGATCATCGGCGGCCGCCTGAAGGCCGGCCTGTCCGAGTCGGAGATAGGCCTCCTCGGCGAACGGGGCCACGCCGTAGCCAAGGTCAGCCGCCGAGACATAGGTCGTATCGTCGCGGCCAAGGCGGACGGGGCGACCACGGTGGCCGGCACGATGATCGTGGCCGCCATGGCCGGTATCAAGGTGTTCGCGACCGGCGGCATAGGCGGCGTACACCGCGGCGCCGAGCTGACGATGGACGTGTCCGCCGACCTCGACGAGCTCGGCCGCACCGATGTCGCCGTCGTCTGCGCCGGCGCCAAGAGCATCCTGGATATCCCGATGACGCTCGAGTACCTGGAGACCAAGGGCGTGCCCGTCGTCGTCTATAGGGGCGACGAATTCCCGGCCTTCTACACGAGCCGCTCTGGCCTGCGCGCCGAGCTACGCATGGACTCCGCGGCCGAGATAGCCGCGATGCTCAAGGCCAAGTGGTCGCTCGGCCTGTCGGGCGGCGCCGTGATAGCCAACCCGATCCCGACCGAGTAGGAGATGCGGCCGGAGGTCATAAACGCCGCCATCGAGCGCGCCCTCGCCGAGGCCAAGGCCGCCGGCGTCCGCGGCAAGGACGTCACGCCCTACATGTTGGCCAAGGTTAAGGATTTGACCGGAGGCGACAGCCTCGAATCGAACATCGCGCTCGTCATGAACAATGCCAGGCTCGCCGCCGCGCTGGCGATGGAGTACGCTCGACTATGACGAGGGGGCGCCGCGCCCGGGGCCTCGCCTCGCTGGCCTGCCTCGCCGCCCTGGCCGCGGGAGCGGTAGGCCCCGCGGCGGCCGCGGACGTCGTGCGCTTCGTCAACCTCGGCCTGGGCGACGGCTTGGCCAACGCGAGCGTCTCGTCCATGGTCCAGGACGCCGCCGGCTTCATCTGGATCGGCACCCAGGGCGGGCTCCATCGCTGGGACGGGCTATCGTTCACCCTGTACGAGAACGAGCCCTTCGACCCGGAGTCGCTGCCGCACAACCTGATCCAGACCTTGTTTCTGGACGAAGATGGCGAAACGTTATGGATCGGCACCTACGGCGGCCTCTCGCGTTTCGACACGAGGACCGGCGTCTTCTCGTCCTGGGCGCACGACCCGGCCGATCCCGGCTCGCTGGCGAACGACGTGGTCGTCTCGATAGCCAGGGACGCCGAGGGACGGCTATGGGTCGGTACGCTCGGCGGGCTCGACCGCATGCACGGCGACTCGTTCGTCCATTACGAGGCGAGTCCGGAGGCCGAGGGCGCCCTGGCCTCGGGCGTGATACGCGCACTGTACCGGGACTCCCGAGGCTGGCTCTGGGTCGGCACGTCGGGAGGCGGCCTGTATCGCTACCTGCCCGGGACCGACTCCTTCCTGTCCGTACGCTCGGCCTCGTCCGGCCTGCCCTCGGATTACGTGTTCTCGATTCGTGAGGATGGCGAGGGCCGCCTCTGGCTGGCGCTCTGGTTCTATGGGCTGTCGCGCTACGACCCCGTCGGAGGGACCTTCGAGAATCGAAGGCTCGAGGACGGCCGGGCCTACTTCGTCAACGCCGACCTCGACGGTCTGGTCTATGTCGGTACCTGGGGCGGCGGCCTCTTCGAGCTGAGCTTGGACGACGGGGCGATCCGTCGATTCACCAGCGACGGGGAGCGCCGATGGTCGCTCCCCCATGACACGATGTACTCGATGCTCGTCGATCGGGCCGGAGACGCCTGGGTCGGTACGAACGGCGGCGGCTTCTCGATGCTATTACACGACGAGGCCGGCATGTCGCTCTACGAACACGACCCGTCCGACCCCGGCTCCCTATCGTCTGGCAAGAGCATCTCCGTGCTCGAGGACCGGCGGGGACGACTCTGGGTCGGCGCCTATAACGGCGGCGTAGACCGGCTCGATCCCGGCTCGTCGTCCTTCAGGCGCTATCGCCATGATCCCGATGACGAGCGGAGCCTGCCGAACGACATCGTCGTCAATATCTACGAGGATGGCCGGGGCGGGCTCTGGTTCCTGACCAATGACGGCCTGGCCAGGTACGATGAGGGGCGCGACGCGTTCGAGCGGGTGCGCCGGGATCGTTCCTCCACCGAGGGCGACGCCGTCCGTATCCTCTATGATATGGTTGAGGAGCCCGGTACGGGCAGATACTGGATAGCAACCTACACCTCGGGCCTCGAGCTCTGGGACCCGGTGGACGGCACGGTGGAGCGCTATCCGTCGGTGCCGGGCGACCCTTCCACCCCGAGCGACAACCTTGTGTACGCGATCGCCTACGACGGGCGCGGCCGGCTCTGGGCCGCGACGAACGCCGGCCTGTGCCGCTACGAGGGCGACGGGCGCTTCGTCCGCTACGAGGCTTCGAAGACGGACCGCTCCAAGCTACCGTCCCGGTCGCTACGCGACGTCTACGTAGACTCGCTCGGGAGGCTCTGGGTATCGACAAGCGGCGGCGGCGTGGCCAGGTACGTCGAGGAGAGCGACTCCTTTGAGCACTGGACCAAGCGCGACGGGCTCCAGTCGAATATCGTACACGGCATCGTCGAGGCGGCTGACGGATCGATCTGGGCGGTGTCGACCTCCGGCCTGTCGGTGTTCGACGCGGCCGGAGGCCGGTGGCGCCCGTTCTCCGACCAGGGCCGCCTGCGCTACGGCGAGTTCACCTCGGGCCGCTTCGCCTCGCGTTCCGGCCTCCTGTACTTCGGCGCGGTCAACGCGCTCTATGTCATCGATCCGGCCGCGATCGCCGGCTCGCCGGACGCGCCGCCTATCAGGTTCACGAGCATCAAGAGCCTGAACGAGGAGCTGGACACCGGCCTGTCGCCGTGGTTCGTCGACAGAGTCAGGCTCGGCTGGAGCGACCCTCATCTGTCGTTATCCTTCGCGGCCCTCGATTACGCCGATCCGACCAGGGTCCAGTACGCCTATAAGCTCGAGGGCTTCGATGAGGATTGGGTCTATTCGGGCGCGCGCTCGTACGCCAGCTATACCAACCTTCCTGGCGGCAGGTCGTATTCGTTCAAGGTGCGGGCCGCCACGGCTATCGGCGACTGGGACGGAGAGGCGACCGAGCTCTTCATCGAGGTCGACAAGGCGCCGTGGCTACGCTGGTGGGCCATCCTTCTGTACCTCGTCGCGGCCGGCCTCGTGGCCTTCACGGTCAGGCTATACGCCAGCCGGGCCATGCTCAAGAGTAGGGTAGGCGAACTGTCCGCCCTCAAGGGCCAGCTCGAGAGCGCCAACGTCAAGCTCGAGGCTCTGGCTGCCCACGACGGCCTGACCGGCCTCCATAATCGTAGGGCCTTCAACGACGAACTGGCCGCGCGCTGGCAGGCCGCCGGGGCTACCGGTGAACCGCTCGCGGCGCTGATGATAGATATCGACTTCTTCAAGCCCTATAACGACCGTTATGGCCATCAGGCTGGCGACGCCTGCCTGGCGGCCATAGCCGCGGCCGTCAAGGCCGCCCTCGACCGTCCGCACGACTCGGCCTCCCGCTACGGCGGCGAGGAATTCGTGGCCCTGCTACCCGGGACGGACGCGGCCGGGGCGGCCAGGGTAGCCGAGAAGGTCAGGGCGGCCATCGAGGCCCTCGGCATCCCGCATGGCGGCTCGAGCGTCGCTTCTGCGGTCACGGCGAGCGTCGGCTACGCGTCCCTGCGGCCGGAGCCCGGATCGCCTCCGGGCCGCCTCGTCGATCTTGCCGACGAGGCTCTGTACCGCGCCAAGAACGGCGGACGGAACCGCGTCTCGCCATAGCGGGCTGCGCAACTTCTAGAAGCGGGCCGTTCCGTGCTATAGTCGACCCATGGCATCGAAAGGCTCCGCTTCAAAGTACGACGAATCGAAGATAAAGACTCTGTCGTCGCTCGAGCACATACGGCTACGCACCGGCATGTACATCGGGCGGCTCGGCACCGGCGCGAATCCCGACGACGGCATCTACGTCCTCCTCAAGGAGGTCGTGGACAACGCCGTCGACGAGTTCATCATGGGCTGCGGCGACCGCGTGACCGTGACCGTCCAGGACGGTTCGGTGTCCGTGCGCGACCGCGGCCGGGGCATACCCCTGGGCAAGGTGATCGAGTGCGTATCCGTAATCAACACGGGCGCCAAGTATTCCGACGACGTGTTCCAGTTCTCCGTAGGCCTGAACGGCGTCGGCACCAAGGCCGTCAACGCCCTGTCGTCGAGCTTCCGCGTCGTCTCGTACCGCGAGGGGCAGTTCTTCGAGGCCTGTTTCGAGCGCGGTACGCTCATGTCCAAGCGCGAGGGCCAGGCCAGGCGCGAGCCGAACGGCACCCTGGTCGAGTTCACCCCCGACGCCCAGATGTTCGGCGACTACGCGTTCAACATGGAATTCGTCGAGAAGCGCATGCGCCACTACGCCTACCTCAACTCCGGCCTGACCCTCGAGCTGAACGGCCAGGAGTTCGCCAGCCAGAACGGCCTCCTCGACCTCCTCAAGGACGAGACGGGCGACGACGTACTCTACGAGGCAGGCTACTGGCGCGGCGAGCGAATAGAGTTCTCGTTCACGCATTCGAACAACTACGGCGAGGAGTACTTCAGCTTCGTCAACGGCCAGTTCACCTCCGACGGCGGCACCCACCTGTCGGCCTTCCGCGAGGGCTTCCTCAAGGCCGTCAACGAGTTCTTCCGCGCCTCGTACAAGGGCGAGGACATCCGCGAGGGGCTTGCCGCGGCGGTCGCCGTCAAGCTGGCCAATCCCATGTTCGAGAGCCAGACCAAGAACAAGCTGGGTAACGGCGATATCAAGCCCTGGATCATCCAGGAGGTGGTCCGGGGCGTCGACGACTACCTCAGGCGCAACCCGACGGCCGCCAAGCGGCTCGAGGAGAAGATCGCCGCCAACGAGAGGCTCCGCACCGAGCTCAACGTCGTCAAGAAGGAGGCCCGCGAGGCCGCCAAGAAGATAGAGCTCAAGATACCCAAACTCAAGGACTGCAAGCTCCACCTGGGCGACGGCCCCGACGGCGACCGATCGACGATCTTCCTGACCGAGGGCCAGTCGGCCACCGGTTCCATGGTCAGCTGCCGGGACGTGATGACCCAGGCCATCTTCAGCCTGCGAGGCAAGGTCGAGAACATGCACGCCCGCAAGCGCGTGGCTATCTACAAGAACGAGGAGCTGTACAACCTGATGATGGCCCTCGGCATCGAGAACGACGCCGGGGGGCTGCGCTACGCGCGCATCGTCATAGCGACGGACGCCGACTACGACGGCTTCCATATCAGGAATCTGCTCCTGACTTTCTTCCTGACCTTCTTCGAGGAGCTCGTCACCGCCGGACGCGTTTTCATCCTCGAGACGCCGATCTTCCGCGTTCGCACCAAGAAGGAGACCCGCTACTGCTACAGCCCCAAGGAACGGGATGAGGCGGTCGGAGCCCTCGGTTCCGGCTCGGAGGTGACCAGGTTCAAGGGCCTCGGCGAGATCAGCCCGAGCGAGTTCGGCCAGTTCATAGGCGACGATATACGGCTCCTGTCGGTCGACGTGCAGTCGCTCAAGAGCGTACCCGAGGTGCTCGCCTTCTACATGGGCAAGAACACCCCCGAGCGCCGCGACTTCATCATGAAGAACCTCAAGAACGACCTGTAGGAATCATATGGCATACGTGAAGAAGCTGTTCAACGATAATTTCCTCTACTACGCGAGCTACGTGATCAAGGACCGCGCCATACCCGAGCTCGAGGACGGGCTCAAGCCGGTCCAGCGACGCATCCTCCACACGCTGTTCGAGGCGGACGACGGTAAGTTCCACAAGGTGGCCAACATCGTCGGCTCGTGCATGAAGTACCATCCGCACGGCGACGCCTCCATCGGCGACGCCCTCGTCGTGCTGGCCAACAAGGACCTGTTCATAGACAAGCAGGGCAACTACGGCAACATCCTGACCGGCGACGAGGCGTCGGCGGCCAGGTACATCGAGTGCCGCGCGTCGGCCTTCGCCAAGGATGTCTTCTACAATCCCAAGATCACCGAGTACGTCGAGAGCTACGACGGTCGCAACAAGGAGCCCGTCGTCTTCCCGGCCAAGATACCCGTCATCGCCATCACCGGCGGCGAGGGCATCGCGGTCGGCATGAGCACGAAGATCCTGCCGCACAACCCCGTCGAGGTACTCGCCGCCGAGATAGCCTGCCTGCGCGGTGAGGCATTCAAACTGTACCCCGACTTCCCGACCGGCGGTATCGTCGACGCCGGCGAGTACCAGGACGGACTCGGCCGGGTGCGCGTACGCTCGACCCTGGACACCTCCGACCCCAAGCGCATCGTCATCCGCGACCTGCCCTTCGGCGTGACTACGGAGAGCCTGATCGAAAGCGTCGAGGCCGCGGCCAAGGCCGGCCGGCTCAAGATAGCCTCGATCAGCGACTTCACCACGGACAAGGTCGAGATCGAGGTCAAGCTGGCCCGAGGCGTCTACTCGCGCGAGACCGTCGACGCGTTGTACGCCTTTACCCAGTGCGAGCAGTCCATATCGTGCAACTTCCTCGTCATCAAGGACGGCCAGCCCTGCCTGATGACCGTCACCGAGGTCATACGCCACCACGCCAAGCGCCTCCTGGCAATCTTGAAGAAGGAGCTCGAGCTCCAGGTCAAGGAACTGCTCGACGAGCTCCACGCCCGCACCCTCGAGCGTATCTTCATCGAGGAGCGCGTCTACAAGGCCATCGAGACCAAGAAGACCCAGGGCGCCGTCGACAAGGCCGTGCTCGACGGCCTCGCCCCGTTCGCCGACGAGATCAAACGCGAAGTGACCGCGGAGGACGTCGAACGGCTCCTACGCATTCCGATACGCCGCATCTCGCTGTACGACATCGAGAAGGCCAGGGCTGACATGGAGCGCATCAAGGCCGCCCTCAAGGACGCGCGCCACCACCTGGCCCACCTGACCGAGTACGGCATCGCCTTCCTCGAGGGCCTCCGTAAGCGGCTCGGGCCGGCCTGGGAGCGCAAGACGCGGGTCGCCTCGTTCGACCGAGTCGACGCCAAGGAGGTGGCCAGGCGCGACATAGCCCTGCGCTACGACCCCAAGACCGGCTATCTCGGCACCAACGTCTCCGGCGGCGAGTACCGCTTCGACGTATCGCCCTACGATAAGATCCTCGTCATCCGTCGTTCGGGCATCTACTCCGTCGTGCCGGTACCGGAGCGTCTCTTCGTCGACACCGAACTCCTGTACTGCGGCATCGCCGACAAGGACGAGCTGGCCGACACGGTCTTCACCTTCGTATATGCCGATCCCAAGAACGGCTCGCCCTATATCAAGCGCTGCAAGATCGAGGCGTGGATCATGAACCGCGACTACCAGCTCGGCAAAGAGGGCGGCTCGCTCCTGTACTTCACGAACGAGCCCAAGAAGGCCGTCGTCCTTCGCTACGCACCCAAGCCGCGCTTCAAGATCAACGAGGAGCGTTTCAGGATAGAGAGCTTCCCGGTCAAGGGGCTCAAGGCCCTCGGCGTGCGCATGTCCACGCGGCAGGCCCTGTCCGCCGCGGCCGAAGGCGAGGGCGGGCTGTTCGACGAGGGGGGCTCGAAGCTATCAAGCCGAACCAACGAGGCAGGAGCAGCTACGTCGGCTCAGTCGAGCCCAAGGTCGACTATGGGGCCGTCCACCAAGGCGGCGGGCAAAGCCGCCGCCGGAGCCGCTCCGAAGGGCGCCGCTCGGAAGGTCGCTCCGGCCAAGCCGGCCGCCGGCAAGTCTCCGGTCGCCAAGAAGGCTACGGTATCGAAGGCTACGGCTACCAAGAAGCCGGCCGCCACCAAGAAGCCGGCAAGCGCTCAGAAGCCGGCAACCGCTCAGAAGCCGGCCACCACCAAGAAGCCGGCCGCAAAGGACGACGACCAGCCCCATGGTGGCCTCCTCGAGCGGGCGGCAGCCAAGAAGAAGCCGACCAAGGGCTAGGGCCGCTCGTCGATCACCCTGAAACCCGCTATCTCACCGGCTATCTCCGAGATCAGCCGCCCGTTGGCCATGGTATGCTCCAGTACCGAGGCAATGGCCCCGGCGGCCCCCCTGACGCGTTCGGCCATCGCGCCGACCTCGGCCGAGACCGAGGCGTTCGCCTCGGTGAGTCGAGCGGCGGTGTCGGCCAGGGCGGCCGATTTGGCTCCGAGTTCTCCGGAGTAGTCCCTGACCCGTATGCCATCCGCCTGCATCGCCGACATAGCGGTAGATATTTGGGAAGAGCCGGCGGCCTGCTCGCGCATCGCGTTCTCCATCTCCTCCATGAGGTCCGATACTTGGCGGACGCCGCCCTGCACCGACTCGAACGCCTCGGTGGCCGAGCCTGAGGAGCCGACAGCCTCGTCTATCGAGAGCTTGACCTGATCCAGCGCGGCCGCAATCTCACGGGATCGCTCAGCCGATTCCTCCGATAGTCGCCTGATCTCGTCGGCCACCACCGAGAAGCCTTTGCCCGCGTCGCCAGCGTGCGCAGCCTCGATCGCCGCGTTCATGGCCAGGAGGTTCGTGCTCTTGGCTATGCCGGCGATCACCTCGACGGCGTCGAGCATCGCGCCGGAGCGCTCGGCTATCGCGCTGACCGCGCTCGTGACCTCCTCGATCCTCGAGCGGCCGTCGTCCAGATCGGAAGAGCACACGTCTGAACTCCAGTCACCGCTTAACATC
>ERZ795056.6558-NODE-6558-length-11333-cov-4.318408_pt1 | contig 11333 bp, 12 predicted proteins | sample MGYA00375140_ERZ795056 | MGnify/ENA primary metagenome ERZ795056 (study PRJEB30185, sample SAMN05720227) | activated sludge metagenome | isolation source: Anaerobic digester | place: USA | collected 2015-03-09 ...
AAATAGGGAATAGGCTCCGCTCAATCCTTGCACCGTAGAATCACAATTTCCCTTAATGCTCGTTGTGATATTCGCCATAACATCCAAGGCAGAACCCATCGAAGTATCCACGCTGTTTTGTTTTTCTGGTCCACATTCTCTATAAGCCTCATTATAATAATTTGTACAAAGATTTATCGCCTGTTGCGCCTCTGGCGTCGGGGTAGCAGATGGTCCCATAGATTGTTGTTGGTTTATAGGGGCCTTTTCGTTTAAACATTGGTTTAAAACCATATCAGAACTATTTTTTAGAGCTAAAAGCTCCTGAGAGTCTAGATTCCCATTTGAACTATGCATTATGTTTTCATTTAAAAGATTAATTTTTTGAGTGTTTATAAATTCAGCGGTTTCTGTTTCACATGATTTAGAAATAGTATTACAATGCATCCTTTTTTTATCTTCATTTTCTAAATCATTACTTGAATTTGTTTTTCCATAATTAGTGCAATACTCATCTATACTGTGAGGTAAAGATAGAATGAGTTGATTCAAATAATCATTTGAATATGCCGTACTGCTAAAGAGGACTATAAGAAAATAATAAAAATTTTGTTTTAAAAATATATACATAAAGAATCCCCCGTGTATTAATTCTAGCAAGGAAATTTACTAAATTCTAAAAATAAAATGGAAATGTCTCAGGTTGATCCATATTCAAGGCCAAAATCCCCATCAGGCATAATTTGCCATGACCAAAGGCCAATAATTTTGAACGAATTTGGGATGTCTTAATAAAAAAAAGGTTTAGATAGAGGCATTGGTTTGTGTTCATCCACGATGTTGACCGTTGGTACAACGTGCCGATGGTCAACATCGTGGATGAGTGAAGAGCCAGCGACCTAGGTTGTTCAATTCAATAAAAATATCCAGAAAAATGAAAACAAGAGAAAAAAAGGAAAAAAGCAAAAAAAAAGGCCCGAGTGCAACTCTGAAACTAAACCTCTTGCTTAAGGTGGGTGACCATTTAACGACTTTAGGCTTCTCAATACGAGTTGAGCTTGCTCACCATCATCAGGGACAGCCCCCAAAAATATGCTTGTAAGGTTTATTTTCGAAGAGTTTTACGCCTCGAACCCTATAAAAAACATTCTACGCCCCTTAAAAGCCTTCGTCAAGAAATCAGGACTCTAATGATTGATTTGAGACGCCGAAAAGCATCACAGTGAGGATAAAAAAACCTCTGGAGGCTTTATGTCACAAGAAATTGTTAAACTTGATTATTTTTTTCCGTTTATCGTTTTTTTTACTTCACTTTTTATTCTTGTTGTTTTAGAGACAGGGCTTTTGGATAAAATAACCCAAAGCGCCGCCTTTCATCAGTCCATAAAATATCAGTCAATAAAACACACTCAACAACGGTCCGGAATGTATTGGATTTTTTTCTTTATCTCTGGGATTTGGTCACTACAAAATCTCTATCTATATTAATTTAAGAAATCATAGCTTTTCAATTAAAATTAGACTAGCCTCCCAAGGCTATGGAAACACCTTCAGAAAATGAATTAACAACAGCCTCTACCCAAGTTAAAATATTGAGTGTGGGCCAATTAAATCTTTGGATCAAACAACTTCTCGAAGGAGAACTTCCTGCGGTTTGGGTCAAAGGTGAATTGTCTAATTTCAAGGCCCATACGTCGGGTCATTTTTATTTTAGCCTTAAAGATGCCACCTCGCAAATTACAGCGGTGATGTTTCGTGGCGCCAATGCTCGACTCAAATTTAAACCCCATGATGGTCTTGAGGTCATCCTGCGAGGTAAAGTGTCCGTCTATGAACCTCGGGGAAATTATCAAATTGTTTGTGACATGATGGAACCCGTTGGTGCGGGAGCCTTGCAGAAGGCCTATGAACAACTTAAAGAAAAGTTAAAAAAAGAAGGCCTTTTTGAATCGGCACGAAAGCGTGCGATCCCGCTCTTTCCAAAAAATATTGCTGTAGTGACTTCACCAACAGGAGCGGCCATTCGTGATATTTTAAATATCATGTCTCGCCGTGCCCCGATGATATCTGTGCTGGTTGTGCCGACCGTCGTTCAAGGAGAGGCCGCCGCTCCAAAGATTTGTGAAGCTCTTGAACTGGCTTATCGAATTCCAAATTTAGATGCCATAATTATCGGTCGTGGCGGGGGCTCGATCGAAGATCTTTGGGCCTTTAATGACGAAAAATTAGCTCGAATGATTGTGAAAAGTCCCGTACCTGTGATCTCGGCTGTGGGTCATGAGATTGATTTTACAATTTGTGATTTTGTTGCCGACTTGCGCGCACCAACACCCTCTGCGGCAGCTGAACTGGTTGCTAAAAGCTCTCAAGAACTGAGCCAAAAAATATTAGGATTTCGACGCATGCTGGATCTGGCTTGGAATAAAAAGTTTCATGCATTGACCGAAAACGTTAAAAATTACCGACACCGCTTGGTTGACCCGCAAAAAAGATTGATCGATTTACGCTTACGCAATGATGAACTTTTATCAAGACTTGAAAACAATTGGAAGTTCTGGATCCGTTCGCGCAAACAAGATGTGACTATTTTAACAAATCGAATTTTAAATCCACGAAGACTCATGCAGCGTTCAGATCAAAAGTTAAGTTATTTAAAAGCTCAACTGTACAGATCCATTCAAGTTCAAATGGAAAAATCTCAAGCCCAACTGCGAGAAAAAATGGGATTGTTAGATAGCTTCAGCCCTTTTAAAGTTCTAGAACGTGGATATGCGATTGTAAAAAAAGAAAATCAAATCCTCAGTTCCATTCAGCAGGTTCAATTGAAAGATCAGATTGAAATACAAATTATTAATGGCAGAATTAAAGCAGAAGTGCTCGATATTCAAAAAAATAAATAAGGAGATGAATCCATGGACTTTGAAAAAAAATTATCCCGCCTAGAAGAAATTGTTCTTAAAATGGAAAAAGGCGAACTGGCACTAGAAGAATCCTTAAAACTTTTTGAAGAAGGCGTGAAACTTTCTCGAGAATGTCATCAACGACTGAATGAAGCCGAAGAACGTGTCAAAGTCTTGATGGGAATTGATGAAAATGGCAAAATACAAACCTCCGATTTTCAAGGAGAGGCTTTATCCTAGATGATGCTGCATTTTGAAAATCAAGAACCCAAAGTCTCTATAGAGAGCTTTATTGAAAAAGTATTTTTTTCCTATAAAGAAAAATGGATTTCAAGGCTTGGGTCCCCTCACCATAAAAAAAGTCTAGATCAATTGATAAACTCAATGGAGTATTCACTCTTGGGTGGTGGAAAAAGATTTCGTCCTTTATTGTGTGTATCTATGGGCCGTGCCCTTGGGGTCAAAGAGGCTGATGTATTGCCTTTTGCTGTGGCCGTCGAAATGGTTCATACCTATTCACTGATACATGATGATTTGCCTTCGATGGATAATGATGATTTTCGCCGAGGTCAGCCCACAAATCATCGTAAATTTGGAGAAGATCTTGCGTTGTTAGCAGGCGATGCCTTGTTGACAGAAAGTTTTTTATTTTTGGTGGACTCCTATAGAGATGATGCGCCACTGGCCCGAGACCTTGTAGAAATACTGGCAAGGGCCGCCGGACTTCAAGGTATGGTGACGGGGCAAGTGTTGGATCTAAAAATGAAAACCACAGAGGGGACGGCTCAAGATCTTATCGAGTTACATCGGTTAAAAACAGGGGCTCTCATTCAAGCCTGTGTGTCTGGAGCTTGCCGAATTGCAAACGTTGAAGATCAAAGGCAGCATTATTTTTTAAAATTTGCAGAAGATATGGGGTTAGCTTTTCAAGTGGCCGATGATATACTGGACGCCGATCGTGAAACAGAATCTCATAAAAGTTTTGTGGGTTTGTTGGGCGTTGAAAAGACAAAAGAATTTCTAAAAGAATTAAGTTCTACTTGTTATAAAAACCTAAATGAGGGATTTAAAGAAATGAATTCTTCCCAAGAGTATATAAAAATTTTAGAGGAGTTTGTTCAAATCAATGAAAACCGAAAAATTTAATATTTTAAAAATTGGAGTGTTGATTTTATTTGCGCTGACAACGTCGTGTCAGTCTTTAAAAACAAGGCCCACAAAAGATAAAGACAAAGATAAAGTGATTTTGACTCCGATCAAAGAGGGTGGTTCTAAAAATTTAAAAGATGAGCTTCCTCAGCTTGAAGAACCCACTATTTCAAAAGAAGAACCAGAAAATACAGATGAAAGCGATGAGGATGTCACTCCACAAATAGAGCCTGTTAAAAAAATAGGAGTGATTTTAGGTGGAGGGGGAGCCTTGACCTATGCTCATTTAGCCTTTCTAAAAGCCCTTCAGGATCAAAAGATCCCACTTCATTCCATTGCTGGAATTGAAATGGCGGCACCCATCGGTGCACTCTATGCTCATCGACAAAACTCCAATGAAGTCGAATGGCAAATGTATAAACTTAAAGACGAAGATTTTTTAAAAAAGAATTTATTTGGTCAACCAGAAAAATATGCTTCAAAACAAATTCTCAAAGATTTTCTAAAGTCCACCATTGCCGGAAAAAGCTTTTCTCAATTGGATATCCCATTTTTTTGCGGACAGTTTTGGATCACTCCTTCAAAACTACAAATTTATACTAGCGGCAATTTAGAAAATATACTGCCCGGGTGTTCTGCCTATCCTCCGTACTTTTCTGTCGGTGAAAATCAGGTGGCTGCCGTCCGCGAGGTTTATGGATTAGTAAAAGAAATGAGAAAAAAAGGAACCCAACGAATTATTTTTATCAATGTGTTAACAAATATAAATAATTCCGTTCTTAAAAAGGATGCTTTGGACGAACTTCTATGGAAAGAAATTCAATTTGAATATTCAAGAGTTCAAAGTTATGTGGATGAGGTTATAAATTTGGATACAACGGGATTTGGTGTATTGGATTTTAATAAACGACGAGAAATTCAGTACAAGTCCGCAACAAGCTTAGGTAAAGTGATGCCTGAGTTCGCTAGAAAGTGGGGATATTGATGGGCCATCGAAAACCAATAATAGATATGAAAATTTTTTCTGACCGCCGGCGAATGTTAGGTCAACAGATTGATGGGAGTGCTTTACTGATTGCTGCAAACCCGGAGTACATTCGAAATCACGACGTAGAATATCCCTACCGTCAGGATTCTAATTTTTTTTATTTAACAGGATTTGAAGAGCCAGAGTCTTTTTTTCTTTTTCGACCAGGACGAGATCCTCAAACAGTTATGTTTGTACGAAAAAAAGATATTGAAATGGAAACCTGGACCGGGTTTCGTTATGGACCCGAAGCTGTTGAAAAAGAATTTAAAATAGATAAGGTCTACCCTATAGATGAGTTCGAAAAAGTAGCCCCAGATTTACTTAAAGGGATTGAGACTCTTTATTATCGACTTTATAAAAATCCAGAGGCCGATGCTCAGGTACAGAAAGTTCTTGAAAAAACAAGAAAACTCCAAGGACGCACGGGGTATGGACTAATGAACATCCATGATGCTGATATTTTAGTGGGTGAAATGCGTTTGATAAAGTCGGATTATGAAATTGATCAAATCAGAACAGCTTGTGAAATTTCAGCTCAAGGGCATTTCGCCGCCATGAGATTTGTTCGTCCCGGGGTCACTGAACGACAGGTTCAAGGGGTTTTGGCCCATCATTTTTTTATGAAAGGTTCTCAGCGCGAAGGTTATAATTATATTGTGGCCAGCGGAGCCAATGCGACAACCTTGCATTACAATTTCAACGATCAGGTGTGTAAGCCCGGTGATTTACTTTTGATTGATGCGGGCGCCGAGTACAATTACTACACTGGGGACATCACGCGGACATTTCCAGTGAGTGGTTCTTTTACTGAAATTCAAGCTCAGGTTTATCAAGGTGTCCTAGATGTTCAAAAGGCCATCATCGATATGATTAAGCCCGGGGTTGTTTTTAAAGATTTGCATGAAGCGGGGACTTCTCTTTTAACAGATTTAATTCTTGAACTGGGATTACTTTCAGGACGTAAAGAGGACATCATTAAGGCGAATCAACATAAAAAGTATTATCCCCATGGCATAGGACATTGGTTAGGAATGGATGTTCATGATGCGGGTTTGTATTTTAAAAAAGATATTCCTCGTCCGATCGAAGCCAATATGGTTTTCACTGTTGAGCCCGGTCTTTATATTCCCTTTGATGATCATTCCGCGCCAGCAAATATGAGGGGCATCGGCATTCGCATTGAGGATAATATTCGAGTCCTTCCCTCTGGAAGTGAAAATCTAACCATCTCAGCACCTAAAGAGATAGCAGATTTAGCCAACATAAAACCCTAGACAGCAATTAAAAATGATTTAAGAAAGGAAATTGTAATGCCAGAGATTAGTAGATTTTACGGTTTGATTATTACTATAAACTCCGGTGATCACAATCCTCCACATTTTCATGTGAGGTATAATTCTTTTAAAGCTCTTATAGAAATTAAAACAGGAGCATTATTAGCTGGGATGTTGCCCCCTAAAGCATTTGCATTAGTTGCTGAATGGACGGCTCTTAATAGAGCAGAGTTACTCGAAGATTAGAATCTCGCTCAAAATAATCAACCTGTAAAAAAAATTAAACCTTTGGAGTAGTTATGCTAAAAGATATCATTTATGTAAAATCAATTGGAAATAAAATCCTCCACGTTAAATTTGAAGATGGAGTTGAAGGAGAGATAGATATTTCAAAGGTTGTTAAATTTGATGGAATTTTTAATGACCTTAAAGAGGATTTATATTTTTCACAGGTTCAAGTTAATCTTGAAACAGGTACAATTTATTGGCCAAATGGTGCGGATCTTTGTCCAGATGTTTTGTACTCGATACTTTCTGGTGAGTCGATTGAAAATGAATTAAATAAATCTGAAGCTTCCTAAAATAAAAAAGATCGATTAGAGCTCTAAGGTTGCTATTATTTTTTGAATCAGACTTGAAGGTGAAATTTCAGAAATTGTATCTATTGAAGTTAGAATTTGCTGTGGCTTCAGCTTCTGGTTTGTTTTTAGATTTTTCTTTTGTATCTGAACAAAAATTTTATGATGTGTGATGGAGTGTGTGATGTCATATTTTTTTGGAGGCACAGAGATTTTTTCAGCGTCACCTTCGAAAATGTAATGTCCTTTTAAAAAGGGGATGGTTTCATTTTTAATTAAAGGCACCTTTGAATTCTGAGTTGTCACTAAGGGTTTCCAGAGCCAAAATTCAATTTTTTTTCGAGGTTTTTTTAAGGGGTATTGATCCATGGAATTTTGGGCTTTGGCCGAACAACTTTGAGACCAGGGGCAACGGTGGCAATGAGTCACTTGGGGTGTGCATATCGTGGCTCCCAGTTCCATGAGGGCTTGATTTATTATTGAAGAGTCGGTCGTTTGAGCCAGTTCATCAGAGAGCTTTTGAAGCTCCTCTCGTCCCGAAGAGGTCCACCAATTTATTGGGAGGGCATAAAGTCGGCTGAGCACACGAATCACATTGCCATCAAGAACACCTACGGCCTCGTTAAAGGCAAGACTTGATACAGCTCGCGCCGTATAGGGGCCAAAGCCAGGAAGTTTTAAAAGTTCCTGGTATGTTTTTGGAAATGGAGCCGTCGCTAAAATTTGAGCGGCCTTATGCAGATTGCGGGCCCTAGAGTAATACCCTAGCCCAGACCAATATTTTAAAACTTCTTTTTCGTCAGCCGCTGCAAGGGCAGAAACATTGGGAAAACGATTTAAAAATCGTTCATAATATGGAACAACCGCCGTCACAGTGGTTTGTTGCAACATGACTTCGGAAATCCAAATTTGATAGGGGTCTTTATTTTTTCTCCAAGGTAGAGTGCGATGGTTTTCTTTATACCAAATCGCAAGTTGTTGGCCTCTTTTTTGTATCAAATTTTTTTTCATTATAGATTTTTATCTAGGGGTTTAAATTTGGCAGTAAAGTGTCTTAGGATCGGAGCTTGGTAAGTGAACTCATAACCTTTGAGCTGAGGCAGTTGCAATTTATTATGAGTCATCACTTCAATAATGTAGTCAATATGTGATTGAGTGTACACACGGCGGGGCATAGCTAATCGCACTAACTCTTTTGGGGCGGGATGCTCAAGTCCTGTTTTTGAGTCCTTTGATCCTAACATGACAGAGCCGACCTCGACGCCGCGGACTCCGATCTGTTCATATAAAAAGACGCACAGGGATTGACCTGGAAATTCAGAAACTTTGATTTGGGGTAAAGTAAGAGCGGCATCAATATAAACGGCGTGACCTCCAAAAGGCTCTAAAGTAACAAGTCCCGCAGAGGCTAAACCTTGACCAAAATAAGTGACCGACTGAATTCTATATTCAAGGTAATTTTCATCTAAGATTTCTTCAAGCCCGACAGCTAAGGCCTCAAGATCCCTGCCCGCAAGGCCTCCATAGGTCGGAAAGCCTTCGGTGATCACCATTAAATTTCGAATTTCTTGAGTTAGACCTTCATCATTCAGTGCCAGAAATCCTCCAATGTTACCAAAGGCATCCTTTTTGGCACTCATCAGAACGCCATCCGCGTAGCTAAACATTTCTTGCGCAATTTGTTTGGGAGTTTTCTGCGCAAAGCCTGCTTCTCTTTTTTTGATAAAGTAAGCATTTTCAGCAAATCGTGCGGCATCTATAAATAAAGGAATATTATATTTTTTCAAAATTTGTTTTGTGGCTTTGATGTTTTCCATAGATACAGGCTGACCACCGACAGAGTTATTGGTCACCGTCATAATCACCATCGAAATTTTAGAAGAGTTAATTTCTAATTGTTGAGTGAGGGCCTCAAGATTTATATTTCCTTTAAAGGGAGCTTGAGATTTTGAATCTTTATTGTCTAACGAAGGCAGATCCAAGGCCACGGCTTTGGCCGTTTCAATGTTAGCTCGAGTTGTATCAAAGTGAGTGTTTCCAATCACAATTTGACCCGGTTTTACCATGGCATTCATAAGAAGCGCCTCTGCGGCTCGTCCTTGATGTGTGGGAATGACATATTTTAGATGAGTTAAGTTTTGAATCACGCTTTCAAATTTTTCATAACTGGTCGACCCCGCATAGGACTCATCACCTCTCATAATGGCGGCCCACTGTTCTGCGGACATGGCTGAAGTTCCACTGTCTGTCAGAAAATCAAAGGTTACTTTTTTTGAGGGAACTTTAAAAAGATTAAAAGAAGCCTCTCGGATTACGCCTTGGCGTTGAGCAAAGGTAAGTACAGGTATGGGTTCAACCATTTTAATTTTAAAAGGTTCAAAAACTGTTTTTGGAGTAAAGTTTCCCATTAAGTCCCCCATATAGCCTCCTGTTTCCATTTTCGATAATTTAGTAATCTCACTTCTATCCTTTTTTCTTAGACCTGTTCAACAATTTTTGTTAGCTGTACATAAATTAGTCACAGCATTTCACATAGAAACTGTTTTAAAGGCATTTCTAATATGAAATAAGTTGGTTTGATTCCTGCAAGATGATTTGTGGAGAATTCGTGATAGATTTTTAAAATTATATTTTATGGAGGTCCCATGCGATCAAAATTATTATTTTCAGTACTTTTTTTAAGTTCAGCCCCATTATTGGCTCAGGCTCAAACGCAAATGGAGGCAGGTGTTTGCACGACAGGACAATGCGAAGTGGACGGGGTTAATATAAATAATACGGCTTCACTGGTTCAAAGTGTTCAATCTGCTGACCAGTCATTAAATACCCCTCACTATGTTCAAAATTTATTTGATATTAATATTGAGTTCGATTTGGGAACAGTAAATAAAGGAGCAGCTTTGCTAAATGGGTCATTAGGATTTTTAAGTAAATTTAAAACTTTACAAAAACTAGCAAAAGAAAATCATTTTGATTTAAAGTCGGATCGTATTGAAACTCCATATAAAACAGCTACGATCCTCTCTCAACTTCGAGCCGTTTTAAACAGCCAGGGTGAAATTATTGGATTTCAAATCGGAGCCAAAGATCAGTTTACATTAAATTTAGAAAAAAAAGACTCAACAGCACCAACAGTTGAAAAACTAGATACAGTTGTTTTACCCCTTTCTTTGATCAATGGTCGCTCAGAGGTTTCACTTTCTGTTGATGCAGGTTTGTCACGTCAGTTGTTGTCAATTACAGACGCAAAACTGGATTCAAAAACGGGAGGAACTTTAACCTTAGGCTTTCTTCAGTCTGCAGCCCTCGGTGGACAACACAAGGTAGAGTTACAAATTTCTAAAGATTCTGACGGGCGATTTATTGCAAAACAAATAAATGAAATAAAAGCATCAAATTATGGAGACGGTGTTGATTTAAGTTTCGATACGGCATCAAGCTCTGATTCTGATAAGCGCATAGAATCTCTTCAAGTAAAAGGTGGAGTTATTCATACAAATCTAGTTGTTAAGAAAACAGATCTTCCCCAGGTCAATGAAACATTTGTTCAGGGAGCAGAACGTTCAGATATTGAAGCGGGCGTTCAAGTCATGACAAAACTTCTAAACTCCTATCAGAATCAATCTACTGAATTAGTCCAAGGAACAGGTGCTCAAGTGAAAGTGACTGTTCGATAAATATTTTTGTGGATGACGATGGTGACGTTTTGACTCCATAAATTTATTTCAAAAGTGGCATTCCCTTTGCATCCCCTTTCGATAATGCCAAAAAGGCAGAATTATAAAAGGGGGATTTGTGAAGGGTATATTTTTAGTTCAAGCAACGCTTTTAGCGTTGCTGCTCGTGGCCTCAAATATTTCAAAAGCAGAAGAAGGACTCAAGTTAGGAAGTCCATCCTATGGTGGATCTGGCTGTCCTGCTGGTTCAGCGCAAGCGAATTTAAGTCCAGATCAAAATGAACTCAGTATTCTTTTTGATAGTTACTTAGTTGAAGCGGGTGGGGGCAATAAAAAAACTGTCGATAGAAAAGCTTGCACGCTAAGTATTCCTGTTCATGTGCCACAGGGGTATAGTGTTTCTATTTTTCAAGTGGATTATCGTGGTTTTGCAAGTATTCCATCTCGTGGAAGAGTTGATTTTACTGCAGAATATTTTTTTGCTGGAGGCCGAGGCCCACAGCTAAAAAAATCTTTAATGGGACCTCAAGTTGATACATTCACATTCACTGACGAACTTTTAGCAGAGGGATATGTTTGGTCACGCTGTGGAGATAGTGTTAATTTAAGAATTAATACTTCACTGATGGCGATGACAAATAGAAACAAAGAACAGACTTTAGCCTCTGTGGATAGTGCAGATGTCAGCAACTCATTAATTTATCATCTTCAATGGAAACGTTGTAATTAAATAAAATAAAAATTCA
>ERZ795056.6562-NODE-6562-length-11327-cov-5.389194_pt1 | contig 11327 bp, 10 predicted proteins | sample MGYA00375140_ERZ795056 | MGnify/ENA primary metagenome ERZ795056 (study PRJEB30185, sample SAMN05720227) | activated sludge metagenome | isolation source: Anaerobic digester | place: USA | collected 2015-03-09 ...
GAATATCCTTTAGCAGCAATTCGAGAGATGTTGTTAAATGCACTGGTTCATCGAAATTATATGGGCGCCCCTACGCAAATAAGGGTATACGACGATAAAATTAATATATGGAATGAAGGAGCTTTGCCGGAGGGTATCTCGTTGGCATCATTAAAGCATTCACATGCTTCAAAGCCACGTAATCCTATCATTGCAGATGTTTGTTTTAAAGGCGGATATATTGATTCTTGGGGCAGAGGAACAATTAAAATTTTAGAAACCTGCAAAGAAGCCAATTTACCCGAGCCTGAATTGCAAGAACGCGACGGTGGATTTTTGGTGACGCTTTATAAGAACAGTTTAATTGATGAAAATTTTAAAACGATTGAATTAAATGATCGACAATTAAATTCTTTAAACTATATCAGGAAAAACGGTAAAATTTCTAATAAAGAATACAGGGATTTAAATAATTGTTCTAGAAATACTGCTAGTAACGATCTTGTTGAAATGGTTGAAAAGGGCTTTTTAGAAGCGAGCAATTTGAAAGGGGCAGGATCATATTATCAGTTGAGTTCTATTGCACAATAATTGCACAATAATTGCACAATAATTGCACAATAATTGCACAAAGGGCTCATAATTGGTTCATAATAGGCTCATGATTGTGCAATTGAGAAAGTGGGCATGTATTTTGATTGGTAAGTGAGACATTTGAAAATGGGAATTGATAAGTTAAAAGTTAATAAAAAAAAGCGAATGAATTTTTTTAAAATATTATTACTTGTTGCCATTCTATCCAGCTGCAAAACAGTCAAGAAAGTAGCCACCATAGAACAAGCCATCGACAAAAAAGACACGACCCAAACCATAGTCATTACCGAGGCCCCAAAAGTAGACTCTGCAAGCATTGTACGCGGTATCATGATGAAAGTATTAACCAATAATATTGATTTTAAAACCTTCAACGCTAAAATTAAGATTGATTACGAGAGTGCGGAGAACAGTGAAAATTATACGGGCTATTTAAGCATCATCAAAGATTCTTTGATCTTTATTAGAATCAGGGGGTCGTTCTTAGGTATTTCTGCGGAAGGGTTACAGGTGAAGATTTCAAAAGATTCAGTGGTATTGGTGAAGAAAGTGGGTGATAAATATGTACAGTTTCGCACGATTGATTATTTAAAAGAAGCCACTCAAATTCCTTTTGACTTTTACACATTACAAGACCTCTTGATTGGGAATCCGGTGTTTATGACCAATAATATTATGTCTTACCGCGATGGTCCGCAAAGTTTATCGGTATTAATGGTGGGCGATATTTTTAAACACCTGATTTCCTTGTCTACAGACAATTTTAGGGTAATGCACAGTAAGCTGGATGATGTAGATATTCAGCGTAATAGAACCTGTGCCATTAGCTTTAGCAACTATCAACCCATGGGCACTTTCCAGTTTGCTACCCAAAGAAAAATTGTGGTGGCAGAAAAAAGTAAGCTCGATATCAACCTAGATTTTAAAGAGTTCAGCCTAAACGAACCGTTAAAATATGCGTTTGAAGTGCCTAAAAATTACAAGCGTAAGTAATTTACGGTAGCTTTTAACGTTATTTGGTAGCATTCGGGTTTAATTTGCGAGTATCATTTGTTTTAATAGAGTTTAATTGTTGAATATGTTTAAAAAAACCTTTGTTCTGTTTGTTGTGCTGCTGATGGGTGGCTTGGTGGCCAATGCACAAAACAGAGAGGATCTTCAAAAACAAAAACAAAGCATTGAAAAAGAGCTGGCCGAACTAAACCAATTGTATCGTGAAACCCAAAAGAATACCAAAACTTCGGTGAAGCAACTCGCGATTATCAAGCGTAAAATTAATGCGCGTGAATCCTTGGTCAATAGCATCAACCGTGAAGTAAAACAATTAGACGAAACCATTTATTTAAACGAGCGGGATATTTATCGCTTGCGCAAAGAACTCGATACCCTTAAAGTGAAATATGCAAAGAGTATTGTTTTTGCTTACAAAAACAGAAGCAGTTATGCCTACCTAAATTTCTTGTTTTCTGCTGGTAGTTTTAATGATGCCATGAAGCGCATGGCCTATTTAAAAAGTTATCGCCAAAATAGAGAAACCCAAGCCAATACCATTGTAAAAAGTGAAAACTTATTGCAAGAAAAAATTGGCGTATTAAGCGTCAATAAAAAAGAGCGCTTGAGTACCCTTGAAGTGCAGAACAAACAATTACTCGATTTACAAGAAGATCGCAAAGAGCAAGACCAAGTGGTGGCGCAATTAAAGGGCAAAGAAAAAGAACTCAACAAACAAATTCGCGATAAAGAAAATCAACGTCAAAAAGTAGCGGTTGCTATTAATGCAGTTATCAGAAGAGAAATTGAAGAAGCTAAAAGACGGGATGAAGCCAAGCGTTTGAAAGCGTTGGAAGATGCACGTAAACTAAAAGCGGCTCAAGATGCAGCAGCAGCGCAGGCTGCAGCCGATAAGAAAAATGCGGCTGGAACAACAACTAAGCCAGCAACAAGCACTACTGCAAAACCGCCTACCAATAATACAGTGGTTGCGAATGGTTCAGCGGGCGCGAATAACAACAGTGTTAATCCCCCCAAACCTACTTTAAATGATCCTGCAACGGGCGTTTCTTCTGCTGCAAAAGATCGTACTTATTCTCCTTTAGAGTCTACGCCGGAAGGCATGGAGCAATCCATCAATTTTGAAAATAATCGTGGGCGTTTGCCTTGGCCGGTGAGCAATGGTATTGTTACAGTTGGATTTGGAACGCAAAGTTATGCAGGCACCAAGTTGATGCAAAAGTCGGATGGGCTAGAGATTGCGGTTCCTGTTGGTTCTGCGGTTCGTTGTGTGGCCGATGGGGAAGTAGTGTATGCGGGTGAAGTGGCCGATGAAAATATTGTGTTGGTAAAGCATGGTAAATATTTTACGGGCTATAAAAATTTATCCGCAGTGTCTGTATCGCGTGATCAAAAAGTGAAAGCAGGTACTGTTCTTGGAAAGTCTGGAACATCCATTGATGGCGAGGGCGGCATTTTATTCATGATCATGAACGACAAAAGTGTGGCACAGAATCCTACTCCTTGGTTAAGATCGAAGTAAATATGTGCTCTACTTTTCACCTGTGTCATTGTCAAATAGTTCGTGTAATTTTTGTTGTAAAACTTTTTTGTCTGGAAGCTTTGTTTTGTATTCTGAGACCATAGTTGGGGAAAGGCTTCTGCTTAAAGCGTACTCTACTATTTCTGAATCTTTGTCTTTACACAGCAATACGCCAATACTTGGATTTTCATTTGGTTTTTTTACATCTCTGTCTAAAGCTTCTAAATAAAAGTTTAATTGTCCTAGATGCTCGGGTTTGAATTTATCTGCTTTAAGTTCAAATGCAATTAAGCATTGAAGGCCGCGGTGGTAAAATAGAATATCTACATAAAAGTCGCTGTAAATCACTTTCGCTATGAGGCTCAGGTAAGTTCAAAAATTCAAATACGTAACTATCTTTAAATGTGTTGTTTAGGTCATGATTGCTTTCTCTCACCAGTGGTGCGAGTTTAGGGTGGTCTTTATATGTTTCATAAAACTGCTTCATTCTCCAAATATTTTTGTCGGAGAAGCCTTTAATTTCAGGTTCGGTAGTTTGTATAAATATTGCTAGTTCAGTTACAACAGAATCGCCCCATTCTGATTTCTCAATTTTATTACTAATGTATTCCCCAATATTCCAATAGAGGTTGATAAGTTCTGAGTTTACGGCTTTTATGGCTTTTATTCTAGAACTTTTAATTAGTTGAATTATATCAGTAAAACGATTGTTCATTATCTATTTCTGTATCTAACAAATTTATGTTTTTTCATTCGTGATTAGATTTTTAAGCTTAGTTTTCATTTAGGTAATTTCTGTATCTTGTTGCAAAGCAATTTATGCAACAATATATTCTTTCATTCGATCAAGGTACTACGAGTAGCAGAGCCATTGTATTTGATAAAGCAGGCGCTATTTTTTCTACTGCACAAAAAGAATTTACGCAAATATTTCCGCAGCCCGGTTGGGTGGAGCATGATGCCAATGAAATTTGGAGTACACAAATTGGGGTGGCCGCAGAAGCCATTACCAAAGCGGGTTTGAGCATTCAGAACATTGCGGCGATTGGTATTACGAATCAACGCGAAACCACTGTGGTATGGGATAAAAAAACTGGCATTCCTGTATACAATGCCATTGTTTGGCAAGACCGAAGAACCGCTGATTATTGCGATCAATTAAAAGCAGCGGGTCATGCAACATCCATTCAAGAAAAAACAGGATTAATTGTTGATGCGTATTTTTCTGCTACTAAAGTGAAGTGGATATTAGATAATGTTGCGGGTGCGCGTGAGCGTGCAGTGAATGGAGAATTATTAATGGGCACGATTGATACTTGGCTGGTTTGGAAATTAACGAATGGGCAAGTGCATGTAACCGATGTGTCGAATGCATCGCGCACCATGCTCTATAATATTCATTCATTGCATTGGGATCAAGACTTACTCGAGCTCTTCGATATTCCTGCGGCTATGCTCCCTCTGGTAAAAAGTTCCAGTGAAATTTATGGCACTACTCAAAGTATTTTGACTTCGCATCCGGTTCCAATTGCAGGGATTGCGGGCGATCAACAAGCGGCTTTATTTGGTCAACAATGTACGCAACCGGGCATGGTAAAAAACACCTACGGTACAGGTTGTTTTATGTTGATGAATACGGGCGAAAAACCGGTAGCTTCTACCAATCAATTGCTTACTACCATTGCTTGGCAAGTGAATGGGGTTACGCATTATGCACTCGAAGGTTCAGTATTTATTGCGGGTGCGGTGGTGCAATGGTTGCGTGATGGATTAAAAATTATTCGCACTTCTGCAGAGATTGAAACCCTTGCTGGTGAAGTGTCTTCGGCCGATGGAGTATATGTAGTTCCTGCTTTTGCAGGATTGGGTGCGCCTTATTGGAATCAACATGCTCGTGGTACCATTGTTGGAATTACTCGTGGCACAACCAGTGCGCATATTGCGCGTGCTGCAGTGGAGAGTATTGCGTATCAAACCATGGATGTGTTAAAAGCGATGGAAGCAGATTCCGGAATTTCAATAAAAGAATTGCGCGTGGATGGTGGCGCAACAGTGAACAATATGCTCATGCAATTTCAAGCGGATTTATTGCAAACTTCGGTGGTGCGTCCGACAACGGTGGAGACCACTGCATTGGGTGCGGCTTATTTAGCGGGATTGGCGGTGGGTTTTTGGAGCTCGGTTTCCGAGATTCAAAGCATTTGGGAAAAGGATCGGGTCTTCTCCCCTGAAATGTCTTTGGCTTCTCGAGATGCCTTAGCGGCGGGTTGGGCCAAAGCGGTGGGGGCGGCCATGAGTTATTAGGGTGCCTGGCGGCGGGGGTTTACTGGACGGCGGGTCAATCAATGATTTTTAGGTTTTTTTATATGTATTTTGATATAAAATTATTGAATACAACTAAATTATATTCAAAAGCGTATAATTAAATTAAATTCCCTAATTTTATATTTAAAAGCATATAAAATGAATCCCATTGCTGAATTTGTCAAGAAAAGAAGAAAGCAATTGAAGTTGACCCAAGAGGAATTTGCGTTAAGTGCAGGGGTGGCATTAGTGGTCATTAGGAAAATTGAGCAAGGAAAAGAAAATCTAAACTTATCTAAAGTAAACCAAGTATTAAAAATGTTTGGGCATACAGTTGGGCCTGTAAGTGAAAAATAAATGAGACAAGCGATTATTAAATATAACAATACTGAATGTGGTACACTGAAAGAGTTAGATAGTGGTGAATATGAGTTTACTTACAGCGAAATGCATGTAAAAAATCATCCTGATTTATTTGTCAGTTTTAATATGACGGTTCGTAAGCAACCATATTTAAGTAAAAGACTGTTCCCCTTTTTTGATGGACTGATTCCTGAGGGTTGGTTGTTAAATATTGCATCAGAAAGTTGGAAGATTAATAAAGTAGATCGGATGGGGTTACTATTAGCTTGTTGTCAAAATACTATTGGTGCAGTAAGTGTTCATCCAATTAAAGAATCTGGTGATGCGTAAATGTCTTTATTGTTATAAGGAATTAGAGGATACGGTTGCAGCCGATTATCATGCTGCCTGTACTAAGAAATTTTACGGAACAGCTGTTGCTCCTAAGCTTCCGTACCGTTTAGATGAAATGGAAAAATTGGCAAAAGATTTTATTGATTTATCCATTTCTGTTCCAGGGGTTCAACCCAAATTGTCCTTGGGTTGGATGAAAAAAAAATTAGCGGATGGCCAGATTAATCGATTGACAATTATGAATGCGTTGGATGGTAGTTATATTTTAAAACCTCCGAATGCATTGTATAGTGAAATGCCAGAAAATGAGCATCTGTCCATGAAACTGGCTGAGCTTTTTAAAATAAATGTAGTGCCTTCTAGCTTAATAAGACTGGCTTCTGGTGAATTGTGTTATATCACCAAACGAATCGATCGGAAACCCAACGGCGCAAAAGTGCATATGATTGACTTTTTGCAAATATTCGAATTGGAGGATAAATACATGGGAACAATGGAAATGTTGGGTAAAAAAATTGGTGAATTATCGGTTAATACATTAATGGATAAACTACGTTTTTTTGAATTGGCTGTTTTCAATTTTATTATTGGGAACAACGATATGCACTTAAAAAATTTTTCTATGATTTTAGGTGATTATGGTTGGACTTTGTCTTCTGTATACGATTTAATCAACGTTAAATTAATTCTACCTAAAGATCATGAGGACACGGCTTTAAAATTAGGGGGAAAAAAGAAAAATTTTAGCAGGGGTTATTTCGATCGATTGGGAAACCTGCTAGAACTCAATGACAAGCAAATTGGAGCAGTCTATAATCGATTACACCCTTGGTTGTTAGATGCAACCCTTTTAATTGAGCAATCCTTTTTACAGGAAAGGGCTCAAAAAGAATATATCAGCCTTATTGAGAAAAGGGCGAGCGTTTTTTGAATTTACTCAGAATATTGAGTATTTTTACTCAATGTATTGAGTAAAAATTAAATTATGTTTCAAAGAGTTCATTATCAAACACTTGCGAACAGGCTTCAAGAGCCTCGGCGATTCATTCAGGTGATTACAGGACCCCGTCAAGTGGGTAAAACCACCATGGTGAACCAAGTTGCTGCTAATTTAAAAGTGCCTCATTTATTTGTATCTGCTGATTCGGTAGCAGTAGGAAACGGTGTTTGGTTGCAACAGCAATGGGAATATGCAAGACTGAAGCAGGAACCCACGCTTGAGTTTGTTTTGATTATTGATGAAATTCAAAAAATTGATCAATGGAGTGAGACCGTTAAATTAATGTGGGATGAAGACACTAGAACGGGGTTGAATATTAAATTGGTTTTATTAGGCTCTTCAAGATTGTTGATTCAACAAGGATTAACAGAATCTTTGGCAGGTAGATTTGAAGTTATTTACATGGGGCATTGGAATTTTTCGGAAATGCAAGAAGGCTTCAATTTTTCATTGGATGATTTTATTTGGTTTGGTGGTTATCCTGGTAGTGCGTCATTCATTCATGAAGAAAATCGGTGGAACGAATATATGCTTCATTCAATTATTGAATCTAGTATTTCGCGAGATATTTTAATGCTTACTCGCATTGATAAACCTGCATTGATGAAGCAACTATTTGAATTGGGTTGCTTGTACTCTGGTCAAATTTTATCTTACACTAAAATGATTGGTCAGTTACAAGATGCAGGAAATACTACTACCTTAAGTCATTATTTACAACTCTTACATACTGCGGGTTTATTAGGCGGCATTGAAAAGTTTGCTGGTGATATTATTCGTAAAAGATCATCTAGTCCTAAATTTCAAGTACACAATACTGCTTTGATGAGTGCGCAAATGGGTCAACATAAAAAACAGGCTTTGTCTGATAAAGCTGCTCGGGGTAGAATGGTTGAATCTGCGGTTGGAGCTCATCTGCTAAACAGTTCTCTTTCGAGGAATATGAATTTATATTATTGGCGAGAAAATATACTAGAAGTAGATTTTATTTTGGAAAAAAATGGTGAATTGATTGCAGTTGAAGTGAAAAGTAATGGGGTAGCTGAATTTCGTGGTTTAGAAGCTTTTAAAAAAATGTACGGCCCCAAAAAAATGATTCTAGTGGGTGAGAAGGGGATTCCTGTTCACGAATTTTTGGAATTAAATCCTAACGATTTATTTTAAAAGGGGTTATCAGTTTTATCAATCAAATAATCCTATTTTACGAATCATTTAAAAGCTTTTTTGATTGATAAATCATATATTTATGATTGATAAATAAGCATGCCTAAAAAATCTGAAAATAAGAAAGAAGAGATTGTTGAATTTATTCAGCAACATCCTCGTTGTACTTCTCAGGAAATTTTGGAAGGATTAAAGCTTAATATGAGTGTAACAACGCTACGAAGGAAGCTGCAGGATTTGGTGTCTGAAGGGTTGATTAATCCCATTGGAGAACTGAAAAGCAGGAGATATGAAATCAGTTCTGCTTACAATATCATTCGGCCAATTCTTCTTGAACAATATTTTGAAAAAGAAATTGATGATCGGAGCATTTTGGAGAGGTTCAATATTGAGTTAATTAGTCAAACGCTTCACGGGGTTTCAATCTTTACAAAAGCCGAACTAGATCATCTAAACAACTTACAAAAAAAGTTTGCTTTTAATACATCAAAATTATCTGAAACGGAGTATAGCAAAGAGTTGGAAAGGTTAGCTATCGATTTGAGTTGGAAGTCTTCGCAAATTGAAGGGAATACCTATTCATTATTAGAGACGGAGCGATTATTGAAAGATAAAGAGACTGCTTCAGGTAAAACAAAAGATGAAGCGACCATGTTGCTGAATCATAAAGCGGCTTTAGATTTTATCATCGAACACCCCAATTATATTGACCCTATCGGTGTTTCTGCTATAGAAGATATTCATAGTATTTTGATTAAAGAATTAGCCATTAAAAGAAATATTCGAAGCGGGAGAGTGGGAATCACAGGAACGAATTACACGCCACTGGATAATGAATTTCAAATTAAGGAAGCATTGACATTAATGTGCTCATTGATTAATGACAAGAAAAATGTATTCGAGAAAGCTTTATTAGCACTTGTGTTAATTTCTTATATACAGCCTTTTGCCGACGGTAATAAAAGAACGGCAAGAATCATTAGTAATGCAATATTGATGAACAATCAGTATTGTCCGATTTCTTTTAGAACCGTTGATTCAATTGAATATAAGAAAGCTATGCTAGTATTCTATGAGCAAAATAATATTTATCCTTTCAAAAATATATTCATCAATCAATTTGAATTTGCAGTAAATACTTATTTCTAAATAGATGGCTGAACTGAATCAAGAATATGACATCGTGGTCATCGGCGGAGGCGCCACTGGCTTAGGTTCCGCAGTGGATGCGGCTTCGCGTGGGTACAAAACTTTGCTGGTTGAGCAAGCTGATTTTGGGAAAGGAACTTCTAGCCGTTCCACTAAATTGGTGCATGGTGGTGTGCGGTACCTGGCACAGGGGAATATTAAATTGGTGCGCGAGGCGTTAGCCGAGCGCGGTAGGTTACTCAAAAATGCGCCACTCATGACGAGCACGCAACCCTTTGTGGTGCCGGTGTTTAGCCTATGGGAAAAATTTTATTATAGTGCCGGTTTAATGTTGTATGATGTTTTATCGGGTAAATTATCCTTAGGTAAAACCCGTTTACTCTCGCGCAAAAAAGCCTTGGAGTTGTTGCCTAATATCAATCCTAAAAAAGTTGCGGGGGGTATATTATATTATGATGGGCAGTTTAATGATGCCGAACTCTGTATTGAATTAGCGCATACTGCGGAGCGATATGGGGCTACAATTTTGAATTATACCAAAGCGGTTGGCTTTATAAAAGAGAAGGATATTATTGTGGGAGTAGAGCTGGAAGATACGCTGGGAGCCGCTGTGAGCTCGGGCAGCGGCACGGGACAGGCTGCTGGCAGCGATGTCGCTCCTGCGCGCAGAACTGTCCGTTGCAAATGCGTCATCAACGCAACGGGTGTGTTTACCGATGCCGTCTTGCAAATGGATGATGCGCATGCAGATACTTTGGTGTATCCTTCGCAGGGTATTCACTTAGTGGTTGATCCCAAATTTTTCAAAGGGGTTAATGCGATGATGATTCCTAAAACCGATGATGGTCGGGTTCTTTTTGCAGTGCCTTGGCAAGGCAAAGTAGTAATTGGTACGACCGATACACATGTGGATCATATTGACCTAGAACCCTTGCCACTTGCGGAAGAGATTCATTTTGTGTTAGAACATTTTAATAGATACACGAATGCGGCCATCACGAAGGATAATGTGCTCAGTGTTTTTGTGGGGCTTCGTCCGTTGGTACGTTCTGCTAATGCAGGTTCAAATATTTCTTCTCTATTGTCGCGCGATCATACGTTGGTGGTTTCGCCGAGTCGCTTAGTTACTATCACCGGGGGCAAGTGGACCACTTATCGCAAGATGGCGGAAGACGCGGTAAATAATGCGGTGTTTGTGGCAAAGCTTGATCATACCAAATGCATTACCAAAGATTTGCCGATTGGAGATCTAGGGGCTGCTAGAGAATTAGCGGCGCAATTAACCTTAGATGAACCGATGTTAGGAAATTATTTAGATCATGAATTTGCTGCGTTTCATCATATTACGTACGCTATTCGTGTAGTTGATGTGGTTGTTGCGGCGCGCATCAGCTATGTGCGAACCGTGGAAGATTTTCTAGCGCGCCGCAGTAGGCTGCTCTTCCTAGATGCCAGAGCCGCAATTCAATTAGCTCCTTCCGTTGCAACTATTTTACAAAAAGAATTGAACTGGACCAACGAAGAAAGAGAAGCACAACTACAATCATTTATTCAATTAGCACAGCAATACATAATTCACTAAATTCAAACTATGAATGTATTTATCGCAGAATTATTAGGCACTGCTTACATCATCGCTTTTGGTAATGGGGTAGTGGCCAATGTGGTCTTAAATAAAACCAAGGGCAACAATGGTGGATTAATTGCCATTACATTTGGTTGGAGTATGGCCGTATTCATGGCGGTATACATTACAGCGGGTGTTAGTGGAGCGCATTTAAATTCAGCGGTAACCATTGGGTTGGCTGCTTTAGGAAAATTTGATTGGGCCCTGGTGCCTCAATATTTATTGGCGCAATTATTAGGTGCCATGTTGGGTCAATTTTTTGTTTTTCTTTTATACAAAGA
>ERZ795056.6563-NODE-6563-length-11326-cov-17.277970_pt1 | contig 11326 bp, 11 predicted proteins | sample MGYA00375140_ERZ795056 | MGnify/ENA primary metagenome ERZ795056 (study PRJEB30185, sample SAMN05720227) | activated sludge metagenome | isolation source: Anaerobic digester | place: USA | collected 2015-03-09 ...
GTCAATGCGTTCATGTTGAAGGCGAGAAATCTCGGAATTTTTTTGGAATTGGCCGTGTAATTCGGCCAAAAGTGGCTATGGTTGGGGCACCTACAGGAAGGAGCTTGGACCATGACCAAAAAACTGCTGATTGAGCCACCTAAGCCGCTGCTGGAGCTGGATTTTAGTCGCTACACTCGCTCGCCCAATGGGGATGTGCCGACGCTGACGGCGCTGGGGCGGCAGCTGTTGGCGGCAGTCCCCAAGCGGATGACTGCGGCGCTGACCAGTAGCCGTGACTATCTGGATGGGACGCTGCAGATCGTCGAGGCTGCTTATGGCGACCACCTGAAGATCCCAGTGACGGCGAATAGTCGCCCGATCGATCTGGCGGCGGATACCTCGTGGGTCTGTCTGCAGGGGCGGCTAGAGAGCCTGGCGCGGCTGCCGCACGATCGCTACCCAACCGCTGCGCGCGCCGGCCAGCTACACGACTTGCTGTTCCCAGATGGTGTGTCGTTTGTACGGCTAGAGTATGGGGCGCAGTGGGTCGAGGCGGAGCGGCGGCTGAAGGTCATCGAGAAGGAGCGCCTAAAGTCGGAGATCGATGCGCTGTGTGGGCCCGAGGTGCTGGCCGAGGTGCGTCGCTGCCACGCCGAGTATGCCGAGATGGTAGGCGTGACCAAGGCGAAGGAGAAGAAGCCGAAGCTGCCGGATCTGCGCTCGCTGCGGCTGCAGCTTCAGCAGGCGATTGGCGCGCATACGATGCAGCTGCTGGCGTGGGCGTTAGCCGGTGGCGCGACAGCCCTGGAAGCGATCCAGCCCTCACTAGATGCCATCGATGCCTACCGAGAAAAAGCCCAGTACACCCCCTCCGAAAAGCCCGAGTCCCCAAAAGACCCCACGCCAGCCCCGGCCCCAGCCCCGTAAAAACCGAAGCTAACTAAAAGGGGCCAAGCAGTCCGAGGGCAAAGCCCGAGAAGACGGCTTGGACCCCCAGAAAAGCCGAACTTGAATGAAAGGGGCTGAGCGGTTCGAGGGCAAGGCGCGACGAGGACCGGAGCGGAGGCGTACTTAAAGTACGCTGAGCACCGGACCGCAGGAGCAACGCCGCCATCGAGCCGCTCAGCCCCTTTCAAAACAAAAAAGCCGATGGGCTTTGCAGCTCATCGGCTTTTGATTTTCGGTGACTTGCTAGGCTTAGGCGTAAGGCAGAAGCAGCGAGATCTGGTGTTCGTGGGACTTGTGAACCAGCTTGGTGCCACGCAGCTTGCGCTTGCGCTTGGACGACTCGTGGGTCAGAAGGTGGCTCTTGTGAGCTTGCTTGTGCTTGAAGTGCCCGCTCGCCGTCTTCTTGAAGCGCTTCTTGGCGGCAGAGTGCGTTTTCATCTTAGGCATATCGATCTCCTACGTAGTCTGTGCATCCTACCGGATTCATCAGACCCGGGTCGAGTGCATATCTTAAAAAAGCAGGGAAAAAACCGAAGGAAAGCTGAGAGTTTATAGGCGCGCCCGGGCTTGAACCGGGGACCCCTACCGTGTCAAGGTAGTGCTCTACCACTGAGCTACGCGCCTAGGGAATCGTTGCTACCTGCCAACTGTCTGCGTACCTAAAGGAGGCCCGATGGCGAGGAACGCATCACGGCGAAGCAGGCAGCTAGGAGTAAGTAAAATCTTCGGCGCTGCGAGTCAACAGTTTTGTTTGGCTATTTGCTCAAAGTGGGACTGGCAGCGCGGCGAAGGCAGCGGGCAGGGGGCAGGCGCCTAGGTGCTTGCTGGCGTCGCTGACTGCAGCGCAAAGCCGATGAGCTTGTACAGGATGCGCGCGCCCACGTTGGCATCCCAGTCATTGTCAGGATCGGGAGAAGGGGCCACCTCGGTCAGGTCAAAGCCGACAATGCGACGGCCTGAGCGGACGATCTCGGCTAGTAGCAGCAGTACGTCGTTGTATAGGAGTCCTCCAGGAACCGGGGTGCCGGTGTGGGGGCACAGGGCGCGCTCAAAGCCATCGATGTCGAAGCTGACGTAGACCAGGGGGGGGAGCTCGGATGCGATGCGGGCGCAGGTCTTGCGCCAGGGCTCACCGTCCGCGCGCGCGCTGGCTAGATCGAAGTCAAAAAAGGCGGTGATGCGACCGCCGCTGTCCTTGATGAAGTCGACTTCCTCTTCGCAGACATCGCGCAGGCCCACCTGCACCAAGCGCGCAACCTGCGGCACCTGCGTCATCACGTTGTACATGATCGATGCGTGTGACTGCGTAAAGCCTTCGTAGGCGCAGCGCAGGTCGGCGTGAGCATCAATGTGCAGGATTCCCAGGCCGGGGTAGTGCTGCGCATGAGCCTTGATCGCCCCCAGCGGCACCGAGTGATCGCCGCCTACGATGCCGACCAGCTTGCCCGCTTGCAGCAGTCGCTCGGCCTGGGTGGTGACCCATAGCTCAAGCTGCTGGGAGATCTGATTGACCTGCAGCAGCTGTGCGGACAGGGTGGCGGCGTCACTTCCACTGATGACACCGGCGGCGGCAATGACCGGATCGGCGGCGGCGCGGGCGGTCTGATTCCAGGCCAGGACTTGAGGGCTCTCGGGCTGAAGGTGAATCCCGGCGGCATAGGGGCGACCGGTCTGCACATCAAAGAGATCGACTTGATGACTGGCGGCCAAGATCGCTTGCGGTCCGGCTGCGGTACCTCGGTGATACGAGGTCGTGGCATCAAACGGCACCGGCACCAAGACCACGCGCGCGGCCTCTTCACTATCGTCTAGTCCAAAGATTCCAGAGTCTGGTCGGGCTGCTGCGCTGGGGTCAAACGGGGAGGGGTCTTTTGGGGCTTCTGACATGCCGAACATCTACGGCAATTCCAGGGCAGATGGCCAGCACAACCAGCGCCCTGGAGTCCGCAGTGTTACTTGCTGGGGCGGGGCTTGGCTTCCTTGACCGGAGCGGCGGGCTTCTCAGCAGCAGGAGCCGCAGCGGGGGCTGCAGCCTTGGTCAGCTCGGCTTCGATCGTCAGCTGGATCTCTTCGCCGACAGCGACGCCGCCAGCTTCTAGTGCCTTGTTCCAACCCAGGCCAAAGTCCTTGCGATTGAGCTTGCCGGTGGCAACGATGCCGCGACGCTGCTTGCCCCAGGGGTCTTTGACTTCGGGGCTTAGCTCGGTGCTAAGCGTGACGGGCTTGGTGACGCCGTGCAGGGTCAGGTCGCCAGTGAGCGCGAGCTTGTCGCCCTGCTTCTCGATCTTGGTCGACTTAAAGGAGATGGTCGGAAACTTCTGGGTATCAAAGAAGTCAGGGGAGCGCAGGTGCTTGTCGCGATCGCCGTTGCTGGTGTTGATGGTGGCGACGTCGATGGTGGCCTCGACCGTGGACTTGGTGATGTCCTTGTCGTCAAGGTTCGCCTGGCCTTTGACTCCGGTGAACGCGCCAGAGACGTTGGACACCATCATGTGGCGGACTTTGAAGTTGGCAGCAGAGTGTGCGGTGTCGATCTCCCAGCCGCTGGCGTGCGAGAGGCTCGGTAGGCCGAGCAGGCCAACCAGGGTGCTCAAAGAGAGGGTCAACAAGGATGCGCTACGACGGGATGGGCTGTTCTTGATCATCGATATCAGTCCTGTGGTTGTGCCTGTGAAGTGGAGCCAAGCGCTGCGTCCGCAGCTGCGCGTGAACCACTAAACAATGCACCGGAGAAAGCCCGCGGTCCAAGATTCCTGTAGCAGGTGGACTTGAAAACCTTTGATTGTTGCAAGGGAATTTGATACCCAGCTATCACAACCTCGCGCGGCATCTTGCTATTTGACGTACTCAATTGAAGTCATCAGCGATGAAGCCCAGTGATACCTAGCAAGCGCGAGACATCTGTAGACTCAAGTTCTAGATCCCCAGAAACGAGGCACTCTGAGATGGAAGTCGGTAAACTGAACGCGCAATCTCGTTCCACCAAGGGCACCACGGCGAACAACAAGACCCGCATCAAGGGCCTAATTCCCGCCATCTGCTACGGCTCCGGTATATCGCCGCTGCAGCTTCAACTGAGCCCTGTGGAGCTGATGAAGTCCCTGGACCCCGTGAAGGGTCGCAACACCCTGCTCAGCCTTGATATTGACAACGGCGCTACCAAGCTGTCGGTCATGGTCAAGGACCTGCAGCGCGAGCCCGTTCGTGGCGAGCTTGTTCATGCTGACTTCATCAGCGTGGCGATTGATCGTCCGGTTCGCGTGACGGTGCCGATGCTCATCACCGGTAAGAGCGAAGGCGTCAAAGAGGGCGGTACGCTGCACCAGGTCTATCGCACGATCCAGCTGTCCTCGCTGCCAGCTGCCATTCCTGAGAAGATCGAAGTCGATGTGACGGCGCTGGCCATTGGTCAGTCGATCCACGTCTCGGATCTCAAGATGCCAGAGGGCGTTACGGTTGCGATGGCTGCGACCACGACCCTGTGCGTTGTGACCGCGCCCCGCGCTGAGAAGGGTGCCGAAGCAGGAGAAGGCGCAGCTGCAGCAGCTGGCGACAAGGCCGCTTCTGGAAAGACGCCTGCTCCAGCCGCTGCCGCCAAGCCCGCAGCCGGTGCCAAGCCCGCAGCTGCCGCCGCCAAGCCAGCCGCTGCCGCCGCCAAGCCCGCAGCCAAGAAGTAGTCGTTACACAACCTCTTCCGCTTATTCCTCCCTCGGAGGGCTTTACTCGGTGCTGGCCAGCATTTTTGTTGGCGTAGCACCGATGTCATTTGTACAGAGCCCATCCTCTTGAGTGCGCTCGTGTGGCGCTAGGCGACCCGTGACATGACCTGGCTTGTGGTAGGACTGGGAAATCCCGGCGACGAGTATGCTTCCAGCCGTCACAACATCGGCTTTATGGCAGTCGATGCCATGGTGAAGCGCTGGGGCGGGCGGACGGGCGACTTTCGCAGCAAGTTTGGCAGTGAGCTCTTGCAGCTAGACTTTCGCAGCGACAAGGTTCACGTGCAAAAGCCGATGGAGTACATGAACGTCTCCGGCGGTCCGGTGCAGCGCATGATGGCTTTTTTTCGCGTCGAGCCGTCGCACTTGATCGTCATTCACGACGACATCGACCTCGAGTTTGGTCGCGTCAAAGTGAAGCAGGGCGGGGGACACGGCGGGCACAATGGCCTGCGCTCGATCACTGGTGCTATTGGAGCAGACTATCTGCGCATCCGCGGGGGCGTCGGGCGACCCGGAGGCGATGCGGCCAAGCGGGACCGGGTTGTGAACTATGTCCTCGGCTCGTTTGGACGGTCCGAGCAAGCGGCACTGACGGAGGAGCTTGAGCGCATGGTCGATGCCGTGGAGCTGATCATCGACAAGGGAATCTTGCAGGCGATGAATCAGTTTAACGGGTCGTAAGAGTGCTTGCAGGCGGGCTCCTGATTGGATGGGTCCAGCCAAAGCCAGCTAAGACTGCGAAACCTAAAACCAATCCTTGACCAAGCCCGGTGGGCTGTGGTTGTTAGTGTCTTCCCAATCCTCGCTCCCGACTTGTTTGGGGGCTTTATCAGCCAGGAGGAAACCATGGCCGAGATTTCGATGCGAGACGAGCCTGGTACGCAGCGTGAATATGAAACGATATTCATCCTGCGACCAGACACCAACCAGGAAGGTATCACCCACGTTAACAGCAAGGTTCGCCAGGTTATCGAGTCGATGGGGGGCAAGACCCTCAAGCTCGACAACTGGGGCAAACGCAAGCTGGCCTATGAGATCAAGAAGCAGCTCAAAGGCATTTATATGTACTGGCAGTTCCTTGCGACTGCCGGCGTGGTTGAGGAGATCGAGCGTAACCTGCGTATGCTCGACAGCGTAATTCGCTACTACACCGTCAAGGTTGACGAAGACGTAGATCCCAACGTGCGTCCGTCGACGGTTGACGATGAAGTATTCGCCAAGGCCGCCAGCACGATCCCAGATGAGGAAGAGCTGGTTACCGGTGCTGTCGCTTCGCGCTTCCGCGATGAGGACGAAGAGGACGATGAGTTCGATCCGGACCTCGAAGAAGCTGCACTCGCCAGCGATAAGGTGGAGGAATAAACCATGTCGATGGATTTTGATGATGCCCCACGGGGCGCGCGTGGAAAAGCCGGAGCAGATCGTGGTGACCGCAAGGGTGCTGCCGCTGCTGGTGGCGCTGGAATGCGGAAGCGTGGCTTCACCCGTCGGAAAGTCTGCCGCTTCTGCGCGGACAAGACGCTGACGATTGATTACAAGGACTCGCAGCTGCTGAAGTACTTCATCACGGATCGCGGCAAGATCATTCCCCGCCGCATCTCCGGGAACTGTGCAAAGCACCAGCGGAAGGTTGCTCTGGCGGTACGGCGCTCGCGAATGATCGCGCTGATGCCATACACCGTTACGGGCCAATAGCCGAGAGAGAGGAAGGAGACACTTATGCGAATCATTTTGCGCGAAGACGTGTCCAATCTCGGCAAGAGCGGCGATCTGGTCAACGTACGTGACGGCTACGGTCGTAACTACCTGCTCCCGCAGGGACTGGCTGCTCTCGCTACGGAACGGAACGTCAAAGAGATTGAGCATCAGAAGAAGATCATCGCAGCTCGGAATGCCAAGCTGCTCAAGGATGCCCAGACCATTGGAGAGAAGATCAGCGGCGTGACCGTGAAGATCTCTCGCCAGACCGGTGAAGGCGGCAAGCTGTTCGGCTCGATCAGCACCCGTGACATCGAAGAAGGTCTGAGTGCCCAAGGCGTGACGGTCGATCGTAAGAAGATCGTGATCGCCGACCCCATCAAGTCGACCGGTGAGTACACCGTCGATGTGAAGCTGGGCCTGGGCGTGGTTGGTAAGGTCAAAGTCATCGTGTCCGAGGCCGCCAAGAGCTAACCGCTCTACGCTTCACACGCTGCTTGGACTAAAAAGGTCAGGGGCTTTTGCCTCTGGCCTTTTTTATTTTGTGCGGTGATAGCGACGGTGGGTACGCTCTCGCCAGCGAGCGGCGTAAGATGGCTCTCTTGATTCCGCAACCAAGGAGCAATCGATGCATGGACTGATGCAGGAGACGCCGCTTCTCATTCCTTCCCTACTGGACTATGCCGCTCGCTATCACGGGGGCACCCCAATCCTGTCGCGCACTGCCGATGGAGTGGTGCATCACAGCAGCTGGGCGCAGATCGAAGCGCGGAGCAAGCAGCTGGCGCAGGCTCTGCTTGGCATGGGCGTTAAGTCTGGCGACCGCATCGCCACGCTGGCTTGGAACACCCACCGTCACCTCGAGCTGTACTACGCGGTCTCGGGCATCGGCGCTGTGCTGCACACCGTAAACCCGCGCCTGTTTCCTGAGCAGATCGAATACATCGTGAATCATGCCGAGGACACGCTGCTGTTCCTCGACCCGACGTTTGTGCCGCTGGTGCAGAAGCTGGCGCCGGCGCTGCGCTCGGTGCAGAAGCTGATCCTGCTGGCAACTTCTGAGCAGACCCAGGCCGCTCAAGCGAGCTTGCCCGGGCTGCTTTGCTATGACGCACTGCTGGCTGGGCACTCGCCCAAGTGGTCGTGGCCCGAGCTGTCCGAGAGCCAAGCCTCGTCACTGTGCTACACCTCAGGAACGACCGGCAATCCCAAGGGCGTGCTTTATAGCCATCGCTCGACGGTGCTGCATGCTTGGGCTTCCTGTGCCGCGGACTCGCTGGCGCTGTCTAGTCAGGACTCGGTGCTGCTGATCGTGCCGATGTTTCATGCCAGTGGCTGGGGCGTGCCTTACTCTGCGGCGATGTGCGGCGCGCAGCTGGTGCTGCCAGGCCCCCATCTAGACGGCAAAAGCCTGTGTGAACTGCTACGGCTGGGCGAGTGTACGCTGTCGCTGGGCGTACCAACAGTGTGGCTGAACTTCTTGGCCCACCTGGAGCAGCACCCAGGCGAGCGGCCTGCGCACCTGAAAAAGATCCTGATTGGCGGATCGGCGGCACCTCGGGCTTTGATTGAGCGACTGCAGAATGAGGTTGGAGCACGAGTTGTTCATCTGTGGGGCATGACCGAGACCAGTCCAATTGGTACCTGCGCGGCACTGCCGAGAATGCTGCGCAATGTGACCCCCGCCGAGCGGCTGGAGCTGCAGCTAAAGCAAGGTCGCGCGCTCTATGGCGTCGACATGAAGATCACGGACGATGCCGGCCAAGAGTTGCCACGCGACGGCAAAGCATTTGGTGTCGTCAAAGTGCGCGGTCCCTGGGTGGCGCAGCGCTATTTCAAAGACGAGGGCGGACCGATCGTCGATGAAGAAGGCTACTTTGCGACGGGTGACGTGGCGATGCTCGACGGGCATGGCTACATGCAGATTACCGACCGCGCCAAAGATGTCATCAAGTCGGGCGGTGAGTGGATTTCCTCGATTGATCTCGAGAATGCGGCCCTGCTGCATCCGGGGGTGGCCGAGGCTGCTGTGATCGGCGTCGCGCATCCGGTGTGGCAAGAGCGGCCCCTGATGGTGGTCATTCGCAAGCCCGGTGCCGACGTGACGGCGGAGTCGCTGCTGACGCTGCTCAAGGGCAAGGTTGCCAAGTGGTGGCTGCCCGATGACATCGTCTTTGTCTCTGAGCTGCCGCACACCGCGACGGGCAAGCTCCACAAGCTGAAGCTGCGTGAGCAGTTCGCTGGCTATCAGCTGCCGCTGCGTGAGCATCAGCGCGACTAGCCGCGCGGCTTGTATGCCCATCGGCGCGGCGTCGTGTGAACGGAGCCGCGCCGAGGGCCTCAAGATGATTCAAGCCCTGTTCGTTAGCGCGCGCTGCGGCTAGCTGGGTCGCTCGCAGATCACGGCGCGTACGATCGAGGTCAGTCCGTCCAGGCCCAGACTTTTTTGCACCACAGCTCGTACACCAAGCTGGCGCAACAGTGAGCGGTCGCCGCGTGTGCTACGCGTGGACAGCACCACCACCGGCAGATCCGCCGTGGCTGCTTGCCCGCGCAGCGTGGCGCAGACCTCGACGCCATTTAGCTTGGGCAGCGCCAGGTCCATGATCACCAGACCCAAATGCTGCCGCTGCGCTTCCTCCAGCACCTGCTCACCGTCGGTTACCATGATTACGTCGGCGTCGGGCGCAGCCGCCTCGACACACATGCGTAGCTGATCGAGTACCAGCGGATCTTCATCTGCGACCAGCACATGCTGCGGGGCTTTGCGCAGGGTCTTGCGGTGCGCTGCAATCAGCGCGGCCATCAGGTCGTCGCAGGTCTGAAACCGCTGGTTTGGATCGCGCGCCACCGCTTTGAGGATCGCCACATCGAAGACCTCGGGCAGATCCGGGCGGAAGATCGATGGCGGCATCGGATCTTCTTCTTGGTGCTTGCGCAGCACATCGGCCACTTCGCCGCTGGGGAAGGGCAGCTTGCCGGCCATCAGCTCGTAGATGCTCATGCCCAGCGCGTAGACATCGCAGCGGCGTGCTTCTTCGGGCGTGCGCGGACGGTGCTTGATCTGCTCCGGCGCCAAATAGTCCGGGGTGCCGATGATGTGCGTCCCAGAGCCGCGCGAGTCCGTCGACTTGGCGAGCCCAAAGTCCATCAAGATGGCGCGTGGACCCGGCGCGACCATGACGTTGGCGGGCTTGATATCGCGATGGATGATGCCTGCCCCGTGTACCACCTGCACCGCTCGACACAGCTGCAGCGCTAGGCTGACGGCCAGATCCAGCGGGATGGCATCGTGGACCCGCACCGCCTGTACCAGATAGTAGGCCAGCGTCGGTCCAACGATGTGCTCCATGACCATGTAGGGCACGCTGCGATGTTCGCCAAGGGCGTGGACATGCACCACGTTTTCATGGCGTACCGCTGCTAGCAGCCGAGCTTCGCGACGGAACAGCGCCGCCTGGCCGGGATGCACAGCGTGCTCAGGAAGCAGCACCTTGACCGCGACTTGTCGCTCCAGCGCCAGGTCTTCGGCCAGGTAGACCGCGCCCATGGCACCGCGACCTAGCTCTCTGACCAGGCGGTAGTTGTCAGCCAGGACTTCGCCCAGACGCGGTCCACGGTCGGCGGCTTTGGAGAGGGCGCTGTCGGCAGCCTTTCCGGCGGCCTGCTTAGGATTGGATGGCGGCATCTTCCGTGGGGCTCGCGGTCTCTTTTGGCACCGATGCGCGTGGGGCTTGGTAAGGACCGCTGACCGAGCGGCGTGACTGCTGCCGGTCTGGCGATGCCTCCGGGGTTCCCCCCCACGGAGCAGGCGATGCGAAGTCCTCCAAAGTGTATCAAAGGCGGGCGCTTTTTAACAATCCGAATTAATTATTCTGAATTACAGAAAAAAGTCGTCTTGTTGCCGTGCCGTTGTCACTAGCAGACACCAAAATGTCTTTTCACTCGAAAACATATGCAGCAAGCACTCCGAGTTCTTAACTTAGAATTGTAATAGAGATCACTTAATGTTGTGTGTGCGATGTGGTGTTCAGGGCTGACTCAGGAGATAATGAGGCGCAGTGAGCTGGTGACGCTGGACCTTTGACTCCCCCGTACTGCCCGAGGGAGCTGCTTAACGGAGCGAGACTTATGAGTCGTCATTTCTTTACACCTCGTTTGCTTCGTGTGGGCCCCATGTTGCTGGGCGTTTCGTCGCTGGCCCTGGCCAGCTTGGTGACCACTGGCTGTCAGCTGGGGACGATTCCCGAGGCTGATATGGTCGTGGTCGAGGACCCTGGGCTAGACCCGCAGTCGCTGTACGAGACCAATGTCGAGCCGCAGCTCAAGATGTCCTGCAGTTGCCATACGCTGAAGCAGGACGCGGTTGAGCCGTTCCTCTCGGCGGACAACGGCTATCAGACCATCAAGAACTTTGCGGGCGGCAAGTTCCTGACCGCAAACCCCGACGCCAGCCTGCTGCTACAAAAGGGCAAGCACCTGGGACCATCCCTAACTCAGGAGCAGTACGACTTTGCGCACGCGTGGCTAGACGCAGAGTCGGTGACCAGTGGCAAAGGCGCCGCCAGTCCGACGTCTCCGACGGTGGCCCTGCGAATCGGCGACTTTTACATCAACCTGGAGTCGCTGACCAAGGACCCGCTGTCCAAGATTACGTTCTCGATGGCGCAGTCGGTGGGGCGGTCGTATCGCATCAGCAATCTGCAGCTGACGGCAGGTCCCACCGGCGGCATTCAGATCAAGCACCCGCGCTTTATCATCTTTACGGCCTCGGGCGTGACGCCAGAGTCCAGCGACGGTCTGAGCACTGTTGACTTGACCGTAGATGCCAACAAGACGGCGACCGTTGGCAGTGGCTCGCTGCTGCTCACCAATCTGCCAGCGACGAGCGCCCGCATGGCCCTGGCGTTTGAGATCATCAAGGTCGTAAACGGGATGCCGGTGGTGCTGGCCTGTAAGAACCTGGTCGGCTTTGA
>ERZ795056.6575-NODE-6575-length-11308-cov-5.525993_pt1 | contig 11308 bp, 7 predicted proteins | sample MGYA00375140_ERZ795056 | MGnify/ENA primary metagenome ERZ795056 (study PRJEB30185, sample SAMN05720227) | activated sludge metagenome | isolation source: Anaerobic digester | place: USA | collected 2015-03-09 ...
CGGCGATTAAAAGATGCGGCATCTTTCCAAGCTCCGCTATTATTGCTTTTCCGCCAAGGTCCTTTCCTATCGCCATTGTAAGAAGCGAACCTGAATCCTGGAATGATTCTGTTTCTATAAGTTCCCGCAGCGTGATGGTTTTCTTGTTTGTCTTGGGCACTTCTATGCCTATAAGGGATTTGTTGGGAACCGGCGCCACGCGCACCTGCTCAACGCGCATCGCAAGGGCTATGTCATCGGAAAGGTTGACTATACGGGATACCTTTGTCCCGGTCGCAAGTTCAAGTTCAAAACGGGAAATTACCGGCCCGTCCACAACATTTACCACTTCGGCTTCAACGCCGAAATCCTTAAGCGTCCTTTTAAGCTTTTCCGCGTCTTCCGCGTAGTCTTTTCTTTCCCCGCCGCCCGCGTCCGGCGCGTTTCCTTTTAAAAGGTCAACCGACGGAAGTGTATAATCTCCCTTTACCACGGCCTGAATTGCCTTTGTCTTTTTTTCCACGGGCTCATCAGGGGTGATTATATTTATCTTTTCGCGCTTGGCCGGTTTCTTTCTTTCCTGTTCTTCGGCCTTCTGCTGTTCTTTAAGGCGTTTTGCCTCTTCTTTCATCTCTTTTTTTGTCATCGGCTTTTCTTCTTCTTCGTCTTCTTCATCTTCTTCTTTTTTCCCTGCCGGCTTTTTTACTTTTTTAACCCTTTCAACAGCCTCGTCCTGCCTGCCGGTGAAAAGCGACCTTACATATTCCGCGCCGTTTAAAAAAGTATCACGCGCGAACCTGCCTGCCGAAAACAGCAGTTCTTCTTTTCCAAGCAGAAAAAAAGAGAGCGCGGTAAGGATTATGAATACGATATATGCCCCAATAATATTGAACCAGGCGGAAAGAAAATACGCAAGGTTGTACCCCAAAAGGCCGCCCGTGTAAAATTTATAGTTTCCGTCCATCACCCTTAAAACAGCCGGCATTCCTTCCCAGAAGGTTTTCATTTCCCTTCCGGTCAGCGCGGCAACTTTTTCCATATGAAAAATTTCAAGCGCGCCGCCTTTTACTATAAGGGCAAGAAAAAGCGCCAGCGATATGACAGCGGCGGAAAATCCCGCCACATACCTGGCAGAAGCGTATTTAACTTCTTTTTTAAACACAGCGTATGAATAGAAGCCCGCTATAAAAGGAAGGGCGTACGAGGCCTTTCCAAACAGGACGTATAAATACCTTGCCATGACTTCGCCAAAGGGCCCAAGCATATTGCGCCCATTTACAGTTATAAAGGAAAAGAAAATTATCAGCGATGTAAGCCCAAGCGCAACCGCAAGATAATAATCGGGCTGATTTTTTGGCTGTGTTTTTGTTTTGGAAGCTGCCTTTGATTTTTTTGATCTTTTAGCCAATGGTTTCCACCTTTTGTTATTATTATTGCTTTTTGTTTTTATGATTATACCCGAAATCCGGCAATTTTACATTATTTGATTTTTCACGCTGCTCATAAACATAAAAAGGGACTAATTCGCATTAGTCCCTTTTTATGTTGTTACCCCGTTTAATCAACTTATTTCTTTTTTGCTTTTTTCTTTGCTGCTTTTTTCTTTGCTGCCATTGGGTACTCCCCCCTTTCAGTGTTGCAGATTTTTTTGCAAGAGTTTTAAAAAACCCTTTATTTTATTATCCCCGTCTTTTTCTTCCACTTCCTGTTGTGTAAGAACTTTTATCTTTTAACTATTGGTAGTATATAATATTTATATATTTTGTCAAGACTAAAACATTGATTTATGTAAGATTAATCTTATTTTTTAAGAAAATTTAACGTTTTTTATTCATTTTTTCATCATTTTGAACCTTTTTAAACCACATTTGTCCACATGTTATTAACAGTTAGTCTACAATAACAAATGTATGTTAGAACTAACCAATAAACTGTTATCCCATATCCCATAGATTAAAAACCGAGGGACGGATGCACAGAAGGACAGAGGGACGGAAGTAAAAGCAAGTATCAACAACAGGGGTTATGTGTGTTTTTTCAGAAGCGCCGCGTAAGCATACTTTATACGCGATACAATGTATGTAATGCCGCGCCGGCATATTCGGATGTACCGCAAGTTCACGGTTGCCAATGACGTTAACCTTACTGTTGATTTCAAGTTTGTTTGACTGCAAGAACACCAGTTTGCGGCGCGCGCTGAAAAAATATACCCAACCCCGAAAAGGCCGAAGGACGGAGGGACGGATGGACGGAGGAAAACGTTGAAGCAGCGGTTTAAGCTATAGGCAGTTAAGCATAAGCGGATACAAATAAAATCTTTTGCTATAGCTTAACTGCCTGAATTTTTCAAGTACTATGTTTTATTATTTCGCTTATGCTTAATTGCTTACCTGCATATAGCTTAACATTCAGCTTTTAATAAACTTTTCGCCTTCTTCAAGAATTTTGTTTAACACCTTTTTTTCTTTTGCTTCCGCGTAAAGCCTTACAATGGGTTCCGTGCCTGACAGCCTTATCATTGCCCAGGTATCGCGGCCAAGCATGAATTTATACCCGTCAACCAGGATAAGTTCCAGCACATCAAAAGAGCCAAATTTATCGTTGGAGCCGTTTTTAAGCCTTTCAATTATCGCCTTCATCTTTTCATCGGTAAGCCTGAAATTTTTCCTGTCATTAATAAACGGGCCTGTTTTTTCTTCAAGTTCTTTTAACAGTTCTTTGATGCTCTTTTTTGCCTTTGCGACCATTTCCACCACAAGCAGGCACGCTATAATGCCGTCTTTTTCCGGAATATGTTCGTGCACCGTAAGGCCGTTTGATTCCTCACCGCCTATCACTATTTCCTCTTCCTGCATTATCTCGCCTATATACTTAAAACCGACCGGCGTTTCGTGCAGTATCCTTTTATGAATTTTCGCGACCGCGTCCACCATATGGGATGTGGCAACGGAACGGATAACGGAGCCGGGCCAGTCCCTGCTTTTTATCAGATAATCAAGCAGCAGCGGCAGTATCTTGTTTGCCGGGATGTAGCTGCCGTCGCTGTCAATAATGCCGTAGCGGTCAGCGTCGCCGTCAGTGGCAACGCCAAGCACGGCTTTTTCTTTTTTTACCGCGGCTATAAGGTCAGCCACGTTTTTCTCTGCCGGTTCAGGCGGAAAGCCGCCGAAATAAACGTCCCTGTGGTCGTTAATTACCTTAACATTGGCGCCCGCTTCAATAAGCAGGGCGTCAAGGTAGCCCCTTCCCGTGGCAAAAAGCGGGTCAACGACTATTTTCATTTTTGATTTTTTGATTGCCTTAAAGTCCACAATTTCTTTAAGCCTTTCAAGGTAATGCGGCTTTGGGTCAAAATACTTTATAAGCCCTTTTTCAACGGCGGTTTCTTTTTCCATATAATTAACAGCTGTCTGTTCCTTTATATTTTTTTCTATCACGGATGTTTCCGCCGGCGTCGCGGGGCCGCCCCACGAAGGGCTGAACTTAAGGCCGTTGTATTCGGCGGGATTATGTGACGCGGTAAAGTTAATGCCGCCCGCGGCTTTTCTTCTTATGATTTCATATGAGATTACAGGAGTGGGTGTGTCCCTGTCGCATACAAGAGACGGTATGCCGTTTGCGGCAAGCACGCACGCCGTTGTTTCGCAGAACTTTTCGGACAAAAACCTTGCGTCCCCTCCCACTATTACGGGCTTGCCTTTAAGTTCGTCCTTTGTTTTTATAAAATCCGCTATTGCCTGAACCACTATTTTCACGTTTCCAAACGTAAAGTCATCGCTCATTATCCCGCGCCATCCCGAAGTCCCGAATTTAATCTCTTTTGTTGACATATTGCCTCCTGTATTTTCCCTGATTACGGGGTGGATTTTAATCACAGGGGATATAATATATTATTTTTTTTGGTTTTACAACAGAATCGTTAAACCGGAATCAGGCAAAAAACCCAAATAAAAACCCCGGGCCGGCTGATAAGGGGGTGTCTCTTAGATAGAGACGGTGGACCGGCCCGGGGCCTGATTTATTTTGCTTTTTTTATAATCCCGGCGGGTATATAAATTTCCGCCCTGAATCCGTTTCCCCTGTTTTCGGAAATTACATAAAAATATTTAAGGCCATGTTTGCAGCTCTTTTTTAGCCACGAACCAAAAATATAATTAAGGCTTGATAAAAGCATTTCTGCGCCGCCTTTATGCACAAACCTTGCATATTTGCCTGAAGGCAGGGTTTTTTCAGGCTTGCCGCATTCTTTTTGTTTTTTTTCGTAATCATTTGCAGAAAAAATCTCAACCGGGCTGTCCATTGAGATTTTACCCAAATCATTTCCGCAGCCGCAATAAACGGTAAGAGTTTTACCGCCTTTTTTTTCAAGTTCAGACGCTCTTTTAATCCTGTCAGACATCAGGCGTCTTAATGTGATTTTATTCAGTTTTCCATAAATAATAAATGATTTAACTTTTACAAAATCAGGGTTTGTATTAATTCCGCCCCCCAGAATATGGTCAATGTCTTTTCCTGTAAGACGCTGCCTTTCAAGATAATAAAAACGGCTTTTTTTCTTTATGTATTCGGCAGGAGCCATTTTAAACAATTTCTTGAAAGCCCTTGAAAAAGCCTCGTAGGATTCAAAATTATACTCATAACATATATCGGATATCTTCCTGCGGGAAGAAAGAAGTTTTTGCGCGGTTATGGTAAGCCTTCTGTTCCTAATGTAACTTCCTATTGTTTCGCCGAAAAGCATTTTATACAGGCGCCAGAAGTGGCCTTTTGAAATGGCGGCAGCCTGCGCCACTTCCGAATATGCAACATTATTTTTTATGTTTTTCTCAATGTAGTCAACGGCCCTTTTCATATTAGGGCTGTATCTTTTATATAACATTCCGCCATTACCTTTCTCCCCGTGCATATACTACAACAACAAACCTTTAAAACACTTGACTTTTTTCTTCATTTTAAAAACAGGCGGCCCCTTTAATTAAAGGGGCCGCCTGTTTTTATCTTAAACTGTTATTTGTGCTTTTTTTCGCGCATTTTATACTTGTAAACAGACTTTGTTTTCTCCCTTAAATGGCTGTCTATTTCCCTGAATGTCATGTGATTGCCCCTCATTTTATCCACAATTTCCGGGCGGCAGTTGTGGTACTCGGAAATACCGCGCGTATTGATTATCCTTACTATTTCAAAATCGCTTAAACCGCATCTGTCATGCATTCTGCCGGAATAAAATATTTCAGGATTTAATTTCAGTTTTTTGGCTGTTTTCATCCACGAAAAACCCCGCTGTCTTAATTTTATAACGGCTTCCGGTTTGACCCCGGCTTTCTCGGACAGAAAAAACACCACAGGCAGTTCTTCATCCGATATGCCGTAATTTTTCAGAAAAATCACTTCTTCCTGAGGCACCCTGTTGTATTCGCTTACAAAAATATAAAACCCGTTTAATCCGGATTCACCCGCTGAAATTCCAAACCTTACGTCAGCCCTTACATTAATGACAGTTACCACAAGGACTATTACCGCGGTTCCAAGCAGCGCTTTTAATATTGTGTTTCGCATTTTATTGCCTCCTGAAATTTTTTAATTACAGTAATTTGACGGAGGATTGGCGAGAAAGGATTACAAAAAACGGAGGGACGGATGCACAGATGCACGGAGGGACAGAAGTAAGAACAAACATTGAAAATTTGATGAACACCTGCAGGGGTTGGGTGTGTTTTTTCAGCGCGTGCCGCGCAAGCATAGTATTTATGCGGCAGGGGCGGTTTAATGCACCGGTTGGAGCGAGCCTGCGAAGCGGAAATCCCCGGGCTTGCGCGAGTCTGCGAGCGCAAGTGTTAGGGGACGGCGCGTGCTGAAAAAATATACCCAACCCCTTTAAGACCGGATGAACGGAAGGTCGGATGCACGGAGGTACAGAAGTGTAAAAAGAATATAAAATTACAACATCAGAAGAATGGATAGATAAAAAAACAGAGGGACAAAAGGTCAGACGTTAAAACTTCCGACCTTCCGTCCCTCCGTGCATCCGTCCCTCTGCCTTTATCAGTTCTTCGCTTTTTCGGCGAAAATTTTTGCCCCTTTAATCCTTTTGCCGTTCATTTTCTGCACTACAAGGTCAGCCTGCGTTGAATCAACGTGCACAAACGTATTGCGTTCCTGCATGTCAATGCGGCCGACCTGATTGCCGCCTATGCCGGTTTCCCCGGTTATCGCTCCAAGTATGTCTTTTACCTGCGCGCCGCTGCCCTTGCCGACGCTTAAAAATATCTTTGTCATCGTGATATCGCTGTCCCTGCCTTTGGACCTTGTACCGCCGCTTCTTTCGCGCGAATACTGACCCGCGCCGCGCCTGTTATCCCCGCCGCGGCCGCTTCTGCCCGATTCAAACCTGTTCCTTTCATTTGAATAAGTGCGTTCCGGCGCGTTTATGTCGTCATATGCCGTGCCTGTCCCGCCTGATTCTTTTTCCATTGCCATTTTCATAAGCGCGGCCGCGACATCTGTTGAAGATATATCCTGCGTCAGCATTGCTTCCACGGCTTTGATATGGTGGTTTAATCCGCCTTTTGTTATAACGCTTTTTACTTTTTCCGCGAACCTTGCCACCCTTAATTCTTCCATTCCCATCTTTGTGGGAATTTTTTCCTGCTTTATTTTTATCTTCGCGAACCTCTGTATGTCGCGCATCTTGAAAATTTCATCCGGATACACAAACGTAAAGGACTTTCCCGTCCTTCCGGCGCGGCCGGTGCGCCCTATCCTGTGCACGTAGTATTCCTCGTCGGCCGGAACGTCGTAATTAAAAACAGCGTCAATGCCTTCCACGTCTATGCCGCGCGCGGCAACGTCAGTTGCTATAAGGATATCCACTTTGCCGTGCCTTACCTTGTCCATTACCCTGTCGCGCATATACTGCGTCTTGTCGCCGTGAAGCGCTTCGCACAGGTATCCGCGGGAATTTAAGTGGCCGTAAAGCTCGTCCACCATAACCTTGGTATTGCAGAAAATAAGCGACAGCTTGAATTCATTCATGTCAAGAAGCCTGCACAGCGCTTCCAGTTTTGTTCCGCGCTTTAATTCATAATAGCACTGTTCAATTGAAGGCGCCGTAAGTATTTCGCGGGTTATTTTCACGTGCTGCGGCTCTTTCTGATACCTTTTTGTTATTGCCATGATGGGCGCGGGCATTGTGGCGGAAAACAGGACCGTCTGCCTTTTCTCAGGGGCTTTTTTAAGGATAAGTTCAATATCTTCCACAAAACCCATGTTTAACATTTCATCCGCTTCGTCAAGCACAACCACGGAACACGCCGAAAGCGAAATTGTCTTTCTTTCAATGTGGTCAATAAGCCTGCCCGGCGTTCCTATTACAATCTGCGCTCCGGCGCGAAGCGCGCGTATCTGCCTGTCTATCGGCTGGCCGCCGTAAACCGCAAGGGTCTTTATTCCCTTTTTATACTTTCCTATTTTCCCAATTTCTTCCGCCACCTGCACCGCAAGCTCGCGCGTGGGGCACATTACCAGCGCCTGCACGTTTTTGTTTCTGCCGTCAACCATTTCCAGAAGCGGAATGCCGAACGCCGCCGTCTTGCCCGTTCCCGTCTGCGCCTGTCCTATAAGGTCAACGCCTGTCATCATAATAGGGATTGTCCCCGACTGGATTGAAGTGGCTTCTTCAAACCCCATGTCTGTCACGCCTTTTAAAATTTCCTGTGACAGGTTTAGTTCCTGAAACTTTTTCTTGTCCATTTCTTTTTCCTTCCGCTTACGGCACATGGCCATAGCTAATTAAGATGGGCCATGCAGCGGAAAAAATATAATGTATTCATAATAATGAAAACATCGCAGATTTCCGGGCATAATAAGCCCGCTTCGTGGGATTTTCTTGCAGGGATGTTTTAAATGAAAGTGCCCTTTTGAAGCACACACACAAGTTACAATTCCTTGCCCGGCAGTCATCCCGCTCAGGTGAAATGATTATACTGTATTACCCCGTTAAATACCACAAAAATTATTGATTTATTTTTAAATAACAATTAAAACCTTATATCAATTATAACGCAAAATATAACACCAGGCTGACAACTCCAAGTGCAGCGCCCCCTATCATTAAAGGTATCGCTTGTGATGTAGCTTCATCATATTGCTCTTGTGTATATGAAAAACCAGCAAGCATAAACATTCCAAGTCCAACAACGTAACAACCTACCCCAACGCCCGTCCATACAAGCCAATGAATATTTCTGTCAACTCTATCTTCTACATATTCTTGCTGTTGATCGGAGTCATCAAGTCCCTTTTCTTCAATACCCTGATTCCCATTTGTAGATACCGGAATTACAGTTGCACATCCGGATAAAATAAGAATAGGTATAAGCAGCAATATTACACATTTTTTCATTATAAACCCCTTTAACTTTAATTTTTCATACATAATATGTTATTCCATAAGAAAACAGAAACAAGTATTAATTGATTGCAAACTCATATCAATTATAACGTAAAATATAACACCAGACTGACAACCCCAAGTGCAGCGCCCCCTATGATTATATGCTTTGCTTTTGATGTTGCTTCATCATATTGCTCTTGCGTTGTAGAAAGACCAGCAAAAGCTAATGATAAAATTCCAAAAACGCAACAACCCAATCCAACACCTGCTCCTACTAGCCCAACAATATTTTTGTCGACTTTATCTTCTACATATTCTTGTTGTTTTGCAGATTGCTCAAGTTCCTTTTCTTCAATATCATGATTCTCGTTTGTAGATACCGGACTTACAGTTGCACATCCGGATAAAATAAGAATAGGTATAAGCAGCAATATTACACATTTTTTCATTATAAACCCCTTTCCCCTTTAATTTCTCACATATAATATGTTATCACATAAGAAAATAGAAATAAGAATAAAAATCAAGATATTGATTTATTTTTTAGAATAAAGGTAATACAGCTGTTTTACGCCGTTTTTGTCCACGGCTTCGCCTGATACCTGCGTGAAATTATTTTTATAAAACTTCTTATTATTGTTTTCCTGGTGAAAAGGAATGCCTGTTATTATCTCTCCCGGTTTTGACTTGGCATACGCCATTAAGCGCGACATGGTGGTGATGCAGTTGCCATAGACATTAAGCGCTTCCTGTCCGGCAATGTTCACTTTTACAAGCCTGTCCCTGCCGTTGTTTACGCCTATCCTTATTTTCCATTCCGCAAGTTTGTTTCTTTTGTTTTCTTCATTTACGGTTTTCAGCCTGTCCATAAATTTTAAGCCGAATAAAAAATTAACATCCGCGTCTTCCCTGCTTCCAAGAAAACATACAAACGCGCCGTCGCCTAAAAGTATTAAAAGATAATCCCTGTAGTCTTTTAAAAGGTCGCCCAGGATTTCATTGAACTGCGGTATCATGTGGTCGCGCTGGGTTTCAAGGTCAGCTTCTGTGCTGGAGCGGATGTCAAGGCCCACGCATGAATTGTCGTATTCCTGCCCGGGTTTTAATTCACCCGTAACTGTCGGCGCGAACATATTGCTTGGCCTTAAAACCGAATCTTTGCTTCCGTCCGACACTTCACATTTATACTTGAAACCGTCGTAATATTCCGCGTCTTCATGAAAAACCATTCCGTCGTATTTGTAATATACCGCCTGCGCGTCGGCAGGCGCCTGCCTTATGAATTTATCGGCCATGCCCCTTGCTTTTGCCGTAACCACAAAAAGAAGCGTGTCTTTATCCTTTATTTCCTCGCCCATGCCGTAAGGGATATTTTTTATTTCATCATTTCTTTTTATGAATGTGCCGCCGAAAGAAGCTGGTTTGTTCATGGCAACAGAGTGCCTTCCCGTGCTGTCAGGCGGCCAGCCGTCATAAAGGCGCCAGCAGTTTTTGTCCCATTTTATATGCGCCTGAATGCGGCTTAAAGAACCCTTTTCATCGGCGCAGAGTTTTACGTCAAGGTTTTCAAGTTCCCTTCCTATAAGATATGTCCTGCTTTTATCCGTAAGAAAAATGGTTTCCTGTTTTCCACAGACACCGCAGCTGAATACAAGCTTCATATTGGCAGTTTCCTCCGAATTTTTAAATATTATACCATATAATAAAGGCTTTTATTAACATTAAGACATAAAATAGATTGTATAAAATACATCAACATACTTGAAATACCTTTTTTTTATGCTATATTATGGCTACAGGTTTTTAAATATCAGGTAAGGGGATTATATGCATAAAAAAAATCTGCTGGTTTCTGCGATAATAATTTTTTCATTCCTTATTATATACTCCTGCGGCAAAAATCCGGCAGGCCCTTCTTCCCCTTCAGAGCCGGTATCAACAAACACTTTTCAGCCGACATTCACGCATACAGATACCGTACCGCCCGGTTCCACAAACACTTTCACTTATACGGCTTCAGAGACTTATACCGTACCTGCGGGTTCAACATTTACCAACACACCCACGCCGTCCGCGGATTCTTACGAAACAGATAACGTTTACACCGCGGCAAATGAAATAACAAACGGAGAAACCCAGACCCGCAGCATTCACGTCTGGGATGATGAAGACTGGATGTATTTTAACCTGACCGAAGAATCGTGTGTTTCCATAACCACGGCGGATTCAAACCACTGTTACATAGAGGTTTTTGAAGAAGCTGACACGGTGAATTCTTCCTTTACATCCACCATAGGCGGCGACGGCAGCACCCCCGCGGTAATACTTGATTACTGTTACGTTCCGTCCGGAAAATATTACATTAAAGTCCGCGCGTTTAACTATGAACCCATAACACAGTACAAAATAGCAATTAACTTTGCCCCTTCAATAACCGAAACCCCAACCGAAGAAGAAACCGCGACTTATACTTACACAACAGAAGAAACCGCAACAGATACTTATACCGAAACTCCGACAGACACGCAAACCAATACCCCGACACCGTGGCCGACGGATGTTTACGAAGATGACAGCACATCATTTAATGCCCGGACAATCGCATCCGGCAGCACCGAATACCACACCCTTGCCCCGTCAGGAGATGAAGACTGGTTTAAATTTACCGTCCCGTTTTATTCTTCTGTGACGCTTTTCGCGCAAAGTGATGACCAAAGGTACGACCTAAGAATGTGTTTATACCGCGATTATTCCGGATTTCTGTCTGATGTGATATGTGTTCAGGGGTCTGATTTTGAAACATACATCATTCAGCCTCTTAATGCAGGCGACTATTATTTAAAAATGTATGATTACAACACCGCCACAGGGGTATTTTATAACCTGCATTATGTGGCGGTTTATGACACCCCGACAATAACAGAGACCATAACCCCT
>ERZ795056.6581-NODE-6581-length-11301-cov-5.032990_pt1 | contig 11301 bp, 8 predicted proteins | sample MGYA00375140_ERZ795056 | MGnify/ENA primary metagenome ERZ795056 (study PRJEB30185, sample SAMN05720227) | activated sludge metagenome | isolation source: Anaerobic digester | place: USA | collected 2015-03-09 ...
TCACAGGCATCCGTGGCGTCATCCGCGACGTGACTGAAAAACTGCGGCTCGAACAGCGCCTCATCCAGTCGCAGAAAATGGAGATCATCGGCAGCCTGGCCGGCGGTATCGCCCATGACTTCAATAACATCCTCGGCGGCATTATCGGCAGCATCTCGCTCCTGGAATTCAAGCTCAAGAAGCGGGACCTCTTCCCCCGGCAGGAGATAGACGACGACCTGGAAACTCTGAAAATATCGGCAGAGCGCGCCATGAAGATGGTCGAGCAGATACTCGGCATTTCGCGGCGCAAGCGCCTCAGCATGGGGGTCACCGACCTGGGCAAGATAGTCGGGCATGTGTACGAGATCTGCAAAAACACGTTCGACAAGAAGATCGTGCTGGATTTCCGTCATGAAACGGACGGCGGTTGCATCGTTATCGGCGACGCCACGCAGCTGGAGCAGATACTGCTGAACCTCTGCATAAACGCCCATGACGCCATGACCATCATGCGGCCTTTAACCGAGGAGTATCACGGGACCCTATCAGTCACGCTGACCCGGGTGCCGTCCGACCGGGGCTTCCGGGCCCTTTACCCTGATGCACGTGAAGGCGAGTATATCTGCCTCCGCGTTAGGGACACGGGCGTGGGCATGGACGACTATACGCTGGAGCGGGTGTTTGACCCGTTCTTTACTACCAAGGACAAGGACCGGGGCACCGGGCTGGGGCTGGCGATGGTCTACAATATCGTCCGTCAGCATGAAGGCATCATCGACGTATATTCGGAAGAGGGCACGGGCTCAAGCTTCCACGTCTTTATACCCGCTGCGGCGGGGGGAGATGTTGCGGCTGAGGCCGTTACAGACCATGCGTCGCGCCACCGCGGGGGCGGCCTCATTCTCATGATTGAGGACGATCCCGCGATCCAGAAGACCTGCGAAAGGATTCTGAACGTCCTCGGTTATGACGTTATCGTAGCTGAGGACGGCGAGCGCGGGATCGAGCTGTTCCGCGAGCGCCACGCCGACATCACTGCAATAATACTTGACATGGTGATGCCCAGGCGCTCCGGTAAGGAAACGTTCATAGAGATCAAGAAGATCGACCCGAACGTGAAGGTGCTCATATCGTCCGGTTTCAGGAACGATGCCAGGATTGATGATGTGCTCCGCATGGGCGCTGGCGGATTCTTGCAGAAGCCCTATACGATAGAACAGCTGGCTGAAGAGCTGGCCAAAATCATTCTGCCCGGGAGCGAGTAATACGGGCCCGTCGGGCCCCGGCATGACTGTGACATCCGGCAGGAACATCAAATCAACGAGGGACCATGAAAGGTAATAAAGCACCGGCGGCGCTCGCGCTGATAATCGCTCTGGCGCTGTCCGCGGCTTCCTGCGCCGACCGGAGATGCCCGAGCGAATCGAAAATACGGAAGCTGTACCGCCATTCCAGGGATTACAACGAGACGGCCGCCTTCCTGGCTGGGACGCGGGTCCGTCCCGGCACGCCCCTGTTCCGGCTGACCCAGACCGACGGCTACCGCGCCTATCGCGAGAGCATCGGCTCGCTGTGGGAGCAGTACCGGAAACGCGACCTGGACAATATCGAAACATGGCGGCGAACCCATATACGGAGCGTTTCCGGCGTAATCATGTATCCGTTCAGCGGCCCCGATATATTGAACGCCCTGGCGTTTTTTCCCCGCGCGGAGGAGTTCGTAATGATCGGGCTTGAGGACCCCGGTTCCGCGCCGGACCCCTTCGCCTTCCGGGGGGATGCGGTGCTGGCGGAGTTATGGCGCGTAAAAACCGCGCTCCGGACCATATTGCAGCTGAACCTGTTCCGCACCCAGGAGATGCATGCCGACCTGAAACCCGAATCCTTCTCCAGTATCACCGGCATCATGATGTTCTTCCTGGCGCGGTACGGATACGATATACTGGACGTCAAGAGGGTCTATGTCGATCGGGCGGGCGCATTGGCGGAGTGGGATCCCCGCTCTTCGGGCAGGGACGCCGAGGGCGTTGAGATTATATTCCGGAAGGGGGCGGGTGCGCCGCTTCAGACGGCGCGGTTCTTCAGCATAGACCTGTCCGACTCGTCGCTATCGCACAAGCGCGGTTTTTCCGCGTTCCTTGGCGGTAAAAGGCAATTTACCACATTCATCAAGTCGGCATCATACCTGCTGAGCTACGATACCTTCACGGTCCTGCGCTCGTATCTCCTTGCCGGCTCCGCGTATCTCGTGCAGGAAGACAGCGGCATTCCAATGAAATATTTTACAGACGGGCAATGGAAGATAAGCCTGCACGGCACGTACCGGCTCCTGCCGATCTTCGCGAACAGGTTCCAGCAGGACCTGGACGCCGCAATAAAGTCCCGGTCGGAGGGGCTGCTTCCCTTCAGCTTCGGGTACGGGTTTGATCCGGAGAAGTCGAATATCATGATTGCGGTGCCGATGGCAAGAAACTAGCGTCAGCGGCGGCTGAAGGCCGGACCGGTGCTGCGGCTGAACACCTCGCGCATCAGCCCGGCGGCATCGGCGCCGTGGAGGAGGCGCGGTTGGGACCAGTCGTGAATCATGTACGGTATAAGTTCTGTTGATACGTGCCTGCCCCGGTAGAGATGGTATCGGGCAATGAGACCCCGCCGGTGGTTCAGGCTCTGCATCTGGTCGAAGAGGAAATTGCCCAGGCCGTAGGATATGAACCTGCCCCTGTAAAACTCGAGCCCCATCGCACGGTGCGCGGACGAGGACACCATGATGTCGGCGCCGAGCTCCGCCGCCCGGTGGAAATACCGCTTCTGAATATCCCAGGGTACCGGATCGTTCTCGTTCGCCCACTGGACCGTAACGATAACGACGTCTGCATGAGCTGCGGCCTCTTTTATCAGGCGCTCGAATCCTCCCCTCGTAAGGCGCGCGGCACCGGGCCGGGTGCCGGACGCGAAAGCGGGTTCGGGGCCCTGCTCGTTGAATCCGACGAAAGCCACCGTGGTGTTCCGGACCTTCACGTAGCGGACCCGTTCTGCGTCTCCGGTGTTCTTTCCGCCCCCGAAATAGGTCATTCCATTTTTCTCGATGAGATCGATCGAAGCGGCGTTGCAGGCGCTTCCGAAATCGTTATTGTGGTTTCCCGTGAGCTCGATCACGTCAAAGCCCGACTCGGTCAGTATATGAAAAAAGCGGAGTGGCGAGCAGAAGAGCATCCTGTCTTTCAACGGCCATGTGCAGGGTTCGAGGAACGAGACCTCGTTCGAGGTGACGGCTATGTCCGCCCTCGAGGTAATCTTCCTCGTGTAACGCACCGGCGAGAGAACGTCGCCCGACCTGTCGACCGCGGGGATGAAAGCCCGCGTCATGGCTGTCACGCCGGTCTGCACGACGGTGACGTGCCTGCCCGGGTCCCACGCCTCGGCTCCGCCCAGGGTTACAGGATAGGGCGGACCGTCCTCCGAGATTACGGCATCCTCACCGGTCTTTCCCCAGGGAAGGCATCCGTCGACCGGGAGGAGCTTATAGTACGGGCGGAGTCCCCGCAGGTCGCTTATGCCGAGGAACTGCCTGTCGGACATGGCACTCTCGTCGTCAAAGGGGACCGGAGTGCACCTAAGCGATGGATGGCTCTTCGCGAGCATTTCGGCTATAGCGGGATCAACCCGAAGGTGTACCGGCATGTCCGGACCGCCGATCTCCCTGAATCCGCGGACGGACCCTGCGAGGATGCGGTTGCTGTCTGAACGGGACAGGCGGGCGAGCGGGTTGGTTAGATGCACCTGAAAAAAGAGGGGCCGCAGCGTACCGCGCGCCTCTGTCGGAGTGTGCCATACAAGCGCCATCCAGACCGCCATCGCAGTCAGGGCAAGCGCCACGGCGCGCCCGGCAGGAGGTGCGTACTTTCTGCAGAAAAGGTTGCTGCGGGTGAATTGTTCCCTGCGGATCATGCCCGGTTAATTGCGCGCGGCTGCTTCCCTGAAGAGCCTGCGTATGTACGTGAGCTTTACATCGATGTTGGCGCGGGTAATGTGGATACAGATACCCGATGCCTCGGGATCTTTGCTGTTGTACATGGCGTCGATCATCGTGTCCGCAACGAATGGATAGCAGTGATTCGGATCGTGGAAATTGTTCATGTAATCTCCCGTCAGCCGGCTGGGTATCATGAAATTATGGCACTCGCCGAACACGTCCACGATATCCCGGATCCATCGTTCATATTCGTCGAGAAGCCCCGCGCGAACCATGGACGTCATGAAGGGTTTGGCTACGGGGGATGTGAAAATGACGAAATTCTTGGCCGGCGCCTTGTCGCGTATTTCCTGCAGCGTTGCCCGATAGCCGGGATTGTACTTGTAGTTGTTGAAAGAGTAGGCCTTGTCGGATTTTTCGAAATGCTCTATCAGGCGCATCATGTTGAATTGCGTATCCTTCATGTCCAGTTTGGTGGTGTGTTTGACATTGTCGCGGTCGTAATAGATGTGCCGGCCGTACAGGTAATTCATGAAATTCCTGCGGGAAAACTGCAATGTGCTCAGGCTGATAAGCGACTTGACCCTGAATAAAGGACTCCGGGTTTCATCGAAGATCTTCGAGGAATCGAACGGCGGCGAGGGCAGTCCGGCAGCGGTCAGGAGAAAATCGAGACCCAGGAAGATGACCCGGAAGTCCCGTCCGTTATTTTCGCGCGCGTATTGTATATATGATAGATATTCCGGAACTGACAGGGCATTGATTGAATAATTGTATACTCGCAATTCTTTGAAATTGTGCTGGTTAATGCCTGCGGTTGAGCTGGTGCCCATGATGAGCCCGTCATAGTCGAAATCGTGAAAGGTGATGTAATTGGTCTTCTGCTGGCGCTCATTGAAGTCGTCCTGCTTCTGGTTGTACCGGTGGGATATGGAGAAGCACCACAAGGGGTCCATGTAGTAGTTGATCCCGGCTACGCATGCGGGTATGATCAGCGACATGAAGATTGCGGCTACGAGCCATTTTTTATAATTGATGAATGTCATATGTTAAAAATTTGCGTAAATGAATTCGGTGACCTGCGTCGTGTGAATGACCCCTATTCCGAAGAGGAGCGACACAAGGAGGGCCCACCCCATGGAAGGCTTGAGTTTTTCCGACGTCTCCATGGAGTTTTTGCCTGCGAGCGCCGCGATTCCCGCCGCCAGAATAAGGTATATGAAATAATACTGTTTTTCTCCGAGGTCAGCGAGCCAGGATCCGTAGCTGAGCCATGCGGCGCCGGTAGGGCCGAGGGCTTTCAGCTTTTCAGGCAGCATCACGCCGTTAAGACCCGCCATGCCGCGGAATATCTTGGCGGCTCCCTTGAAATCAGCGGCCCGGAAAATCACGAAGGAGGCATTGACGAAGTTAAAGGTGATGAACCAGCAGAAAAAGCGGAAGGCGGCGACGCTGTGTTTCCCCCATGCCGCCTGCAGCCGCGACGCATGCGACCTCGAGAAGATGAGCGTCGGCAGCCGCCGTTCAAACCTGGTGCGTCTCTTCTGGGTGAGGTAATCGATGGAGAGGCCTATGCCGTGTATGAATCCGAAGGCTATGTAGTTCCAGCTCGCACCGTGCCACAGGCCGCAAATCGTGAAGGTCACTATCAGCGAAAGTATGACGCCGGCCCTCCCCCAGTATCGCCTGTTGATGACCATCGGGGTGTACAGATATTTATTGAGCCAGGTCGACAGGGTTATATGCCACCTTCGCCAGAAATCCTGCAGGCTCAGTGCCCGGTATGGCGTATTGAAATTATGGACCAGCCTGATATTGAACATGAGCGCGACACCGACCGCGACATCGGTATATCCGCAGAAATCGAAATATATCTGCAGGGTGTAGGAGAGGGAGGCAAACCACGCCTCGAAGAAATTCAGGACGGTCGCATGGTCGAAGGCCTGGGTAGCCCAGACGCCGAGGTTGTCGGCAAGGACAAGCTTTTTGAATAGCCCGATGGATACCAAGAACAATCCCCGTGCGATATGTTCGTAGTTGACCCGCATGTTTTTGGGATCGGTCAGCTGCGGCGACAACTCATCAAAGCGTGAAATGGGGCCCTGGATGATTTTAGGGAAAAATGCGATAAGCAGCGAATAGTCGAGAAATGACCTGTTCGTGACCTGTCCCCGGTATGATTCGACGAGGAACGCGATTTGTACGAAGGTGTAAAAGCTGATCCCGAGAGGGAACAATATTTTCAGGAGGGGGATATTCGAACTGAAGAGGTAATTGATGTTCTTTATGAAAAAATCGGTATACTTGAAATAGCCGAGCAGGGCCACGTTGAAACAGATGCCGGCAGTAAGGACGGCCTTTTTTGAAACGCCGGTTCGTTCTCCAGCCAGCATTCTGCTTGCAAAATAATTGACTGCGATTGATGCCAGGAGGATCGGCAGATAGCGAACGTTCAGGTATGCGTAAAAGGCTATACTGCAGGCAAGAAGCCACCATTTTGCCGAAGCAGTAAATCCCTTGCGGCAGATGAAGAAGTATATAAAAATCACCCCGGGGATGAAAAAGAACATGTATTCGAAGTAATTGAACTGCATCAGTTACCGTATAAAAAGGGATATGGGAATCATTCTCACGCTATGGGAGTGACAAATAGTTTACATTTGGAGATTAGGCAAGAAAAAAATATTTCCAGCAAAAAAAACGTGGTGCGCATTGATGCATCCTCCATGCTGATTCAGGTTGATTCAAGGTTGGCTAATAAAGAATTAATGGTTGATATGGTTGGACTGTTTTTGCATAGTGTCGAGGTATGAGTATCTTGATACGTATAAAAAAGGGAATGATGCTTTTCAATAAAGAAACGGCAGGGCGACTCTATTTCGATAACGCCGCCACCTCGTTCCCCAAGCCGCGGGAAGTTGTGGACGCGGTCGTGGACTACATGACCGTGGTCGGCGGTAATCCGGGCCGGTCCGGCCACCGCCGTTCGATCGAGGCGGGCGAGCGCGTTTTTTTGGCTCGCGAGGCCGTCACAGGTCTGTTCGGGGTGCGAAGCCCCATGCGCGCGGTTTTCTGCCAGAATGCGACCGCTGCGCTCAACATGGCGATACAGGGCCTGCTCGTGCCCGGCGACCGCGTCGTCACGACCGCGATGGAGCACAACAGCACGATACGGCCCCTTATGGACATGAAGCACCGCGGTATCGACCTGACCGTCGTTCCCTGTCCCGGTGGCGAGCTCGATCCATCACTCTTCGGGGACAGTCTGCGGCCGGGTACGAAGCTTGCCGTCGTCAACCACGCATCGAACGCATTCGGCACGCTCGCGCCCCTGGGGGAGATCGGCGCGCTCTGCCGCAAGAGGGGCGTGCTGCTTCTCGCGGACTGCGCCCAGTCGGCAGGGACAGTGCCGATAGACATGGGAGCGGATAACATCGACATGCTCGCGTTTTCCGGACACAAGGGCCTGTACGGGCCCACCGGAACCGGCGGGCTCGTGTTCGCGGACGGCTTTGACCATGCGCGGGTGCGGCCGTTGTGTTTCGGCGGCACCGGCAGCAACTCGGACAGCATCGAGCAGCCGGATTTCCTTCCCGACGCCTACGAGAGCGGCACGCTGAACGCCGCCGGTATCTGCGGTCTGGCCGCGGGCATCGGTTTTATCGGGGCGCAGGCGGGCGGCGTGGCGGGGAGCGGCCTGCACAGGAAGAAGCTGGCGCTTCGCTTTATCGAGCGCGCCTCTTCCCGTGTCCCGGGCCTGGCGACCTATGCGCCGGCGGAGCGTCACGTGTCCGGCGTGGTCTCTTTCAATATCGCCGGCATGGAGCCGTCGGAGGTGGCCTGGCTCCTGTCCGACCGTTACGGGATCATGTGCAGATCGGGCCTGCACTGCGCACCGCTGGCACACCAGACCATGGGGACCTTTCCCCGCGGGACCGTCCGGTTCAGCTTCGGCGCCTTCAATACGCCGGAAGAAGTCGACCGTGCGGTCGATGCCCTGCGCGAAATCGCGCGGGAAGGGAGGGGCCGATGAACCGTTTTTCCGCGATACTGTTCCGGTCGTCCGGCTACTCCCTCTGGGCGGCCCTGCACCTTAAAACCGCCGGGATCGAGCGGCATCTGATACCGGTACCCCGGTCCGTCAGCGCCGAATGCGGGTACTGCATCAGGATTCTGACCGGTGACGCGCAGCGGGCACACAAAGTGCTTGCAAATGCCGGCGTTGAATTTATAAATATCGTAGAGTTGGAGGAGCGGGCCTTCGCATGAGGCCCGGGAAATGACCGGTAACATCCGGCGCGGTCGCGTGACCGCGCATTCATATACGAAAGGAAAGGGTACGAATGAGCGACACGTGCGAACCCAGGAAGCTGAACGTTCTGCGCCTCACCGAGTCGGTCACCGGGGCCGGTTGAGCGGCTAAAATAGGTCCGGGTGATCTACAGAATGTGATGCAAAAAATCTCCGTTCCCCGCGACGAGAACGTGATCGTGGGCATCGGCACCGGCGATGACGCCGGCGTGTACAGGATTTCGGAATCGGCCGCGCTGATCCAGACGGTGGATTATATCACGCCGATAGTCGACGACCCGTACATGTTCGGGCGGATCGCGGCGTGCAACAGCCTGTCGGACGTGTACGCGATGGGCGGCAGACCCCTCACGGCCCTGAACATCGTCTGTTTCCCGACCGGAAAGTTTACCCTGGATATACTCGGTGAGATACTGAGGGGGGGGCTGGCCGCGATCGAGGAGTCGGGCGCATACCTGATGGGCGGACACAGCGTGGACGACCCTGAGCTGAAGTACGGGCTCTCGGTGACCGGGATCGTGCACCCTGACCGTGTTGTGCGTAACGACACGCCGCGCGAGGGGGACGCTCTCGTCCTGACCAAGCCCCTGGGAACAGGCATTATCGCAACCGCTGTCAAGGCCGGAAGCGCCGCCGTGGAGATCGTGGACCCGTTCGTGCGCTCCATGGGTACGCTGAACCGGAAAGCCGCGGAGCTGATGACCTCCCTCGGCGCCCATGCCTGCACCGACATTACCGGGTTCGGGCTGATCGGGCACGCGCGCGAGATGCTCGGCGGCAACAGCCTGCAGCTTATCATGGATGCCGGCAGCGTGCCGGTGCTTCCCGGAGCCCGCGAGGCGGCGGCCAGCGGGTTTATCCCCGGCGGCATGTACCGGAACAGAGATTTTGCGGGCGGAATCTGCGAGTTCGGCCAAGCGGTCAGCCAGGAGACGCGTGACGTCCTGTTTGATCCGCAGACATCAGGCGGTCTCCTCATAGCCATCGGGGAACGGGCCGCGGCCGAGCTGGTAGATGGACTTCGGGCGGCCGGTGCTGACGCGGCCGCCATAATCGGACACGTTCGGGGGAGTGCGAAGCCGGGGATCATCGTGAAATGAATTTTGAACAGCTGATAATGGATTACGGCTACCTGGCAGTGATCATAGGGACCTTCCTGGAAGGAGAAACGATCCTTATCGTGGCCGGCTTCGCCGCGTACGAAGGGTATCTTGAGCTTCCCCTTGTGATAACGGCCGCGTTTTTCGGGAGTCTCTTCGGGGACCAGCTCTATTTTTTCATCGGCCGGTACAAGGGGCAGGCGCTTCTCGCGCGGTTCAAGAGCTGGGAGCCGCGTATTACCAGGTTCAGAAAGCTCATGGACCGGCATAACACCTGGTTCATACTCATTTTCAGATTCCTCTACGGACTTCGCACACCGGCGCCTTTTGCCATCGGGTTGAGCAATGTTTCAATAAGGAAATTCATATTTCTGAATATTATAAGCGCGGCGATTTGGGCCGTGACTCTCGGCGTCCTGGGCTACTTCTTCGGCCAGGTGCTGGAAGCCATACTGGATGATATCAAGAAATACGAGCTGCTGGTCATGGGCGGGCTTATTCTCTGCGCGACCGTTATTTTCTGGATCAAACGGTACCGGTTGAAAAAGGCCCGGGAGCGCAAGGCCCTGGAAAACGGTGAGAAGGCCGCCGGGAAAGCTACCGATGCGGCCGACCCGGCTTCCGGTGAATGATAATCGAACCTGCGTTCATCATTGCAGATAACCCCCGTCATTCACGACTAAAACTCTTTAAAAAATGTATTGATTAATAACCCTCGTTGTGATAATTTGAGTTGTTGCAAAACAACTTAATTGCCTGCAGGGATGCCGGCACATTCGCGGAGCGAATGTGAGATATCGCGGGTTTCCCGCGGTTTCGATCCGTTGCGAAACTACCGGGATGGAGTTGCGCAACATGACTATTGAATGACTATCGGGATATCCTGCGGCCTCCCGCCCGGCCTGTGTCATGACAGCAGACTGTCGGGGCACTGCCAGAAAAACACACGTCAGGGAAATCGTATGAACGTCAGATCGATACCAAGACACCTTTCCGCGCTTCTCCTTTTCCTCGTTCTCATGCCGGCATCACTTGTTTTCGCCGCGCCGGTGACGATAGACGCGACAGCGTATCATGTGACGATCCTCAAGGAAGGAAAGTGTGAGATCCTGTACGAGATAACCTTTACCGAGCTCGAGTCCCGCGACAGGATACGGACCATCGGACAGTTCATCGAGCCGATGACGTTCATCGAGAGCTTCGGGACCTCCGGTGGCAAGCGGTTCGGCGTGACCATGGAGAGCCTGGGGAACGGGTTCTATTCCGCGGTGTTCAACCTTACCACGCAGACGGGCGGCAGGTACACGGTGAGCATGCGCTACCTCGTCGAGAAGCCGCTCCTCGACAGGACCGAGAACAACGGCATCGTGTACGGCAAATTCTGGTGGTCCCCGGTGCAGTGGAGCCTCCCGATAGGGAAGCAGACCGTCCAGATCATGCTTCCCATTGAGATTGCCGCACGTTACAACCGGCCTGAAATGATCACGCCCGCGGTGGTGGGACCGACCGGATTTATCGAAGATAAGGAATCGAAGGAAAGCCACCAGCGCTGGGTCTATTACCCGTCGCAATGGAAGGGAAAGAATTATCTCTCCATCCATGCCGAGAAGACCGGCCTGTCCGCGAACGAGAAGGAATCGATTTCCTTCTATGTCCCTGCGAAATACCTGGAGATCGGCGCGCAGGGGGGCGATTACACCCTGGACGAATTCAGGGCTGGTGATCTGGTCGAGGAAGGGGACTACCGGATCGACCGGGGCGATGCCATGGTAATGTTGAGGCCGGTGGGGGATAATAACGCCACTGTCCTCGAGCTGTCCTCCTTCGATCTGCATATCAACGAACGGGGCGGCAGGAACGTGTTCCGTGCGCTGTTTCGGTACGGTCCCCGTGACATGTTTTCCGGTATTGACGCCGCGCTTAAGGTGACCGTTA
>ERZ795056.6586-NODE-6586-length-11294-cov-20.851499_pt1 | contig 11294 bp, 8 predicted proteins | sample MGYA00375140_ERZ795056 | MGnify/ENA primary metagenome ERZ795056 (study PRJEB30185, sample SAMN05720227) | activated sludge metagenome | isolation source: Anaerobic digester | place: USA | collected 2015-03-09 ...
CTCGGGCAGGTCGGCACTGCTCGGACGTAGGCGACTCCTTGGGAGGGTGGTGGTCGATGTCAGCAAGAACAGTGGTGCTTATTCACGGCATGTTCATGACGCCCTTGTGCTGGGAGAAGTGGACCCCGTTTTGTCAGGAGCGCGGTCTGAAGGTGCTGGTGCCAGCTTGGCCGCTGCATGACCGCTCGGTAGCAGAGCAGCGCCAGCGACATCCCAGTGCCGAGCTGGCTGCTCTGTCGCTGGGTCAGGTGCTGGCGCAGCTGCGCGGGCTGGTCGCCGGTCTGCCGGAGCCGCCCATCCTCATCGGACACTCGATGGGAGGACTGCTGGTGCAACTGCTGTTGCAAGAGGGCTTGGGCGCGGTGGGGATTGCCATCGACTCTGCGCCGCCAAATGGCGTGCTGACTACGGCGTGGTCATTCCTGCGCAGCAACTGGCCAGTGATAAATCCGCTCGCCAACCTGAGCGTGCCAGTGCAGATGTCTCTGGATGACTTTGCGTACGCGTTTGCGCATACGCACTCGCGCGCAGAGCAGCAGGCGCTGTACGAACGCCACGTAGTTCCCGAGTCGCGGCTGCTAGGCAAAGGGCCGATTACCAGCGCGGGTCAGATCGACTTTGCCAAGCCGCGTGCGCCACTGCTGCTAATTGCGGGGGAGCTGGACCGAATTATTCCGGCCAAGCTCAATCGCAGTAACTTTACGCGGTATCAGAAGCAGGCTGCGCGCAGTGGGGCCGTAACGGCTTACAAAGAATTCGCTGGGCGTACCCACTGGATTATTGATGAAACTGGGTGGCAGGAAGTCGCCTCATTCGCGCTATCGTGGGCAGATGCGCAGCTGTCAAAGGCGTCCTGATCGCTAGCAAATTGCCAAAAACAGCGACGCCGCAGTGCGTCAACCGGCAGCGAAGTGCAGGACGTAAGTCAAAACGGACAGGACATTGGCGATGGGAAGTGGGGCAAGAATCAGAAAATAAAAATTTCGCTGGCAGTGAAGCCGTAAGATAGGGTACTGCCTTATAGGATCGTGAAAGTTGTTCAGGAACGGTTGGTCGATCGGATACAGCACTGCGAGCGAACGGAATACGGCAGCCCTGCGATAGTTCTCCCGGCAGCACTAGCCCACGTATCTCCCGCACCTGACTCTTTTGAAAAGCAAGCATTGGATCGGAACTGCGGGCAATAGGCCCGGCACAGGAGAATCACATGGGCAAGAAGTTGTACGTCGGGAATCTCGCTTACTCGGTTAGCTCTACGGATCTGGAAGAAATGTTCGGCTCCTACGGGTCGGTACAGAGCGCACAGGTTATCGAGGACCGCGACACGGGCCGCAGCAAGGGCTTTGGTTTCGTCGAGATGGCAAGTGACTCCGAGGCGCAGCGCGCTATCGAAGGCATGAATGGTCAGCCGCACAGCGGTCGCACCCTAACCGTCAACGAAGCACGTCCCCGCGAAGAGCGTGGCGGTGGCGGCGGCGGTGGTGGCTACGGTGGTGGCGGCGGTGGCGGCGGTGGCCGTGGTGGCCGTGGTGGTGGTGGCGGCGGTGGCCGTGGCGGCGGCGGTGGCCGTGGCGGTTACTAAGCCAACTTTCTTAGTATCAAATTAGGCCCGGAGCGTTTCTCGGGTCCTGCTTGCTATCGATGCTAACGTAAGTGGCAACGAAGCAGTTTATGAGGCGGAGCCTGCATCAATCGGTGCAGGCTCCGTTTTTTTTTGTCTCGCGACAATTTGTTTTGACCAAAAGCGGTAGGGTCGCGCAATGCTCATGGGCCCCGTCGCTGGATACGCGCTATTCTCAACGGCAGTAGATGCGTGCTACACGTCGGAAAGAGGTATCTGAGATGACAAAGCTCCGGGGAAGCAGGCTAAAAGATGTGCGCTTGCGTGAGCGGCGCAGGATCACCGCTGGCATCGAGCACCACGGAGGACCCAGCTGGTCACCAGATGGGCAGCTGCTGTGTAGTGCGCTGGGCACCGGTCACAGCTCGATGTGGCTTGTCACCGACCGCAAGGGCAGGGTGGCGCGGCTGATCGAAGGTCCTGTGGATGGCGGGGCTTCGTTTGGGCCTGATCATGCGCTGGCCTACGGTCGCCAGGTGGGGGCCACCGCAGAGATCTGGCTGATGCCATCTATTGATGGGGCACCGTATCGACTCTTGGGCGGAGATGGCCGCTTGTATCGCGACCCGGCATTTTCTCCGGATGGGAGCACGCTGGCGTACCTGGCAGATGATGGCCCAGCAGCGGTCGATGGCACCCTGCGTCTGTGGCTTCTTGACCTTGCGAAGAACGAAACGACCTTGCTGTTGTCCGAGCTGTCGTGGGGACCGGTCAGCCCTGAGCCGGTACGAATAAGTCGGCCCCGCTGGTCCACTGACGCGCAGTACTTGTTTTTTGAAGGCAGCAAAGGAAAGGAAACGGCGCTGTTTCTGATCGATCCCCATACGCGCCAGGTGCGTCAGGTATCCGAGGCTGGTTACTGCCATCCGGCGCCGCTGACAACCGCGCTTCTGATTGCGCAGCGCCTGTGCGGAGAGAAGTACACAGAGCTTGTGCTGATGGAGTATCGAGCTCCTCGCGGTCATGAAAATGCGTCCGCTGAAGACTTGTTGCAGCGACGAGTGGTAGCGCTGACGGGTCGTTCTGAAGGAGCGCGTGAACCAGCGGTGGCGATTAGCAAGAAGGGCACACCGCTCTTGGCTTGGTCGATGTCTAGCGCCGCTGCAGAAGGAGAGCCGACGCGTCACAACTTGCACGTTGGCGAGCTGCGCGGAGTGGCCGTGGCCGCGCCTGAGCTGATCCAGCCAGCCTTGCTCGAAAGTGAGGAGGAATCGGTCGCGCGCGAGTCGGAAGCGGCCTCGGCTGGTCTGTCGGCGACGGTGCCCGTGTCGCGCGGAGAGTCGTCGCGACGCGAAGGCGGTGCAAGCAGTGAACGTCCTGTTCCCAGCAGCGTAGGTCCGCTTTGGGATGAAGCGCCTGCCGATGCGGAGCGCGGCGTATGAAAATCGCAGCGATTGATGTCGGCAGTAACTCGTTCCATTTGATGGTAGGTCAGGTCAGCGCCGAGGGACAGGTGGTGCCCATCGACCGAGCCAAAGACATGGTTCGACTGGGCGACTCCACTTTTAACGGGGGCGTCATCTCTCCGGAGGCGTTTGCGCGTGCAGCTGAGGCGCTGCGTAGCTTCAAAAAAATCGCAGAGCGTCACCACTGCGATGCCGTAATTGCGGCGGCGACAAGTGCGACCCGCGAGGCGGTTAACGGCGGCGACTTCGTCCGCGCAATGCGCGATGAAACCGGGATCGATCTGCAGGTGATCTCAGGCGAAGAGGAAGCGCGGCTGATTTATCTTGGCGCGCGGTCAGTACTACCGCTGGGCAATCGGCGTGCGTTGCTGATCGATATCGGCGGTGGCTCCGTCGAGCTTATGGTCGGCGATGCGCGCGAGTTGTACTTTCAAAAGAGTCTCAAGCTGGGTGTGCTGCGGCTGCTTTCGCAGCTGCACGGGGACCCGGTCTCCGCAGATGATCGCGCACACTTGGCCGAGTACTGTCACCGCGAGCTAGAGAAGATCGCGCTGCCGATGCAGCGCATTGGCTTTGACTTTGTGACCATCAGTGCGGGCACGGCGCGGGCGCTCGCTGAGCTTTGTGTTCCCGCTCAGGCCGTGTCGCGCGCGCCGGATGCTGGCGGCAAAGAGCGCGACAAAGACAAGCCTGAGCGCAGTGACAAAGGGGACCGCGGGCGGGTCATTCGCTTTGCCGATATCTACGCGCTGGAAGAGAAGCTGTGTAGCCTTAGCAGCGCCGAGCGAGCCAAGCTGCCCGGCCTAGACGCGCGTCGGGTTGATAGCATCGTGTGCGGCGTGATCTTGGTGCGCTCACTGCTAGAGGTCTTTCACGCCGACGAGTACCTGCTATGTGAAGCGGCGCTGCGCGAAGGACTAATCTACGACTACGCGGCGCGCAATCGTCCTGGCATTCAGCTCGTCGATGAGTTCCCCGATTTGCGGCGGCGCTCGGTGGTCAGCTTGATGCGTCGGACGCAGGTGCGGGCCGCGCATGCAGGGCAAGTGGCGCGGCTGTCGCTAGACCTGTTTCGAGGTCTGCGACCACTGCACGGGCTGCTAAACGCCGACGGAGAAGTGCTGGAGTTCGCGGCGCTCTTGCACGATGTCGGCTTTTATATTGCCTCCAGCAAACACCACAAGCATGGCCAATATCTGATCGAAAATGTCGGGCTCAGCGGCTTCTCTGAAGATGAGATCCGGGTGATGGCGCAGATTGTTCGCTATCACCGCAAAGCGACTCCCAAAGAGACGCATGTTGGCTTTGCGCAGCTGTCCGATTCACTGCGGAAGAAAGTGAAAGTGATGGCTGCGATCTTGCGCGTCTCTGACGGTCTAGACCGCACCAATCGGCAGTTGGTGCGCGGCATCCGCTGTCGCATCTTGTCCAAAGAGATCGAGCTAATCCTAACCGCCAGCAGCTCCGAAGATCTGGAGCTGGAGCTGTGGTCAGCGCGTCGCAAAGTAGATCTGATGGAGGAAGTCTTTCGTCGCAAAGTACGCCTCCTAATTGCGCCGGCTGGAGCCTCCTACGTGGACGGTAACGGCGCAGCTGATGGAGTGTAAAGTAGCGGTGAGCTTGTAACAGGTAGTCACTAGTGGCTTTGGGGGGAACAAGCTGCTGTGCCTTCGCTGCGTCAGGGTTTGGGAAAAGTCAGCAAGGTTTACCGCAATGCTTGTCGTCGTAATTCACAAGGAGCTTTCATGCCCGCTTCGCTGATGCCTTTTGGGTTTTCTTGTTGGTCGCATCGAGCAGTTCTGGGGTTAGGAATCCTTGCCGGCGCGCTCTGTGGGAGTCCCACGTCGGCGCAGGCGTTCTGTGGGTTCTTTGTCTCTGGTGCGGATGCGAAGCTGTACAACAACGCTTCGCAGGTGGTGCTGATGCGCAGTGGCAATCACACCGCGCTAACGATGTCGAACAACTACAAGGGACCACCGCAGGACTTTGCGATGGTGATTCCGGTTCCAGTCGTCCTGCACAAGGAACAGGTAAAGACGCTGGCTCCCTCTGTCTTTAAGAGCGTCGATACCCTCTCCGCTCCGCGCTTGGTGGAGTATTGGGAGCGCGATCCCTGCTATGTGCCACCGCCGAGAAGGCCGGCTCCTAGGGGGCGGATGTCGATGGTCCCCAGTGCTGCTATTCAAGAAGAGTCTGTGTCGGCAGCCCGTCACGGTGTAAAGATAGAAGCGCGCTTTCAGGAAGGGGAATATCAAATCCTAATCTTGTCCGCCAAAGACTCGACAGGGCTTGATTCTTGGCTGCGACTAAACAAGTACAAAATTCCCGAAGGTGCTGCGGACGCGATGGCTCCCTACATTCGGGAGCAGATGAAGTTCTTTGTCGCCAAGATTGATATCACCAAGGTGAAGCGCGATGCGCAGGGAGTCGTTCAGCTCTCGCCGCTGCGCTTCTCCTACGACGCGGCAGAGCTGCGACTCCCGGTGCGCTTGGGACTCCTAAATGCCGAGCAGAAGCAGGACCTGCTGGTCTATATCCTTAGCCCGGACTCGCGCTATGAAGTGGCCAATTACAAGAACGCATTTATTCCTACCAACGTCGAAGTAGCGGATGCCGTAAAGGGCAACTTTGGTTCCTTCTACGGCGAGCTGATGGACGAGACAGTCCGTAGGGCAGGGGGCCGTGCCGTGGTCACAGAGTTTGCCTGGCAGACCCCCATTCTGCAGCAGCCGGACCCGGACCTGAGCTGGCAGAGCTATCACTGCGATCCCTGCCCAGCACCGGTGACTCCTCCTCCTACGCTAAGCGACTGGGTGAGCTTGGGGGACAAGCAGATCCTGGGCGATTTGGCCGAGCAGAAGTCGGGAGCCGCTCCCCTTACCTTGACGCTCCCCAAAGGAGTAAAAGAGCAGTGGGTGCTGACGCGCCTACATACTCGGTACGACAAGGCTTCCCTTAGCGAAGACCTTATCTTCCGCTCCGCTAAGCCGATGGTGGGAGGCCGCGCCAATGGCGACGGAACCAACCGCGAGGAAGGGGCACAGGGCGCTCCCGATGGGCAAAACCAGTTTCAGGGGCGCTACATTATTCGCCACTATTGGGAAGGCCAGGCGCTGTGCAAAAATCCACAGTACGGAGTCTGGAGCGGACCCCCAGGCGGCGGCGGTGCGCAGACTGCGACGGATCTCGCAAATGCCGCGCGTGGCCAGCTAAGCCTGGGCAGCCTCGTTCGTTCCCCGATTCCTAGTCTTAACTTGCCCGGCGTTCCACGTCCTAAGCGCTAAGCTCTTGGGAGAGAGCAACAGGCTGCTCTCTCCTTACCTACTTCCGCATTCCTTTCGTCCATTCCATTCCCTTTTGTGATGCTAGCTTGTCCTTCCTTTCCGGAAGGGAGTGCAGACTCCTAATCGCTTAGCTGCTCAGCATCTGCTCCACCATCTGCACACAGAGTGCATCGATCCGATTCCGATCCGGACTGTGCGGCAGCGCAGAGCTCTGATACAGCGCCGCCAGCTCACTGTCTTGCTGCTGCGCCCACGTCATCAGCTGCTCATAGCTCCACGCGCCGTGTCTTATCGACAGCAGCTCTTGCGCATCGGGGCGACGGACATTCATCTTTCCAGTGGCCAGGATCTCGCGACACATCCGCATCAGGCGCACTAGGTGCATGCCGTGCTTGGTGTCGTAGCCGTGCTTGGCTTCCAGTGCTGCGCGCGCGACGTTGCGCGTCTTTTGCCAGCTCTGATAGGACTCCCAAGTGCGCTGCGCGGCGTTGTAGTGACGCTCGCGATCCAGCAGCTCCAAGAAGTTATCCGAGAACCCCAGCAGTCGTCCTGCCGCCAGCCACTGCGCCTCTTCTGTGCCCAGCTTCAGCTCGGCCAGCGAGTGCGCCAGCTTCTCCTGCACCTGAATTTTGCTCGCAGGGTCCAGCGGCTCTAGGTCGAGCGACCAAGACTCCACTTGCTTGCGCATCATGCTCTCTGCAGCGGCCAGCTGATCTTTGGGAATGATGGTGCGCTCGGGCAGGCCAAACTCTGTGCGCAGCGGCGGAGCCTTCGGCGGGTCCAGCAGCCACTTGCGGTGCGTCTCAATCCGCTTCAGCTGCGAGATTGCGTACCCCGAGAACGTATGCCGCGCCTTTTTCGACAGGAAGATCTCGCGCTCTGCCAGCAGCAGCTCGGCCACCGGCGTCACCTTCAGCTGATCTTCTGGCGCAACAAACAGGATCTCCAGCACGTTGGGATTGCAGTCTGCGGCCAGGCTCAGGAACTTGCGCAGCTCGAAGATGACAACATCTGGTTCGCCTTTGTGCTCGTACTGCTCGAAGTGATGCAGCCAGCCTAGGTAGTACGGTCGCGGCGGAATGGCGATGCCGCGCAGGTCGTGGTCGCTGGTCGGCAGCGCGGTGCCGTACGCGTGTGAGCCATGGCGGGCCAAGTAGATCGTGCGGTTCTCAATCCATTCGCTGACATTCATGACTTCGCTTCCCTCTTGCGATTCCTAGCTGTGGTGCACGGACTTCCCTGTAATTCCCAAGACCTTCCCGAAAGCCAACAAAGCCAAAGGGAGTGTCCGCTTCCTAAGATTCCCCAGATTCCTACGACTTCCCGAATTCCTAAGATTCCTTTGTTACCTATTAATTCTGCGACGGTGAGCCAAAAGTAAAGCGGCTTGGCTCTAACTGGCATGGCAGCGCAAGCAACTAGGGAATTTTGCAGCACTTGTCGCGTTATTCCTAAAAGCTCGGCCTGCAAAAAAATGAGTGCAGGATTTTTCAGTAGATCGCTGGCGATGTGGGCAGACCGTGATCATACTCAATTGGAAGCTGGCAGCACGAATCGACTGGGGCTGGGGGCAGACCCCTTAGGGAGATGAGCTGACAACACAAGTGCACCCCGCACAGCCAAGGGGCGCGCACAGATCTTTTGAAGTCGCACTTTTTTTGCCAACAGGAGGAAGCTCATGCGCTCTGTAATCGGTGGTCTGGTGCCAAGTTCGCACGCAAAGTTTTCCGGGGTCGCAGGCGCGGTAGCGGCAGGCTTGCTTGGGAGCGTGCTGCTGACCGCATGCAATCCGGGCTCACAGGCCGCAGTGAATACCGATGGCGGCAGCGGGGACATGACGGGTCAGACGCCCGACTTGCTTACGCAGGGCAGCATTACTTTCACTGAGATCTTGCCCAGCAGTGGCGCAGCCGCAGGCGGAACAACCGTCACTTTGGTCGGCAGCGACTTTGCGCCAGGGGCAACCGTTAGCTTTGGCGGAGTACCCGCAACCAGTGTGACGGTGCTGTCCAAGACGCAGCTTACGGTGATTGCGCCAGCTAGCAGCGTGCTCGGTCCGGTGCAGGTCACGATCAGGAATCCCGATGGCAGCAACACCACGCGCGGCGACTTGTTTAGCTACTACCGGGTCAAGCTGCAGTTCGATCAGCGCCTGGACGTTCCGGTGGGTACGCATCCGGTGGCGCTCCTGGGGACCGACTTAAACCTGGATGGCGTTCCCGAGCTGGCCACTGCCAATGAGGGCAGCGACAACGTGTCGGTGCTGTACTCCAACTTCGCGTTTCAGAATCCGACGGTGTATCCGACCGCGGTGCGCCCCGCTGCGCTGGTAGCGGCAGACTTAAACGGCAACGGTCGTCCGGATCTAGCGGTGGCCTGCAGCAATGCTCTTGGCAACGACCTGAGCATCCTGTTTGACAACGGGCTGGGCTACCTCGCACCCGTAAACTTCGCAGTCTCGATGAATCCCACCGCGATTGTTGCCAAGGATCTAAACGGAGACTCCAAGATCGATCTGGTGTTGTCCGCGCGGCCTACGGGCAAGGCGTATGTGATGAACAACGCCAGCAGCTTGATGACGGCGATGTTTACTGCCGGTGCCAGCTACGACTTGGGCAAGTCGCCATCCGCGCTGCTGCTGGCCGACCTAAATGGCGACAACTACCCAGAGCTTGTCAGCACCAACTTTGGCACCGGCAACGTGACGGTTCTACCCGGTGGTGTGGGCGGAGCATTTGGAATCGCCAAGACGTTTGCAACCTCGACGCAGCCAAACGCGCTGGCCCTGGCGGACTTAAACAAGGATGGCAAGCCTGAGCTTCTGACCACCAGCCTGGACTCAAAGCAGGTCAGCACGCTACGGGGTCGCGGCGATGGCACCTTTGATGCGCCAGCCAGCTTTGCGGTGGGCACCATGCCTGCAGCGGTGGCGGTGGCGGACCTGGATCTGGACGGCAACGCCGATGTCGTGGTCGCAAACGGCGGCAACGATTCCGTCACCATCTTATTTGGCAAAGGCGACGGCACCTACGAGCCCGCGCAGAGCCTAACCGTCGGCGCGCAGCCCTCGGGCCTGGTCGTCGTCGATCTAAACCGAGACGGCAAGCCTGACATTGCCACCGCCAACTACAGCAGCAGCAACGTCAGCATCCTTTACAACCGCATCAGCCGCTAGTCCGCCTTCAGGCTGCGCTTGAGGATCTTTCCGGCAGGCGACAGCGGCATCTCGGCAATCACCCGCACCGACTTGGGCACCTTGTAGCGCGCCAGCCGCGCCCGCAGAAAGTCTAATAGCTCATGCTCAAAAGCGTGGGCTTCGGCTTCCGGGCTCTCAAACGAGCTCTGGCTCGCGTCCGGCTTGCGCACTACATAGGCCCGCCCGACTTGGCCCCACTTCTCATCCGCAATGCCGATGACGGCGCACTGATGGACGGCCGGGTGCTGATAAAGGACGCGCTCGATCTCCACCGGGTAGACGTTTTCGCCGCCGCTGATGAACATGTCCTTCTTGCGATCGACGATGTAGTAGAAGCCCTCGCTGTCCACGCGCGCCATGTCGCCGGTGTGAAACCAGCCGTCGCCATCAATGACCGCCGCTGTGGCCTCGGGCTGGTTGTAGTAGCCCGAAAACATCGCCGGCCCGCGCAGACACAGCTCGCCCGCTTCCCCTGGCGGCACCGGTCGATTGTCCTCATCCACCACCTGCGCCGCCACAAACGAGTTCGGCCTGCCAATCGAGCCCGCCTTGGTCGCCGCAAACTCTGGCCCCATGCTAAACACGCCCGGCCCAAACTCGGTCATGCCGAAGCCCTGCTTAAACGGGATGTCGTGGATCTGCCGGAACGCCTCCAGCACCGGCACCGGCAGCGGCGCCCCGCCCGAGGTCACAAAGCGCACGCTGTCAAACCGCGTCTTCGCCAGCTGCGGCGACTGCAGCATCATCTGGTACTGCGTCGGCACGCAGAAGAACATCGAGACCCGCTCGCGCTCAATCAGGCCCAGCATCCGCTCGACATCCCAGCGCCGCATGATCACCGCGCGCCCGCCCAGCAGCAGCAGCGGCACCGCGTAGACCAGCAGTCCGCCGGTATGAAACATCGGCGTGTGGACGATGGTTACGTCGTCGCGCGACAGCTCGTGGATCATCGTCGTCAGGCTGTTCCACGCGATCATGCGATGCGACACCTGCGCCGCTTTGGACAGTCCCGTGGTGCCGCCGGTAAACAGCAGGCACAGCGTCTCCTCCGGGTTTACTGGAGGCTGCAGCACCGGCAGTTCTGGCAGCGTCGCGCTGGCTTCCTCGGGTTGCACCACCGCTTCGTAGGGTGTGCAGCTTACAGCTTTGGCACTGCCGCCCTTGCTGGGTTCTTCACCCTCGCTGGTCTGTAGATACGTCGTCAGCGCTGGATGCTCGGCCTGCAGCAACTGCACATGCCCAGCCAGGTCCGGCGAGAAGATCAGCGCCTGCGGCAAGGTCTGCTGCACGACTTCCAGCAGCTCATTTGGGTGTAGGCGGAAGTTGTACGGCGTCAGGATCGCCCCCAGCTTGGCGCACGCCCACAGCGCATCGATGTATTCGACGCCGTTTTGCGCCAGCACACCGACCCGCGCGCCTCGTCCGACCCCGCGCGCCGCCAGATACGCCGCCAGTCGCGTCGAACGCTGATGGAGCTGCCGATACGAAAAGCGCCCCTTGTCCCCCTTTTCCACATCCACGATCGCGATGCGGTCGCCGTAGTACAGCGCACCGCGCGCCGCGTAGTCGGTCAGGGTCGTCGTTGCCGTAAGCGCCAGAGAGCCCAGCGCAGCGTCCACAGAAGAAGGGGCAGGTGCAGTCATCGCGAAAACTCCACATAAGGCTCAGGAAACCAGAGCGCGCTCCGAAGATACGCCTCGCGGCCCTTCCAGAATACCAAGGATGCAGGCCCAGCTTGCGCCACGTCCAGGAGCTTGCGCCACGTCCAAGAGCTTGCGCCACGTCCA
>ERZ795056.6587-NODE-6587-length-11291-cov-4.590602_pt1 | contig 11291 bp, 8 predicted proteins | sample MGYA00375140_ERZ795056 | MGnify/ENA primary metagenome ERZ795056 (study PRJEB30185, sample SAMN05720227) | activated sludge metagenome | isolation source: Anaerobic digester | place: USA | collected 2015-03-09 ...
TCACGCTACCAGTTCAAGGGAAATGACAGGGACTGGTCGCGCAACAACCTCCATGGAATCATGCAGGGGACTGACTTCAGGTTCGTCCCTGACAGTCTCTTCGGCAACGTACTGGCGCTTTCTGGTGAAAGCGAGACCTATATAACAATACCGGGCGAGGCAGTGAAAGGTGAGGAATCGCTTACAGTCATGGGATGGATCAATCTTCGCTCTGCGAAAAGCGGACAGGTGTTTTTCGATTTCGGGAAAGACGCCGGTTCGCGTTTCTTTGTTGCTCCCGCAGGAACGAAGGAGAAGCCCGGGCTGCAGACAGCCATCGTGGCCGGGTCAAAGGACTATACAACTTCCTTTGATGCGGTTCCCCTGAACAAATGGAGCCACGTTGCCGTGGTGATTGACATCCCGGCGAAGACAATCAGCACGTACCTCAACGGTGTGCCGGCAGTTGAGGTTAAGGATGTGGCACTCGAACTGTCGCAGCTTTTCGATTTCAATACCGATAAAAATAATCAGCTCTTTATTGGCAAATCTATCAGCGGTGATAAGGTTTTCCTGAATGCAAAGCTCTCCGACTTCAGAATTTATCGTATTCCATTGACAGCGAGACAGATAGCCAGAATATATTTCACCGGGCTGAGAGGGGGTAATCCGCAGGCAGGGCGCCGGGGACAGGCTGAACAGAGCCTCCCGGTGTTTCCCGCGACCACTCCGCAGCTTTACAATGCATTCCTTATCAGCGTTCCTGCCACACAGGTTGAGACAGCCGTAGGGCATCTGCCCAGGCTGCCGCGTTATGTGAAAGGTGTTTACAGCAGCGGTATTGCGGGGCCGGATGTGAGAGTCATCTGGCCGGCAGCCGAGAACAACAGCCAGGTGCTTGCCCCCGGAACATATACGGTTACCGGAAAGATTGCCGGCACGAGCCTGCAGCCGAAGGCGGTAGTGACTGTCAGGGCAGCCGTGGCGCCTGTCGCACCACACCGCGCCCTCGAAGCGTTCAGGCTTGACCAGGTCACACTGGATGCTGACATCCATGATCACAAGACGAAGTTCATCGAGAACCGTGATAAGTTCATAACAGGCCTTGCCGCCACCAATCCTGACAATTTCCTTTACATGTTCCGCAACGCCTTCGGGCAGAAGCAGCCTGAGAGTGCGAAGCCACTCGGCGGGTGGGACAGCCAGCAGACCAAGCTTCGCGGTCACGCTACCGGTCATTACCTCAGCGCCATCGCGCAGGCCTATGCAAGCACCGGTTATAATGCGGAACTGCAGGCAAAGTTTGCCGGCAAGATGGATTATATGGTTAACACGCTTTATGAGCTGTCGCAGATGTCAGGGCAGCCCCGGACAGCCGGCGGAGAGCATGTATCTGATCCGACAGCCGTTCCGCCTGCGGCGGGAAAGACGGGTTATGACTCAGACCTGAGTGAGGAAGGTATACGCACTGACTACCAGAACTGGGGCAAGGGATTTATAAGCGCCTATCCGCCTGATCAGTTCATCATGCTTGAGAAGGGAGCCACCTACGGCGGATCGAATGCACAGATATGGGCGCCATACTACACCCTGCACAAGATCATGGCCGGGCTGATGGACATCTACGAGGTCAGCGGCAACGAGAAGGCGCTGGAGACAGCGAAAGGGATGGGCACATGGGTTCATGCGCGTCTGAGCCAGCTTCCGCAAGAGACGCTTATAAGCATGTGGAACAGGTACATCGCCGGCGAGTTCGGAGGGATGAATGAGGCGCTTGCTCGTCTGTCACGCCTTACAAGCGAGACCAGTTACATGAAGGCTGCGCAGCTGTTTGACAATATCAGGCTCTTCTACGGTGATGCCGGTCATTCGCACGGGCTTGCTAAGAATGTGGATATGTTTCGCGGCCTGCATGCCAACCAGCATATTCCCCAGATCATCGGGGCGATAGAGATATACCGTGATACCGAGTCGCCGGAGTATTACAGCATTGCTGACAACTTCTGGGATATGGTCACACATGACTACATGTACAGCATCGGGGGTGTTGCAGGAGCGCGCAATCCGAACAATGCCGAGTGTTTCACCGCGCAGCCGGCATCGTTGTATGAGAACGGTTTCGCCGCAGGCGGACAGAACGAGACATGTGCTACATACAACATGCTAAAGCTGACCGGCAGCCTGTTCCTCTTCAACCAGGATGCGGCGCTGATGGATTACTATGAGCGCGGTTTGTACAATCACATCCTTGCCTCGGTGGCAGAGCACACGCCCGCCAACACGTATCACGTGCCGCTGAGGCCGGGTTCGATGAAGCAGTTCGGGAACGAGGACATGGACGGGTTCTCATGCTGTAACGGGACAGCCCTGGAGAGCAGCACGAAGCTTCAGAACTCGATATACTTCAGGAGTGCCGATAATAAGGCACTGTATGTGAACCTGTATGTACCATCGACCCTGACATGGACCGAGAGAAAGGTTACTGTGAAGCAGGAGACGGCTTATCCGAAGGAAGACCGGACGCGTCTGACAATTAACGGGAAGGGTAGGTTTGACCTGAACGTTCGCGTGCCGAACTGGGCTACGAAGGGTTTCTTCGTGAAGATCAACGGTAAGGAGATGAAGGTATCGGCGGTTCCGGGAAGCTATCTTACAATCAGTCGCAAGTGGAAGAAGGGTGACACTGTTGAGCTGCGTATGCCGTTCAGGTTCTACCTTGAGCCGGTGATGGATCAGCAGAATATAGCCAGTCTGTTCTACGGGCCGGTGCTGCTGGCAGCACAGGAGCCCGAGGCCCGCACTGAGTGGCGCAAGGTGACGCTGGATGCTTCAGACATAAGTAAGTCCATCTCAGGTGATCCCACGAAGCTGGAGTTCACAATTGACGGAGTGGTGTACAAGCCGTTCTTTGACACTTACGGCAGGCACTCTGTTTACCTGGATGTTGCATTGAAGTAGGGATGAGAAGGGGCCTGCTATAAGACCAGGCTTATGATACTGTTCCAGATTTTTTGCTGATGATACAGCCTGGCCATGTGATAATCGGCCAGCTGGAATCCCTTTGGACTGCCCTGGAACAGGCGTGGTTTGTCTGATTTTGCGTTATCAGAGCCGACGTTCCAGGAGAGGATCAGAATCTTAATTGCATCCCTGTTGTCTGTCATGCCGGCATATTCAGGAGCCAGCCTGACCAGTGCGGCTCCTGTCTCTTTGCCGGATTCAGGGACCAGCCCCGAAAAGTTGCCGTATCTTTCAAATGCCCCTACAGAGTATAACGCCGGTTGTTTTCGTTCAGCCGGCGAGAGCTTTTCCAGTTCCGCCTTCAGCGAAGCAAGAAGACCGACAGGGGCACCTGCATCCTGATCCTTTTCCATATCAGCCCTGAATTTCTGAATCTCAATTTTGAATTCAGCAGCAGCATCAGGATCCACTTTAAGGAGATCGCGGTAAGATTTCTCCATCTCCTCAAGAATTATCTCCGAATCGCTTTTCTGCTGACCTCTATCCTCCTTACCCTGTCTGGCTGATTCTGTCCTTATTAATTGCTGCAGGTATGCCTCCCGTGTCACCGGGACAAACAACGGAGTCCCGGCCTTATAGATTACCGTGACCTCGTTATCCGTATTCCGGTAAACGGGGCAGCCATAAAAATCACTTACCTTTTCCGGCTGAAGGAATATATTCTCAGCAACGGGTGAACCCAAAATCCTGACCGGGTCATTAATATATATATTGAGTGTTGGTCCGGATTTGGTTGTTTTCAAGCCACCCTCCATAACATAGGCTAAGAAGGCCATCTGAGCGACGGTTTCACTGCTGTTGAACCTGATTTCAAAACCCTTCGGAGGATTCAGACTGTCCCAGGAGATGATGGCCCGGCATATCTGTTCCATCATCGCGGCGTTTTCGCCCTCAATGTTTTTAAGAATCCTTCCACGGGTATATGGGAAGAATTCATCTTCGCCGAAGGCAATAGTCTGGTCTGAATAAGAATTCTGGGATGCTGCCGGAGATAACAGTCCTGACAACAGCATTAAAATCAGCGCATTCCGTATGAGAGAAGATCTGCTTAAAATTTTACACATGAATCCGGGAATTTCCTTTTCGTAAAAATGCTGATTTTTTACGACATGCGGAATTAAGCTTATCATGCCCTGCAGCAGATCAGACGGGTTCGTATCCGGCTCCTGATTAAACAGTGATTACAACATTTCCCTTTTTATGCTGCTTTTCTACATAGGCATGGGCTTCGGCAATCTGGGAAAGATTATAGCGTCTGTCAATTACAGGTTTGATTTTCCCGGACTCGGCAAGCTCCTTCAGGAATGACAGATCTCCATCCCTGCCTTTTGCGGTACCTTTTTTCACTGTCACAAATTTTCCATCCCGCTTCAGTATTTTTTTGCAGTCCGACAACGAAATCTTTCCAACCGCATCAAAAATCAGATCATATAATTCACCTTCCCTGTTGAAAGCTTCCTTTGTATAGTCGATAACCTTATCAGCCTGAAGTGATTTTATCAGTTCAACATTGGAGGTGCTGCATACTGCCGTGACTTCAGCCCCATAATACTTTGCAAGCTGAACGGCATAACTTCCCACACTGCCGGAGGCTCCGTAGATCAGCACTTTGGATCCGCTCCGGATTTTACCGGAATCCCGCAGGAAGTATAATGCTGTAATGCCTCCGACAGGAACAGCAGCAGCCTCTTCAAAAGTCAGATTGACAGGTTTTAAGGCGATGGTTCCCTTTTCCGGAATGCATTTATACTCAGCATAGGCGCCAAATGCAAATCCGGTGGTGGCGAACACCTGGTCTCCCCTGATGAACTGTTTTACATCCTTGCCTGTATCGGTTATCTCACCTGCCAGTTCAAACCCCAGGATTTTTATCTTCCTGGGCCTGAACAGTCCGTTGAAAATCCGGGCAAGAAAAGGGTCCGCTTTTCGCAGTCTCCAGTCTGCCGCTGTCACCGTTGTGGCATTGATTTTTATCAGAACCTCATCGTCCCGCGGTACCGGTTTTTCAACCTCAGTGAGTTTCAAAACATCCGGTGGTCCGTACTTTTCATACACCACAGCTTTCATTTTTTCCATTTTATTTCATTTTTCTTTTATCGGTCTGAATCCAAGGAAGATTGCATATATCGTAATGGAAAGCTCCCAGGCGATCTCGAAGGCTGTGAGAGCAAACAGCCCGGCGCTCAAGGGCTTAAGCACATCGAAAAGAACAAGTACACCACCGGCAAATGCCAGGGGTCCGCCGATAAGGCCAAGCAGGGCCATCCGCCGGGGAACGAGTCCCGACCGGTACATCAGGTACCCAAGCAGTATGCCGTTACCGAATCCGGAACCGAACTGAGGTCCAAGCAGAAATGTCCAGTCATGAAAAGCAAGAAGCCCCTGGCCTGTCATAGTGAGGGCCAGGGTGTCAGCGCCAGGCTGGAAACCGGCCCGCAATGACACAACAGCCATAAGGCTGACGACACCTGAGAGAATCATTACCGACTCAACGGTGCGCGATGCAATGTACCCGACAGAAACCGTTTCACTGACTCTTTTTACAAGAGGGAAGATGACAATTGCAGTCGCGATGTTACAGATTGCAGTCAGTATCTCGAAAAGGGCGCCCATTGAAGCACGCCTGTCGAACCCCCCGGCCAGAAGATAGTTAGTGTCGTGAAGTACAGGATCGTAAAAGAAGAGTGCAGGAATCGAGAAAATAAAAGTGCCTGCGAAGAAAAGACCGAATACCAGGGAAGTTTTTCTAAGTGCGTTCATAGTGCCTGTTCCTGATTGGTTTTACTCAAGATCACAATGGTTGAATGACAACGGTAAGAATTTCCTGTTTCAGAAATTCCGGAAACATATTCCGGAATGCAAATACAATAACAAGTGAAGAAGTGATTTGGTTCTTGAGGGCCAATTCATTAAGGTGCATCTGAATAAAAGAAGCATGATTACGAACTGGACCTTCCATAATGCATTTTTCAATGCTTCCTGAGAGAAGCGGGCAGAGACAACATGTTCTGCAACATAATTTTTAAAACTTTTTCCCGCATTGGGTAATTTTGCGACTGTACACGTCACTGTGTAACGCATTGAGAAGATTTCAGACCCCATATCAATTGTATAACATTTCTTTATCAAAACCCCATGAAGACTTTATTTAACTGTCTGGCAACTACGGTTGTACTCGTATCTTTCAACCTGGGTATCAGCGCCCAGGGACCCACTGAAGCAAGAATAGGAAAATACCTGTGGATGACTTCGAATCTCGATGTCAGCACTTTCAGGAACGGAGACTCTATAATGCAGGTAAAAACGGCAGAAGAGTGGGTGAAGGCCGTAGAAGAAGGAAAGCCCGCCTGGTGTTACAGGTTTGATAACAATGATGACTGGACCGATCTGTGGCTGGAGGATAAATACAAGGGGTACGGAAAACTGTACAACTGGAATGCTGTCCATGACAAGCGCGGCCTGCTCCCGGAAGGATACAGGACCGAGGTTTATCAATGGGAGGATCTGCTTATGTTTCTGGGAGGTAGTAATGAGGCCGGGAAGAAACTGAGGAGCGAGACGAGATGGAACCTCGACCCTGGCACAAATGAATCCGGATTCAACGCCCTCCCGGCAGGAATGGTAACCGGAGAAGGCAGTGCCATCTCTTCAGGATATTCAGGAGTCTGGTGGACAAATCCGACCTTCGAGGGCATTTTTGCAATCAGGGCCAAAGCCGATCTGAAGAATGATTCCTGTGTTCTTGGCACCAGTTCCAAAATTCCCCTCGGGAAAAACGGCTTTTCCGTCCGCTGTACCAGGGAAGACGAGTACATAAACCTCTCATGGGGCGCAAGGAAGCATTACCTGTTGAAAGTTCTGGCCGACAACAGTAATACAATCTGGACCTCAGACCAAGACGGCAATATGACGATGTATGACCCCGGAAGCAAGAAACTCAGCTATGACTGGATTGAAGCACTGAAAACAATCATTGTCCATGATATTGACATTGATGACAACGGGATCGTCTGGGCAGGCACTCTAAAGGGTCTGGCTTCTTTTGACGGCAAAACCTGGACGAGATACAAGAAGACTGAAAAACAGGAGATCTACTATGTGGCGGCAGGTACCGGGGGCTTTGTGTATTATTCCACAGAGGAGGGATTCTACAAATTTGACGGCAAGGAATCACAGAAGATTGCAAGCGATTATGACTCCGGGGTGACAAGAAGACCGATTGTAACTGACAAGGACGGAGTTCCCTGGATATTAGGAGATTCAGAACGATTGTATTACTACAACGGTCAGCAGATGCTTTACACTACCGGCCCTCAGGAGAGTCTGGAGTATGCAAAGATCAGTACCGATAAAAATGACAACATCTGGATTACCAGCTACACCAAATCAGCAAAATACGGATTGCATAAGTATACCGGGAAGGGGCGCGCTGACGCCGGTGAATGGCACCATTACCTCGAAGGAGAGAATGTCACCTCGGTGTTTGTGGACCACCTTGATAACGTCTGGGTTTCAACCGGTACCGGAACCTACAAGAACTTCAAAAAGCGCACTGACACCTGCAAGGACGGAATAATCTTTCAGGACAGGAATCTCGACATCTGGCATATCGATGCATGGAGTGGAGAGATGAAACTGCTTGAAGTGTACGGGAAAAAATCATAATGCCATCTGCGCCGGGAAGGCTTCCCAAACTATCCTCAACTCTTCGTTAACCTGATAAAGTGGGAGGAAATAGCAAGGCTTATCAATAAGTAATTATTTGAGAAGCAGCAGCAGTTACCTCCTGGCTTTCTTCCGGAGGATATTGAATGCACAGAGATAGCCTCCGCATATGGCTCCTGAGAAGCCGCCACCGGTTCTGCCCCAGGCTGACGCGATGTGCAGGTTCTCAACAGCACTGAATGAGTCAATCACTTTCCTGCCGGGATTCTGTGCAAAACCGTACACTGCACCGCCGGGATTAAGTGAGTACCTCTTCACCGTGACAGGGGTGCCAACCTCATAATATGCAACGGCCTCCTCAAATCCCGGTATCAGTTTGTCTAATCTTTTGATGTAAGTCCGCGCCACATATTCCTTCTTCTGCTCATACTCCTCCTTCGGAAGATTTTCCCAATCAGCCAGGTAGTCTATGCAGCACACTGCACCCACCGACTTCCCTTCCGGCGCGAGGGCGGAATCGACCTGTCCGTAATCCACAAAGGTGAAGCTGCGCAGGGCGAAGTCGGCCCTGTTGTTTGCGGCTATATCTGCCTGCGACCTCACCGTGTTGTCATAGATGAATGTCGAATAGTAATAATGCCCGATCTCCTGCAAGGGCCTGTCAAATCCGAAATAGACTGTCAGCAGCGAGGCTCCGGTGTTCAGTCCGCTGCACTCCCCGCGGAGCAGCTCGCCCTGTTCCGGCGGCAGCATACCGGCAAGCGCCGGGATGGAGCAGTTTGCCACTATCTCGTCAGCCATCGCCTCCTCAGGAGTCTGTTGTGCGCCGCTTCTCTTGCGGAATGTCACTCCCGTCGCCCGGCCATCTTTTACCGTGATGCCGGTTACAAGCCGGTTCAGCAGCACCTCTCCGCCGTGCGACTTTATATAGGCCGAAAGGTGGTCAGACAGCTTCTGCGAGCCTCCCTTTATGAAGCTTGCCCCGTTTGTGTAATAGCTCCCTTCGGCGACCGAGTAATATGCCAGAGAGAGCGAATACGGATCATCATGAAAATACCCCAGGTTGCCGAGGAGGATGAGCTTCAGGTCGTCGTTACCTATGACCGAGTCAAGGAAATCGCCGACGCTTCTATCGGGTTCATGTTCTCCTGCCGGCTTCTTTCTGGGACCGAGCAACTGTTCAAAGTATTTCGCGATCCCCTCCTTCTCACCGGGGAACATCTCCGTCAATCTTGCCGAGGCCATCTGCGGGTCATGTGGTATTGTCACCGCGAGGTCGCCCCTGATGAAACGGTAGAATTCAGGGACATGAATAAATTCAACATTGCCTGTGACATCAAGCTCGCTGAAGATGCGGTTTTTCATGTCGCGCCCTCCCGGGCCGTCCATCTCGTGAAGTCCCACCTCAAGGGTGAAGTCTCCTCGTCTGAAAGTAGTGGCGCATCCTCCCGGCTGGCTGTGCTGCTCGAGGACCAGCACCTTCATCCCTTCGCGGGCCAGCTTCGCCCCTGCGGTGAGACCACCCAGGCCTGCTCCGATAACGATGACGTCATACTTCATTTGATGTCAGGTATTGGTAAACGTTTGAACTCCCTGGTCCTGTCAAACAGGTATCTGTATGTGATATAATGTTTTACCGAGACAGAGCCCACGGAAATGAATATCTTCCGCATCTTGGGGTTAAAATCACCCACCCATGAAAATTCAACTTCCCTGTAATGAGGTTTCTTCTCGATTGCTTCCCTTACCTTCAGGATAAAGGCTGACTCTATTCCCAGTTTCTGGAATTTCGGGATCACCCCCATCAGCATCCCTCTCGCCCTTGTCATTGTATTTCGCTTTTTCAGCCAGAGGAATCTGATCATGGACAATGGATCGAGCTTCCCGTTAAGGTGTTTGAGAATCTGGTTCAGGTCGGGGAACATAAGGTAGATGGCGATGGGTTTGCCCTCGAAATATGCCAGCCAGATAAACTCCTCGTCAAGTATAGCCTTTGCTTTTTGCAGCGTGCTTTTTATATAATCCGGTTCGAGGGGCTCGAAGTTGGCCTTGAAGGATGCCCATGCCTCGTTAAAGACCTCGGCAAAATCGGCGATGTATTTATCCTGCTCTTTCCATGTGAAGTGTCTGAACTCATAACCGGGTTTATCAGCCACCCACTGTGCGATCTTGCGGAACCTCTCATCCAGCGGTTTGGTGAGGTCATAGTGAAACCCCTCCTGCTTAAACCAGGTCCGGAAGCCGTACCGCTCAAAGAGACCCCTGTAATAGGGCGGGTTATAGTTTATCTCGAAAGAGGGGTGAGTAAAGCCTTCGACAAGCAGTCCCCAGTATTTATCTGTCTCACCGAAGTTTATCGGGCCGTCCATGGCCTCCATGCCACGCGTGCGGAGCCACTCCCTGGCGGTATCAAAAAGCAATCCGGCTGCCGTGTCATCATCAATGCACTCAAAGAATCCTATACCGCCGGTTGGCTGGTCATAGGTTTTTGCCATGTTGAAGTCGATAAAGGCTGCTATCCGGCCGATGAGTCTGTTATCCTCTCCGGCAAGCACCCACCTGGTGGCGGTACCGTGTCTGAAGTAGGGGTTTACAGCGGGATCGAAGACGCCGTTTATATGCCTGTCGAGCGGGCAGACCCAGGTATCATCATCCTTATAGATGACCCTGGCGGTGTCAAGGAACATCCTGGCCGTTTTCCTGTCGGTGACTTCGATGAGTTTCATAGGGTTGCGAATTAGTAACTTGCTGGCTATTTGCTGTATACCTGCTCAACCACCTCACTGTATTTTTCGTGGATGAATTTCCTGCGCAGTTTCAGCGTAGGAGAGAGCTCGCCGGTGGCAGGGCTCCATTCATCTTTCACGAGCCTGAACCTGTTGATTCTTTCAGGCGGGCTCAGCCTTTTGTTCATCCTGCTGACTTCGGAAGAGAAGAAGGCAAGGACTTCGGGAAGGGTTATCAGCTCGTCATTACTCGAAAAGTTAACCTTCCGTGACGCCTTCCAGTCTTCGAAGTATTTGAAGTTTGGAGAGATCAGGGCGCTGGCGAATTTCTCGTGCTCGCCGATGACCATTATCTGGTCAATGGCAGGCGATTCCTTAAAGATGTTCTCCACTATCTGCGGTGCGATGAACTTCCCGTTTGAGAGTTTGAAAATCTCCTTCTTCCTGTCTGTGACCATCAGGAACTTCCCGTCCTCGATGTGGCCCATGTCGCCTGTGCGGAACCAGCCTTCACTGTCGAAGGCCGATTTGGTCTGTTCGGGATCATTGAAATAGCCCAGCATTACATTAGGGCCTTTGCAGAGTATCTCACCGTCGTCGGAGATTTTGACCTCCACGCCCTCGATTGGCATGCCGACTGATCCCAGCTTCACCTTGCCCTTTTCGGTTCTGTTGATTGTTATAATCGGAGAGGTCTCAGTGAGGCCGTACATGTTAACTACCTTTATTCCTGCCGCCCAGAAGACCCTTTCGAGCCGTGGCTGCAGTGAGGCGCCGCCGCAGCCCACTATTCGGACGTTTCCGCCGAGAGCTTCGCGCCATTTGCAGAAGATCAGTTTATCAGCCAGCGCCAGCTTCTTCTCATAGAGCCAGCCCTTCGGCGAAAACGGCTGGCTCTAC
>ERZ795056.6591-NODE-6591-length-11288-cov-53.315766_pt1 | contig 11288 bp, 7 predicted proteins | sample MGYA00375140_ERZ795056 | MGnify/ENA primary metagenome ERZ795056 (study PRJEB30185, sample SAMN05720227) | activated sludge metagenome | isolation source: Anaerobic digester | place: USA | collected 2015-03-09 ...
CAGACCTTCATACTTCTTCAGCGCCTCATCGACCTTGTGGTGGTTGGCGGCGATCTTCTCTTCAAGCCCGGCCATCACGGCCGTGTCGGACGCGGCGATGTGCTGCCATAGCTGGGTGCGGGCGGCGGCCATCGGCGAGAAGGCCTCATCCAGCGTAAGGATGCTGGGCACCACGTTCACGTTGGCGTAGTTGGTGGTTTCATAGACCCGGCTCATCTGGGTCAGGCCCACGATGGCCAGGAGGATGATCCCGAAGGCGGCGGACAGGATCAGGGACAGCATTTTCTTGCTGACGGTCATGATGATTCTCCAAGTAATGGCCGACGGATCAAACCGGCGACAGAGTGGAAGGCAGATGACGGGAAACGGGTTGGCGCTCGGTCACCTGCCGAACCAGCCCGGGAACATCAAGGATCAGGGCAACTTCTCCGCTGCCCAGAATGGTGGAACCGCCGATGCAGCGGATATGACTGAAAACCTTGCCGAGGGGCTTGATGACGGTCTGGAACTCGCCGAAGAGCTGATCCACCACCAGCCCGGCACGCTCCCCGGCGTACTGCACCACCACCACGTTCTCGCGGCGGGGCGCCTCGCCCGGGATGTCGAAGAGGTCGCGCAGGCGCACGAAGGGCAGCACCTCGCCGCGCAGATTGAGGTAGCTCGCGCCCTGCTCGGGCTTGTCCTCCTCGGGCAGCTCGATGCACTCCAGCACCTGCTCCAGCGGCACCACGTAGGACGCGTTGCCGGCCCCGATGAGAAAGCCGTCGATGATGGCCAGCGTCAGTGGCAGACGCAGACGCACCGTGGTGCCCTGCCCTTCCACGCTGTCCAGATCAACGGTGCCGCGCAGCGCCAGGATGTTGCGCTTGACCACATCCATCCCCACGCCGCGCCCGGACAGGTTGCTGACCTGCGTCGCGGTGGAGAAACCGGGCTCGAAGATGAGGCCGAAGATCTCCTTGTCGGACAGCACCTGGCCTTCGCTCACCAGCCCGCGCTCGACCGCCTTCTGCAGGATGCGCTCCTTGCGCAGCCCGCCGCCGTCGTCGCTCACTTCGATGACGATGCTGCCTGACTCGTGATGGGCGTTCAGGCTCAGCCGGCCCTGCTGCGGCTTGCCCCGGGCGAGGCGCACATCGGCCGGCTCGATGCCATGGTCCAGGGCATTGCGCACGATATGGGTGAGTGGATCGCCGATCTTCTCCACGACCGTCTTGTCCAGCTCGGTCTCTCCCCCCTGGATGTCCAGTTGGATGTCCTTGCCGAGTTCGGCGGCCACGTCACGGACAACCCGCCGGAAGCGGTTGAAGGTGGCGCCGATCTGCACCATCCGCAGCGTGAGGGCGGAGTCGCGCACATCCTCAACCAGTCGGGCCAGGACGCTGGTGCTTTCCACCAGGTCAGGCACCTTGAGGCGTCGCGCCACCAGTTGGGCACCGGCGCCCGCGATGATCAATTCGCCCACCAGGTTGATGAGCTGGTCGAGCTTGGCGGCATCAACACGGATCAGTGTGGCCTCCCCCGCCGCCGTCGCCTTGACCTGCTGCTGACGCTCAAGCGCTGCGTCAACCAAGGGCTTATCCACCAGCTGCTGGGCCACAAGAACCTCGCCCAGCAAGGGCGCGGGGCTTCCCCCGCCACTGTCCGGACCCATGCGCCCCTGGGTTTCCAGGGCCTGGGCGAGCTCCTCCTCGGTCAGGGAGCCGCAGCGGACCAGCATCCGGCCGAGCAAGAGGCTGTCCTCGGGCATGTCGGCAAACAGCGCGCGGTAGTCCGCAAGCGGGCCATAGGGCGGAATCAGGCGGACGACACTGTCCTCGCGGACGAAGTCGAAGGCGCCGTCGATGCTCGCCTGGTCGGTTTCACTGGCAAAGCTGAGCTCGTAGCCGATGTAGCAGCTTTCCGGATCGATCACCGACAGGGGCGGAATGTCGCCGAGGATCAGCTCAAGGTTGACGATCTGGCCGAAGGTGCCGAGATAGCGCAGGATCGACAGCGGGTCCATGCCATCCCGCAGCAGGTTGGGCCCGGAGCGCAGGGAGATGTGCCACATGCCGCTGGTGACGCTGTCGTTTCCGCGCACCGGCGCCGCTGAGGGAGGCGCAATGTCGTTGCCGTCGGGCCAGTCCACGTCGCTGAAGTCCGGCTCCGCCTGCGCGGCGGAAGGGGTCTCCAGGTAGGTCTGAAGCCGGGCGGCGATGGCATCGCTGCGCCCCGAGAGGGCATCGTCGGGGGCCTGCCCCGCCGCGACCCCGTCGATGAGCTGCCCAAGGTGGTCACAGACCTCCAGCAGCAGGCTTCCCAGGGCCGGGCTCATTCCCAGGCGATGGTCGCGAACCCGGTCCAGCACGCTCTCGGCCACGTGGGTGAAGGCCACAACATGGTCAAGGGAGAACAGGCCCGCCGAGCCCTTGATGGTGTGGGCGGCGCGGAAGATGGCGTTGACGGCTTCCGCATCGTCTGGGGTCTGCTCAAGCAGCAGAAGGGCCTCCTCCATGTGCTGGAGCAGTTCCCGGCTTTCGACGATCAGGGTCTGCAGGGCGTCGTCCATTTGGGCACTCATCGTGACGGTCTCCTGGCGTTCAGGCCTGCGCCGGAAGCGCATCGCTGAAAAATTCGGTCAGGCGGCAGAAGGTCAGCGCCTCGGTGACCCGCGCGCTGACGCTGAGCAAGCGCAGGGCGCGATCGGCCGCAGCCGCCTCCATACGCAGGGAAACCAGCAGCTGGATGCCTGCCGCGTCGATGTCGCTGACACCCGACAGATCCAGCTCCACATCACCGGGAGCGCTCATGGCCACCAGCAGCCGGTCGCGCCAGTCCCTGGCGGTGTAGATCGTCATTTCACCGGCAATCACCACACGGCTTGTGCCGAGCTTGCATTGATCGGATGCATTCATTGTTTTCTCCTCATTGGGCGCGCGGGCACGATCACGGCAGGATCAGCTTGGCGACGGCCGTCAGCATCTGCGGCGGCTGGAAGGGCTTGACCACCCACGCCTTGGCGCCGGCGGCCTGGCCTTCCCGTTTCTTGTCATCACCGGCCTCGGTGGTCAGCATGATTACTGGCGTGAACTTGTAGGCCGGGATCTGCTTGAGGGCCTTCACGAAGCTGATGCCGTCCATGTTCGGCATGTTCACGTCGCTGATGATCAGGTGGATCTTGCGGCCGTCGAGCTTGGTCAGCGCGTCCTTGCCATCGCACCCCTCGATCACTTCGTAGCCGGCGCCCTTGAGGGCAATGCCGACCACCTGCCGCAAGGAGGTGGAGTCATCCACGATCAGGATGGTCTTTCCCATGTCTGTTTCCTCAGAAAAATGTAATGCCTGCGGAATCCGGGGCGCTGCCGCCCTCTCCGCGATGCAGGGAATGTTGTTCGGGGGTGGTGTAGGCCTTGCTCATCTCGGCCATCCAGCTAGACGCGACCAGCGCTTCCGGCTCGACCCCCACCCTGACCTCCCCCAGGGCCGACCCAAGGCGCGATTCAAGCCGCCCCATGTCGTCCGCCACATGGCTCAGCACCTGGCTGACCCGATCCTGGAACTGCAGCGAGACCAGCACCTCGGCGATCTCCCCGGCCAGGGCCTGGCCCTCGTCGGTGATTGAGCGGGAGGCGTCCACCAGCCCGCCTGCGGCGCAGCGCAAGCGCTGGACCACCTCGCCGATCCGCTGGCTTGACGCTGACACCAGGGTCTGGTCGTCACGGGCGTAGCGCTGGGAGATCTCCAGGGTTTCTCCGATCGCCCCGGTCACCGACCTGACGGTGTCGCCAATGCGCTTGCCCATTTCCCCGGACGCGGTGGACAACTTCCGTACCTCGTCGGCAACCACAGCGAAGCCCCGCCCGGCCTCACCTGCGCGGGCCGCCTCGATGGCTGCGTTGAGGGCAAGGAGGTTGGTCTGCTTGGCCACATCCCCCACCTGCCCGGCCATGTCTTCCAGGGTGGCGGTGATGTTGCCGAGTTCGGCCACATGGGTCAGGAGCACCTCCTTGTGGGACAAGGCTGCGCGCAGTGCGCCGACAATTTCGTCGAGTTCCTTCTCGGTGGCATTGAGGAGGCTCGCAAGATCGTCACCGGCAGTCGCCCGGGATGCGTCGAGGGCCAGTCCGATGCGCTGGGATATCTGGGCGAAGCGGGATGACAGCGCGGTAATGGCGTCCTCGGTCTGAGCACGGGCCACATGGATCTGCCCGACCCAGACCGGCAGCACCTGTTCGCACAGATTGTCCAGCCCACGCACATGCAGACTCCCTTGGCGGGCCGCGTGTGCCTCGTTGGTCAGTTGCTGGCGCTGGTCCCTGATCGCCTTCCGATGACCACGCTCGAAGGCCAGGCCCAGACCGGCAATCATCCCCCACTGAAGCAGCGCAAGGCCTGCGACAAGAGGCTGGGCACCTCCGACGGCAAACAGCAATCCCGCCGTTGCACCGCCCAGGACAATCCAGGCCCAGGGCGCACCCCGGCCAGCCAGATCATCCATGGACGGGGCCGTCCCTGCAGTCATGCCCTTGTTCATCTCGTTTCCTCCTGTCTGTCACTGCACTTCTCCTCATGCCGGCGCCAGTTGCGCAGGAAGACCCTCACCAGCGCCGCCAGCTCGGTGCCATCCACCGGGGTGCCGACAATCACCACTTCGTCGGGCAGGTCACTTCTGAGCCCCAGTCGGTCTGCATCGGAGGCCACCAGCACCACGATCAGCATCGCCCGGTCTCGCCCCGCCCCTGTGAGGGTTCGTACCAACCGGACAAGATCCAGCCCGGTCACGACGAGATCGATGATCAACACTTCGGGCGCCCGCTCGCCGATGCGGAGCAGCCCTTCAAAACCATCCTCGGCAACGGATACCCGGCAGTCGGGCAGCAAGGGGGTAAGCACCGCCTGCAGCGCCTGCCGATCCGCCTCGCTTTCGCGCACGACCAGGATCTGGAAGGGCTCGGCAGCGCCGCCGCCGGCACGCCGCTGGTCACCCAGCAGCCGCGCCACCGACTCAACCAGAATCCGGCGATGCCCACCGGGTGTCTTCCAGGCGTTGAGGCGCCCCTCCTCGACCCAGAGCTGGGCCGTACGCACGCTCACGCCCAGCTGCTGTGCAGCTTCTCGGGTGGAGCAGGTCCGGGATGTCTTGGAATCAGTCATGGCGTTTGGTGAGTGTTTTAGCGATATTATCATTAATGACGATTTATGTTGTATTTTTTGTATTTAATGTTTTTATGTGGGTTTGTAAGTCGTCTTCTTACACCTGATGTGCATGAGTTTCTTATTCAGAATCGTCCTTAAACACAGACTGCAAACCGTAACTAACTGAACAACAGAGACAACTTATCTCTCTTTGAAAGTGCTTCCGGGCCCATGGCTTCATCGGGAAACATGTCGGAAGTGTTCGTCTTTCGATGAACTTAAAATCGTTTTTATCAGTTTTAATATTATCGCGCACTCCATCAACCCCTTCGTTCCGGGGTGCAGCGCAAAAAGAAAGCCCCTGACCGGTCTCCCGGTCAGGGGCTTTCTGCTGCATCGGGCCGGACTCACATCCGGCCGAGGTGCATTGAGGCGTTACATCTCGACGGTATCCGCCACTTCAGTGAAGGCGGGGATCTGGTCGAAGTTCATGTAGCGGTAGATCTCGGCAGCCTTGGCATTCACCACCTTGATCTGCTCCATGTACTCTTCCTTGGTCACGATCCGGCCGGCCAGGGCGCACATGGCGGCCAGTTCGGCGGAGCCCAGGTAGACACGGGTGTCGATGCCCAGGCGGTTCGGGAAGTTGCGGGTGGAGGTGGAGATGGCGGTGGAACCCTTGCGGATCTGGGCCTGGTTGCCCATGCACAGGGAGCAGCCGGGCATTTCCATGCGGGCGCCGGACTTGCCGAGAACGCCGTAGTAGCCTTCTTCGGTCAGGATCAGGGCATCCATCTTGGTCGGCGGGGCAATCCACAGACGGGTCGGGATGTCGGACTTGCCTTCCAGCACCTTGCCGGCAGCCCGGAAGTGGCCGATGTTGGTCATGCAGGAACCGATGAAGACTTCGTCGATCTTGTCGCCGGCGACTTCGGACAGCACCTTCACATCATCCGGATCGTTCGGGCAGGCCAGGATCGGCTCGGTGACTTCGGCCAGATCGATCTCGATCACGGCGGCGTACTGGGCGTTGGCGTCACCCTGCAGCAGGGTGCCGTTGGCGATCCACTCTTCCATGGCCCTGATGCGGCGCTTGAGGGTGCGGGCATCCTCGTAGCCTTCGGCGATCATCCACTTCATCAGGGTGATGTTGGAGCGCATGTACTCGACGATCGGATCCTTGTTCAGGGCGATCGCGCAGGCGGCGGCGGAGCGCTCGGCAGCAGCGTCGGAGAGCTCGAAGGCTTGCTCGACCTTCAGGTCGGGCAGACCTTCGATTTCGAGGATGCGGCCGGAGAAGACGTTCTTCTTGCCCTTCTTCTCGACGGTCAGCAGGCCGGCCTTGATGGCGTACAGGGGGATGGCATTGACCAGGTCACGCAGGGTGATGCCCGGTTGCATCTGGCCCTTGAAGCGCACCAGCACGGATTCCGGCATGTCCAGCGGCATCACGCCGGTGGCCGCGGCAAAGGCCACCAGGCCGGAGCCGGCCGGGAAGGAGATGCCGATCGGGAAGCGGGTGTGGGAGTCGCCACCGGTGCCGACGGTGTCGGGCAGCAGCAGACGGTTCAGCCAGGAGTGGATCACGCCGTCGCCCGGGCGCAGGGACACGCCGCCACGGGTGGAGATGAAGGACGGCAGCTCGCGGTGCATCTTCACGTCCACCAGCTTCGGGTAGGCGGCGGTGTGGCAGAAGGACTGCATCACCAGATCGGCGGAGAAGCCGAGGCAGGCCAGATCCTTCAGCTCGTCGCGGGTCATCGGGCCGGTGGTGTCCTGGGAGCCGACGGTGGTCATCTTGGGCTCGCAGTAGGTGCCGGGCAGCACGCCCTTGCCTTCGGGCAGGCCACAGGCGCGGCCAACCATCTTCTGGGCCAGGGAGTAACCGGTGCCAGCATCGGCCGGGTTCTGGGGCAGGCGGAACAGGGTGGACGGGGGCAGACCCAGGGCTTCACGCGCCTTGGTGGTCAGGCCACGACCGATGATCAGGGGAATACGGCCGCCAGCACGGACTTCGTCGAGGATGACGAGGGTCTTGAGCTGGGATTCGGCAATCACGGTGCCGTTCTTGAGGGCGGTGACCTTGCCGGAGGCTTCGTCCACCTGCAGCTCGATCTCGTCGCCCATGTCCATCTGGCCGGCATCGATCTCGATGGGCAGCGCACCGGCATCTTCCATGGTGTTGAAGAAGATCGGGGCGATCTTGGAGCCCAGGCACACGCCGCCAAAGCGCTTGTTCGGGACGAAGGGGATGTCTTCGCCGGTGAACCACAGCACGGAGTTGGTGGCGGACTTGCGGGAGGAGCCGGTACCGACCACGTCACCGACGTAGGCGATCAGGTTGCCCTTGGCAGCCAGGCCTTCCAGTTGCTTCAGGGGGCCGCGGGCGCCCGCCTCGTCAGGCTCGATGCCCGGACGCGGGTTCTTCAGCATGGCCAGGGCGTGCAGCGGGATGTCGGGGCGGGACCAGGCGTCCGGGGCGGGCGACAGGTCATCGGTGTTGGTTTCGCCGGTGACCTTGAAGACGGTCAGCTTCTGGCTGGCGGGAACGGCGGGACGGGTGGTGAACCACTCGCCGTCGGCCCAGGATTGCAGCACGGACTTGGCGTTGGCGTTGCCCTTGTCGGCGAGTTCCTTGACGTCGTGGAAGAAGTCGAACACCAGCAGGGTCTTCTTGAGGCCTTCAGCGGCGGCAGCGCCGGTTTCGCCATTGGCGAGCAGGTCGATCAGGGGCTTGACGTTGTAGCCGCCGAGCATGGTGCCCAGCAGTTCGGTGGCCTTGACCTTGGAGACGAGGCCACAGGCCACTTCACCCTTGGCAACCTTGGCCAGGAACTCGGCTTTCACCTTGGCGGCGTCGTCCACACCGGCGGGGACACGGTGGGTCAGCAGATCGACCAGGAAGGCCTCTTCGCCGGCCGGCGGGGTTTGCAACAGTTCGACCAGGGCTTGGGTTTGCTGCTTCGACAGGGGCAGCGGCGGGATGCCGAGGGCGGCGCGCTCGGCAACATGCTGGCGGTAGGCTTCAAGCATGGGTAGATCCTTCCTAGACGGTGGTTACATGACAGGTTTGCTGACTGAGCGACCGGCCGTTTCGGGCCCGGAGCGCCTCTCCCGAATGGACTGGCACCTTGTTCTGAAATTTCGGCGCCAAGTCTTATATATATTATATTTTATTTCTGATCCGATTGTGCGCCCGCACAATCCTAAAATCCCGCAAACACGATGGCACCTACCTCAGGACTTGAGGCAGTCGGCGAGCACGCTTTCGACTGCCTTGAGGTTGATGGGTTTGATCAACAGATCGTCGAAGCCGGCCTCCACGAGGCTCTGCTTTTCTTCGGGCAACGCATGGGCAGTATAGGCGATGATGCGGAGGCCATTGAACTTGACGTCAGCCCGTAGCCTGGCCAGGACTTCTTCGCCGGACATGCCGGGCATGCTGATATCGAGCAGAACGATGTCGAAGTGCTCTTCTGCAAGTCTCCGCAAGGCGGATGGCCCATCTTCGGCCTCTTCCGAGAGCATGCCCAGACGGTTGACGAAGGCGACGGCAAGGCGCCGGTTGATGGCATTGTCGTCGACGACAAGCACCCGTTTTTTCGCTGCGGAAGAATCGCTCATGGCGTGGAGATCACCTTGCTCAGGCCGTGTGCCGCTCAAGCGGCAGATAGAGGATGAAAGTCGAGCCCTCGCCAACGCGGGAGTCGACCACGATGTCGCCCGCCAGCAGGTGCGCGAGCTCCCTGGCCAATGCCAGCCCGAGGCCGGTACCGCCCTGTTCCCTGGTGACGAATTGATCCAATTGACGGAATTTCTCGAAAATCTGCTCACGACACCCCTCGGGAATGCCCCGCCCGGTGTCTGAAACCGCAAAGGCCAGGCGGGAACCTTCCACCCGGACGACCATGTCTATCCGCCCATTGTCAGTGAACTTGATCGCATTGTTCAAGAGATTGTTGAGAATCTGGCGCACTCGCTGCACATCCATGACCACCTGCGCCGGAACCCCTGCCTCCAGCGTCAGGTCCAGGATCAAGCCCTTGGCCTGGGCGTGGGCCCGGTGGATGCCGGCCAGCTCGGTCGCCAACTGGGTCGGATCCTGGGCCTGCAGGTTGAGTTCGATGCGGCCTGCCTCGATCTTGGCCAGATCCAGAAGATCATTGACGATATCCAGCAGGTGCTGCCCGGAGCTGTGGATGGTGGTGGCGTACTCCTGCTGGTCGGGGTCGGCCAGTTCGAGCTGGAGCAGTTCGGAATAGCCCAGAATGCCGTTGAGGGGTGTCCGAAGCTCGTGGGACATGTTGGCCAGGAAATCCGACTTCAGCTTGTTGGCTTCCTCGGCGCGGGCGCGGGCTTCTTCCGAGCGCTTGAAGGATAGCTGCACTTCGTCGGCCATGTTGTTGAAGGACGTCGCAAGCTGCCCCATCTCATCATCGGACCGGACCTCCAGCCGATGGGACAGGTCTCCCTGCTGGAACTGACCCAGCCCGTGAATCATGTTGGTGATGCGCCGGGTGATGAACTGGGCCATCCAGATGGCCACGACGATCACCAGCGCTACCATCAGCAGCGTCGACAGGGACAAGGCCGCCGCTGTCTGGGCCAGATTGTGCTGGATGGCATCAAGCAGGCCGGCTCGCTGGGCCTGGAAGGTCTCGTCCCGTTCGGCAATGGTCAGCCCGATGCGCTTGGCCGACTCCGTGGCGGCCCGGTGAAACTCATCCACGTTGGCGCCGATGGTCACGAAGCCGAAGCCGCGCCGGGATTCACCATACTGACCGGTGTAATAGGGAATGGCCGCCGCGGTGGTGAGCTTCCAGAGGCCGGAAAAGAAGATGACGAAGGAGCCGGAGCCGCCCTGTTCGGTGAGTTGCTTCCACCCGGCACACTGGGGCGAGAAATTGAGATAGCGGCAATCCAGGGCTACCGTTCCGGCCTTGACCATTGCGGCGGCCGGTTTCTTCTTGAGGGACTGATTGTCGAAGGGCGGGACCGTCTCGAGAAACGCGTGGGAAGACTTGCCGGAAGCCTGCCATGCCTCGTAAAGGGATTGGTCCATCCAGGGGGAGACGGGTTCGCCGGTGGCGGGGTCGTAGCCTGGGATGAAGTAGTCGCGTGGATGGGAAATGGCCCGGCTGCGGTGATCCCACATGAAGGCATAGTTGCCGACAATGGCATCGTTGATGGGGGTGTAGCGTGTATCCGTGGGGCTGATGCGATCGGTGAACTGACGCAGGTGGTCATGGTCCAGGGCCAGGGTCACGTAACCTACCAGCTTGCCGCCGCGAGACACCGGGGTGGCCCAGCGCACGATGGCACGGAAGGGTTTGCCAACCGGGTTCTCGGTGCCGGCGTAGGCGGACTCCTCCGGTTTGAATTCAATCCCCGCCTTTTCGGCACTGGCCGGCAGGTAGGGGCCGATCACGCGACTGCCCACATAGGCGCCGATGACCTCAGAAACATGGATCTCGCCCGGCTTGAGGGTGCGCAGCGCCGGCCAGTAGCGCTCGGCCTTGATGAAGGTCTCGGTGGGGCGGCTGACGTCCCGCAGTTCGCGGGAGGTCAGATCACCGGTGGTCACCTTGACCCGTTCGCGCCCCTGTAGGTCGATGAAGCTCATTTCCACGAACAGGGGCCGCTTCTCACCCTGACCGAGATACTCCGGCGGTCGGGCGCTGAAGGCCTTGGCATTGTCGGACAGAGCCTGCCCGGGATCGGCCGCGAGGGTCTTGTCCCACGTCTCCGGTGTCGCCGGCTCCCAGCGCTTCCGGTCGTCGGACAGCTTCCAGTCGCCATGCCGGTAGAGCACGCGGGATCGATGCTGCAGGAAACCGCGGTAGGCGGCCTCCGTCGGCTCCACCTGGGCGGCTTGCAGCACGTCCGCATCCCGGTCGTAGAGGAAGGCCGCCACGGCCCGGGCGGTATCGGTGGTCAGGCGCTCGATGGCTTCGCGGGACTTGTCATCCAGCGCGGCGATGGCGTCGCCGGTTGCCTCGTCGCCCACTTCCTTGATGGTCGACAGCATGGTTTCGGCCATCGTCCCGGCCTGACCGCTTACCGCCTCGCCTAGCCGCTGGGCCATGCCCCAGGCCAGCACTGCCAGCAGCAGCAAGGGCACCACCTTGATCACGACAAAGATCCCGATCAGCTTGCCGCGAATTCCACCC
>ERZ795056.6592-NODE-6592-length-11287-cov-4.149395_pt1 | contig 11287 bp, 6 predicted proteins | sample MGYA00375140_ERZ795056 | MGnify/ENA primary metagenome ERZ795056 (study PRJEB30185, sample SAMN05720227) | activated sludge metagenome | isolation source: Anaerobic digester | place: USA | collected 2015-03-09 ...
CTGCTGGTATGTCATCTGGTGGCACCTGCATCTCAGATTTCTGGCGGATTTCTGGCAGCGGTTGTGATTCTGCTCGCAGGCATCCTGTTGTGGTACTGGTTCAAAACGGTGCGGGGCGATACGCGGGCCAGTCGCTCGCTGGCGGCACGTCTCTGGCTTCTGCTGCTGTTGTCTGCGGTGGTGCCTCTGATCACGGTATTTTTCGTGTTCAATTTGTATCTGAATGAAGATTACAACGTCAGGATATCGCAGACCAGTGCCGATCTGAACCGAACCAACGATCTGTTTGAGTTGCGCGAGAGCTTTGTCGATCCGCTTGCCTGGAAGTTTGTGCGTGAGCGTACCTTTTCACGCGAGATGAGGCAACTGGCTTCTGCACTTGAGGTTTCTTCCGGGCCGGCAGTAATCAAACAGCTCGATAAACTGACCGGTTCGTGGTATAGCGAGCATGAAAAAAGCGATCCGCTGATCATCAATTATAATCCGCGCGATATCGCTGTCGCCGGTCTAAACGGCTGGGAATACGCGACTTCAGGTAAGGAACAGGAAGAAGCCAATACATTTGGTGTCATGCTTAAGCAGATTGCCAGAAGCATCATGAAACAGCGGACGCAGCGTCCCACCAGCAGCGAAGGTATTGACGCCGCTGCCATAGAAGGAGATATGGTTATCGAAACTGGTCTGCAGACCGTCAGATCGTTGTTCGGAGATGATGTGTTCGTCAAGCTGGCGAATGGGGTGGGGTTGCCGGTATTGATGCATGTCGTGGCCGGGACAGCCGGCCTGATAATTCACGCTGTGCCGGATATAGAAACACCTCAGTATGTGATGATCTGGCTGATAATGTTCGATTATGAAGGCTATCTGGCCAGAATCGCCGACCGTTATCGCGGCGAATATCTGCTCTGGCCGGTAGAGGCGCATCGTTACGGCAATGTTTTCAGAAGAGAATACTACAAGGCCAGGCATGAAATAGTGAAAATGGCTTCCTGGATCGCTACCGCCAATCTGCCAGTTTCCGGACGCATCAATTATCGGGGCAGCTGGCATCTGGTCGAAGGCCGTCCGGGAGTGGCGCAGATAACGTCTTTGATGATAGGTATGGCGCCGGAAGCCCCGATTGATCAGGCCATAACCCGCAGTAAAACTGCTTTTACTCTGCTTATGGCTGGTATTCTGCTGTGCGTTCTCTTAATCGCCAAAAATGTCGCCGATGATATTCTGGTGCCGATAAGAAGCCTGATTCTGGGCATGCAGCAGGTCGTTCGTGAGAGCTACTCATATCGAATCGACAGTGGCAGAACCGACGAACTTGGCGTGCTCTGCTCTGCTTTCGACAGCATGACCAGAGGATTAGAAGAAAAGATGCTGATGGGTCGTATGCTGTCAAAGAGTGCGCAGAAATTTTCTCTGCAGGAATCAGATATAGAAGGCAGCCGGAAGGAATTTGCTCTTCTCTATATTGGCATACCGTCTTTTGAAGGCTGGATGGCCGGCGCAGCCACAGATTCTCTGTTCGCAGACCTGCGTGAGCAGGTGGCAATGGTCGCGAAGATCATAATTGCAGCTGGAGGTGACATCGACAAGATCATCGGCGAAAAGATTCTGGCAGTATTTCACAGCGAAGGGAAACCATGCGAAGCGTTGGCTGCCGCCTGCCGTGCCGCCCTGCAGATCAACGCCGCCGAAGGCCGTGGGGCTCTGCCGTTCCCGACGGCTACGGCAGTTAATTATGGCACTGTCATTGCCGGCTTTCTCGGTGTCGGCGGCAAGCGGGACTTTACTGTAATCGGTGATGCCGTCAACGTTACCGCCCGCATCGAGGCACAGGCCGAAGTGATGCGCTATCAGCGTTGTCTTGCCTCAGAGCAGGTTCTCGAAATGCTGCCGGCAGATGTTCTTGCCCGTGAATACTGCGAAGTCGAGCTGAAAGGCAAGGCAAAACCAATGAAACTCTATCAGCTTACCACCACCAGCACCAGCATCCTCGGCTGCTGATCGGGTTTTGATGGCGGCCGGATTTTAATTGTTGCTTTAATTCTCGATTTGCTGTATTATCTTTCCCAGTTGCAGCGAATTCTGCGATTTTGCAGTTTTATCGCTGTTGATCCGGGCGGTTTTTCACCGGCTAAAAAACCAGACCCTTTCGCTCAGCCGGCATAATCGGTTTGAGCTCATACTTCCACCGAACAGAAACGGATATTTTAATGACCACGTCAACGCATTTTAGACATTCAACCAACCACACTTCTCGTAACCAGTCACCTCGCACTGCAGTGCAGCCCCGCGAAACCACTCAAGCAGGCCCGGCAAGACAGGCGAGTCCTGTTGAAACCGCAAAACCTGAGAATCATCACGTAATTGCGCCGATTTTCACGGCGCTGCACACTGACCTGCAGCGTGCTATTGCCCGCGTCGGCTTCACTTCACCGACACCGATTCAGCAGAGTGCTATTCCGCTGGTTATCAACGGCCGCGATATTCTCGCCAGTTCGATGACCGGAAGCGGCAAGACCGCAGCTTTTCTGCTGCCAATCATGCATCGCATCATCGCCAGCCGCGAAAGCGAAAAGAAAACTACCGGTCGCATCACCCCGAAGATCCGGGCGCTGGTGCTCACGCCGACCCGCGAGCTGGCGGCGCAGATCTGCCAGCATTTCAACGATCTCGCACAGTGCAGCGATCTAAGCTGCGCTGCCATCTTTGGCGGAGTCAGCATGCTTCCGCAGGAACGCGCCTTCAGGCATCCGGTCGATATCATGGTGGCGACACCCGGTCGTCTGCTCGACCATTTTACCCGAGAATACGGCAAAATGCCGCATCTCGAATATCTCGTGCTCGACGAAGCTGACCGCATGCTCGATATGGGCTTTCTGCCTGACATCAGGCGTGTGCTCAAGGCTCTGCCGACCCGCCAGCGCCAGACCCTGCTGTTTTCAGCCACGCTGCCTGACCCGATCGTTGTGCTCGCCAAAGACATGCTCAACAACCCGGCATCAGTTGATATTGAGCGCCCGCAGATCACCGCCACCGGTATCGAACACAAAGCTTTCAAAGTCAGAGACGAGCTGAAACAGGAACTCCTGATCAACATCATCGATCAGCACCAGATTCGCAGCGCCATCATCTTTACCCGCACCAAGCATCGCGCCAAGCGTCTGGCCCAGTTCCTCGACCGCAAGAATGTCGCAACCGACTGCATTCACGGCAATCGCAGCCAGCTGCAGCGCACCAAAGCCCTTGAAGATTTCCGTAATGGCAAGATCAGAGTGCTTGTCGCCACCGACATCGCATCGCGTGGTATCGATGTCGAAGCTGTCTCGCATGTCATCAATTTCGATGTGCCGCATGTCGTCGAAGATTATGTGCACAGAGCCGGCCGCACTGCCCGTGCCAACATGACCGGGTATTCATATACTCTGGTATCTGCCGACGAAATGCATGATTTTACCCAGATCGAGCGCACGATCAAAACACGCATCGAGCAGGTCAGGCTCGAAAACTTCGATTACAACTCGAAGCCGGCCGAAGCGCTCGAAATTCCGATTGCGCAGCGCATCGCCGAAATTCGCGCCTACAAGGCCGCCTGTCGCGCCCGCGCCGCCGCCAAACAGCAGCGCAAGGGCCAGCAGCCGCCTCCGCCTGCTCCTAAGCAGAGCCGCGCCTATCGCAAATATTGATCTGACTCGACAAACCGGGCTGTTGCACAAAATGCGTAACAGCCCGGTTCTGTTTGCTGGCATTATTTTGCTGTCGGTAAGTGTTACGAACCTGTTTATACAGAAGACTGTTGGCAGGGGTTCAATAATCTGTTTACGAAACCGAATTACACAAATTTTGTAACTTTGTCATCGACGAGCCGCTGTTGATAGAGCAGTGAACGTCATTAAGCATCTATTAGAGGAATCCGGGGGCAACTGAAATGTTACTTTTTTAGGATGGATTCAAAGTCAAGTTCTGTGATAAATTATTCTGATCGACCTAATTTTCTGTCGGAGGATGTCATGTATATGCGAAAAGCTTTGTGCGTGCTGGTGTTGATTCTTGGTTTGAGCTCGTCTTTGCTGGCTCAGACCCCAGCAGTCTGGAAGGAGCTTTTTCCTCTCGGGCTGATCAACAGCGATGGTAAATCAGTCTCGCTCGAAACCTTGAGTGGGAAATACGTTGGTATATACTTTGCCGGCCAGTGGTGCAGCGGTTGTCGAGCCTTTTCACCTCAGCTGGTTCCGTTTCGCAACAACCATGTTGACCAGTTTGAAGTTGTTTATGTCAGTTCAGACAAAAACAAAGCGGCTCAGTTCGCATATATGAAAGAAGTCGGCATGCCATGGCCCACGCTTGAATTTCGTTCGGCACCTGCATTATCTCTGAAATCAAGATTCGAAGTTACTTCCATTCCGACCTTGATCGTTCTTTCGCCGGCAGGTGAGCTGATCACCCGCGACGGTCGCGCTGATGTTCAGAACTCGCCGGCTGATGCAATGGCGAAATGGCGGGGCACCAGCCCGTCGCCGCTGCCCTATTCGTTTGCAGCGTCTTCAAATGCTGGCGGTTCTGGCCGACTGGCTTATCTCGACCGCCAGGTCATTGACGAAGTAAATACTCTTCGGGCAATTCCCAAACAGGGCTGGATCCAAGGAACGGTCGGCGGCAAGGAATATTTTGTAGCTTTCGATCGCACCGCCTGGACGATCAAGGGAAATGTCGGCGACAAGCCGATTGACATCAAGATCGATCATGATAAGAAGAAAATTCAAGGCTATACGCATGATTCAGGGGTGGACCTGACTTTCACATGGTCTACCGAGGAATACGGCCTTGAGGGCGATGTCTATGGTTACCCTTACTGGCTGACCATTAACTGGCCCAGCAAAAATGCCATGGGTGGGCTGAGTTGCTCGATGCTCGAGTTCAACTGGGATATGGATGCCGGCGTGATCACAGGTTTTCTTGCTGACCGCAAGGCTGATTTGAAATATGATAAGGTTAGCGGCCGGCTGACCGGCGATTTCTTCAACCGCAAGCTCGATCTGCAGATCACCAATCTTGACCTGCATGATTTCATTCAGCACGCCTACCTGTTTCTGAAATAACCATTTCGACAGCAGAACTCTCAAGCTGACGCCGGCAAAACTGCCGGCGTCAGCTTTTTCGGGCGAAATCGACATCAAGCTGTCATCCTGTGCGTACTCGCAGGATCCAGAATTGCATAAGACATGGATTTTGCGATTTCGCTTCGCTCCGCGCAGAATGACCAAGAGAAGGCTCGAATGTCTATTAAAAATATGTGCCTGCTTATTGGCCGGGAATTTGCTGTTTATCTTGCTGGTTGGCAAAGAATGCGGGTGGTGCTATTATCTTAGCGAAACTACGCAGGATGCGCAGAAATTTGTCGATCCGGAGGAAGTTTTGAGCGAAGCACTGCCGACGCTGAGCCGTATCATATTCATAGATATCGTCGGGTTCAGTAAAAAGCCTTCCCATAACCAGAAGCTGCTGATTCAGGAGCTCACCCGTCTGGTTCAGAACACCTCTGCCATCATTAAACTCGACAAACAACAGCGCGTCGATCTGCCTACTGGCGACGGCATCGCCATGGCCCTGTGGGGGCCGCCGCAACTGCCATTGCAGGCTGCGCTCGAACTCGCCGCGCTGGTGCGTCAGTATAATGCCAATTGCCCGCCATCGCTCAAAATCGAGATCAGAACCGGCATCAACAGCGGCGAGATTTTTACCGTCACCGACATCAACGATCGGCGTAATGTCGTCGGCGAGGGCATCAACAACACGCAGCGCGTCATGGATTTCGGCGACAGCACGCACATTCTGGCGGCAAAGATAATCGCTGACGAGCTTCTCGACGTAATGCCCGCTTATGCGCCTCTGTTGCACGATGCCGGCCTGTTTTACGACAAGCATAAGGTTGCGCATCATATCTATAATATTTTCGACTGGCAGAACGGCAACCCGGCGACGCCGACGCGAAATCGTGCCGCCGACGAGGCTTTACCACCGCCGCACCTCTGGAAGGTCATTCTCGACCACCTGAACTGGGAAGCCGATTTTCTGCGGCATCCGCTGGCCGAACCTGCTCATCTGCTGCTTGCCCTGACTAAAATCGAAGGCGGCTTTTTCAGCGGGGCTCTGACTGTCGCTGGTCATGACCCGACAATGATACGTCGTACAATGCGCAAGCAGCTGGGAAAGGGCGGTGCGGCTGCGAATCGCGAGATCGCATTTTCAGCGACGCTGCAGCAGATGCTGGCGCTGGTCTGGCAGACAGCTGCCGAACGGAATCGTGATATAGTCGAAGAAGATTTTGTTACCGCACTGCTCACCGGGTCAGACAAAGAAGCTGTCTGCGCCCTTTTGACCGCCGCCGGGGTCGATCCTGAATCAGTGAAGCCGCGCGAAGCTCTGCTCGATGGCTTTGTCAGTCGTATCGATTCAGTCGATGTGGCCAGCATCGCTTCGTCATTTTCGCAGGCGGGTGCGGCCAGGCCAGCCGAAGATTATCACTCAGGCGGATCGGCGGTGACTGCAAGGCCAGATGTGGTTGATGAACTCGCCGAAGTCGCGGTAACCTGTCCAATTGGTCGTCCAGCCGCTGCTGCGATCAAAGTTGCGCTGATCGTCGAAAATGGCGCTCAACAGGGACGGCGCTACGATTTTACCGAACCCGAGCTGTTTATTGTCGGGCGTTCACCCGATGCCAACTTTGTTCTCGATAAATCAGACCCCTGTGTGTCGCGCAAACATTTTATGATCGAGATTGTGCCGCCGCGCTGCTATATTCGCGATTTCGGCTCGCTCAACGGCACCTTTGTCAACGACGAAAAATGCGATCAGGCTGAGCTCAAAGATGGCGACATCATTGCTGCCGGTCAGACGCGCTTTCGTGTCAGCATCAGCGCTCACCAGAACCAGAACCTGTCGACCTGCCAGCGTTGTGGTAACAGGTTTGCCATGCCGGGCCAGGTCTCAGCTTCAACAGTTTGCCCGGCCTGCCAGGCTGAAATTGCGCTCGAAGAACAGGACAAATTTGCGAAAACCAGGGTTCCGGTGCTGGCCAGTTGTTGTGAGTGTGGCGCAGATGTCGGCAACTACGCCGCATCCGACGGCAAGGGTCTGACTCTGGCCAAAGTTGCTGTGTATCTTTGTCGAAGCTGTTACGGCAAAAAATCCGGCGCTGGCTCCTTTGCTCGCGTAGACCATCATCAGCTTTTACTGGAACTTGGCAAAGGCGGCATGGGTGCCGTTTATCTCGCCTGGAATCCCGACACCTGCCGTCTTGGCGCTCTCAAAAGGATTCTGTTACCCGAGCCAGATCCTCAGATCGCAAGACGTTTTGTCCGCGAAATGCGTATAATGAGCGGGTTGTCGCACCCGAATCTGGTGCGTCTTTACGAAGATGGCGTGCATGAAGGTTCTCCTTATTTTGTGTCAGAATACCTTGCCGGCGGTTGTTTGAGCAGATACCTCGCGAAAAAGGGGGGGCGCCTCGTGGTTAAAGAGGCGGTCAGCTTTGTCTGCGACATCCTCGACGGTCTTGAGTTTTTTCATGCTTCGGGCCATATTCATCGCGATATCAAGCCGTCGAACATTCTGCTGTCAGGCACAGAGGGCAAGATTCAGATGGTTGCGAAAATCGCGGATTTCGGGCTGGCAAAAAGTTTTGTAAATGTCGGCGGAACCCGCCTGACGCGCGCCAGCGAGTTTGCCGGTTCACTGTATTTTACCCCACCCGAACAGATCCTGAATTTTGCCCGCACCGGACCGGTGGCTGACATATATTCTACTGGCGTGACCCTTTATCATTTGTTAACCGGCTGTTTGCCCTACGATTTCGGCGGCGGTTCAAGTTCTAAGAGCCTCAAAGACTCCATGCTGACAGTTCTTGAAGAACAGGTGATTCCGGTAAGGCAGCGCTGTGCCGAAATCGAACCGAAACTGGCGGCCATTGTCGAAAAGGCTATCGCCAAAAAGGCCGAAGAGCGTTATGCTTCTGCAAAAGCTTTCAAAGCTGAACTGCAGAGTTATCTCGGAGGCCGGTCATGAAAAAGTGCCGGTTCTGCGCAGAAGAGATTCAGGACGATGCAATAAAGTGCCGTTTCTGCGGAGAATTTGTCAGTCAGAGCAATGCTTTTAACGGAATCGGCCCCGGCGATACGGTTGACGGTTTCAAGATCGAAAAAGAAATCGGGCGCGGCGGCATGGCCATTGTTTATCTGGCCGCTGACAGCCGTCTCGACCGTCATGTTGCATTAAAAGTACTGCCGCCGAATCTGATTCATGATGGGCAGCTTTGCCGCCGCTTTCAGAAAGAAGCACGTCTGGCCGCCGGCATGACGCATCCGAATATAGTTCCGATTTATTCGGTTGGCGAGTCTTCGCTTAAACAGCCGTACATCGCGATGGCCTTCATGCAGGGCGGAACTTTGACCGGCCGTATCAAAGCCGGGCCTCTGCCGATCAGACAGGCGATCACAATCGTTTCCGGAGTTCTCGCCGGTCTCGGTTATGCTCATGAAAAAGGCGTTATACATCGCGATATCAAGCCTGACAACATTCTGTTTTCTGATGCCGGTCAGCCGGTAATTGCTGATTTTGGTATAGCTGCCGCGGCGCAGGGAAGCAAGACTGCGACGAATCTGAGTATAAGCATCGGCACACCACTCTACATGAGCCCAGAGCAGTTCAAGGGCGAGACTGTCGATTGCCGCAGCGACATCTATTCTACTGGCGCACTTCTGTATCAGGTTCTTACCGGCGAACCACCATTTCGTCGGGCTGACCTGCCGGGGCTGATGTATGAGCACATGACCGTCGCGCCAATACCACCGACTGAGAAGCGTCACGAAATCTCAGGTTCGATCAGCGCAGCGATCATGAAAGCACTTGCCAAGGCCCCGATTGACCGCTTCCAGACTGCGGCTGAATTCCTCGCTGCAATAAATGGCAATTCGGGATTTGATTCGGTTGATTTGTCGGGCATCTTGTCGTCTCCAGCTTTAAAGCCAGTTTATGAAGAAGTTGTGGCGACGCAGCCGGTTGCTGGCGTGCAGCCGCGAAAGACCGATACAGATAGCCATGTAGATGCCGACTTTGTCACTTCGAAACTGGTGCCATTGCCCGAAGCGATCGGTTCCAGGGCTGAGGCTGCTGCCGGCATAGCTTCGGCAGTTTCTCCCCGGGGAGTTGTTGCGGTCGCGCAAAGCCCTCTGATACCGGTTGCGCCCGGAATCGGCATGACTCTCTACGTCGTCGGGCTGCTGATATATCTTGTGCTGCTGCTTACCGTGTTTTTGGAGAATTATTTTTGAATAGCGGAAAAATATGTTAAGAATCGCAGTTCTGATTTTTTATATTTACGTTCTTTTCAGCAATGAAGCGTCGTTTGCTGATGACGATCTGATATTTGTTCTGGCGGCAACAGCTTTAATGCTGCCGGCAATGGCAACAGGTTTTTACTACATGCGGGCAGAGGCCGGCGGAGATGACAGCCTTCTGCAACTGGCGGGAAGGGTAGAGAAAGCGGCTGCCGAAGATCTCGCTACATTCAGAGTCAAATATCTGGCGGCGCGCGAGAGCCTTTATACGGCTGGTATTTTTATCTGGTTGTCGCTGGTTCTTGTTATTGCCAAAGAGCGGTATCTGGTTAGCAGCAATAACCTCGATTATCAGCTGGTGCTTGCCGGCATGATTCCTGTTATCGTTCTGTCGGTTTATGAAGATGCCTTATATCTGGTCTTAAAGATCAAAGCCGGTGTGCAGACCAGTCTGCCGGTCACATACGATCTCTGGCTGAGCTGGATCAACTTCGCGATGCTGGGCGTTCTTGCCGTTATGCACGCACTTACGTTTTACGATTCGAATCTCGGCATCGCGATTTTAATCGTGATGGTTCTTGCCGGCGCTCTTTATGCTGCCGGTGCTTATGCTGCCCGTTACCGGAAAGCTCATGAAAGCGGTGGCAAGGCATGATGATGATACATTTTGTTGCGCCGGTTCTCTTTGTGGCTTTGCTGCTATTGGGGCGGAAAAGCTACGCGTGGATGATTGCAACCGCTCTGGTAATGACTGTCGGCGCGCTGATGGTCAATGTTTCAAATTTTAACTCAAGCTGGAATGAGTTTTTGCTGGCGCAGACGGGTATCATTTTTGTAATGACAGCAGGTATTCTGCTCAGAAGGGCTGAGGCAGATGTTTTTAGACTGTTTTTGCGGGCACGCCTGCGGGGCACCGCAGATTTTTCGCATGCAGAGCTGATACGGCTGCTTGGTTTTACCTCTCTTGCCAGGAGCGCGTTTATGCATGTTGCAGTTATTCTCTGTCTGCTGACAGCCGGCGCTGCGATAGCGGTAGATATAATCGAGACATTGAACATGCCGGTCGGCTCGACAGTTACTCTGCTCGGCGAAACTCCGCCGCCTGGCTATGGCATTCCTGATAACAGCGGAATGGGAGCGCTGCCAGGAGAAGTTTCGGCCGACACACCAGCAGCTCCTGCTGCTGTTCCCGCATATTATCGGGATTCTTCACTGCGTTTTCCCAGTGTGCTGTTACCAGTTTTCTGGCCACTGCTGGTGGGGTTGGTGATTGCGCAGTTTCTGTTGCGCATTCAAGATGCGTCGTGGTTCCGGGCTTTGCCATTGTCTGAACTTGATCGCAGCCTGGGCGATTTTCCCTCATATCTCTGGTTTTTCCCGGGGCTGGCGATTTTTATGGCCTGGTCAGAAAAAATCTTTGCCTGGCTGTTGCTCTTATAACTGATTTTCAGCTGTGCTGCAGCAGGTTTCGGGCGAAGCTGAGACCATCATAGTCGGTGCGGCCGAGCATGCGCGCGATTTCTTCGATGCGTTTTTCACCCTCGACGAGGCTGATTTCGACGTTAGTCTGGTCGTTTGTGACTTTCTTGGTGACGGTAAAATGACAGCTGCCCTCTTTGGCGATCTGATGAAGGTGAGTGACCAGCAGAACCTGCTTTTCGTTGCCGAGGGCGCGCAGGCTGGCGGCTACCGCTTCGGCGGTTTTGCCCCCGATGCCGGCATCGATTTCGTCGAAAACCAGCGTTGGTAGCGCGTCGCTACGGGCGAGCACTTTTTTGATGGCAAGCGCGACGCGCGACAGTTCGCCGCCAGATGCGATTTTGCGTAATGGGCCGCCGGGCGCGCCCGGGTTGAGGGCGACGCAGAATTCTATGTTTTCGGCACCGTGCGGGCCGGGATTACAGGCGATCAGGGCGGCATTGAAGCGGGCAGCGTTGAAGCCGAGGTCGGCCATTTCG
>ERZ795056.6594-NODE-6594-length-11284-cov-4.388726_pt1 | contig 11284 bp, 8 predicted proteins | sample MGYA00375140_ERZ795056 | MGnify/ENA primary metagenome ERZ795056 (study PRJEB30185, sample SAMN05720227) | activated sludge metagenome | isolation source: Anaerobic digester | place: USA | collected 2015-03-09 ...
AAGCCTATTTATGCTATCTACGGCTTTGTCCGTTTTGCAGATGAAATCGTCGATACCTTTCATAACCAGGATAAAAGAGCGGAGATCAGGCGATTTGAAGCCGAGACATTCGAGGCCATCAGCAAAGGGTTCAGCACAAACCCGATCCTCCACAGCTTTCAATGGGTGGTCAGCCAATACGGCATCGAAGATGAGATGATCAAATCATTTCTCCGCAGTATGAAAATGGATCTGTGCCCCAACAGCAAAGACTACGATGCGCAGAAATACCATCACTATATTTACGGATCGGCGGAGGTGGTCGGCCTGATGTGCCTGAAAGTATTTACCTATAAAGATAAAAACTACACAGTACTGGTTCACCCGGCCCGCAAACTGGGAGAAGCTTTTCAAAAAGTCAATTTTTTACGTGATATCAAGTCTGATCTTGAAGACCGTGACCGGTTCTATTTTCCGGGCGTGGATTTCAATAATTTCGACAATAATGCCAAAAGGGAGATCGAATCAGATATCCAGAAAGACTTTGACGAAGCCATGGCCGGAATCCGGAATCTGAACAGGGAAGCTAAACTGGGCGTATACCTGGCCTACATGTATTACCAGAAATTATTCGATAAAATAAAACGGACCGATGCCTCTTTTATCCTGAAAAAACGATACCGTATCTCCAATTTCCGGAAAATGCTTCTTCTGGCAGGTTGTTACCTGAAGGTTAAACTTGGAAGTATCTGATGGTATGGAATGGCAAAAATTCACCTATGCCCTGTTGCTGGCCGGTTCGGTATTAATCCCGTTCATCCTCAGTTTCGACAAAAAAGTTGCCTTCTTCCGGAACTGGAAATATCTTTTCCCGGCAACATTGATAACGGCTGCTGTTTTCATCATCTGGGACATCTATTTCACAAAACATAATGTCTGGTGGTTCAACAAGGATTTTGTCACCGGGCTTTTCATTCAGGGCTTACCGGTTGAAGAGTGGCTATTCTTTATCATCATTCCGTATTGCTGCATATTTATATACGAGGTATCCCGGGCATATCTAAAAAAAGAATGGAAAGGTTTCATCATCCCGGTCAATATCATCCTGTTCATCATCTTCCTTGTGATTACACTGGTAAATATTGACAGAATTTATACCGCTGTCAACTTTGGAATGGCAACCTTTATTATCGGCCTGCAGTTCTTTCTGAAAACACATAAAACCTGGATGTTTCATTTCTATGTGGCCTATGCGCTCAGCCTTATCCCATTTTTCCTTGTAAATGGTGTACTGACCAGTATGCCGGTGGTGGGTTATAATGATGAAGAGAACCTGGCCATGCGGATCTATACGATCCCGGTCGAAGATTTTGCCTACCTGGTCAATCTTTTACTGATGAATCTCACCCTTTACGAATTCTTCAAGTCAAGAAGTTTAAAAAGAAGATGATCTGTCATTTTCTGAGAATCTTCAAACTGCCATTCCGTTTATCCGAACTCAGTTTTAAAATATACAGTCCCGGATTATATTCGCTCAAATCATATGAAAATGTATTCCGGGAAGGCGACAAGAAAATATCTCTCGTGGAAACTATTTTTCCGGATGCGGTGAATAATTCAGCACGGAAAAGTTCGTCATCATTTATCATAATCTCAACGCTAACGGGTCCATCAGACGGATTGGGGTATACCCGGGCCATTACTTCCAGCCGGCCTAGCTCCTCCTGTCCCAAAACATTATTGCCGGTGTAATTCAGCGTGATCATTGCTTCAGGCCTCACCTGGTCGACCATTACCCCTACCATATCGCTCAAAACACCCGATAATTCAGCTTTCAGAAAATACTGACCAAAAGGAACGGAGGGAAAGCTGAACTTACCTGCTTCGTTCACATCGCTGAAACCTAAGGGTATATAATTCTCATTTAATAGGAGAATATTGATCAGGCCGACACCCGAACGTTCCATTCCGACTGTATTGACCTGACCGAGGATAGATCCCGGGCCGCTTAAAGCATTGCCTACCCCGATTTCCTCAAGATGAATATTATACGGATTCTCCGGTTCGCCAATGATGATGGGCGCAGCCTGTTGCCATGAGATGGCATCTCCGAAATATGCAGGCAGGTATGAATCGGATCCGGCCGGAACAGCCTGCAACAGGTAAACGCCTTCCGGAACCAGCGTAAAATAAAAGACGCCGTTTGAATCGACCGGAAAGCCTTCTTCCAGCAGCGTGTACCCTCCACCGGCAGGGGCTTGTGAATAAAGATAAACCTCACAGGACTGCACAGGCAGATTCCCGGCAAAAACCTGCCCGTATATCTGCCGGTAAACGGTATCGCTGATCGTCAGGCTCATACAAAAAGCATCCTGGCATGACGTCCCCTGAATTGTCAGGCAGATCTCATATGTACCCGGACCCGGAAAAGCATGCAGCGGGTTCTGCTCCTCAGAAAACGTTCCGTCTCCAAAACTCCAGAATGTCGTATAACCGTTCCCGGTTGAAGCGTCAAGAAAACGGTAGGAGGTTGCCGAACCCTCGGGTTCGGGTCGAAATGTAAACCAGGCCTGGCAGATGACCGTCGCGGTGCATATATAAAAGTCTTGTATGTATTGACTGGTATTTGGATTTATCCATATGGCGAAACTCATTATCAGACCGTTACAATCCGTAACCTGGACAGTAATTGAATTGACGGTTCCCGGAGCGACCGGCAGAAGATCGAAGTAATGGCCCAATGAATCGGTAACCACGACATTGTAATAGAAAGTTCCGTTTGCAGAGTCCGACATGATGGTCACACTCTGGCCCGGTATCGGCATCCCGTTGTCAACGTCGTACACCGTTCCGCTGATGGATACCCATCCCTGAGAAAAACCAGTAATACCAGGGAAAACTACTATCAGTAGAATTATTATATTTTTCATGACACACTATTTAAAATTCCAAATTCCAAATTCCAAATTCCACCTTATGACCACTTTATGACCACCTTATAACAACCTTATGACCACTTTATGACCACCTTATGACCACCTTATAACAACCTTATGACCATTTAAAATTTATACCAAATTGCCAGCCTCACCCCTACTGACCATGGTTTTTTCAGCTTGCCTGAATCTTCATAGACCGATCCGTAATAATACCTCGCCTGGGGCTCAATCTCCAGGTATATTTTGCGTGACAGCATCGCTGTTCCGCTGATGCCGGCAGTAGCCAGCCATGTCGTTTTAACCCTGTCGGGGGTCAGCCGGCTGGTCCCGATCACGATGTTCCGACCGGGTTCATAGTTGCCCGTCAGTTGTTTCGAATCCAGCAATACCGACATAGTGGTACCTATCCTTACGCCTGCCGAGAACTTCTCCTTTTGCAGGAAATCGAATCCCAACGTCAGTGGCACCTGCAAATAGGTGTAACGTTTCACGATTTCCAGCGAATCATAGCTGGCATCGTCATCCCAGGCTTCCCCGGTGCTCATGAAAAGCTCCGGAATAAAATCGCCGCTGTTTTCACTAAAGGTAAAACTGATCGAATCGAGCCGGTTGTAGGTGCCGAGATAGCTGTTGTATTCGATCTCGTTCTCCACGATTCCTTTTGATATTGAGACACCGATCCCTGTATGAACAGAGATCTTTCCATATCCGAACGCCGCTTCGACGCCGAAATTGTTGATAAATTTGTCGCCTTCAAGCGTATTGAACATCAGCTCAGGCGTGGTTGTCAATCCAACCAGGAAATATTCATTGCGACCGGGTTTTTCAACATACACGTCCGTTCGGTCCGGGGTAGAATCATTGCCGGTGTAAACGGTCGAATCAATGTCAATGTGTGTCTGCAAGGTGTCATAACCACTCATCACAGGAGTCATTGGCAAGCCAGTAATCTCATGGTCAACAGGTTCCTGAACCACGTCGGGTCCATCCGCCTCAACCGCAAATTTTTCCTGGTGCAGGTTTTCAGGGATCAGGACAGCTTGTTCATTTTGTTTTATCGTTTCGGTTTCGGTTACACTTTCGGTTACACTTTCGGTTTCGGTATCAGTCTGGAAAGGGGAATCGGAATAAGATGATGATGAAGCAGAAGCAGTGACTTCTTGTAAATGAGGATTTACCAGGGGATCGACAGGATTCTGGCCGGTTGATGAAGATATCAGATCGACCGCGGATTTCTCAACAAAATGAGATGGCGTCTCGGTGCGAGTAAAATAAATGACAGCAATGGCTGAGAAGATCAGCACGAGGACGGCCGGAAGGTAGTACCATTTGTACCACTTTTTTCTGTCCGGAACAATGGCGGCAGCTTCCTGCAGGAACGCTTTCCTGGCCTCGTCACTGGGTGTGAGCCGGTGCCCTTTCAGCGAATCCCTGAGATGCTGGTCGAATGGTTCGGGATGCTCTTTCATTTATTTCACTTTAATTAAGTTTGCCATTTCAATGATCCTTGCCCGAAGTAAAGCACGGGCTTTTCGCAGCTGGGATTTGGATGTGTTTTCCGAGCAGCCCAGCTGCTCGCAGATTTCCTTATGGGAATGATCCTCAAAAACATACAGGTTAAATACAGTGCGGTACCCCAGTGGCAGGGCGGCGATCAGTTCCATGATCTGGTCCTGCGTAACGGATAAACTGTAAATATCCGTTCCCACGTCATCATCTTCCAGGATAAAATCCTTCTCCCTGACGGAATCGATGTCAAGGATTCTCTTCTCCCTTGAATGGTCGCGAAGAAAATTCAGCGCCGTATTGGTCATGATCCGTTTCATCCAGGCCTCCAGCGAATGTTCCTGCCGTGGTTTAAAATCCCCGAGGCTTTTCAGGATCTTGATGAAGCCTTCATGCAGTACATCCTCGGCATCCTGGATATTTCCCGTATAACGGAAGCAAAGGCTCAGCATGGCAGGCGCAAACCGGTCGTACAGCGCCTCTACGGCGTTGGAACGGTTATCCAGCACATCCTTTATTAGCGCCTTTTCTAGCTTCATCAACAAATCCGCTGAGATTAAAACACCATCGCCCTGAATGGTTGCCTGTAAATTTAAAAAAATACCAATGAAAAAGAGGCTTCTCCACTCTGTGAGAAAGCCTCTCTTAAAAAGATTATGTCAGTCAGATTAAATGACGCCCTGGTCGATCATGGCATTGGCTACTTTAAGGAAGCCGGCCACGTTGGCGCCTTTAACATAGTTGATATATCCGTCGGGTTCGGTACCGTGTTTTACGCAGGAAGCATGGATGTCGCGCATGATCTGGTGCAGGCGGGCATCGACTTCATTTCTCGGCCAGCCGAGTTTCATGGAGTTCTGCGACATTTCAAGGCCTGAGGTGGCTACACCACCGGCATTGACTGCTTTTCCGGGTCCGAACAGGAGTTTGTTCTGGATAAAGATTTCAACTGCATCGGGAGTGGAGGGCATATTGGCGCCTTCAGCGACGCAAATACATCCGTTCTTCACCAGGTTGCGGGCATCTTCTGCATTCAGCTCATTCTGTGTAGCGCAGGGCAATGCCACATCGCACTTCACTTCCCACGGGTGCTTGCCCTGGTGGAACTGGGCATTCGGAAACTCATACGAATAAGGTTTTACGATATCCTGGTTCGATGCACGCAGTTCAAGCATATATTCGATCTTTTCACCTGAAATGCCATCCGGATCATAGATATAACCATCAGGTCCGGAGATGGACACGACTTTTCCGCCAAGGTGGTTCACTTTAGTGACTGCACCCCAGGCCACGTTTCCGAAACCGGAGATACAAACCGTTTTACCTTCTATCGACATTCCACGGGTTGAAAGCATTTCCTGTGCGAAATACACGGCTCCGAATCCGGTGGCTTCCGGACGGATAAGGCTTCCGCCCCAGTTCAATCCTTTACCGGTCAGAACACCCGTATGCTCATGGGTTAGTTTCTTGTACATCCCATAGAGGAATCCGATCTCTTTGGCTCCAACACCAATATCACCTGCCGGCACATCGGTCTCGGGTCCGATAATCTTCCAAAGTTCCAGCATGAACGACTGGCAGAAACGCATGATTTCACCGTCTGATTTGCCTTTCGGGTCAAAATCAGAACCCCCTTTGCCACCACCCATCGGGAGCGTGGTCAGGGCATTCTTGAATATCTGCTCAAATCCCAGGAACTTCAAAATGCTCAGGTTCACACTCGGGTGGAAACGCAGCCCGCCCTTATAAGGCCCGATAGCATTGTTGTACTGAACACGGTAACCGAGATTGACATGCACCTTGCCCTGATCGTCAACCCACGGAATCTTGAATGTTAAAATCCGGTCAGGTTCCACAATCCGGTCGATGATCCCGGCGGCTTCAAACTGGGGATTCTCATTTACCGTTTCTTCGATCGATTCCAAAACCTCGCGTACAGCCTGCAGGTATTCAGCTTCACCCGGGTGTTTCTTCTCGAGGTCGTTCATTATCTTCTCTAAATTCATGATGTAAAGATTTATAGTTTAATTATGTTAAAATTTAACACTGTTAAAAAATTAACAGGACAAAATTAGTGCTTTATCTTATACAAAAAAGAAAAATGGCTGAAGAATCAAATAATTTTTTGAAAAGAGCAGAATAGTTGAAAAACCAGTCCGAATTCGGTCTAAATCAATAGGAATATTTCCGGAAAAGTGAAAAATCATAATAATACAGAATATTCCAGTTAAGGTTATCGAAACCATCATTGCCTGCCCGCTTGAAATGAAACTGGTTCTGGATAACGGGGATACGGATTTCATCCGTATGGTTAACAAAATCTTTCCCGAATTCCATAAGTGCCCCCATAAAATAATAGCCGGCATCGAATCCTGAAAAAGCATAGGTCAGCGGCTCATCGTAGTATTTCACCCTGTAGGCATTTACAAATCCTTTTATGGCATCGGAACGGTAATCGACATAATTGGCCATGAGAACATGCGCATTGAGCGGCATCATATACCCCAGCTCAATCGTGGTAAATTTATCCCATTCGGGCAACCCGATCACCGTCATCTCATAATCGGATTTCATGGCATTCAGCTTATTCAGCAATGCTGCCGGCAGGACCTCATTCTCAGAAAAAATGACGACCAGGTTAGGGCGTGAGGTTGAAGCATGGCTCTGAAAACCGCGGATGCTGTCGGTAGCGTAATCGATCACCGTTATTTCCTTTCTTCCTTTACCTATCGACTCTTCGATCGCTTCCGAATATCTTCCGATCAGCTCTGTGTTCTGGACACGGTTTGGGATATAAAAGATGATGTTATGGTCGATGAAATCGCGCCGTATCAGATCTGCTACCAGTTTCGGCTGTGATTCTACTGATGGCGACAATTTGAAGACATAGGGATTATTCACCAGGATATCATTTCTCGTAGAGAGGGGATTGACAATAGGAATATGATGGTCATTGGCGAATGCAGCAACCTCTTCAAATGCTCCCTTAAGAAGAGGGCCGACAATGAGGTCCATCTCCTTCAGCTCAGGGTCGGCTATGGCATGCCGGGCTTTGGATACCTGCTGATCGACATCATAGACATAAATTTCGGCATTCAATCCCTTTTTTGCCAGGGAGTCGGCAGCCATCAGGAAACCATGGTAAAACTGAACAAAACGGAATGGCGCAATATCAGGGATGCTGGAGGTTTCAAGCTTTTGCCTCCAACTCGTATCGCCGAGCTGTTCCAGGTAAAAAGGCACCATCAGCGCTATCCGGAAAGGATCTCCCCCTGCCGGCCTGTTCGGTTTGTAAATATGCTTTTCGGGCGTCGTTGCCACATTAGGTGTCGGGATGATCAGCACATCGCCCGGTTTCGGGCTGGTAATCCCCGGATTGGCCTTTTTCAGGTCTTCAACAGACACATTGTATTTGATCGAAATACTGAAAAAATTATCGATTGCTCCGACCACATGCCTCTTCGGTTCAACTTGCCCGAAAGCAAACCGGCCGGATGATACCAGAAATAAAACAACAACAAGCGCCAAAAGGCCCCTTTTAATTAATTTCCTGATATCCATAACTTTCCGCATTTTGGTTAATAATCAAGCTTATTCCCATTCAATGGTGGCAGGAGGTTTGGAACTGATGTCATAAACCACTCTGTTCACCCCTTTCACCCTGTTGATGATCTCATTCGACATTTTACCCAGGAAATCGTACGGAAGCTGGCTCCAGTCGGCTGTCATGCCATCGGTCGACCCGACGGCCCTCAGCACCACGGCATTTTCATAGGTCCTTTCATCTCCCATCACCCCCACCGAATTTACCGGTAGCAGAACAGCAAGAGCCTGCCAGACACTGTCGTACAAACCGTACTGTTTCAGACCGCTGATAAAGATATCGTCGACCTCCTGCAAAATCCTGATCCGTTCCGGGGTCACTTCACCCAGAATCCTGACGCCCAGGCCCGGGCCGGGAAACGGGTGACGGTTCAGCAGGTCGGTCTTCATTCCCAGCGCGGTGCCGATTCGCCTGACCTCGTCTTTGAACAGGGAGTGCAGCGGTTCCACCACCTTCAGCTTCATATAATCGGGCAGTCCGCCGACATTATGGTGCGACTTGATCGTTGCCGATGGCCCTTTGACAGATGCCGACTCGATGCGGTCGGGATAGATCGTGCCCTGGGCCAGCCATTTCACATCGCGGATATGATGCGCCTCTTCATCAAAAACCTCGATGAAGGTCCTGCCGATGGCTTTTCTTTTAAGTTCCGGGTCGGAGATGCCCTGCAGGGCCATATAGAACCGCTGCCTCGCATCCACCCCTTTGACATTCAGCCCCATATCCTTGTACGAATGCAGGACCGATTCGAACTCATTTTTCCTCAGCAGGCCGTTATCGACAAATATGCAATGCAGGTTTTTGCCAATAGCTTTATCGAGCAACACGGCTGCCACAGAGGAGTCGACCCCTCCTGACAGCCCGAGGACAACTTTATCATCACCAAGCATTTCCTGCAATTCATGCACGGTTGATTCGATGAACAGGCTGGGAGTCCAGGATTGAGAACATCCGCATATCCCAACGACAAAGTTTTTCAGAAGCGTCATCCCTTCGGTGGAATGGTAAACTTCAGGATGGAACTGGATTCCATAGGTTTTCTCCCCTGCAATGCGGTAGCCGGCAGCAGGTACATCGCCGGTGCTGGCAATCACACTGAACTCATCGGGCAGCCTCAGGATAGTATCACCATGCGACATCCAGACCTGGCAGCCCGGATTCATCCCATGCATCAGGTCGTTGCCGGGATCGATAAAAGACAGGTTGGCCCGGCCGTATTCCCTGTGCTTCGACGGGGCTACCTCCCCCCCGTCGGTGTGCGCCATATACTGGGCGCCATAGCAAACACCCAGGACGGGCACTTTTCCCCGAATCCCGCCCAGGTCGGGCGATGGAGCTTCAGGGTCGCGGACCGATGCGGGGCTTCCCGAAAGGATCACTCCTTTCACTTCCGGGCCGATACCGGTAACTTTATTAAACGGATGAATTTCGCAATACACATTCAGTTCCCTCACCCTGCGGGCGATCAGCTGGGTATACTGGGAACCGAAATCAAGGATCAGAATCGTTTCTTCCATAACGCAAAGATAGCTAATTTAGAAGGATCAGAGAAGATGGCGGACAGCTTTCGACGGTTTGTCAAGATCAAATTCGATCAACGCCAGCTCCGGCCCGTCCCATGAGCCGTTAAATGAAACGGTACGGCCAAATTGCTGCATCCAGTGGCCCGTGATCCGCGACGATTCATGAATATGGCCATGCAGCGTCAACCAGGGTTGCCGCTCCTCTATAAAACGCATAATGGCAATGCTCCCGACATGCACATCCATCGGCACGTGGTCGACCATCTTTCCATCGAGCGCCGCCCGGTCAAGATAAGATTTGTAAGGCGGCGAATGGGCGAGCAGGATGGCTTTCTCCATCGGATCATCCGCAATCAGCATCGCAATCTCATCTTTTATGGTGGCAAATTCAAGGTCCACTTCAGGCTCTACCGTCCGGAACCCTTCCATCGGCGGGATACATCCCGGATCGACATACCGCGACACATCGTACCGCTCCCAGTCCTTAAACCGGAAAGGGGTCGGCGGCACATTGGAATATCCGTAGAAAGTGTAACCAAAGCAGGTATCTTTCCGGTTATGTAGATAGAACCACAGCCCCTCCGGTTCGGGATTAAGAAATGCTTTCTCTTCCGACCGGGGGTCGTCATTGCCCAGTATGATATATATCCTCGGGTAACAGGAACCCATCCGGGAGCGAATATCCAGCAGCCGGTCGCGAAGCTGCGGTATCATGATGCGGACCCGACGGCGGCGGCGGATCTCTCCGTCGAGCGGGATCGCTACTGGAAGCGCTGCGACCAGGAAGCGTACGAGAAGGGTCTGGATCTCAGCGCCCACGCGCTGGCCAATCTGCACCGGCGCTGACCGGCCGCCGTTATTTGACCGTTACCGAGACCGGAGCCGTCGGCTCCGGTCTCTTTTTGTTTATTGCCGGGGCGCCAGGCGGCGGTCGAGCTCCCGGAGTTCCGGGCGGTTGGGGAAGCGGGCGAGCGCCTCGCGGAGGGTGGTTCGCGCCTCGTCGATGCGCCCCGCTGCGGCGCAGGCGCCGACTAGGTTCACCCAGGCCTCAGCCAGGCCGGGGTCGAGTTCCACCGCCCGGCGCGAGAATTCGACAGCCTCCCCGAAGCGGCTAGCGAGAGCGGCGAGATAGCCGAGCTGGTAGGCCGCCTGGGCGTGCTGCTCGCGCATGCGCTCGCGGCTGTGACGGAAATTGGGAGCGAAAGCGGCATCGTCCATCTCGATCGGCGGCGGCGGCGCGGACAGGGCCGCCAGGAGCGTCGCGCGCGCCGTCTCGGCCAGCCCGCGCTGCGTGAGCAGAATGCCGGCCTCGTTGAGCAGGTAGACGTCGCCGCCCGTGCGCGCCGCAGCGGCCTGAACCTCGGCGACAAGCTGCTCAGGCGCTGTCGTATCCGCCGCGAACACGGCCCGCAGCCAAACGAGATTGGCGTCGTAGTCGTAGGGGCGGAGCGCCAGCGCCCGCTGCCCCTCCGCTTGCGCGTCGGCGAAACGCCCCTCGAGCAGGGCCAGCGAGGCGAGGTTGGTCAGAGCCTTGGGTCGGCCAGGGTGGAACCGGGCCTCCCGCTCCCAGGCAGCCCGGGCCGCAGCGGCGTCGCCCATACGCAGCCAGGCGTTGCCCAGATTCAGGTTCACTTCGGGGTAGGTGGAGTCGACCGCGGCCGCTTCGGCCGAGAGTTCGAGCGCGCGGCGGAAGTCCCCCTGTCCGTAGGCGTAATTGGCGGCGCTCATGATCG
>ERZ795056.6597-NODE-6597-length-11281-cov-6.399697_pt1 | contig 11281 bp, 4 predicted proteins | sample MGYA00375140_ERZ795056 | MGnify/ENA primary metagenome ERZ795056 (study PRJEB30185, sample SAMN05720227) | activated sludge metagenome | isolation source: Anaerobic digester | place: USA | collected 2015-03-09 ...
CCGGTTGTTCCGTTGAACGCTTTCAATAATTTTCCAAAGATCACTTTCAATGTTTCGCCTGAGATGATATTCGCCAGAGCAGACGCTTCGGTAAACTCAATCGGTTCTTCATCAATCGGACCCATAAAATTTTTCGGCATAATAATTAACTCCTTATCTCGTAAATCTCCAACATCCCCAGTTTGATACTGCGTCTTACACCCAGCAATTCACCATTGCTGCCATGAAATTTCATGCTGAATAATTCTTCAATGTGCGGTATGTAAGGCTCTTCTTCTGGCGTTGGTTCTTCAATAATCGGTGCAGCTTGTACTTCTTTTATTTCTTCTATCTTGGAAATGTCGGCTGCTCTCTTCGTTACACTGACAACTTTTTTCGCTGACATGAAATCCTTTCTCAAAGAATCCCCGGCTTAATACAGACCGGGGATTATCTTATTCGCTTACCAGTTGGTGTAAGTACCTCCGGCAACAACACCGACACGGACTTTACCAAGATCGATGGAATTTCCGGTAGTATCCAATACCGCTCTGCGATAGCGTTTGTTACTGCGTGCATGAACGACATATTCTCCGGCAGCAGTAATAGAAGCACTGGTCACAAGGTCGGTGAAATCATCAGCGGTAGTAGTCGCTGAGTGCTGAATCTTTACTACAAGAGAATCATCTGTAGAAACAGCAGGAACCTGAATACCATAATAAACATCAGTCAAATCCTGTCCTTTGAAATCTACAGCAGCTCCGGTAACATCATCGGTCACATTTTCAAGTGAATCAATAAGCATCAAATTAAGATCAAACATAATTTATCCCTCCGTTATTCCATTCTGAAACCGTACATACGAGCAACGGACATGGAATCAGTAATCATGTATCCGATCTTCCAATCCACCTCAGTCCGGTAGTATCCCGTTCCAGGTAAAATGCCCCAGTCTTTCGCCTCGAGCGGTGCCATCTGCCACGGTTGGAAGTGTGACGGGTCCATGCGGATTGCATAGATTGATGTGTAAACATCTGAGTTTTCAGTACCATCATCACCATTCACATCCTCATAGGTTTTGATGATCCGCGCGCCGGTTGCCTTACTCTTGCGTCCGACATCAACGAATTTCATTCCACCATAGGAAACGATCTCACGCCCTAAGGCATCCTGCGTAGTGCTCAGCATACCGGATTCTCTCTGTAATCCTTTTGCGCAGCGAATGAATTGATCGTTGCATAAGATGTGAGTAGCACCGCCATCAATCATATCGTACAGTTTATCGAGTGCACGCCAGAATAAAATATTGTTGGCTGCATATGACGATTCAGAAGGACGAAGGTCTAACCCATTGGCAACTGCAATACATTCCTGAGCGGGTTCATACGTCTTGATCCATTGCCGTAAACCAAGCGGTGCTTTTGGATTCACAGCATTGGTATTGTTGATCAGAACGTCTGAGAATTGACGAATCATTTTATCAATGGTTCGCTCGGTATCCCGTTGTCGTGGATCGTATAGCTTCGGTGTCTTATCCTGAACCAGCTCTTTCGGTGTATCAATATACTTACCGAATTTGAAAGCTCTGCTCTGCACTTCTTCCGGCTTTACAGTTCCGCCTGATTTCAGCTCTTCGCCAATGTCTACCCACAGCACATCGTCATCATCCGCGCTTGAATCTCGAACATTCTTTACAGCCAGCGTCCCGGTTGTAACGAAGTTCAACGAATCAAATAAGGTAGATTTCCAGCGCAATTGCTGAACGATTCCTTTTACTAAATTGTTTGGTGCCTGCTGATAGTAATCAGCTAAGGTCAAGTATTCCGCCATAGTTACTCCTTATATTTCTATTCACCCCCGCTGAACGCCTTCTGATAATGAAAATGAGGCGGTGTGTTATCCGGTGTCGAATTGCTTTTCTTATTTGATCCGAACAGTGCAGGAGTGGATGCTAAATTAGATTGATTGTTCATTCGGAAATACTTCTTGTTGCAAGCCTCAAAAAAAGCGGACGCGAAAGATTCACCATCAGAAAATTGTTTATTCATAATCTCTATCTCAGGGTCATCCGGTGTGATCGTCATTCCCCCGAATACTTGCGATGTCTGATAAACCTTTCCCCAATATGGATCATCCGGATTACCCCCCGCTGCTTTGATCCATGAATCTTGCGGTGTATCAACTTGCCTTGCATCCTCTGCCTGTTTGGCTTCAGGTTTTGAATCTTCAGGCGATTGTGTCACTTCTGATTCGATTAACTTGGCGGCCTGTTCTGGTGTCGCTGTGATACCGAATGACTTCAGTGATTCAATCTTTGCATTGATAGCGTTCGTTTTCTTATCGACCAAACTTTGAGCGTTGCTATTCGATTGCTTCAAGAAGTTCGACATAGCTGCTTCAAATTCTGCTTTCGTCACGTAATCTGATACAGACGGCTGATTGGTTGCGGCCTGTCCGTTACCGGAAGGATTCGCATCAGCTTGTACAGGCTGCCCTGCCTGCTGTCCGTTCAATTCCATTTCGTTACTCATGGTATGAAATATCTCCTTATGTTGATTTGGTTGTCAGGCTTTTCAATGAAGCATGACCTGTCTTAATTATACAACATTTCGTAATCGATTTACTATCAATCTACTAATAGTTAATCGTTTATCTATTCATACACTTTCAGTATCTCCACAAACTTATCAAACGAATTGAAGTTATCATACTTTTGGTACAAATATTTCAATTGATTGATTGATGCGCCGCGTAATTGCTTACCAGTCACCTTGCTGTATTCCAAATCATTGCGTACTGATTCGGCCATCTCCGCATAGCAACGTACTGCCATGATCTCATTCTGAAATGCGCTGTAATCTTCCAGATATGTGTCATATCCCTGATTCGCATTTCTGTAATTACGCTTGAATTGCTGGAACTCTCCAACTTCAGGATGCAGGTTCAAGTACGCATAACGTTCATCTTTTGGCAGTGTGTAGTAATAGCGGTTCATCTCTTCGATGTTTGCAGGGAAGTTTTGCTTTGTCAATTGCTTGAATGTTTCCACCTCATCCACGACAGGTTGTGTGTAATACGTAATCTTTGGCGCGTTTGCTTTTGCTTTGTTGATCTCGGATGCTGGCAGGTTCGGAATATCCCCACGAATTGCATACTCCCATGTCAGTAAATCTTCATAAGGCACGGCTTTGTAGTTCTTCGTTTCCTTGTTGATGATCGCGTTATAGAAGTCCGTCCCCAATGATTGCTGTACTGCCTGCTGTTGTGCTATCGGAAGATTATAATAAGCGTTCGTTATATTCTGGTAAGCGATATACTTATTCAATTCCTCTGGATCATCAATGAATGACGCTTTCCTTCCAATGAATGTCGGATTTGCATCAAAAAATTCTGATACCGCGTTCGGTCGCTTGCCGCTTGCCTGATCATCATACGCTTGCTCTAATTCATCTTGCTTTTGTCTGAGCTGGTATTCATCCTCGGGGTATACTGATCCACCGAATGGCGCAACAAACAACGCTTGCAGCACATCGGTAATCTTTGCATCCCCTTGAATAAACGCTTTCATAGCGTCAATGGCTGCTGCCCCTTGCGTCTTGAGCATCAGTTCTTCACGCTGCCGTCTGTAGGCTTCTTCATATGCCGGACCGGAAAAGGTTCGCTGCGCATCCAGCATTTCTTCCCGACTGATCTCACCGGAATTTCCCATCTGACTGAGTTGTTTTCGGATTGAATAATCCCCATAGTTCCCAAGCTCGTTGTAATCCAAACCGAACAGTTTCCGTAATCCCTGTTCCGGTAATGTCATTGCGCCACTGACTATATTGCCCGCTGTTTCCAGTACAGGTATTCCTTTGGTCAGAGTCTGCAAGGATAAGCCGGTTCTTGTAATCGGTAGGTTCCCGATCTCACCCTCTTTCCCTTTTGCTTTATTGATAGCCCATGTCAGCAAGAATGGTAATTGCATATACTGTTGAGCCAATCCACCGAGTGACGGGTCTTTGGAATAGTTCTCTGAGATGATTGCATAAGCATCATTCCATGCCGGAGTGTTCTTTGTTCTCAGCGCTTCCAAATAATCTTGTGACTTGATCATGCCCTCGTCTAATTGCTCTTTCAGTAACGATTCAACCTTCTTATTCAGGAAGTTCTTGTCCTGCGAATAACTCTCTGCTTTATTCAGGAATTGCATGAACGGAAAGAATTGTGACATTGTATCAATATGTAATGCACCACCCATCCAATCTTCAAGATATGGCATAGGGAATTTCGTTGTGCCTGATAAGCGTGTTGGATTCTCGTCTCGTGCAAATAGTTCCTCTTTCTCTTTCAACCGTGCATACGTGGTGAACCATACCGGCTTGTCAATCATACGCTTAGCCCAGTTCAGCATAGACCTCGTATACCAGAATTGATAGGGTGATATAACTGTCAGATAGGTATCAAACCCGTACCGCTTGTTATAGTTCAATAACGCCTGATCGCGTTTCATCTCACCAAACTTGAGCGCATTGTACTTTGTTGCTGCAAGCGAATCTTTCACACCATTCATGTATTTGTACAAGGCTACTTTCGAATCGTTGTCCAGCTGTGAGAAACTACCAGCCATCTTATTACGTGTAAGTTCAGCCTCGTACCGATCATGTAATTCGTCTAAGATCGGATCAAGATATTTGCTGACCAGGTCTTCGTATGCTTCCCCTGCCGGCATGGTAAGAAATGATTCTTGTTTGCCTTGCGGGATTGTCGGCATATCATCCATAATATCCAAATCAGCTAAGTCCTGTTTGGTATCAATCGTGATGATCTGCTCGCCATCCCAGAATAGATACTGGTCTGCATTGTCAATATCAATTCCCAGAACATCGTATACTTTCCCGTTGTATGGTATCTCCTTCATCCGCAAATTGTACGGGTAATATGCAATCGGGAATCCATCTTTATATACTCTTGCTGCGATCATGTACTCTCCGTGCATGATCGGATTTATTTTCTTTGCATAGATTTCATTCGTTGTATGTTCGTCAATGTCTGGAATAATCTTTCCGTCTGGAGTCAGTTCTGTGTTCTGATAATCCGGTGTGGCAATCTGTTTCAATTGTTCCAATGTTATCGGATTACCAGCGTCAAACTGTTCTATTGCAGACGCTAACCAGTCAGTTTGGAATAGCATTGGAGAGTTATCATCACCAATCTTTTCGAAAGCCCTTGTTATCAATTCTTCTTTTGACACCGGAGGCAAGTAGAATAAGGCATCCTGTCCACTATCCGGCATATTCCGAATAAGGTTGGCATACTCTCTAATAAACTGTCGCATCTTTTTTGCAGATCGTTGTTCCGAGAAGTATTGCAAGAACATTCTTTGAGCAGGCGTGAGTTCTTCTTCTAATCCTGGTAATGATATCTGGTTGAGATAATCAGAAACATTCATTCCAGTGCTTCTAAGTTTTGTTAATTTCTCTCCAGCGATGGTAATATCATTTGCAATTGAGTATTCAGGTGATCGTGTTCCTCTTGCAATCATCCCTTCGATTACTGCCATTTGCGGTAGGCTGTCTTTCAATGCTGCTTCCAGTAATTTGATGTTACTCTCAGTGCTCATCGTAAATGATTGAAGTAATGAATCACCGGCTTGCCCGTATACTTTTGCGAATAACGCATTTACGATTCTTCTTCTGCCTTGTTCGTTGAGTACCAGATTTCCATCTTTATTCTTGAAGTAGTATTGTGCAGCTTCATTCTCTGATAATCTACCCATAAACGATTGAACGAATCCTGCGTTTCTCCTTGCGTCAATTGCTCCTTCGATTGTTTCATTATCCAGAATATCAAGATTCGATAGGGCGACATCCGATATAAGTTTTGAATCATTGACCGCGTTCTCTTGTGCCGTCATCTGCAATGCGACTGGTTTATTCGCTTCTCTTGCGAAGTCCGTTCTATCAATGTCAGTAATTCTTTCGCGCACAAGAACAGGATTCCGAAATTCGGAAAGTGCTTCAGGATTTATTCCGTAATTATTTATTTCAGATAATAATGCTTGCTGGTATTCTGCCCATCGTTCCGGGTATCGTTCTTTCGCACGCAGCAAGGCAAGCATACGCCCGTTTCCTGATTCTATATTGTTATCATCTCCGATAATCGGCGCGCCCCTATCCAGTGAATGAGATTCAAGCAGCAGAAGATCAGGCGATAATTCGGATGCCATGTTATTTATCTGCATTACACTCTGTTGTTGTTCTCGCGCTCTTGGTTGTAACGCTTTATCGTACATGCTATTGTTGATCAGCTTGTCGCCAGACCATTGGTGAGAAGGTTTTATATCGGATAAATCCATGATCTTGTATTGAAATTCGTATCGCATCGTAGGATCAATAATCCCGTTTGCTGTTGTAGTGGATCCCCGCGTTTCTTTTGTGGCAAGCATACTGTCGAATATATCTACCAACCTCACACCGTTTATCTCTGCTTTGATATCCAAAGGTTTGCCGTTGAATATAAATTCCTTCTGCCCGCTGTAATCTTTGCTGGTCAGTGCGCTCTTGACTGCCTTGTAAATATCCAACATCCATTCGGTAAATGCTTTGAATACTTTAGTCAGCGTGGGAGTCGGTGCTTTGCCTTCGATGAGATACTGTTCCCATCCTCTTGCGAATTTCTCCTCAGCTTCCGAATACCGTTTTGATTCTTCCTCTGTGAGTTTCCCATCCCAGAAACGATTATCATAATCCAGATATTCATCCGCTGACTTGAATCCAGCCCATTGCGCGAAGTCACCCATCTGTTTATCATTCAATGTCCTGCGGAACAAGTGACCGGATTCGTGTACCATCGTACTAATGTCTTTTGATTCCAGTAATCTGATTGCCGTATCTCCATCGACTACATGGAACGTACCTTTGATTCTTTCGTTGAGCGATTGATACAGCATGTTCGGATTATTGGGATCCCATGATCCAGTGTTGTTTATGGATTTGATTTGTTCGGGTAAGAAAGGAATGTAAATATTTACTTCGCCTCTTACATCATTAGCTTCCCACTTTGTTATTATCCCATCATATCCGAGGGTGTTTTTCAATGCACGGTAAACTTTCTCTGCACTTCCACTGACATTGATCATCTCTGAAATTAAATCTACATCGTTGCTATTATTCTCATAAAGTAAATTGACTGCTTCATTCACTACTTTATTTATTCCATAACGATTAACGTCATTGAAATTTGAAAGGAACCAATGTTCTGATTCTTCTCCTTCTATGTCCATCTTGTCGATATTATTAATCAGTTTTCTTAGATCATTCTTTGTTAATGATTTACCATCATTAGATAATGGTTTCGTAATTTTTACGTACGATTCATATTTATTACCTTGACCTCTTGAATAACCTTCTGCAATATCTTTGCTGTCAGAGAAATAGAATCCGTATCCCTCCGATGTTCCATTTGTTCCCATTTTATCGTATGAGAATACTTCAAAGTTATAAGGGCTTCCGTGATACACAACAAGTGGTTTTCCATCTGCATCCACGACTTTCGAATCACCAAACCAATTGCGAAATTTGTCCGTGTTTATATCTGCTGGTGATAGTACCTCTACCTGCGACAATAGCGGATCACCTTGCATCTCATCTTTCGTAATGTTGATGACCCGCAGTGCTTCTTTGTACATATCCTTTCCGGGGTTATCTTTGTTCCACTGCTTCTCCCGTGCATCAAACAATTCCATATATAGATCAACTGCATCCTCAGCGAATCCAGAATCAATAAACGACTGTCTGATCTTGTCCCGTGTGTAATATTCCGGCCGTTCTGCTTTCGCCTGTCTGTCCGCTTCTGTTTCGTGAATTGCATTGTCATAATCTGTTTGCGCATTTGAACGAATCACATCCGCATCATTCAGGATGACTTGTGCTTTCATCTTCTGAACAGCGTTGTCGAGATTATCCGCTGGTGTTTGAGAAGTAGAAACAGATTCAATCGGTCTGCCTATCTGTTCCCGTGCTTTTTCTACAGGATCACGCCCTACCTCTGCACCAATCTGCGATTGTAAGTTGTATATCTCCTCAATCTTGCCATTGTATTCAGGCTCAAAGGCAAGGTACATTTCATTCTTGATCTTGTCCGCATCTTCTCTCGCTAAACTCTTTGCCGCTGCTCTGGTACGCTGTCTTATATCCACCTGCATATCGTGCATCTCATGACGTATGGTTATGATTCGATTCTGTAATTCTCTGATCGGAGCAACATCAAAACCACTGGCAGAATAACCACGCAAGAAGGATTCATTCAGCTTTTCTTGAACGAGCATCTCTGTTTGGAAATGTTCATCATAAGCCTTGTCAGTGTCCGCCTCGTAATCTTCCCATGTGATAGCGCCATCGTAGTATTCATTGATCTTTTGCTGTTGATATTTGTAGAAATCATCCCAATTGCTCTGGTAATCCATGACTAATGATATGTATTCCGCACTGATTTCATCGGAAAAGCCTAATGCACGGATGATTCCAGCGTATACTTGCTTCTCTCTTGCATTGAATGCGTTCCATTCTGACCTATTCCGCGCTGCTATGGACGCAATATAACTATTCCATTCGCCTTGAGTTAATGAATCATGCACTTTTTTAGCGTAAGCATCCCGATAACTTTCACGTGATCGCAGCCATTGATCTTCTCTGGTCACAGAAACATACGAGATATACTTCATCGCTTGCTGTCTATACTGATTCTTATCACCGCTCAAGGCAATATCATTTCTGACATTCTCTGCTTCGCTGATGATCTGATTATCCGAATACATCTTTACGATATCTTTGGAACGATTGCGAATAGATTCAATGACTGCTGCCCGTTCTTCTGGTGTGTTCGTATTGTCTAACAGGGTTTGTAATTCTGACAGCTTGCCAGTCTTAGCGAACAGCTCGTTGACAATTTCAGAATCAATAGGGAATTTGTCTTGAACAATGCTTTCCAAAAGAGAGCCCAAATCCGGCTTGACATACTCCCCGAATAGATTCTTTATGATCTTGTCGAAGTTATAACCGGATTGAATACCGGAGTATAGTAACCATGATCCGTTCGGAATAACAGAATCAATACGCTGTTTCAATTCAACAGGAAGTTCATCAAATCCCTTGCCTGCTTTCCAGAATTTGTGCATGTACTGCATCTGTCCGACAACGTTTGCCCGCGCTGATTCTACCCCTTCAATCTTTCCGTTGATTTTCGTTCCAGGCATTACGCTGTTTACTTTCGAGAACAGATCAGAAATTTTATCTACATTGTCGCCCTTGCGTTTGGCGTTCTTTATCTTCTCATTGACGATGGAATAAGAACCTGTTACCGTATTCTCCGCCCCTCGAAATTCCTGCATAGAATCGTACATGCGAGCCGGTGCAATTCCCATTTCGTTTTCAACCCAATCATTGATATTGGGAAAACCGAATACTCCGGTTGCTGCACGTGTAACAATGTCATTCGTGAAGTTGTTTGCCAAGTATGCAGGATTGAGCGATAGCAGTAACAGGCTTTGGAATTTCTTCATCATGTCTGATATGCGGATTGCAACATTATCCGGCTTGACATCGTATAATTCCGTGACGTAATCCGAAAGCGTGTCTGCAAACAGTTTGTTATATTCTGCTGCGACTTGTTCCACTGTGTATGGCAGCGGATTCTTTTTGTCTGTGAATACCTGGAATTGATCTATGATCAGTGTTCCATCATCCGTGAGCATCTGCCCCATGATCGAGCCGTTGTTCTTAGCGGCTGCATCCTGAATCAGTCGCTTGATGGATTGCGGATTGTCAATAATTCCTTGTATAATCTCAGTCGGGTTCTTTCCGATCTGGGAAGAAAGCAAACTCAAATTCATCCGCATACTTTCGGTTGCTTTCAATTGATTTACAATCCCGTCAAACTTTGGGGATGTTGCTATTGCTTTGAGTGCATCAGTGACAGTGCGTTGTTCGGCTGTGCCATAGATTTTACTGACTGCATCATCCGGTGATACTTCCATCATGTCAGCCAACTTCAGCACGTTAGTTCGTATGTTCTCTGGATTGCCATCTGACATCAGAATGACAGCACTTGTCATATCTAATGCCATCTTCGATAGCTCAGCCGCTTTGGCAACTGGTGTAAGGCTGGTTAGATTCTGTATTGCGTTGGTAATCTTGCCAATAAGACCTGTTGCCTGTGTCGGTTGTGCCGGCTGTAGTTCCTTATACTTGCCTTCCGGTGTCAATCCGGCTGTGTTTCGCTGTGCTTCTGTCAGCGTATCTACCTTGACAGCGTTCTCGCCAAGTTCTCCGCGTAATACTTTCTTGTGAATCTCAGCTAATTCAGTAAGTCCTCCTGTTTTCTGCTTGCTGGATAGCGCATTGATGGGGAATGGAGCAATACTTTCACCCGCATTGATCTCTGTGGCTGTCTGCAATGGTTTATTCCCTGTGATTTTCGCGTATGTATTGACGACGGAGTTCTGAATATTGCCTGCATAGTTGGTCGGGTCTAATAATTCCTGCCCGATAATGTCGCTTTTTGCGCCGGATATACCATATTGTGCAGTTGCAAATGGCAGAACCAGCTCGTCTTCGATCTCTCTCAAGGTGTACAAATTACCAGTGTTCGGATTAACCAGCTTCATTTTTTCAACTACTGCGTTGTACACAGCCCTGTAGGCTTCATCGGTAGAAAGATCAGATGGGACTGGTTCGTTTATGCCAAGTTCAGAACGGAAATATTCTCCTCGTTTGGCGACTGGTTCTCCGCTCAGTCTGTTAATTAAATTGTCAACAACATTGGTTAATGGATTCTCTTCCAGCCCCATTGCACCGGTAGTCCAGGCAGCTTTCCAGTTGATATCTTCCAGCGCGTTCTCTTGCCCGGCTGCCATTTTCCCAAGCTCAATAATTACGTCCAAAATATTATCGAAAGCGTCTTTTACATTTTCACCGGACATTACGTCTGTCAAAAACTCTCTGGCTTTATTTGCACCAGGCAATTGCGGCGCATTGTTCCAGGCAAATTCATCGTTAGTATCGATCTCCGGGTGCAGTGCTTTTATAGTGGCAGGCATACCTATCAATACTTTTTCTGTACTTGTACCGACAATATCTAACAAACGTCCAGTCTTTTGTAACCATTGTGGTGCTTCTTTTCCAGTAATGGATGTGTACGCGCCAACGGCAGCAGTCCCCAAACTGAATGCAGTCGGTATCCATCCAACCCATCCGGCAGCTTTCGGCAATACTTTTGTTATTCCAAATTTCAGAAGTTCTCCACCAACTTTACCGACTGACGC
>ERZ795056.6598-NODE-6598-length-11280-cov-7.187439_pt1 | contig 11280 bp, 6 predicted proteins | sample MGYA00375140_ERZ795056 | MGnify/ENA primary metagenome ERZ795056 (study PRJEB30185, sample SAMN05720227) | activated sludge metagenome | isolation source: Anaerobic digester | place: USA | collected 2015-03-09 ...
CGATGCTCAAGCCCAATGGGGGGCCCGGCCTTCTCGTGCCTGGCGTCCCCGGAACGCACAACGCCCGTGTTGTCGTGCTCGGCGGCGGGGTGGCGGGCACGAACGCCGTCTCGGTCGCAGTCGGCCTGGGAGCCGAGGTGCCCGTGCTCGACACCAACATCCAACGCCTGCGCGAACTCGACGCTCTCTACGCGGGCCGTGTGCACACGGTCGCCTCGAACGGATTCGAGATCGAACGTGCCCTGCTCACCGCGGATCTCGTGATCGGTTCGGTGCTCGTGCCCGGAGCGAAGGCGCCGAAGCTGGTGAGCAATGACCTGGTCTCACGGATGAAGCCGGGCAGCGTGCTCGTGGACATCGCCGTCGACCAGGGTGGCTGTTTTGCCGACACCCGCCCGACGACGCATGCCGACCCGACCTTCGCTGTGCACGGCTCGCTGTTCTACTGCGTCGCCAACATGCCCGGTGCTGTGCCGAACACCTCGACGTACGCGTTGACGAATGCGACCATGCCCTACGTGCGGGCGATCGCCAACCATGGTTGGCTCGACGCCCTGCGCGCAGATCCGGCTCTCGCACTCGGTCTCAATTCCCATGCGGGTTCGATCGTGAACGCGCCGGTTGCCGCGGCCCACGGCCTCAAGCACACCGAGCTCGCCGCGATCCTCGCAGCCTAGGGGTACCGTTCAGTCGCGGGTCGGCGGGTCGAGGCGCACTCGGCGTGCCGATCCGTCCTCGTTGAGTTGCCAGCACTGACCCGGCGCAAGGGGCGGGGGCAGCTGCCGGGACCTCGTGATCGCGCGGAAGTCGGCGGGGGTGCATCCGTCGAGAACGATGTCGGCCTGGGTTCGCAGGGCCGCTACCGCTCCCCATCGTGACTGCCACTCGTCGAGATCGCCGACGATAGTGACGCCGGGAAGCGCCAGCGATCGGAGTTCGGGTCCAGCGTCGGAAAGCGCAATTGCCGACGGCCACCTGGCCAACAATGGTGCAACCCGGCTCGTCACGATGGCTCGCGCGCGCCGCGGGTCCAGTAGCGGCGCGACAGTCGGCCCGGTCGCCGGCAGGGGCGGCGGGTCGGCCACCACCTGCATCCACTGACCACGCCACAGTCCGCGCCCGGCGGGAAGGGCCGCGACGAACTGGCCACCCTCTCCCCCGGCTATCACGAAGTCCTGGCGGGAGGGATGGCGCAGCAGGAGCCGCCCGGGCACCAGCGTTGCGAGCCCCTGGGACTCCCCCGTGATCCTCTGGGCGCTGAGCAGCGCCGTGATGCCCCGCCCCGGGCCCTCCCGGAGCACGCGCGCCAGCAAGTCCACGAATGCCGCTCGGTACTCTCCCGTGAACCGCGGAACCAAAGCGTCGAGGTCGTCCAGAACGACGCACGTCGCCGTGGACGCTGGGGAGTCCAGGGCGGCGACGAGATCGGCGATCACATCCCATGCTCCGTCGGGCTCAGCGGGAACGACCCGAATTCCAGGGTGACCGGCGGCCAGAGCGCGCAGTGCCGTCGACTTGCCGCTGGCGGGCGAACCGAGCACGAGCAGAGCACCCTCTGCCTCGGGGCTGTGGATGGCCGGCTCCTGACGCTGCTCGGATGGCAGGTCGACGAGGCCGAAACATCCGATGCCGTCGCGCGGAAGGGCTGCAGCCTTCAGCACGGCAGGAAGAGGCTCGCACCACGGCCGACGGGGCGACGGAGACTGACTCCATCTTTGCGTCACGAGCACGACGTCAGACCCTGAGGCGAGGGCGAACTGAACCGAGCGTGGTGCTTCACCGGCGAGTCTGAGGACGCCCCGTCCGCGCGCCGTGAGTGGGATCCCCGCGGCGTCGTCGCACCCCACAACGGCCGAGCTGTCGGCTCGGTTGTTCACCCGAAGGGACACCCTCAGGTCGGCATTCGCCAGTACCCCGTCGCGAACGGCGCCCGCCGGGCGTTGCGTGCACAGCACGAGGTGCATGCCCAGCGAGCGCCCTCGCGCAGCGAGATCGGCGAACAGCCCGTGCAGATCGGGATGCTCGGCGAGCATCGCCGCGAACTCATCGACCACGATGACCAGCCGGGGAAGCGAGTCGACCTGTTCGATGGAACGAGCCCCACTGGTCACCAGCAGACGCTCCCGGTGACGCACCTCGGCCCGCAGGCTGTCGAGCGCGCGCGCCGCCATCATCGCGTCCAGATCGGTGATGATGCCGACGGTGTGCGGCAACCGAGCAAGAGCTGCGAACGTTGCCCCGCCCTTGTAGTCGATGAGCAGGAAGCTGACGTGCTGCGGTGATCGGGACGCCGCCATCGCCAGTATCCACGCGATCAGCAGCTCGCTCTTGCCACTTCCGGTGGTGCCCCCGATCACCGCGTGCGGACCGTTGGCGACCAGATCCAGCGTGACCGACCCACCAGCGTCCACACCGGGCTCGCACGCGAGGGAGGCGACATCTCCAGCCTCAGCCGGCCGCAGGAGCGGCGTGAGCTCGACGGCATCCGGCAGCAGGGCATGAGGCGACGTCATGCCCTCGCGGGCGGCATCCCGAGACAGGCGAAGGGCCCACGCCGCCGCCTCGATCTCGGTTACCGGCAGGGGGTGGAGCGGCCGGCGATGGTCGGCGTCGGGATGACTCAGGATACGCAGTTGCCCGTCCACGACACCGAGCACGATGGAGCAGGCGCCGGGGAGATGAGCTGGTGTCTCGGCAACAGCAACGATGGCCAGCGGCACCGCTTCACCCTTCTGACCGAACTCGACGACCGAGCCGGGCAGACTCGCCGCCGCTGCTTCGTGGGGCAGGTCATCGAGCCACAGGTCGTAGGGTGCAGAGCTCGCCGACCGCCAGCAGTGTGACGGGGAGAGCCTCCGTGCGAGCTGGACGGCGATTCCGCGGGCGATCGCCCGGGCAAACGCGGGCGGGCCGGTCACGCCGATGCCGAGACGCGCGTCGACTGTCATCGGTGCTCGCTCGAGCACCCGGGCGCGATCGACGAGGTCGGCGATCGCGCGATCGGCATCCGACGGCGTACCGGAAATACGGGCGGCAGGCGCATCCACCGGCAGCATGCTCGGAATCGATGCGGTTCCGACGACAACCAGAATCGGAGACCGCCCATCGCCGCGCCAGCGATGAGGGTCTGGCCCCTCGTGTGTGACGAGCCGTGCGGGATCCGGGCTCGCGTCGAACAACCTGGTGCGCTCGTCGGCGTGGCGCCGCTCGATCTCGTCCCCGACGCGATCCCGATCGATCGCGAAGCGCGTGGTCTCGCGACGACGCAGCTTGCGGGCACTCCACCGTGAATCGAAGTATCCGGCGATCGCGGTGGCGGGCCCGAGCGCTGCGAATGCGAGAGTGAAGGCCGATCCGGTGACGACGAAGATTCCGACGGCGAGAATCACCGGCGCGGAGGCGGCAATGATCGGAAATCGGAAGGGCGCCGGACGTTCGGGCGGGAGGGGCAGCTCGAGCGGTACCGGAGTCACCTTCCCACGACACCACGCGGGCGTTCTCGTCCGAACGGCATCGCCCTGCGTCGTGCAGAAATCGGTGCAGCGCCGGATGGTGCGGAGGTGTCAGCTGACAACGAAGAACTGCTCGCCGATGTCCACCCGCGTGCCACGAACGATGCGGTAGCGCTTGCCCGGCTCGCAGCGCCGGGGCTGGGCATCGGGTTCGCGCACCACGGTTCCGTTGCCGGAGTACCGATCGCTGATCCAGAACGCACCACCGTCCTGGCCGAACTCGAGGTGCGTCTTGGACACCGACTTGCCGGGATCGGAGATAGCGACGAGCGCATCGAAGTATTCGCCCGGCTCGGGCATCGGATTGCGCCCGAGCAGACCGGCGCTGGTCACACTCACACTCTCGCCCGTGCTGAACTGAAGGACGAAACGCTCCCCACTCCGACTTCGATCCACGATGCGCGTGTCATCGATGTCGTCATACTGAACGCGTGCAGAATCCCCCTGGTTCTCGCTGATCTCGACTGCGGGGGCTGGCAGTGGCGCGCCGGCCGGAGTACCCCACGGAAATGGATCCAGGGCGACGGTGTCGCGCGGCCGATTGGCGGCGGACTGTCGAACGAAGCCACACTCGGGACAGAAGATGTCGGCGGTATCAAGCCGAGTGCCGCACTGTGCACACGACTCCGGCGGGGCGCCCTGGGACGGCGTGTCATCCGGCTCGGGCTGCAGCTCGGGCGCGACGTCATTCGCGGGTTCGGGCTCCGGCTCGCGCGCGACCTCAGGCTCGGGTTCCGGCTCGACCTCAGGCTCGGGTTCCGGCTCAGCCACCGGTTCCAGCGCGAGCTCAGGCACAGGCTCAGGTTCCGGCTCCAGCTCTGGCAGAATTCGCGCTTCATCACGAACCGACGACCCCGGCTCGACCAGCTCGGCACCCTCGTGCACCGGTGTGGCCGTCGGCGCGGGCGCGGCTCTCGGCGTCGCCGCGCTCGCGACGGATCGGCCGCATTCGCCGCAGAACATCGCCCCCAACGGAAGCTCTGTCGCGCAGTAGGAGCAGTTCACAGTGCAGTCCTATCGCTTGAACAGGTCTCTGACACTATAACCACCGAGTGAGCGAAGCGAGATTCGTGCCTTCAGCCTCTGCCAGCGGGTGAGCCCCTCGTCGAGCGAGGCGTGCAGCTCATCCACTGCCCGCCACACGCTGTCGACATCGGATGCCACCGGCTCATCCGGCGAGAAGATCGCCCGATCGGCAACGGCCGCCAGAACCTGGGACTGGACACCGCCCGCGATAGCAGCCACTTCACTGCGCGTGGCGGATGCAGCGGGGCTGAGTCCGTGATCGATGACGGCGTCCTCGAACTCCTGCCAACCCCCGCTGATCTGTTCGATGGTGCTGGGAGCGCGCCTGCGCAGACGCCGCCGCCGGAGCTTGGCGGCGATGATCAACAGAAACGGCGCCACGACGATTGCTGCGGCCAACAGCACCCAGCCGATGACACGGAGCAGCACCAGCAGGACCTGGAGCACCGGGTCGAGATCGGGCGGAAGCTCCTGCTCGCTGTCGGGAGTGGTCTGTCGGTCGAACCGTTCGGAGTCCACCACGGGCGGGGGAACGATCGTGGGCGGACGCGACACCTGCGCATTGTCGGGAGGCTGCTCATCCGGGATCTCTCGCAACGGCGGAGTGGGGTCGAGAGCCACCCACCCGAACTGGGCCGTGCTGACCTCGATCCATGCCGAGACGTCTGACCCCCGCACCACCCCGGACTGGGGCTGGAACCCCAGGACGACGCGGGCCGCAAAGCCGAGCTGATTGGCCATGAGCGCTGCGGCGACCGCATACTGCTCGGCGTCGCCAATCATGCGCGGCGCACTGAGCAGCTCGGCGATGCGGTCCGCGGCGTGGCCGGAGCGGCTGGCGGGCTCGTCTGCGCCGACTCCGTGACTGATGTACCCCTCGGCGGTGAGACCGGCGATCATCGCGACGAGCTTCGGTCCGGCACCATCGACATCCGCGGTGTACTCGTCGAGCTTGGTCGCTACCTCCGCGGGGACCGAACTCGGGGTGGGCACAGTGGCCGAGCCGGGCGTCAGAGTGTCCCACTGGTCGTCCGTCGGCTGGCGCGGAACCACAGCGGTAAGGGTGTACGAATCGCCCTGGCTCAAGCCTCCGATGACTGCCGCGGTTCCCGTCACGTCGTTGTAGTAGAACGCGTTGCGCAGATCGGCGGCGTTGTCACCGGCGAACTCGATCGACTCGAACTGACCGATCGTGGGTAGCCAGACTCCGGAGTAGGCGTCGATGGTGACGGCGACGCTCACCCGATCGCCGCTCACGCCCGACTGGTCGAATCGGTAGGGAACCCGCGTGAATGAGCCCGACTCCGTGCTGACGTCGCCGCTCCCGACGGAGAAGACGATGCCGTCGTAGGTGTCCATGGTGGCAAGGCGGATGCGCTCGCCGTCCGCCAGGCCGTCCACCGTGAACTGCGACGCGTCCACCTGGTTCGGGCGCCAGAAGCTGCGGAATCCGGCGAGCGGACTGACGTAGTCCCGCGGATCGAAGGGCTGAACGATGGTCGTGCGAAGAACAGTGCGATCGGCGGACGGAGGAAGCGCAGCGGCACCCGCGACAGCCCCCACGGACGCCACCGCCATGATGACACCAGCAGCGACCACTGTGCGCAGGCCGGCGATCGGAGTCTCTGCGCCGCCCGCGGCCCCATCCCCGGTTCGGCTGACGAGCATCCTGATCGCCGTACGGCGTCGATACCACCGAAACCACACGAGCCAGAAGAGCACGATGACCATGAGGGCGATCGGGGCGATCAGAGGCCGGTCGGGGAACTCGGGACCGAACGCGGTGGCAACGATGAACACGACGATCGGGGCGAGCACACCGAGTTCGCCCCACTGCGCGCGCAGCGCCACCGTCAGGCCCACGACGGTGCTCAGGAGCACCAGTACGAACGCGGGAACCAGCAACGCCTCATAGTCACCGACGGGAAGGGTGATCGTGAGAAGTTGCTTCCACCCGAGGGCAACACCGGCGACAAGATCGATAAGCCCCTCGAGGGTCGGCAGAACGCCGAACTGGGTCTTGGACGGCACGGCAACCGGCACTCCGACAGCGAAGAATCCCACAACGGTCGCGAGCATCACGACGAAGGCCGGCCACCGGAAGATCGCTCCGAGGATGGCGATCAGGGTTCCCACCGCGAGGGCGACCGCCACCATCACGAGGAATGCCGAACTCGCGTAGATGGGCCAGAGCGCGCTGGCCGCCACCACTGTCGCCAACCACAGCATGACGGTGTTGACCGCCACCACAGTCGCGCTCGGCCGGGGGGACATCAGGCGGCCACCGATCGAGCGAGAGACTTCTGAAGGTCCTCGAGATACCCGATGGTGAGAACGCTGAGGCCCGAGACCCGGCGCAGGCCCGGAGTTCGGTCGGGATCGCAGACGATGGCGATCACCTCAACGCCGACCGGGAACGCGACCGAAGCCGCGCGCAGTTCCTGCGGGTTGACCGTGGACCCGCAGACGAGGAAGGCGACCGAGACACCGGTTGCCTGATCCCCCGCGACTTTGGCAACATCGGTGATGCTCAGGGCCGTCTCCGACTTCTCGACCACGGCGAGATCGTCGAGAAGCCTCGCCCTGGTCAGAGTCGACAGCAGTCGCACCGCGAACACCTTGCGTTTGGCGAATTGAGGCGTGTACTCGCTCGCCACAACCGAGACCGTACGGGCATCCCGAATGGCGCGAGCACCCAGCGAACCCGCAACACTCACCGCCATCTCGAACTCGGCGTCGGTTCCATAGTCGGAACTCGCCAGACTCAGCGCAACCACGAGATGGCTGCGTCGGGTCTCCTCGAATTGCCGCACCATGTACTTGCCCGTGCGGGCCGTGGACTTCCAGTGGATGTAGCGCCGCTCGTCCCCGGGAAGGTACTCACGGAGGGCATGGAACGACACGTCGTTGTTGGACAGATCCCTCGTGGGCTTGCCTTCGAGGTCCCTGATCAGCCCGGTGCTGAGGCTCGGGATGCCGATGGTCCTCGGATGCACGAACAGTTCGGCGACATCCGCCCAGATCAGTTCGCGGCGAACGAGCCCCACGGGATCGGCGCGCACAGTTCGCACGGGTCCCACGGGCACGACACCTCGACGCCCGGTGGGGATGGGGAACTGGCGTTGCACGCCGGCGCCGCGCGCGAGCCCGGGAAGCACCAGTTCGGCCAATCCGAGGCCAACCGGTACCTCCACCGTCACGCCGAGGGCGCGGCGCCGGCCGGGGTTGGTGGCCACAAGCTGGCCTGCCGCTGGCTCTCCGACGACGACGCGGCTGTGTTCGACGGTCAGTGCGATACTCACCGGGCTCCGCCCGATGAGATAGAGGGTCGCAATGACGAGCATCGCCAGTCCCGCGAACCCGACGACGATGAGCTCGATCCAGCCCAGCCCGTAGCCGAACCCCAGCGTCAGCGGCACGAGCAGCACGACGGTCCACCCGAGTGGAGTCACCACCGCAGCGACTCGCCCGAACACGCGGCTGAGAGCCTCACCGAATGCCGTTGCGAGCCGGACAACGGTGACTATCGCGTCAGCGAGGAATCCCGTGCGGTCGCCGACGATCCGCGTTCGCGCATTGGTGAGCCCCTTCGTTGACGTCGTCGAGTGAAGGTCTGTGCGCGACCCGGTCGTGCTGCCAGCGGGGCGCGACGAAGAGCGCGTCGATCCGCGAACGGATGACACGCCGCCGGGCACCTTCGCCCGAGCCATTACACGGCTTGCCGCTCGCTCGGCGGGGGCGTCTCAATCAGGATCTGGCCCATGATGCTGGGCGCGGTGACACCGTCGAACTCCGCCTCCGGGTCGATGATCAGTCGGTGGGCGAGCACCGGCTCGGCGAGCGCCTTGACGTCGTCCGGAATGACGTAGTGGCGCCCGCTCGCCGCCGCCAGCGTCTTCGCCGTGCGAATGAGGGCGAGCGCTCCGCGCACGCTGGCGCCCAGCCGAACCTCGGACGCCGTGCGGGTGGCCTCGACCAGCCGACTCACATAGTCGTTGATGGTCGGATCCACGTGGACCGTGCGAGCCAGTTGCCCCATCTCGACCACCACATCCGCAGTCACTATCGGGGGAATCACAATCTCGTGAGCCTTGTTGCCGGCGCCCTCGAGGATTCGCAGGGTAGACGAATGATCGGGATACCCGATCGATGCCTTCATGATGAAGCGGTCGAGTTGGGCTTCGGGCAGGCGATAGGTGCCGGCCTGCTCGATCGGATTCTGCGTGGCGATCACCATGAAGGGCGCCCCTACGGGGTGGGTGACGCCATCGACGGTGACATGTGCCTCCTCCATCACCTCCAGGAGCGCCGACTGGGTCTTCGGGCTCGCCCGGTTGATCTCGTCGGCAAGCACGATGTTCGCGAAGATCGGCCCCGCGTGGAATTCGAATGCCGACTTCGACTGGTCGTAGATGCTGACCCCGGTGATGTCGCCGGGGAGCAGGTCGGGGGTGAACTGGATGCGACTGGTCGTGCCCGCGACGCTCTGCGCCATCGCCCTCGCGAAGGACGTCTTGCCGGTTCCCGGGAAGTCCTCGAGCAGCAGGTGTCCCTCGCTGAGCAGCGCGGTGAATCCGAGTCGGATGACGAACGTCTTGCCCAGCAGTACCTGGTCGACATTGGCCACCAGGCGGTTGAAGATGTCGGAGAACCACGTCGCCTGCTCCGGTGTCATGGTCATGGGATGCCCTTCATTCGTGATGCTGTCAGTCATAGTCGAAGCCGTTGTAGGAAATCGTGTAGGTCTGCCCGCCGTTGGCTGTCACCCGGATGGTGAGCCACGGTGTCTGTGCGGGGTTCGCCGAGACGTGGCAGGTCGGATCGCTCCCCGCGACGGTGAACGTGCCATCCCCCGGTGCCGTGCCGCAGGCGTACTCGACGAGCTCGTAGCTTCCGGAGGGAAAGCCTAGCCACGCGAACGTTCCATCGTTCTGCGGATCGCCCGAGTCATCCTGAGTGAAGGTCAACGGGCCAATGACCTGGGGGTCGACGGGAACACCCAACGGGAAGGCCGACGACATCGTCGGCTGGCACACGAGCTGTCCGCCGTAATCGCGGCACGCCCTGAGTTCCACCGACACGGACTGGCCGAACTGGAGAGGCTCGGCCGCCAGGAATCCGGGAATGCTGACGGGGCCGTACTCCGTGCCGCCATTGAGCCGGTAGTACACGGAGTAGCCGCTGGAGACCATGCCGCCGCCGAGGTCGATTCCCTGAAGGACGAAGTCGAACACCGACCCGTTGGCTGACGGCCCGGAGACCGAGAGGTCGACCACGACTGACGGAGGCGTGCGGGCGATCACTGTCTGACTCTGGGTGCAGCCCTGTCCGTTGTAGGCGAAGACAACCAGCGTGTACTCGACTTCAGGTGACAGGCCGCTGAAGATCGTCGACGTGCCGGTTCCCGCGGCGAAAAGCGTCGCTCCGTTGTCGTTGACGGTGCCGTCGGCAGCACAACTCGGGCCGGCGCCCGTGTAGATCGCTGCCGTGTAGTCGGACACTGCACGCCCGTTGGCGGAGAACGTCCCGCTCCAGTCCAGGGCGATGCTCGTGTCACTCGTCGACGTCGCGATCGGTGGGGTGACCGCCAGTGGGGCGCCCGCCGGCGTGCCCTGCTGGGACGTGGAGTTCCACGACGCCAGCGGTCCGTACGCGTCGTTCCGAGCGCTGACCGAGTACGTGACGAGGGTGCCGTTGGCGAGGGAAGAGTCAACGACGGATGTCGTGCAGGTTGCGGTGGAGCATCCGACAGACGTCGACACCCCGCCCACGTCGACGACGTAGGTCGATACTGGGGTGCCGCCGGAGGGTGTCGGGACCGCGTTCCAGGTCACGCGCAGTCCGTGGTCGAGGGGCTCCGCTGAGACGCCGCTCGGCGCTGCTGGCACGATGTCGGACCAGACACCTGAACCGGTGGATACGGCGTCGGAGTCGCCGATGGCGTTGGTCGACACCACGGAGAATCTCACCGCGCTGGCGGATCCGTTTCCGGGGGTGGGCACCGTGCAGGTGGTTCCTGCACAGGTGACGGTCGTGAAGGTTGACCCCTAGGTGGTGCTCACGACGACTCGATAGCCGGTGATCGGCGAGTTGTTGAATGCGCCGGCATTCCAGCGCAACGAGATCTCGCGATCACCGAAGCCCGTGGCCGTCAGGTTCGTGACCGGATCCGGGCGATCCTGCACGGAAATCGTGACGAGGCCCCACACGAACCGGTCCGGATCGTTGGTCGCGTCAGCCACCTGGTACTGAAGGGTGACGTCGCCCGGCGCGGCAGTCGAGGAGACCGTGACCGACAGGGAACTCTTGTTGGCGCTCGGGACGATCTCCACACCCGCGGGAAGGGCGTCGCCGTCGAGACCCCGAATGGCGACGACCCGCAGGGGCTTGCCTGCGAACGGGTTGGTCGCCTCGTCGTTCGCGAGCACGTCGACGGTTGTCGTGGAGCTGCGCTTCACAATGGCCTGGTCGGCGCCCGGCCGCACCAGCGGCCGCGTGGACTGGACGACGCTCAACTCGATTCGACCGGACTGACCCACCGACAGGTCGTCCTTCACCCCGAGGGTCATCGCCGTTGCCGAGCCCTTGACCGCGTCGTCGTCGGCGCGCAGGGTGAGCTGCGAGCCATTGAGGGCGTAGCTGAAGCCGACCGGGAGCGGATCGATGACCGAGTAGGCGAGCTCAGCCAGGTCGTCAGGATAGGGGTAGTTGGTCAGCTTGAGCAGGTCGATCACCTTCTCCT
>ERZ795056.6600-NODE-6600-length-11280-cov-5.225657_pt1 | contig 11280 bp, 5 predicted proteins | sample MGYA00375140_ERZ795056 | MGnify/ENA primary metagenome ERZ795056 (study PRJEB30185, sample SAMN05720227) | activated sludge metagenome | isolation source: Anaerobic digester | place: USA | collected 2015-03-09 ...
GCGCGCACGATGGAGCTGTTGAAACTGCCACATAAGCCGCGATCCGAGGTTACCGGTATCAGAAGATGGATGTTTTGTTGTTCCCTGCCCTTCAATAAAGAAGGGCTGTCGTCAAATTGGGAAGACTGCTTGGTCAATTCAACCATCAATTGCTGCATCCGTTCCGCGTACGGGCGCGACGCCTCCGCCTGCTCTTGGGCCCTTCGTAATTTGGCAGCCGAAACCATCTTCATCGCAGAAGTGATCTTCTGCGTTGATTTCACGCTATTAATACGAAGCTTGAGATCTTTTAAGCTGGGCATCTTATCGTATCACCTAAAAATAACCAAAATTAAGCAAAGGCCTTCACGAATTTATCCAAAACCGCCCGCAACATTTCTTCCACTTTAGCGGAAATTTCTTTCTGCTGGCGGATCGATTCAAGAATCCCTGGATGCTTTGAGCGAATTTCTTGCAAGAAAGCGTTTTCAAAACGCATGATCTGATCTGTTTTAATCGTATCCAAATAACCGCGCACACCGCAGAAAATGGACACAACTTGCTCTTCAACCGGCATGGGTTTGAATTGGTCTTGTTTCAAAAGTTCTGTTAAGCGCGCGCCGCGCGCAAGCAGCCGCTGAGTTGAAGCATCCAAATCCGAGGCAAACTGGGCAAAAGCAGCCATTTCGCGGTACTGAGCCAATTCAAGCTTAATGCGCCCTGCCACTTGTTTCATCGCTTTAATCTGGGCTGCTGAGCCAACCCGACTTACCGAAATACCCACGTTAATGGCCGGACGGATGCCTTTGTAAAACAAGCTGGTTTCCAAGAATATCTGCCCGTCCGTAATTGAAATCACGTTGGTTGGGATATAAGCAGAAACATCGCCAGCTTGGGTTTCAATGATGGGCAATGCCGTTAAAGAACCACCCTTATTTTCATCATTTAATTTCGCGGCCCGTTCCAACAACCGCGAATGCAAATAGAAAACGTCGCCGGGATAGGCCTCGCGTCCGGGCGGACGACGCAACAGCAAGGACATTTGGCGGTAAGCAACCGCTTGCTTAGATAAGTCATCATAAATAATCAACGCATGCATGCCGTTATCGCGGAAAAATTCACCCATCGTGCAACCGCTATAAGGAGCTAAGAACTGTAACGGGGCAGGTTCTGATGCTGTGGCTGCCACAATGATGGTATATTCCAACGCGCCAGCGTCTTGAAGCTGCTTGACGATTTGAGCAACGGTTGAACGTTTTTGACCAATCGCCACATAAATACAATATAATTTATTTTTTTCGTCATTGCTGGCATGGGCAGTCTTTTGATTGATGATGGTGTCAATGGCAACAGCTGTTTTACCGGTTTGCCGATCACCGATGATCAATTCGCGCTGGCCACGACCGACCGGCACCAGACTATCAATCGCTTTTAACCCTGTTTGCATCGGCTCATGAACAGAACGGCGAGCAATAATCCCAGGTGCTTTGACTTCCACGCGTCGGCGTTCCACTTTTTGCAAAGGCCCCTTGCCATCAATAGGGTTGCCTAAGGCATCAACCACCCGACCCAATAATCCGCGACCGACCGGCACATCAACAATATCCCGGGTTCTTTTAACCACGTCGCCTTCTTTAATGCCACGGTCTTCCCCGAATAAAACAACACCGACATTGTCGGTTTCAAGGTTCAAGGCCATCCCGCGAACGCCGTTGGCAAATTCAACCATTTCTCCGGCTTGCACATTATCAAGACCATACACACGAGCAACGCCATCACCTACGGATAGAACCTGGCCTATCTCCGCCACATCGGCACCGGCATCAAAATTTTTTATTTGTTGTTTAATAATAGCAGAAACCTCTGCGGCGCGGATATCCATTTATCCGACTCCTCTCATCATTTGTTGTAAACGTGCTAATTTAGATTGTAGGGAAGCATCAATCACCCGACTGCCGATTTTAATTTTCATGCCAGCAATCAAATTTTGGTCAATTTGGAAATGTACCTGAACATTCTTGGCAATCTGTGCGGCTAACATTTTTTTGACTTCCTCTTGTTGCAAACCAACGAGTGCTTGCGCGCTGGTCACCTCAGCCTCAATCCCACCCTCTTTTGCGATTTGGAAATGGCGTATATAGGTGAAAATTTCCCCAAGAAGATAAAAACGCCGTTGGCGAAGCAATAACAAAAAGAACTTTTTAAGTAATTCATCCGTTTTCAATTGCTTCGTCAGTTCATTCATCAGGGATTGTTGACGCGGGGGTGCAATACGCGGGTCAGTCAAGAACGAAGCCAATTTCTTTTCCTGTTCCAATAAAGCTACAAACTGTTGCAATTGGTCGATCATTTCTTGGGAATTCTTGGCTTCTTGCGCCAATTCAAAAAATGCAATGGCATAGCGACGGGAAACCCCATCTATCGTTGCTGTCTTTGCCTGCTCCGTCATTGCTTCAAGTCCGTTTTAAAATGTCACAAAAACAATCGCTTTACACTTAATCAATCAAAGCATTTATCAATATAATGTTTATATTTTATAAAACAACAACCAAACCCTGCCTTATCCAGAAAAAAGTAAGGGCATACCTAAAAGACCGTAGCCATAAATTTTCTACTCTTTTTCAAGCACAATCCCTCCGCCCTGTCAATTTATAAATTGACAGGCGTTTATGTATTTGCCCCAAGGGAATCATCGCTATCTTATTTTTTTCCTACATATGGATGGCTTGGCTATTAAACGCTGCCCAAGCAGCTTCTTTGATAGCCTCGTTAAAAGTGGGGTGGGCATGGAAGCTGCGCGCTAGATCCTCGGCTGAACCTGAAAACTCCATCGCCACCACACATTCATGGATTAGTGTGCCAGCATCCGGGGCAATAATATGGACGCCTAGGATTTTATCGGTGGCAGCATCAGCTAAAACCTTGACAAAACCTTGGGTTTCGCTTACGGCACGAGCGCGGCTGTTCGCTTGCAGCGGAAATTTCCCGATTCGGTAAGACACATTATCTTTCTTCAATTCCTCTTCGGTTTTACCCACCGTTGCAATTTCAGGTGATGTATAAACCACGCCGGGTACGGTCGCATAATTAACATGTCCCGATTGGCCCGCCAATATTTCTGCCACTGCAATCCCCTCTTCCTCAGCTTTATGGGCTAACATGGGGCCTGTAATAACATCGCCAATGGCGTAAACACCTGCAACGGAAGTTTGGAAATGGTCGTCGGTGATGATCCGGCCACGCTCATCACATTTAACCCCTAATTTTTCCAAACCCAAATTTTTACTGTTGGGCGTGCGCCCAACGGCTACCAAAACCTTATCCGCTTCTAATACCTGTTCTGCCCCGCCTTGAACCGCTTGGCAACGCACATGCACCAATTTACCCTTTTTTTCAGCCCCTAAAACCTTTGTACCTAAAACAAAATTTATCCCTTGCTTGGTAACGATCCGCTGGAAAGCCTTGGCAAGTTCTTGATCCATATTGGGTAAAATCCGGTCGGCATACTCAATCACCGTAACCTGGCTGCCCAACCGCTGCCAAACCGATCCTAATTCTAAACCGATATAACCACCACCAATCACCACTAATTTGCTAGGGGCGGGATTGAAAGATAAAGCGCCAGTTGAAGAAACGATATCCATTTCATCCACGGTGACGCCTGAAATATTGGCGCTTTCAGAACCGGTCGCAATAATGATTTGTTTGGCCTGCAGCAACTGTTCCTGATTGTTATTTTTGACGATAATTTTGCTAGGCGAATCGAGCATGGCTTGCCCTTGGACAAAGGTGATCTTATTTTTGCGGAATAACCCTTCAATCCCTTTGGTCAAATCATCAACCACCTTATTTTTATAATCCATCATGGTTACTAAATTAATCGTCGGTTCTTTCACCTGGATACCATAAATGGCTACATGTTGACGGATTGCCTCATATTCCGCCGATACATGCAACAAAGCTTTGGAGGGGATACAGCCAATATTTAAGCAAGTCCCGCCCAGCTTGGCTCGCTTATCAATACACACAACCTTTTTACCCAATTGCGCGGCACGAATGGCCGCGACATAACCGCCCGGCCCACCCCCAATAATCGCCACATCATATATTGCTGTTTCCATTTGGCTTTATCCATTCATTCAGGTGATGCTAAACGTCAAATAATAAACGCTGCGGTTCTTCTAAATATTCTTTAATCCGTACCAAAAAGGTGACGGCCTCTTTGCCGTCAATCAACCGGTGATCATAAGAAACCGCCAAATACATCATTGGGCGGATTTCAATCTTGTCTTGGATGGCAACGGGGCGCATTTGGATTTTATGCATCCCTAAAATAGCGGATTGCGGCGGATTGAGAATCGGGGTGGATAACAAAGATCCATAAACCCCGCCATTCGTAATCGTAAAAGTGCCACCCGTTAAATCATCCATCGATAACTTGCCATCGCGCGCTTTCTTTCCCAATTCGCCAATTTTGTTTTCAATTTGTGCAAAGGTTAATTGATCGGCATCCCTAACAATTGGCACCACCAACCCTTGTTCTGTCCCAACTGCCACACCAATGTCATAGTATTTCTTGTAAACAATTTCATCATCACGAATTTCCGCATTTACAACCGGCATTTCTTTTAAGGCTTGCGTGCAAGCTTTGACAAAGAAAGACATAAACCCAAGCTTTACCCCATGCTTTTTCTCAAAACCTTCCTTATATTTACTGCGGAAAAGATTGATTTCCGTCATATCCACTTCATTGAAGGTGGTCAGCATAGCAGCAGTGTTTTGTGCCATTTTCAACCGTTCTGCAATCCGTCGCCGTAAGCGACTGATAGGTACTTTTTCCTCAAGCCGCAAGGCGGAGGGGATGGTGGCAACGTTTCCGGCAGCAGGTGATTTTGGTGAAGTTTCAGATGGGGTAAATTTTGGCTGTGCCGCTGTTTTGGTAGCAGCTAAGACATCGCCTTTGGTGATCCGGTTATCTTTGCCAGAGCCCTGAATATCCTCAGGTTTTAAGTTGTTTTCTGGTAACAATTTACGCACAGCTGGTGACTGCTGTTCACTGGTGGAAGAAATAGGTTTGGCAGGTTCAGTTTTCCCAACAGCAAGTGTCTTGACCTCTACGGCCAGTTTATTTGTAGCAGGCGCAGAAACGGCGTTTTTCTGCTTTTCATCAACATAGCCCAGAACCGTCCCAACCATCACCGTTTGGTCGGCTTTGACTTGTAAATCTTGTAAAACACCAGCAACTGGCGCCAACACTTCAACCGTTACCTTATCGGTTTCAAGTTCGGCAATCGGTTCATCAGCGGCAACCAGATCACCAGCTTTTTTCAGCCATTTTGCCACCGTTGCTTCTGTAACTGATTCGCCCATCGCGGGGACTTTAATCGGTGTTGGCATCACTGCTCCTTTTCCACAATAATAATGACATTATTCTTTACCCGTCAGGGCGATATTAACCAATTGGGCTTGCTCCAGCTCATGGCGTTTCATTGAGCCAGTTGCTGGTGAAGCTGCCGCTGTGCGTCCCGCATAGAAAGCGCGCGTGCTACGGTGCTTTTGCTGCAACAGCAGTTCCTCAAACAAAGGCGCCACAAAGCTCCACGCCCCCATATTCTTGGGCTCTTCTTGACACCAAACCACCTCTGCCTGTCCGTACAATTGCAATTGTACGGACAGGCAGAGGTGGTTTGGTGTCAAGAAGAGCCCAAGAATATGGGGGCGTGGAGCTTTGTGGCGCCTTTGTTTGAGGAACTGCTGTTGCAGCAAAAGCACCGTAGCACGCGCGCTTTCTATGCGGGACGCACAGCGGCAGCTTCACCAGCAACTGGCTCAATGAAACGCCATGAGCTGGAGCAAGCCCAATTGGTTAATATCGCCCTGACGGGTAAAGAATAATGTCATTATTATTGTGGAAAAGGAGCAGTGATGCCAACACCGATTAAAGTCCCCGCGATGGGCGAATCAGTTACAGAAGCAACGGTGGCAAAATGGCTGAAAAAAGCTGGTGATCTGGTTGCCGCTGATGAACCGATTGCCGAACTTGAAACCGATAAGGTAACGGTTGAAGTGTTGGCGCCAGTTGCTGGTGTTTTACAAGATTTACAAGTCAAAGCCGACCAAACGGTGATGGTTGGGACGGTTCTGGGCTATGTTGATGAAAAGCAGAAAAACGCCGTTTCTGCGCCTGCTACAAATAAACTGGCCGTAGAGGTCAAGACACTTGCTGTTGGGAAAACTGAACCTGCCAAACCTATTTCTTCCACCAGTGAACAGCAGTCACCAGCTGTGCGTAAATTGTTACCAGAAAACAACTTAAAACCTGAGGATATTCAGGGCTCTGGCAAAGATAACCGGATCACCAAAGGCGATGTCTTAGCTGCTACCAAAACAGCGGCACAGCCAAAATTTACCCCATCTGAAACTTCACCAAAATCACCTGCTGCCGGAAACGTTGCCACCATCCCCTCCGCCTTGCGGCTTGAGGAAAAAGTACCTATCAGTCGCTTACGGCGACGGATTGCAGAACGGTTGAAAATGGCACAAAACACTGCTGCTATGCTGACCACCTTCAATGAAGTGGATATGACGGAAATCAATCTTTTCCGCAGTAAATATAAGGAAGGTTTTGAGAAAAAGCATGGGGTAAAGCTTGGGTTTATGTCTTTCTTTGTCAAAGCTTGCACGCAAGCCTTAAAAGAAATGCCGGTTGTAAATGCGGAAATTCGTGATGATGAAATTGTTTACAAGAAATACTATGACATTGGTGTGGCAGTTGGGACAGAACAAGGGTTGGTGGTGCCAATTGTTAGGGATGCCGATCAATTAACCTTTGCACAAATTGAAAACAAAATTGGCGAATTGGGAAAGAAAGCGCGCGATGGCAAGTTATCGATGGATGATTTAACGGGTGGCACTTTTACGATTACGAATGGCGGGGTTTATGGATCTTTGTTATCCACCCCGATTCTCAATCCGCCGCAATCCGCTATTTTAGGGATGCATAAAATCCAAATGCGCCCCGTTGCCATCCAAGACAAGATTGAAATCCGCCCAATGATGTATTTGGCGGTTTCTTATGATCACCGGTTGATTGACGGCAAAGAGGCCGTCACCTTTTTGGTACGGATTAAAGAATATTTAGAAGAACCGCAGCGTTTATTATTTGACGTTTAGCATCACCTGAATGAATGGATAAAGCCAAATGGAAACAGCAATATATGATGTGGCGATTATTGGGGGTGGGCCGGGCGGTTATGTCGCGGCCATTCGTGCCGCGCAATTGGGTAAAAAGGTTGTGTGTATTGATAAGCGAGCCAAGCTGGGCGGGACTTGCTTAAATATTGGCTGTATCCCCTCCAAAGCTTTGTTGCATGTATCGGCGGAATATGAGGCAATCCGTCAACATGTAGCCATTTATGGTATCCAGGTGAAAGAACCGACGATTAATTTAGTAACCATGATGGATTATAAAAATAAGGTGGTTGATGATTTGACCAAAGGGATTGAAGGGTTATTCCGCAAAAATAAGATCACCTTTGTCCAAGGGCAAGCCATGCTCGATTCGCCTAGCAAAATTATCGTCAAAAATAACAATCAGGAACAGTTGCTGCAGGCCAAACAAATCATTATTGCGACCGGTTCTGAAAGCGCCAATATTTCAGGCGTCACCGTGGATGAAATGGATATCGTTTCTTCAACTGGCGCTTTATCTTTCAATCCCGCCCCTAGCAAATTAGTGGTGATTGGTGGTGGTTATATCGGTTTAGAATTAGGATCGGTTTGGCAGCGGTTGGGCAGCCAGGTTACGGTGATTGAGTATGCCGACCGGATTTTACCCAATATGGATCAAGAACTTGCCAAGGCTTTCCAGCGGATCGTTACCAAGCAAGGGATAAATTTTGTTTTAGGTACAAAGGTTTTAGGGGCTGAAAAAAAGGGTAAATTGGTGCATGTGCGTTGCCAAGCGGTTCAAGGCGGGGCAGAACAGGTATTAGAAGCGGATAAGGTTTTGGTAGCCGTTGGGCGCACGCCCAACAGTAAAAATTTGGGTTTGGAAAAATTAGGGGTTAAATGTGATGAGCGTGGCCGGATCATCACCGACGACCATTTCCAAACTTCCGTTGCAGGTGTTTACGCCATTGGCGATGTTATTACAGGCCCCATGTTAGCCCATAAAGCTGAGGAAGAGGGGATTGCAGTGGCAGAAATATTGGCGGGCCAATCGGGACATGTTAATTATGCGACCGTACCCGGCGTGGTTTATACATCACCTGAAATTGCAACGGTGGGTAAAACCGAAGAGGAATTGAAGAAAGATAATGTGTCTTACCGAATCGGGAAATTTCCGCTGCAAGCGAACAGCCGCGCTCGTGCCGTAAGCGAAACCCAAGGTTTTGTCAAGGTTTTAGCTGATGCTGCCACCGATAAAATCCTAGGCGTCCATATTATTGCCCCGGATGCTGGCACACTAATCCATGAATGTGTGGTGGCGATGGAGTTTTCAGGTTCAGCCGAGGATCTAGCGCGCAGCTTCCATGCCCACCCCACTTTTAACGAGGCTATCAAAGAAGCTGCTTGGGCAGCGTTTAATAGCCAAGCCATCCATATGTAGGAAAAAAATAAGATAGCGATGATTCCCTTGGGGCAAATACATAAACGCCTGTCAATTTATAAATTGACAGGGCGGAGGGATTGTGCTTGAAAAAGAGTAGAAAATTTATGGCTACGGTCTTTTAGGTATGCCCTTACTTTTTTCTGGATAAGGCAGGGTTTGGTTGTTGTTTTATAAAATATAAACATTATATTGATAAATGCTTTGATTGATTAAGTGTAAAGCGATTGTTTTTGTGACATTTTAAAACGGACTTGAAGCAATGACGGAGCAGGCAAAGACAGCAACGATAGATGGGGTTTCCCGTCGCTATGCCATTGCATTTTTTGAATTGGCGCAAGAAGCCAAGAATTCCCAAGAAATGATCGACCAATTGCAACAGTTTGTAGCTTTATTGGAACAGGAAAAGAAATTGGCTTCGTTCTTGACTGACCCGCGTATTGCACCCCCGCGTCAACAATCCCTGATGAATGAACTGACGAAGCAATTGAAAACGGATGAATTACTTAAAAAGTTCTTTTTGTTATTGCTTCGCCAACGGCGTTTTTATCTTCTTGGGGAAATTTTCACCTATATACGCCATTTCCAAATCGCAAAAGAGGGTGGGATTGAGGCTGAGGTGACCAGCGCGCAAGCACTCGTTGGTTTGCAACAAGAGGAAGTCAAAAAAATGTTAGCCGCACAGATTGCCAAGAATGTTCAGGTACATTTCCAAATTGACCAAAATTTGATTGCTGGCATGAAAATTAAAATCGGCAGTCGGGTGATTGATGCTTCCCTACAATCTAAATTAGCACGTTTACAACAAATGATGAGAGGAGTCGGATAAATGGATATCCGCGCCGCAGAGGTTTCTGCTATTATTAAACAACAAATAAAAAATTTTGATGCCGGTGCCGATGTGGCGGAGATAGGCCAGGTTCTATCCGTAGGTGATGGCGTTGCTCGTGTGTATGGTCTTGATAATGTGCAAGCCGGAGAAATGGTTGAATTTGCCAACGGCGTTCGCGGGATGGCCTTGAACCTTGAAACCGACAATGTCGGTGTTGTTTTATTCGGGGAAGACCGTGGCATTAAAGAAGGCGACGTGGTTAAAAGAACCCGGGATATTGTTGATGTGCCGGTCGGTCGCGGATTATTGGGTCGGGTGGTTGATGCCTTAGGCAACCCTATTGATGGCAAGGGGCCTTTGCAAAAAGTGGAACGCCGACGCGTGGAAGTCAAAGCACCTGGGATTATTGCTCGCCGTTCTGTTCATGAGCCGATGCAAACAGGGTTAAAAGCGATTGATAGTCTGGTGCCGGTCGGTCGTGGCCAGCGCGAATTGATCATCGGTGATCGGCAAACCGGTAAAACAGCTGTTGCCATTGACACCATCATCAATCAAAAGACTGCCCATGCCAGCAATGACGAAAAAAATAAATTATATTGTATTTATGTGGCGATTGGTCAAAAACGTTCAACCGTTGCTCAAATCGTCAAGCAGCTTCAAGACGCTGGCGCGTTGGAATATACCATCATTGTGGCAGCCACAGCATCAGAACCTGCCCCGTTACAGTTCTTAGCTCCTTATAGCGGTTGCACGATGGGTGAATTTTTCCGCGATAACGGCATGCATGCGTTGATTATTTATGATGACTTATCTAAGCAAGCGGTTGCTTACCGCCAAATGTCCTTGCTGTTGCGTCGTCCGCCCGGACGCGAGGCCTATCCCGGCGACGTTTTCTATTTGCATTCGCGGTTGTTGGAACGGGCCGCGAAATTAAATGATGAAAATAAGGGTGGTTCTTTAACGGCATTGCCCATCATTGAAACCCAAGCTGGCGATGTTTCTGCTTATATCCCAACCAACGTGATTTCAATTACGGACGGGCAGATATTCTTGGAAACCAGCTTGTTTTACAAAGGCATCCGTCCGGCCATTAACGTGGGTATTTCGGTAAGTCGGGTTGGCTCAGCAGCCCAGATTAAAGCGATGAAACAAGTGGCAGGGCGCATTAAGCTTGAATTGGCTCAGTACCGCGAAATGGCTGCTTTTGCCCAGTTTGCCTCGGATTTGGATGCTTCAACTCAGCGGCTGCTTGCGCGCGGCGCGCGCTTAACAGAACTTTTGAAACAAGACCAATTCAAACCCATGCCGGTTGAAGAGCAAGTTGTGTCCATTTTCTGCGGTGTGCGCGGTTATTTGGATACGATTAAAACAGATCAGATCATGCGTTTTGAAAACGCTTTCTTGCAAGAAATTCGCTCAAAGCATCCAGGGATTCTTGAATCGATCCGCCAGCAGAAAGAAATTTCCGCTAAAGTGGAAGAAATGTTGCGGGCGGTTTTGGATAAATTCGTGAAGGCCTTTGCTTAATTTTGGTTATTTTTAGGTGATACGATAAGATGCCCAGCTTAAAAGATCTCAAGCTTCGTATTAATAGCGTGAAATCAACGCAGAAGATCACTTCTGCGATGAAGATGGTTTCGGCTGCCAAATTACGAAGGGCCCAAGAGCAGGCGGAGGCGTCGCGCCCGTACGCGGAACGGATGCAGCAATTGATGGTTGAATTGACCAAGCAGTCTTCCCAATTTGACGACAGCCCTTCTTTATTGAAGGGCAGGGAACAACAAAACATCCATCTTCTGATACCGGTAACCTCGGATCGCGGCTTATGTGGCAGTTTCAACAGCTCCATCGTGCGCGC
>ERZ795056.6608-NODE-6608-length-11269-cov-5.923399_pt1 | contig 11269 bp, 8 predicted proteins | sample MGYA00375140_ERZ795056 | MGnify/ENA primary metagenome ERZ795056 (study PRJEB30185, sample SAMN05720227) | activated sludge metagenome | isolation source: Anaerobic digester | place: USA | collected 2015-03-09 ...
GATGGCAGACCCCATCCTCCGAGAGGATCCGGCATGGCTCGCGCCAACGCTCCCCGGGAGGGAGAAGAAGATCCGCAAGTTCCGGGCCCCAACTCCCTTGGGCATACTCCGCCAACGGGGCTGCATGCGCCCTCCACGCCTCAAGGACCGGTTGGACAAACCGCCAGCAGGCCAGAACGGCATCTCCGCGGATGAAGAGCGAGGGATCCCCGTTGATGCAGTCCAGGATCAGCCGCTCATAGGCTTCGGAGAGCGGTACACCCTCCAGTTCCCTGTAGTGGAAGTGCAGCGGAACCTGCCGGAGATCGAACCCGCCACCGGGAGACTTGAGCCCGAGGGTGAGCAGCAGGCCTTCGTCGGGCTGGATCCTGATGATCAGACTGTTGGAAACACGGGGCGTCCCCGCATTGCGGAAGAGGATGTGCGGCGTCTTCTTGAAGTGCACCACGATCTCGGTGACACGGACCGGAAGCTTTTTCCCGGTCCTGACGATGAAGGGCACCCCTCCCCAGCGCCAGTTGTCGATGAAGATCCGTGCGGCGACAAAGGTCTCGGTCATCGAATCGGGAGCAATCCCCGACTCCGCCGTATATCCGGTATAGCGCGCCCGGATGCAGGCCGGACGTCCCGGCCCACGGGCTTCCTCCGATGAGGGGAGAGGATCCACCAGATCCGAGTGCTCAAAAGGACGCAGGCTCTGAAAGACTTTTTGGGTCTCGTTCCGCAGGGACTCCGGATTGAAATTGACCGGTGGCTCCATCGCGACCAGGGCCAAGAGCTGCATCATGTGGTTCTGCACCATGTCCCGCAGGGCACCGGCCGTGTCGTAATAGCCTCCCCGCTTGCCCACCCCGAGCTCTTCGGCCGCCGTGATCTCCACCCAGTCGATGTAATTCCTGTTCCAGACAGATTCGAAAATGGCATTCGAAAACCGGAATGCGAGGATGTTCTGTACTGTTTCCTTCCCGAGGTAGTGATCGATGCGGTAGATCTGGTCCTCGCGGCAGCATCCGAGGAGGGCATCCTGGAGCGCACGGGCCGATTCGAGATCATACCCGAAAGGTTTTTCGACGATCAGTCTCCTGTACCCGTCACGCTCGTCCATCATGCCCGTCTCGGCCAGTCCGGCAGCGATTCCCGCATAGAGTGCCGGCGGGACCGCCAGGTAAAAAATGCAGTCTCCACACCCCCCGTCAGCCGTCAGGGCTGCCTTGAGGCCGGCAAAGGATCCTCCTTCAGGAATGGAGACGAAGGAAAAAGCGCGCGAGAATGCATCAAGTGCATCCGGATCCACCCCGGCCACCGTCGCACGGACGGCGTCCCGGATGTGTTCCTGGTACGCCTGATCCACAAACCCGGTCCGCCCGGTCCCGATCACCCTCAGGCCCGGCGGCAGCGCGGCCCGGCCTGCGAAATGCCAGAGTGCGGGAACCAGTTTGCGACGGGCGAGATCTCCCGATGCCCCGAATATGACGATCGTCGGCCCGGACCGTTCTTTCATGGAGCCCTCCTCTGCGGGTCATACCAGATTGCATGCCCATACCGGTAATATATGCCATTTTTTATATTATGGATACCATGGAAAGAGTCGGGCATCATGACTCTTGTCCGTAGAGAACTTCCACCAGGACCAGTGCATGAGCCGGGAGCATCGGGCCGGCCGCCTGCCTTGAGCGCGCCTCAAGGATGCCCGGGATGTCCGAAGCGGCGAGTCTGCCGGAACTCACCTCGACGAGAGTCCCGGCAAGTATCCGGACCATGTTGTGCAGGAACCCGTCGCCAAAAAACTCCAGATCGACGAACTGCCCGTCACGGACAAACTCGATGGAATGGATCACCCGCTCGGCGGACTTCTCCTTGAGCCGGGCATTGGTGCAACTGGTGAAATCGTGCCGCCCGCACAGACAATCAGCAGCCCGGCGCATCTCGTCCCAATCCAACGGACGGGGGATGTGGAGCGCATAGCGTCTCATGAAGACATCATGAACCGCCCCGGTATCCAGGCGATAGGCGTAGCGTTTGGCACGGGCATGGAACCGGGCGTGGAACCTGGGATCGGCCTCCTTGACCGTCCGGACCGCCAAATCGGGAGGGAGGGTCCGTTCGAGCGCGGACACAATCTCCCCGCAGGAGAGACCGGACCGGGTATGGAAATTGGCGACCTGGCCCAGGGCATGCACCCCGGCATCCGTCCGGCCGGACCCGATCACCTCGACCGGGGCACCGGTGATCCCTGAGAGGGCCTCCTCCAGCACACCCTGGATGGTCCTCCCGGCCTTCCCGCCCCCGAGCCTCTGCCAGCCTTCGTAGCGGCCTCCGTCATACTGGATCACCATTTCAAGATTGCGCATAGCCCCCCCTGGAATCCCTTGAGTATACAGCGTTTTGGCCTCATGCGACATCCGCGAAACGCTCTGCCCTCCCGTGAGAGAATCCCGCGCGGGCCGGAAGATCCGGGGAAGGATTCGGGTGTCAGAGCGGTCCCGGGCTCCACAAACCGGTAGTGTTTATTTCTCTTGCTGACAAACAGGCAGAACAGCTATACTGTGCCTGCTGTTCACAAAAAGACCAGTTCACGTATGAGGTAACCAGACAATGAGTAAACGAGTCGTCGTTCTTGCCCTCGGTGGCAACGGAATTCAGCCCTCCAATTCGAAGGGTTCCTACGAAGATCAGTTCAAAAACATCGATATCACAGCCCAGCAGATCGCGCATCTCATCGAGAGCCGCTACAAGGTTGTCATCACCCACGGAAACGGCCCCCAGGTCGGAACGATCATGACACAGATGGCCGCTGCCGCCGACTCGGTTCCCGAACAACCCATGCGGATCTGCGGTGCGATGACCCAGGGCCAGATCGGCTATCTTCTCCAGAGCCGGCTCCAGTACCACCTTCTCAAACTCCGTGGTGCGCCCGTTCCGGTCTGCACCGTAGTCACCCAGGTCGTCGTCGACAAGGACGATCCGGCCTTCCAGAATCCGACCAAACCGGTCGGCTCGTTTTACTCCAAAGAGGAAGCGGACGCCATCGCCAAGGCCAATGGCTACACGATGAAGGAAGTCGCTCCCGAAAAGCCGAAACCCTGGCGCCGGGTTGTCTGTTCGCCGAAACCGCAGGATATCGTCGAAATCGACTCGATCACCCAGCTCCTGGACAATCACGTCGTTGTCATCTCCTGCGGCGGTGGCGGCATTCCGGTCGTCCGCAAGACCGACGGAGAGTGTGAGGGCATCGATGCCGTCATCGACAAGGACTACACCGCCGCCCTCCTCGCCAAGAAAGTGGATGCGGACTATCTGATGATCCTGACCGATGTCGAGAAGGTCGCCCTCAATTACGGCAAGCCGGACCAGAAGTGGCTGGACACCCTTTCCAGTGACGAGGCTGAAAAAATGCACAAGTCCGGCGAGTTCCCCGGTGGCTCGATGGGCCCCAAGGTCCAGGCAGCGATCGACTTCGTCCGCTGGGGTGGCGAAGGTGCGATCATCACCTCGCTGGAGAAGGCCCGCGAAGCCCTCTCCGGAAAAACCGGAACCCATTTCAAAAAATGAGATCCTCCCGCTGTTCCAAAGAGCTGTCCCGAAGGGGGCAGCTTTTTTTCGGATCGGCCTGCCCCTGATTCCTGTTCTGCCAGTGGCACCATGCCGTTCCCGCGGGAGGCCCGGTGCCACGCCGCGAGAGCGGCAGTCGCGTTTCCCCCTTGTTGTCCGCGGGCTGCCATGGCATACTGCCCCCATGCGCGGATACATCCTGACCACGATTTTCTCAGCCCTGCTCCTTGCTGCCGGAGCGACGGCCTGCGGCCGGGGCGACGGTATGTCCATCCTGTTCCTGCATCCGCCGGGTGTCGAAACGACACCAGTGCAACAGGGCTTGACCTTTGCCGTCGAGGAGTTGAATTCCCGGGATGGACTCGGAGGAAGAACCCTGGTGCTTGAAACACTTGCCGTCTCCCTGCACACCAATGACCTCGAGACGCTCCTCCATGAACAATTTCGCAGATCCGCCCCCTTTCTCATCATCGTGCAACACGACGGGATAGCCCGCGCACTGGAAGCGATCTCGACCAGAATCAGGATTCCGGTCATCGCGCTTACGGAACTCGCCACGGGCCGGACCAAACGGGATGCCTGGATCTTCAGCAATGCCATTACGGCCCGCGAAGAAGCTCGCATCATCTGGCAACTCGTCCACCACTTCGCTCCGACCGGTGTCAGCGTGATCCACGGCCAGACTCCACGGGAACACGAATTCCTCCGGGAGCTCCGTACCCGCGCTGAGCGGGACGGGAGGAGTTCCATCCTCAATCTTGATCCGGGCTTCCCTCCGGAGGAGGCCGTGATCCTGACCGCCGCAGCGACCGAACTCCCCCTGGTCCTGCAGAGATTGAAGAGCAGCGGCTTCCGCCACCCGGTCATCACGACCAGCCAGGCACTCTTTCCGGGAGTCCGCCGTCTTCCTGAAGCGGAAGGGCTCCTCTGTCCGGCCAGCGCTGTCGACCATCGCTCCCTCAGCCTGACCCGGCGGACTGTCGACAATTTTTTCAGCAGATTCGGCCGCGAGATGACAATCGAGGCGGCGCTGGCCTACGACAGCCTCATGCTCGTCTCCGTGATCGCGGGCAACTCCCCTCCCGATGCGGAGTCCCTGCAGCAGGCCCTTTCGGGCGAAACCGTCTACCCCTCGATCTTCGGGACCCGGCATCTGCCCCATGGCATGCATTCCACGACCCCGGTCATGCGTCCGGTTGTACTCAGGAAAGGTGAACCCGAGGGGCTCTCCTTCGGCCTGCCTGGCGTCGTTCCCTGAAGGATCCCCTCAGGACTCGGGGGCAAACACGGCATCCAGTATCCTTCTGAACACTGTGGGAAAGGTCCGCCCGCCATCGTCCCGGAAACCGATCCAGGCCCCCCGGCCCACCGGGTCCGGCCCACACTCGATGCCGATCCGGTACGGAAAAAACGTGATCGAATAGCGGGTATGACTCCCGGTAAAACGCCCCTTGAGGGGCTCGCAGGTTTTCATGACACAGCCGGTCTCCCGCACCAAAGATGCGACCTGCTCTTCGGGTACCTCGTCCGGCTCGATGGTCCGGCAGGGTGGTCGCCAGAGTCCGGTCCAGAGTTCGCCGCGGGGTGCCACTTCGACGTACACCCGATCCCCGATCCGGAGACAGGCCACCACCATTCGCAGCCGGATCCGGCCCCCGGTTTGACGACGGACCAGGGTGGTCTGTCCCGTACTCTTTGCGACACAACAGGCCGCGAGGGGACAGGTTTCACAGCGGGGCTCCGAACGGCGACAGACCTGTTCACCGAGTTCCATCAGTGCCTCATTGATGACACCGGGTGGTTCGGAGCGAAATGCGGTCTCCAGAATCGCGCTGATCTCCTTGTCCGAAAGGCCCCGGCCGGAAAACACCCGCGCCATGACCCGCCGGACATTAGCATCCAGTGCGGCCACCGGTTCGCCATGCACGATGGACGCAATCGAGGCCGCGGTATAGGCCCCGATCCCGGGCAAGCGGATCAGTTCATCCCGCGTCGCCGGCATCTCGCCCCCTGCATCAAGAACCTGCCGGGCGGCCTTGTGGATATTCCGGGCGCGGGAATAATAGCCCAAGCCCTCCCACTCCCTGAGGACCTCGGACTCCGACGCGGCCGCCAGCGCTTGAATATCGGGAAAGAGCTCAAGCCAGCGCCGGTGGCGCTCCTCGGCCCGGGCAATCTGCGTCTGCTGGGACATCACCTCGAGAATCCAGACCGAATAGGCTGTAGGATGCCGCCTGAAAAAATATGGCCGCCCGTGATCCCTGAACCAGGCAGCCAGTGCGTGGACAATCACCTCCGGGAGCGCATCATCCACGCTCCGCCTCCCGGGCAACCCGGGGGCGGGGAAGCCCGCTTGATTCCCAGGCGCGTGCCATGACGACAAATTCGTCCATCGACATTTCTTCACCCCGGATTCCGCCCAGGATTCCGGCCAGCTCCAGCAGACGGTCGGCCTGTTCCCCGTTCAAACCGCAAAACGGGGATTCACGCAGACTGTTCCGCAACACCTTGCGCCGGGATGAAAAGACCGCCCGACCGAGGGCAAAGAAGAGACGGGCCGCTTCACCGGCGAGGGGTTTTTCCCGGCGGATCCGCAGTCTGACAACGGACGAATAGACGGATGGAGCCGGATGGAAATTTCCCGGAGAGACATGAAAGAGCAGCTCGGGCTCGGAGTGGAAGCCGGCAAAAAGGGTTAATGCCCCGTACTCGCGGGTCGCCGGTTTGGCCACAATCCGTTCGGCCACCTGTCGCTGGACCATGACAATGATCTCGGTAATGGCCGGGAGGGAAAAGAGCCGGTCAAAAACGGGTGTCGTGATATTGTACGGCAGGTTGGCGATGACGCGCGCGTGGGCAACCGCTGCTTTTTTTTGGGGAACATCCTCAGGCCGGTTTCCATCGCCAGCGCCGTCCATGGAAGCACCATAGAGTGAGCAGTCCGCCTGGAGGAAATCACCACGGACCAGATCGAAGGCGGGAACCCCATGAAAAACCCCGGCCAGCCAGTCACACAAGGCCGCGTCCGTTTCATAGGCCCGCACCCGGGCGCCGGCCGAGAGGAGGAAGTGCGTCAAAAAGCCGAGACCGGGACCGATCTCAAGCACATCTTCTCCGGGTTGAACCGCTGCGGTAGCGACAATGCGCTCGAGGATGTGCCGGCTGACAAGAAAATTCTGCCCCAGACCGTGCCGGGCCGTCATCCCCCTCTCGCGCAAGAATGCCTGCAACCTGCGTGGCGAGAGCAAGGCCTCGATTTTTTCGACGTCCCAGGACTGCACGTTCACTCCCCTTGATGATGCCCGTGATCAGACAAGTATACGCCAGCACCCCCCACCAGGGAAATTCGGGAATCTCGAGGCTGGCCCAGGGGAGCGTGGCCGCCTGATGGATCGCCGCATAGAGAAGGTCGATCATGGTTCCGAAAAATGAAGCAACCCAGGCGCCGGCACCGAAAAACGCGGCCAAGGACAGGACCAAACCGACGGCCTGCAAACCGAGAATGACTGGGACAAAGATGCAATTGGCCAAAGGTGAGACCAGGGAGATCCGCCCGAAAAACCCGGCCAGGATCGGAATGACGGCCAACTGGGCCGCCAGAGAGACGCCAAGGGTCGAGGCCAGCCAGCGGGGCAGGCGCAACCATTGCAGAAATTCGGTCAAAGGTTTTGCAAAGAGGATGATGCCGGCTGTCGCGGCAAAAGACAGGAGGTACCCCGGCTGTCCAAGGACTGTCCGGTCCTCCAGCCAGAGGAGTCCGGCCACGACAATCAGAAGATCGAGCAGGGAAACCCTGGACCGGACGAGCTTCCAGATCTGGAGCAGCCCAAGCATGAGGACGGCCCGCATGACGGAAGCTGTCCAGCCACAGAGCCCGGCATAGATGACGAGGATGGCCATCACACAGGGCCAGGCAAATCGCCGGCCCACGCCGACAAGCCGGGCCAGCCAGAACAGAACGGCACTGGCAACGGCAATATGCATGCCCGAGACGGCCATCACGTGTATGATGCCGGCATCGACAAAATCCTTTGTCTCTTCCTGCCCAAGACCGCTCCGGTCACCAAAGACCAGTGCCTTCATAAAGGCCATCCCCGTATCTCCCAATGACTCAAACCAGGAATCGCAGTGTTGCCGGAGAGTCCTGAGTGCCAGCCGCAAATCTGCCGGGCCTGAAAGAAGTTCCAAATGCTCCGGTCGCCGAATCAGACCCCGAACATCCCGGTCCGCGAGAAATTTCCAAAACCCGGCCCATGGACCACCTTCGGGCAAAGGGAGCACATCCCCGATCACCCTGACGAGGGAGCCATTCGTCACCCCGGCCACGGACCCGTTCTCCAAAAACATGACGAGGCAACCGGACAAGGCTTTTTTCTGTCCATTGATGAGCAGGGCCTGATCGATCTCCAGAATCAGCCTGGTCCGCTTCTCCTTGACAACCATCTCCCGGACGTGACCCGTGCAGTCCCGGACAAGCCAGTGATGGGCTGCCAGATCCCGCTCCTGGTACCCTCCGAGCAAGCAATTCCAGCCACCCATAAACACGGCCCAGAGGGTGAACACGATACCCACATCCCGCAGCCATGTCTGCTTTGGGACAAACCGCCTTCCCGCCAGGCAGAGCAGACCGAAAAGCAGGCCCCCGCCCGTCAGGAGCCAGACGAGTGTCGTATCCCTGACTTCAACCACAAATTCTCCGCTGGCCATCAAACCAAGCACGCCACACCGCAGATATCCACTTGCCGTCATTGACTTCCTCCGTATCTTCTACAGGGAGAAGAGTCGCCGGACGTTCAATGGTGCGCAAAAAATTCCAAAATAATGAGGTCAAGCATGGAACTGAAGCAGATTCTTGACAAACGCCGAAGCCTGCGGGTCTATGATACACGGATTCCCGACCGGGAAACGCTCCTCTCCTGCATCGAAGCAGCCCGGATCTCACCCTCCGGTGAAAACGTCCAACCCTGGCGCTTTTGTGTAATCGACGAACCCGGGCTGCTCGGCGAGTTGACCGAGGCCTGTACCGGTGGAATCTATCTTCCCACCAAATTCATCCGCAAAGCCCCGGTGATCATCGCTGTGACCGCCAAAACCGACATCATGGTCAACAAAATCGGGACCTTCCTCCAAGGAACCCAGTTTTACCTCCTGGACCTGGGCATCGCCTGCCAACAACTTGTTCTCCGGGCCGAGGATCTCGGGCTGGGCACGTGTTACATCGGCTGGTTCCATGTTGAAAAGGCACGCAAGGTACTTGCTCTTCCCAAAAAAGAAAAACTCGTCTGCCTGATCTCGCTCGGGTATCCGCCCCCCGAATACAAGCGTCCCGAGGGTCACAAGCGAAAAGCCCTGGACGAGATCGTCCGTTTCAATCACGAAGACTGAAAACCGCTCACGATCTTCCCCTTATTCGGTTTCTTTTGCAGAATGGCCTCTCCCGAATGGCATGCGCCGGTTCCCTACGAACGAGCCTTGTCCCCAGCGGCGTTCCGCGCCATGCGTCAGACAACATATTCTTCAACGGGGATATGTATCGCCCCCCTTTGAACCGGTCACCTGACAAGGCCCTCCGTCTCCGGAGCGGCCCGGTCTGTGGCGGGGTGTCCATATACCTTTTGCAACCGGCTCACAACAATGGATCCCCGTTTCCTGATCGGTCGGTTCAACCACATGACGGGAGAGCAGTCGCCCCATCAGTGCCCCACGTGGGGTGCCGGGCGCACTAAAAAAAACCGCTCCCGAAGGAGCGGTCTTGGACTGCTGATCCTGACTGATCAGTTGGCAAAGTCGATCATATTGCAGAGAACCGGGTAGTCCACAAAGGGGTTGCGGTTTTTCTGGTGCGTGTAGACTCCGTTGTTGCGGGCAACTTCTTTGGCGCTGACCGGGTCAGCCGAAGCCCACTGGCGATAGAGGGTCTGTGCCCAGGTCTTGAGCTTGGCACCAGCGTTCATCGACTCCCATGCCTCGATAGCCGAGTTGTTGTAGTAACGCACGCAGAAGTAGAAGTAGATGCGGGCCGTATCGCCTTTGTAGGCGTTGATGGGCTCAAAGACTGTCCCGGTGTAGCCGGAGGCCGAGGTGCCGGATCCGAGCTTGGAACCGTTCTGCGATGTCCAGGTGGCCGAGGCAACAGCACCATGGGGATAGCTGGAGCGCATGCCATTGACCTTGCCGTCCGTCGGGAGGACGTGGTGGGCATCACTGACCATCGGGCTGGCTTCGTTGAACTTGCTCTGGGGAATCATGTGCTCACGGTTGTAGCAATCGCCTTCCTTGCTGTATGTGCCGCAGGTCCCTGTCCCGAAGGAATAGGTGTAGGGGCGATTGAGTCCGGTTCCGTCGCGGTCCGAGTAGATGTCCCAGACCTTGCTGTCGGAGGTGCGGTCTGCATCAGCGTAGATCGTGTAAAGGTAGCTATAGCTCTTTGTCACATATCCGGCCGTGATGATCTGCTGGAGCTTGGTCTTGAGGGCCGAACCCGAGAGACCGTAGGCGCTGCGATAATAATCGCGGATGCTCTGTGAAAGCGAGAAATCTTCCTGGAAGCTGCCGGGTGTTGCTGAGGAGCTGGAGCTTGAAGAAACCGAAGAGCTTGAAGAAGAAACGCTGGAGCTGGACGAGCTGCTTGAGCTGGATGTGACATAGTACTCGACGTAGTCGATCTTCCAGCCGGCAGCAGTGACTGAAGAATCAGAGGTGAAGTTGACAAGCGCAGACGAACCTGTGACCTCGGCGGAAAGGAAGGCTCCCTTGTTCCCGGTATAGGTGGCAACCGTCGAGCCGGAAGAAGTCTTCAGATAGACCTTGTCGTAGTTGTTCTCGGTGTTGAAGGCCGAGAAGTGCACACGAACCTTGGTTGCGCCTGTCTTGGAGAAGGTGCTGGTCACGTTGGCATTGTTGCCGTAGGCTGAGGGGTAGTTTGGTGAAGCGACTGTGCTGGTCTCGCGCACCCATCCGGCCGCGACCGAGGAGCTCGAGCTTGAAACGGAGGACGAAGAGGAGGAAACCGAGCTCGAGGAACTCGAAGAGCTTGTCCCGCCGTCGTATGAAGTCCAGGTGATGTCGTCAATCGAGGCCTGACCGGCCGAGGTCGAGGTCTGGACGATCTCGATCTTGACGGATCCTGTGCGGTTGATGGTGTAGGGACCTTTTGTTGCAGCCGTTGTGCTGCTGTGGGTGATGGTGGCGATCGTTGTGCCATTCATCTTGAGGGTAACATTGACCGCTGTGGAATACGGTTTTTTTACCTTGAACGAGATCGTTCCGACACCGTTGTTGACCGTGGTGTAGACCGATGCTGCCGGGCTCTTGCCCTTGCCGAGAACGGGGGTTTTCCCGTTGATGTCGCCACCGCTCCATGCGGCAGAGACGTAATTCCAGGTCCATCCGCCGACACCGACGAAACTGCCGGATACATAGCTGGTCCCGGTCTTCGTACAGTTGGCAAAAGTCTCGGTGTAGGTGGTGACAGTGCGCTGCACACTGTCTTCGGTAACACCGACAGTATCCGGTGCGAGGCTACAGCCTGCAAGAACGGAAACCGCGAGCAAAACGGCAAAAAGCACTTTCAACGTTTTCATACCTTGGCTCCTTGGAGATGTTAAGTGAGGCGTAATACGCCCTTCGGGGACAGGATGCCCCCAGCGCAAATTCCTGTCAAACAAAAAATGAATTTTTTAGCATATTTTTATTTCGTTATCTTCTTGACAATCTT
>ERZ795056.6613-NODE-6613-length-11263-cov-5.209850_pt1 | contig 11263 bp, 10 predicted proteins | sample MGYA00375140_ERZ795056 | MGnify/ENA primary metagenome ERZ795056 (study PRJEB30185, sample SAMN05720227) | activated sludge metagenome | isolation source: Anaerobic digester | place: USA | collected 2015-03-09 ...
TGCAAGGGTTGAACAATCGCCAAAACCAGATAAACGGGATAATTTTGGTATCGAGGGTGCTTTATTAGAAAAACCTGTAATTGTCTTAATTGTCGCTGGCGTTGCAGGGGGTGATGTGGCCAATTGGCTTTAGCTAGGGATCTCCGATATTTAACCTCAATAACATATAAATGATGGTTCTTCGTTGCCAATAAATCAATTTCACCTAAATTTGATCGATCGTTACGGCGGATGATTCTATACCCGCTGCTCCATAAATATAGGTAAGTCAAAAACTCGCCATATTGGCCAACCCAGGCTTTTTTCGGCCACTTGATGAAACGGCACAGTTTTTGGTAAAAAGAAAAAAATGGCATGCTATTTTTTTTGTAAAATAAGGGCTTGATTATAAACAATTTTTTTAGGGATATCCAATTCATCGGATATTTTTTTAGCGGCTTCTTTGACCGACATTAAAGGTAGGTATTGTTGCAGCAAATTTGCGACCAGGTCTTCTTTTTCTTCTGGGGAAAGAATCAAAGGTTTGGTTAAGTCTATCATCACCACAATCTCCCCTTTTACCAAGGGATTTCCTTGGTAATAATCAACTAAGTCCTGCAAATCACCCCTTTTTATCTCTTCAAACATTTTTGTTAATTCTCGCCCGACCGCTGCTGGCTTATTGCCAAAAACCGTTAAACAATCCTTTAAACTATCTTGTAACCGTTGCGGCGATTCAAAAAAAACCAATGTCGCAGAGATAGAGGAAAAAGCCCGCAGGAATTTTTGTCTAGCCACCGATCGAGGGGGAGGGAACCCTGCAAAAAGAAACTGGTGGGTAGGCAATCCAGAAATGACCAAACCGGTCAGCAGTGCTGAAGCACCTGGGATTGTCTGGACGCTAATCCCTTCCGTGATGGCTGCCTGGACCAATTTATAGCCTGGGTCAGAAATAAGGGGGGTTCCCGAATCACATACAAGCGCCAGTGAATGGCCTTGTTTTAAATGATGGATTAAAAGGGGCTGTATTTTTCCGGCATTATGGTCATGATAAGATTGTAATTTGGCTTGTATTCCATAGTGATCGAGAAGCTTACGGGTAACCCTTGTATCTTCGCAAGCAATCATATCAGCTTGCTGCAGGGTTAGTAGTCCTCGCAGACTGATATCGCTCAAATTGCCAATGGGGGTTGCCACCAGGATCAGCCCCTGCATGCTGGTTTTAATTGAATCAAGACAATGAGGCGGAAGTGATAAAGTCATTTGCCAGACAGATGAAAATCGTTTAAAATACATGAAAATTTAGAGTGAGTGGAAATTATGTGTTGCTTAACCTCGCGCTCATTTTTTTCACAATTGCTTGGATCTTACATGAAAGATTAAAATTGTCCCATGAAAATTTTTAGCCTGGCTGCCATTTTCGGATTATCCCTTGCCTTAATAAGCTGTCAATCCAATGATTCTCTGCGGCCTGTGGCCCGCAGCGGATCACCTAAGGTAGCTATTTTGCTGCCCCTTACGGGCAAGGATGCAGCTTTGGGCAAAGCGCTTCTCAATGCTGCCCAGATGGCTGTTTTAGATGAGGGGGGTGCTGATTTTGTCCTGATTGTTAAAGACACCAATCAGACAGGTGGTGTAGCACAAGCGTTGCAAGATGCCGTGAAAGAAGGGGCTAGATTGGTGATCGGGCCTGTTTTTGCAGCCCAAGTGCGCGAGGTTGCTCCTATCGCTCAAGCTAAAGGTGTTCAGATTATTAGTTTTTCAAACGATGAAACCCTGACTAGTCAAGGCGTATTTGTTGGCGGTTTAACCTTGCCGCAACAAATCAACCGGGTTATTTCTTATTCATCAACTCAAGGGATCAAAAGGATTGCCCTCTTATTACCCGACAATACGTATGGCCGGGTGGTTGAAAGTTCAGCAATAAAATCAGCTGACGCAACTGGGGTAGAGATTTTCCAGACGGAATTTTATAACCCGGCAAATACAAATTTTTCAGAAACGGTTAAAAGATTAGGGCCGGGTGACCCGGTTCCGTTACTGGACGAAAACACCGAAACTGATCCAGGCAATTCAGAAAGTGACTTAACTGAAAATTCGGACAATACTGATATTATTGAGGAACAACAGATATCTGACAATAATCCGCCGCCTGCTTGGATGCCGCCTTATAAACCTGTGAAAGTGGTAAATTATCAAGCCCTGCTGATTGCGGAAGGAGGGGAAAAGTTAATCACCCTGTCATCACTAGCTCCCTACCACGGTATTGATACGACCCAAGTAAAGCTTTTGGGCACCAATCTTTGGGATGCGCCAGCTTTAAGAAAAGAGACAAGTTTATTGGGGGGATGGTATCCCAGTTATTCTTCGGAAGCGCACGATTCTTTTGAAAAAAGATACCGTGAAAATTTTAAAGAATCTCCTAATCGCCTAGCAGCTACCGTTTACGACATAGTGGTGTTTGTCACCCGTTTAGGTGGAAAGCCAGGGGCCGATTTTAGCCGGAATGCAATTATAGGTTTTGGTGAAATGAACGGTGTAAACGGGATTTTTAGATTTCTGCCGGACGGTATTGCAGAATACGGCCTGACGGTCTATGAAATTCAACGACAAAGGCTGTTGGTTAAAGATCCGGCCCCTTCTACTCTTATGCCATTAACCAACTAAGCAGTTAAAAGATAATCAATCAAGGCATTTAACTTCAAACGGCCAAGTTCTGTTGCTTGAATTCTGGTAGCGGTGACAATTAACAATTGCTTTGCTTGCAATTCGCGCAAAGCCTTGCCTGACAGCGAATCCACCAAGTTAATCCCGGTTTCATGGGCGGCTAGGGCTAAGTTAATCCCGTCTTCTAGGCGTAACCCCATCAACATCGCTTCTGTACGCCGTTCAAGCGGCGATAAAGGATAGAAGTCTTTGGTCCCATGACCATGTACTAACAGATGCTGCTGCCAGGTTTCAGGAATTTTAAGTTGGAAAGACGCATATTTTTGTTGGTTGATTTTGACTCTGCCATGGGCGCCGGGGCCGATACCTATATAATCTTGGTAACGCCAATAGGTTAAATTATGTCGACATTGGGCGTCAGGTTTTGCATAATTGGAAATCTCATAATGATGGAACCCTTGCTCCCTCATAAAGTTATTGGTCCATTGATAAAAATCTGCCGATAATTCCTGGTCAGGCATTGGCCATAGGCCTTCCTTATAATTTTTTTCAAAAACGGTTCCCTGTTCAATGGTCAATTGATACAGAGAAAGATGCGATCCAGATAAAGACATGGCTTGGTTCAGTTCTTGTTGCCAACTACCTAGTGTTTGATGGGGAAGGGCATAGATTAAATCAAAGGAATATTTCTCGAAATGTTTGGCAGCTATTTCAATAGCTTGAATGGCTTGCCGACTGTCATGATGACGGCCCAGAAATTTTAAATCCCGATCGTTTAATGATTGGATACCTATGGAAAGGCGATTAATTCCGCTTTGGCGGTAATCGGCGAATTTTTGGCTTTCAACACTGGAGGGATTGGCTTCTAAGGTAATTTCAATCCCCTGGTCAAACAACCAATATTTTTGGGCGGTGGTAATTAGTCCCTCAATCATCGCTGCGGGCATTAAAGACGGCGTACCGCCACCGAAAAAAATACTGGTTAACCGTCGTCCCCACGTCCGTTTGCCATAAAAATCTATTTCGGCCTTAAGGCAGATAAACCATTCTTGCCAATTAACAGTGGCTCTAACATGACTGTTGAAATCGCAATAAGGGCATTTGGATACACAAAAGGGCCAGTGGATATAAAGCCCAAAATCTGTGTCTTGTGGGTTAATAGGGTAATTATTCATTGATTACCCTGATACATGCAGGCAAAATTCTTTAAATTTTGCAAAAGCCTTGGCGCGGTGGCTGATCCTGTTTTTTTGGGTAGGATCCATTTCCCCAAAAGTTTGGGTGTATTCATCCGGCACAAACATTGCATCATAGCCGAAACCCTTTGTTCCACGGGGAGGCCAGGCCAATGTCCCATCAATCCGGCCTTCAAAGCTTTGATGATGTCCATCCGGCCAGGCAATCGCCAAAACCGAAATAAAAAAAGCCGGGCAACCTGTGATTGCCGTGATGCCTTTTTTCCCCAATTCTTGGTAAACCTTATGCATCGCCACCTTAAAATCACGCTTTTCGCCTGCCCACCTGGCAGACACGACACCAGGGGCGCCGTCAAGTGCTGGAATCACGATCCCTGAATCATCCGCTAAAGAAGGTAATTTGGAAAGGATGGCGGCTTGTTTTGCTTTGATTAGGGCATTTTCCTCAAAAGTTACCCCTGTTTCTTCTGGTTCTGGCAGGCCTAAATCCTTAATCGAATAGAGTGGACGGATGGAGGGGGGAAGAATTGCCTGTAGTTCGGCAATTTTTCCTTGGTTATGACTTGCTAAAACCAAAGGGCCTTGCAGCAAATAGCGAGGACAGGAAGACTTTTGCATGGCGGCTGTTATGCTGTCAAAGTTGCCAAAAGTTGTTTTTGCTGTTCTACCAGCGATCGGGTTGCTTTCTGGGCTAAATCAAGCATTTGGATCAGTTGTTGTGGGGTAAATGAATTTTTCTCAGCTGTAGATTGGATTTCAATAATATCCCCCTTACCGGTGAAAACAAAATTCGAATCAACTTCAGCATTGCTGTCTTCTATATATTCCAAATCTAGAATGGGTGTATTCCGGTAAATACCGCATGAGATGGCTGCAACATAATCTTGCAAAGGGAATTGCTTGATCACACCAGTTTTGACCAAACGGGCTAAAGCCTGATGTAAGGCAACATAACCGCCGGTAATGGCTGCCGTGCGGGTGCCCCCATCCGCTTGAATAACATCGCAGTCAATAAAAATTTGCCGCTCACCTAAGGCAACCAAATTGGTAACGGCCCGCAGAGACCGGCCAATCAGCCGTTGAATTTCCTGTGTGCGCCCGGTTAATTTCCCACGGCTGGCTTCTCGTTCACTGCGCGTCGCTGTTGCCCGCGGTAACATACCATACTCCCCTGTTACCCAACCCTTGCCGGTATTCCGCAAAAAACCTGGCAATTGGTTGTCGACAGAAGCGGTACAGAGAAGATGCGTATTGCCCAATTGGATAAAACAAGATCCTTCTGCGTATTTGTTAACGCCAATTTCCATTTTAACCACACGCATTTGATCGGGTTGGCGGCCAGAAGGACGAAGGGGGGTATTAACCATTATAAATAACTTTCATTATTGCTTAAAATGCCTAAATATTATCACTTTATTCATAAACGATATGAAAATAAAATGATAGAGACGTGTTGAGAATTTGCGAAATAATTCCTATTTACTAGAAACGCACAAACGAATTAATTTGTTTGGGACTATCCTCAAGAAGGGTTGATACAGTTGAAACGATGGTGATAAAAAGCAAAGCCAGTATCCAAGAGCTGAACCTGAGGTCGCGGGAAATTTTCCGTCATATTGTCGATACGTATCTTGAAACGGGCGAACCGATCGGTTCAAAAGTTATTTCGAAGCGGGCGAACCTGAATTTGTCACCGGCTACTATCCGAAATGTGATGGCAGATTTAGAGGAAGCTGGGTTACTTTTTGCCCCGCATATTTCTGCTGGTCGTATCCCTACGGAATTAGGGTTACGATTATTTGTCGATGGGCTACTCGAAATTGGGTATTTGGGGGAAGATGAACGACGCAATATGGAGGAAAAATGTCAAGTGGGGGGGCATAATTTCCCTATTATGCTTGAACAAGCCATCCAAGCCTTGTCAGGACTTTCCCGTTGTGCCGGATTGGTTGTGGCGCCCACCACCGAATATAGGTTGAAGCACATGGAATTCCTAAAGCTTGGGCCTGATCGTGCCTTGGTGGTCATGGTGTCGGAAGACGGGTTGATCGAGAACCGCGTGATTGATTTACCTAAAGGATTACCGCCAGCTGCACTGGTGGAAGCAGGAAATTATTTGACTGCGCGATTGATTAATAAAACGTTGGCTGAAGCAACGGTTGAAATTACCAAAGAATTGGATGATCATCGGACGGAATTGAATTTATTGACAGAAAAGGTTATCAAAACGGGCCTAGCTACCTGGGCAGGGACAAAAAATGAGCGTATCCTTATTTTGACCGGGCAAAGCCATTTACTAGAGGAAGTAAAAGAATTAGAAGATTTGGAACGGGTCCGCATTTTATTTCAAATGCTTGAGAATAAAGAATCAATGATTCGTTTGCTCGAAGAATCAAAAAAGGCTAAAGATGTCCAGATTTTTATAGGCTCTCAAAATGAATTATTTAACTTGACTGGTTGTTCTTTAATTATCGCCCCTTACCAGAACAACCGGCAACAGGTGATCGGGGCGGTAGGTGTGATTGGCCCTAGCCGGATAGATTATGCAAGGATTATCCCTATGGTCAATTACACAGCCCAACTGATTGGGCAGTTTTTAACCAAAAAATAAGATATTTTTTATGATGCGAAGGTAGAAAAAATGACAAAGCCTCAACATACGAAATCTTCCGATCAGCAGATGTCAAAGCCTGCCGAGGAAGTGGCGCAACCTCTTCCTGATTCACACAATAAGAGTGAAGAGGAAACATCCGTAGCTGCAGACGAATCAGTCTCTAAAGAAGCGGAAAAAATAGGTTTTTTAGAGAAAAAATTATCTGAGGCAGGTCAAGAGATTGGCCAATTAAAAGACCAGTTATTACGGACATTGGCGGAAAGCGATAATATCCGCAAAAGGATGCAGCGCGAAAAAGAGGATAGTCAAAAATTTGCGGTCAGCAATTTTGCAAAGGATTTGATTGCGGTTTATGATAATTTGGAAAGGGCCCTTAAAAACCCCATGGTTACGGAAGATCCATTGATCAAGAATTTCATTGAAGGGGTGACCATGACGGAGCGTCAATTGGCGGCAGTTTTTGAAAAACACCAGTTGAAACGAATTGTACCAATAGGGGAAAAATTTGACGGCAATCAGCATCAATCCGTGATGGAAGTGCCGTCATCTACCCAACCTCCCGGAACGGTAGCAGATGTTTTCCAGGCCGGGTTTTCCCTGCATGACCGCTTGTTACGACCAGCAATTGTCACCGTGGTCAAAGCTGCTTCAAAAGAGGAGGAGGCAGCTTTTAAAAACAAATAAGGAAAGATTGCCAAATAATTTTTGTTGCAGATAACTTGTAGATTGGCGTAATCATTCTTATATCTCAACATATTCACCAATAGCTAGTAATTATTTAACCATTTATAAATTTATGGGGATTGCCACGAATGCTTCAGATGTTAAAGGTTGTGGCTGTAATCTGCCGAGAAGAGAGGGATCATGAGTAAAGTTATCGGGATTGATTTAGGAACCACCAATTCCTGCGTCGCTATTATGGAAGGTAAAGACACGAAGGTCATCGAAAATGCCGAGGGGATACGGACCACCCCCTCAATTGTTGCTTTTACCGATACGGACGAACGATTGGTTGGCCAGGCCGCGAAGCGGCAAGCGGTAACCAATCCGGAAAATACATTATTTGCGATTAAGCGGCTTATTGGCCGGCGTTATGATGACGCAATGGTTAAAAAAGATAAGGGATTAGTTCCTTACAAAATTATTGCTGGGGATAATGGGGATGCTTGGGTTGAATCCCGCGGCAAAAAATACTCGCCTTCCCAAGTCAGTGCTTTCATTTTACAAAAAATGAAAGAAACCGCAGAAAATTATTTAGGTGAAAAAGTCACTCAAGCCGTGATTACGGTACCCGCTTATTTCAATGACTCGCAACGCCAAGCTACCAAAGATGCTGGCCGGATTGCCGGTTTAGAGGTTCTGCGTATTATTAACGAACCCACCGCGGCAGCCTTAGCTTACGGGCTTGAGAAAAAAGGTAGCGGCATTATTGCTGTTTATGATTTGGGCGGTGGCACCTTTGATATTTCTGTATTGGAAATCGGTGACGGCGTATTCGAGGTCAAATCAACCAATGGTGATACATTCCTTGGGGGTGAAGACTTTGACAACCGTATCATGGATTATTTGGCCGAAGAATTCCGCAAAGAAAACGGAATTGACCTCCGCAAAGACAAGTTGGCTTTGCAGCGCCTGAAAGAGGCCTCTGAAAAAGCTAAAATTGAGCTTTCCAGTGCGATGCAAACGGAGGTCAATCTGCCTTTCATTACGGCAGATAAAAATGGGCCCAAGCATATGAATATCCGTTTAACAAGGGCAAAACTTGAATCCTTGGTGGACGAATTTATCCAGCGTACGCTTGAGCCTTGCCGTGCCGCTTTAAAAGATGCTGGTTTGAAAGCTTCCGAAATCAATGAGGTTGTTTTGGTCGGCGGTATGACCCGTATGCCCAAGGTGATTGAAACAGTCCGCAGCTTTTTTGGCCGTGAGCCGCACCGGGGTGTTAACCCTGATGAAGTGGTGGCAGTTGGAGCTGCGATCCAGGGGGCGGTTTTAAAAGGTGAAGTGAAAGATGTCTTGTTACTCGATGTCACGCCCCTTTCTTTAGGGATTGAGACATTAGGTGGGGTTTTCACTCGGTTAATTGACCGTAATACGACTGTTCCTACCAAAAGAAGTCAGATTTTCTCAACGGCGGATGACAGCCAAACCGCTGTTACCATCAGGGTTTTCCAGGGGGAACGGGAAATGGCAGCTGATAACAAGCTGCTGGGTCAATTTGATTTGTTAGGGTTGCCAGCAGCCCCAAGGGGGGTTCCGCAGATTGAGGTAACATTCGACATTGATGCCAACGGCATTGTTAGCGTTTCGGCAAAAGATAAAGCAACCAATAAAGAGCAGCAAATCCGCATCCAGGCTTCCGGCGGGTTAAATGAGCAAGATATTAAGAAAATGGTTAAAGATGCCGAGGCTAATGCCAGTGAGGATAAGAAAAAACGGGCGTTGGTTGAAGCCCGTAACCAAGCCGAGTCATTGGTTCATGCCAATGAAAAAATGGTCAAGGATAATGAAGGTAAGATTAGTGCAACCGATAAGGATTCTATCCAAAAAGCCATTGCTTCCTTAAAAGAAGTTTTGGCAGGGACCGACATCGAAGCGATTAAGTCCCGGTCTGAATCTTTGGCACAATTGGCCATGAAAATGGGGGAGGAAATGTACCGCTCCCAGCAGCAAACATCCGCACCTCAGGACAACAATGAAGGCGAAGGTAAGACGGAAAATGAAGAAAAGGTTGTTGATGCTGATTTTCAAGAGGTCAACAATAACAAACGTAAAAAACCATAGAGATATTTCTTCCGCCAGCCTTAAATCTTTTTAAGGCTGGCTTTGGATTTTAGGATAGAAAATGGCTGCAGCTAAACAAGATTATTATGAAATCCTTGGAGTATCCAAAACGGCAGGTGGCGAGGATTTGAAAAAAGCCTACCGTGCTTTGGCGATGAAACACCATCCGGATCGCAATCCAGGCAATCAGGCATCAGAACAAAAATTTAAAGAAATCAACGAAGCCTACGATGTTCTAAAAGATGAGCAGAAAAGGGCGGCCTATGACCAATTTGGTCATGCAGCCTTCCAAAATGGGGGGGGGCGTTCAGGGCGGCCTAACGGGCAGGGGGCAGAGGGATTTGGTTTTGCCGGGGGTGGTTTTGCCGATATTTTTAATGAAATGTTTGGTGATTTTACGGATTCGCGTACCGGTGGTCGCCAAGCCCGTGGTACGGATCTGCGCTATAATATGGAAATAAGCTTAGAGGAGGCTTTTTCGGGTAAGCAAGTGACAATCCGCGTGCCGGGGTCCTCGGCTTGCGATGCTTGCCACGGCTCTGGCAGCGAGCAGGGTAGCCAGCCTATTAACTGCCCTACCTGTCGCGGTAGCGGCAAGCAACGCGCAGCCCAAGGGTTTTTCACGATTGAGCGTACCTGTCAACAATGTGCGGGTTTAGGAAAAATTATTGAAAAACCATGCCGGGTTTGCCGGGGAAACGGTACCATTAAACGTGAAAAAACCTTGGAAGTGAATATTCCCGCGGGGGTTGAAGATGGCTCTCGTATCCGCTTATCAGGACAGGGGGAAGCTGGGATGCGTGGCTTACCTGCGGGGGATCTTTATATTTTTGTGAATATCCGGCAACATCCGATTTTCCAGCGGGAGGGGGCAACCATTGAATGCCAGATTCCTATCCCGCTGGTAACAGCTGTTCTAGGTGGATCGGTGGATGTGCCAACGGTTGAGGGAAACTGGGGTAAAGTTACCATTCCTGCGGGCACCCAAAGCGGACAAAAATTTCGTTTGAAAAGCAAAGGAATGAGTGTCTTGCGCTCCTCCAACCGTGGGGATATGTATTGTACCGTGGTGACTGAAACGCCTGTCAATCTGACCAAGCGCCAGCAAGAGCTTTTAAAAGAATTTACAGAAATTGCTGAAGCTAATCCAAAAAACTATCCAATTATGGAAAAATTTTTAACCAAAGTGAAAGAATTTTGGAAAAATTTGCGACCCTAGCTCCACCTACATGATGTAAGTTGATGACAATTCAGGCCAAGCGGTTATTAACAGCACTCGAAATAGAAGAAATTTTTAAAATATTTTCTGTGGCTAATCCGAAGCCGAAGGGGGAATTAATTTATCAAAACCCCTACACTTTGTTGATAGCGGTTGTTTTGTCTGCCCAAGCAACCGATAAAAGCGTTAATAAGGCAACAGCTGCTTTATTTGCGGTCGCAAGCAGCTCCCAGGACATGGTTGCATTAGGTGAGCAAAAACTACGAGAATATATCAAAACAATTGGCCTTTATAACAGCAAAGCCAAAAACATCTGGTTGCTGAGTCAAAAATTGCTGACGGATTTTCAAGGAAAAGTGCCCGCAAACCGGCAACAGCTAGAGGAACTGCCAGGTGTTGGCCGGAAAACCGCCAATGTGGTTCTAAATATTGTTTTTGGCGAACCAACGATCGCTGTTGATACCCACGTTTTTCGGGTGGCCAATCGCACAGGACTGGCATTGGCAGCTACGCCATCCTTGGTTGAAGAAATGCTTGGGGAAGGGGTGCCGCACGCTTACCAACAATCTGCCCATCATTGGCTGATTTTGCATGGGCGATATGTTTGTAAAGCCCGCAAACCAGATTGCCAGCGTTGTTCTATTAAAGATATTTGCCAATATCCCGACAAAACTGCTAAATAGTCCTGTCCAGCGGGTTCCAAAGAAGATTGTTTCTTAAATTTTTATTAAGTGAGATAAGCATAAATCCGTATCCGCGGCAATGCCTGCGCGGGAGCGGGCGATTACATGAGTGGCCCGCAAG
>ERZ795056.6614-NODE-6614-length-11263-cov-5.023911_pt1 | contig 11263 bp, 9 predicted proteins | sample MGYA00375140_ERZ795056 | MGnify/ENA primary metagenome ERZ795056 (study PRJEB30185, sample SAMN05720227) | activated sludge metagenome | isolation source: Anaerobic digester | place: USA | collected 2015-03-09 ...
GTAGAAACCGAACTCGGTATTGTTCAGGCTCTCGGCGAGATAGCGCAGGGCAAAACCACCCTGGCCCGCATCCCTTGCCAGACGCGTCTTGCTGCGCGGGAACGCGGCACTGCAGCCGGCCGCAACGAGGTTGGCCGGCAAGCCGGTGTCGCTGGCGGCATAGTTGCCGCCACAGACCTCGACGTACAGGTCCGGGTTGATCACCGGCTGCGGCACGGTACCGAAGTTCAGCATCACGTAGCGACCGCCGATGACGGCGAAGTCATTGGTCGAGAAGTAGGTGCCGACCGGATCGGGATCGGTCTTCTGGAAGTCGAGCAGGTAGAACGCCTCACCCGAGAAGTTGTCCGCGAAATTGTACGAACCCCACAGCATGTTGACCGGCAGGAACGCCTGCTTGAGCTCGGAACCGGCCACGCGCAGCTTCGACACATCGACCGGGTTGATCGCGTTGATGCCGCCCTGGATGAAGGTGCTTTCGCCCCAGCTGACCACCTGTCGGCCAAAACGCACGGTGGCCTGGCGTCCGCCGATCTCGAAATCGTGGAAGATGAAGGCATCGAGGATGCGCGACTGCGTGCCGACGCGGGCCTTGGCCGATTCGGAAAGGTTGTCGCGATCGTTGTTCTCGAAGTCGTAGAACGCGGTGGCGCGGACGAAGCCACCCCAGTTCGCGCCGTAACGCAGACTGAGTTCGACCGTGGCGTTCACCGCGTTCGAGATCGGCGACCATTTTTCGTAGGCCAGGTCACCGTCATCGCCGTTGACCGAATAGCGGCCTTGCGCTTCCCGCTGCAGCGCGCTGCCGAGACCGAGCGCGCTGACCAGGGGATTGAACTGCGCCTTGCCGACGAGATCGTCGGAAGCATCCTGGGTACGCCAGCCGATACCGTAGCCGATCGTCGTGTTGACGGTGCCGTTGAAGCCGTCCTGTTCGCCGAATTCGAACGCCTGCGCCTGGCTGGCAACACCGGCCAGGGCGAGCGCGAGGGCGACCGAGAGGGTGGACAAAGCGGGACTGCGCGTGCGCGTACCGCTCTGGAGGGTTTTGCAAGTCTTCATGTGGGACTCCGGTTCCAGATCGGTTATTGCGTACGAATGACGGAAGGATTGCTGACCTGCACCGCAGCACCCTGGCTGACCAGCAGGCTGGCCATTTCGCCCTGCATCTCGGCGGTTGTGGCGGGCGATCCCGTTGGCCCCGACGGACTCAGCAGCGAACCATGATTACCCTGGGTGAAGCGGACGACGCCACGAATCCCGCTGGCCGACTGCGTCGTCTGTGTGATCGTGGCGAGGCCAAGTGTGCGGATCAGCGGTTCGGTGCCGGAAAGCGGCGCACCGGCAACCGAGTTCGGGATGACCTGATCGGTCATCGTCTGCTCCGGCGTTCCGGTCCCGCCACCGACGACTTCCTGCAGCAGCAGGCGCTTCGAGCCGAGCAGGCTGTTGTTGGCTGCCAGCGCCCAGTTGACCGGATCGGCCGAGTCGATGACGGTCTGCGCAGCGCCGAAGAACGCGTCGTAGTCCGGCGTGCCGGGGCTCAGGCCTGCAGCGGCCAGAAGGCCGGCGCGAATGCGCGGGCCGAACGTCGGCGAAGCCTCGAGCAGGCGTGCAATGCCGCCACCCGGCACGTTCAGCAGGGCAACCTGCGCGTCGGGATTCACGCCCATGAACACGGTGCCGATGATGCCGCCGAGCGATTGCCCGACAAAGGCGATACGGGATCCATCGAAATCGGTTCCGCCTGCCGAGTAGTGCGAGCTCGGAATCGCGCGGGCAAGCACGAGCAGGTCGGCGACCGCCTGGCGGATATTGTCGCGCGAGGTCAGCAGGCTGGTCAGGTTGATGAAATAGGTTCCCGACGAATCGATCACGCCGTCCGGCCCCGAGGCGCCGGTGGTGTTGTTCGAGAGGTCGAGATTGAACGTGCGCTCGCGTGCACCGAGGGCGGCGAACGGCGTGTTGGCGATGTTCAGTTGGTTGGCAGCGCTGGTGATGCCATGCAGCGGCGCGTCGATCGCGATGACCGCGAAGCCCTGCGAGGCCAGCGTGCCGGCCACGGCAAACATGTCGGTGCGATCACGCGTGATGCCGTGCTGGTAGATAACGATCGGCCAGCCCGCGGCGGGCTTGGTCTTGCCGGATGCCGCGTTCGGGATCGTCAACAGCAAGGGTACCTTCTGCGTCGAGCCGGCAACTGGCAGCGGGTTGGCGAAGGTCACGAAGGTCGAGGTCGGATCGAGCTGGCCGGCGAACGGCGGAATGTACGCGCCGGGCGCAGCACGCCAGAATCCGGTCAGTGGCGCGGTTGGCGCCGCCTGCGTCGGCGCGGCGAGGTAGTACGGCAGGTCGATCGTGCCGATATAGACGTCGGCGATCGGCGGCAGGGACGGACTGATCCCGGCGAGCGTCAGCCCGGTCGGTGCGATCTGGGTCGCTGCAGCAGGAGTCTGCGCGGTGCGTGCCTGCACGGCGCCGAGGACCGGCGTGACGCCCTGCGTGGTCGCTACCCAGGACAACACGATCTTGCTCGGCGAAATGCCCGCGGCGGCGGCGGCCGCCTCCTGTGAATTGGTCAGGCGGCGCAGCGGTTCGAGCGCACAGGCGGTCGCATTCGGCAGCAAGGGCTCCTGCGAGACGCCGTTGATGCACAAGGCCGTGGTGCGCTTGGCGAGGAAATAGGTCTGGTCCGGCGTGGCGTCGTTGCCGGCGTTGTCGGTGATGCCATTGGTCAGCACGACGAGGTAGGAACTGAGCTGCTGCAGTGGCTTGGTCGGAACCACGGCCAGCGTGCGGCGGGCGGCAGCCGAACTGGTCAGCGCGACGACGAAATCGACGTTGGCCTGCAACTCGCGGGTCAGTCCGGTAACGCCACCGCCAGGGCCGCTGAGGGTGACCTGGAAGACGCGCACCGTCGATCCGGCGACCAGGCTGCTCGGTCGTGGCGGTGTCGAGAACGAAGTCGTCATCGGCGAGACCGTGCTGAATCCGTCCAGTGCGTTCATGGCCACTTTCGGATCACCGAAATTGGCCGGATTGGCGACCGGGATATTCAGGGTCAGATCCGTGGTGCCCGACAGCAACAGGTTGGTCGGGAATGGCACGACGCCGTTGGAAGGATCGAATCGAGCCGTGATGACCGCGGTGACCGGAGATCCGTCAGAGTTGGTTGCGACCGGCGTGTCAACCGCGCGGGGACTATTGCTCCCACCACCGCAAGCGGCGAGGAGCAGAGACGGCAGTAACGCTGCCGCGATCAATCGGGCCTGCATTGGTATCCCCTTCATCATGGAATTTCAGCGACCTCATCTTAGGCCGTTCAAACGGTCGTTGGCAACGTCCGCTTAACAGAAAATCACGAGGCACAACAGTATGTTGCGGCGCACCATACGGTTGAGAATGGTGTACTCGGCAGTACTCAATCCAGCTCGCGCGCCTGCCAGGTGGATGCCTCGGGCAGAAATGCTCGCGGCGCCCAGGCGAGGTCGCGGCGCGCCGGGGCATCGTCAGCCACGAGATCGTGCTGCAGACGTTCGAGCGCGGCCTGGCCGAGGCCACGCCAGCGGGGACGCGTTCGCGCGATCGACAAGGCAAGCCGCGCCATCCGCGGCGTCAACGGAACGCCGAGCACCGGCCCGGGCAACGAGCAGCGCACCCGTTCGAGCATCTCGGCAAAGCCCAGGCGCTCGCCGCCACCCAGATCGAAGGTCCGGCATCGTGCCGAGTCGCGCCCCAGCGCCGAGAGACAGGCATCCGCGAGATCGTCGGCATGCACGGGTTGGCGCAACCCTTTCGCAAAAGACACTTTCGGCAATACGCGAAAACGCGAACCGAATCGCGCCAATGCGCTGAGACTGCGGTCAATGCCCGCTCCGTAGATCAGGGTCGGGCGCAGCAAGGTCCATGCACAGCCGCGTTTGTCGGCGGCCTCGGCCAGTTGCACCTCGCCGCGACGCAAGGTCTCGACCAGGGCGCGCTCGTGCGGATCGGTCGAGCCACGTTTGCTCTCGATACTCATCGAGCCGAGGGCGATGATGCGGGGCGTACCATGCAGTCGCGCAGCAGCAAGCCAGGCGGCGAAACCATCGAGCGGACCGAGACTGAAGATCGCGTCGACGGGCGCAAGCTCCGGCATCGTCGCGAACAGGTCGCCCGCGATCCACCGCAGGCGGGCACGCTTCGACTCGCGCAGCTGACGGCTCACGGCCAGCACATCGTGCCCGGCGTCGAGCAGGCGCGGCACAAGGAAACGACCGATCTGGCCGCTGGCGCCGAGGACGAGCGAGCGCAACATCGGCGCGACGGACCCGATCAGCGCCGCGGTACTGCGGGCAGCACTCCAGCCAGTGCCGCCGCGGTGATCGGCAAGCTGACCACGACTACCGTTCCTTCGGCCGAGGTCGAACGTATCGTGATCGAACCTCCGTGTGCCTTGACGATGCCATGGGCGATGCTGAGGCCCAGCCCGAGCGCATTGTCACGCGTCGAGAAAAAAGGCTCGAAGACCTCCGGCAAGGCGTCATTGGCGATGCCTGATCCCGAATCACTGAAGCGGATTTCAACATTGCGCGTGCCACCGGCACGTGTCTGGACGCCGATGCGTCCGCGCCCGTCGATCGCCGCGGCGCAGTTGTCGAGGATGTTGAGGATCACGCGACCGATCTGCGCAGGCATGGCCGTGATCTTCGGCAGGTCGGCGTATTCGCGCACGACAACGATGCGCTCGCCCCATTCCGGAACGAGCAGATTGAGCGCCGCATCGACCATCTCGTTGACATCGATCGTGTCGAGCCCGTCGACCTCCGGTCGGGTCAACCGACACAGGCTCTGCATCAGGGTCGACGAACGGCCGAGTCCCGCAACGGCCTCGCCGAGCATTTCCTTCGAGTCGCTCAGGATCGAACTCTTCTCGAGGTCGCTGCGCGTGCTGAAAAGCCGTCGACGCGCCTCTTCGACATGCTTGACGAGCTGATCGAGTCCGGCCTTGTCGGCACCGAAGATCATCTCGACCGGCTGCAGGCAGTACTGCACGGCGGCGTCGTAGTTCTTGACCAGCTTGCGGTAGTCATCGAGCAGTTCGCCGATTCCTTCGACATTGCTGCGCGCGAAGCCGAGCGGGGGATCGACCTCCCGCGCGACATCACTGGCGACGCGACCGACGATGGACATCGGCACCGCCTGGATCAGGCGCGCCTGCTGGATCTTGAGCTGCTCGATCTCATCGGCAAGATGCATGCGCTCGTTGCGCAGGTGTTGGGTCGTCTTGCGCTCGTCGTTCCAGCGCATGGCCAGGTATCCCACGGCTCCGAACGCGATCAACGCGAGTACCCAGCTTATCCAGACCATCCAGCCATCCTCCCGAAAACAGGCAGCAGTATATAGACGCGATGCTCAGGCGGAAGTCAGCCAGATCTCGACCACAACGAACAGAAGGTAGGCCGCAAGCAGCACGCCGCCTTCGCGCCGGGACAAGGCACCATCGCTGCGCATCATCGGATAGACCGCCGCGGCCAGCGCGAGCAACCCCGGAATCTCGACCCGGATCAGCGAAGGCGAAGCAGCCAGCGGCTGCCAGATGGCGAGTCCACCGAGCAGCAACAGCAACGCGGCGAGGGTGCCGGAAAAAGCCTGGCCGACGGCAAGATCGCCGTGTCCGCGACGCGCCGCAAGCAGGGCTGACGGTGCTCCGGCCAGGGCGATGGCGGGGCCCAGCAGGATCAAGCCGGCGATCAATGGATTCCAGTTGAGGTCGGTCGCAAACGCCGATCCACCCACGACAAGGCGCCAGCTGCCGAGCCCCAGCAGGGCCAGGCCGAGGACCAGCCGCAACAGCAGCATCGGCACGCCGAACCGGCGCGGCGCGTGCGCGAACAGTGCGCGCGCAGCGACGCGTTCGCTGCCGCCGATACGCAGGAAAAATACCGCCGCCACGGCGAATGCGACGATCAGGATGCTGCCATCGAGGCGCGAATAGACAGGATCGATGCTGAGCGCCCCGACCAGCACGATCGCGACCAGTACCGCCGCATTCAGCCAGGCCAGCGCGCGCAAGCGGGACAGCAGCGGCGCAATCAGCGCGGCCAGGCCAAGCATCAGGCCGAGCTGGGCGATCGCTGCGCCGAACAGCGAACCGACTGCGAGTTCAGGCCGGTCGAGAACGCTCGTGGCGATTACCACGGCCAGCGCCGGCACGACCGCTGCAGCAATGACACCTGCCCACGCAACCGCATGCGACTCCGCCGTCCGCCTGGCCCACAGCCCGGCGATGCCGTTGCCCAGCGAGTCGGTGCCGAACAACAGCAGCACTGCGCCGAGCAGGATGTTTCCGATGTCCGCCCACATGGCCATTCTCCGATCGCCCGCAATCGGGCAAGCGGAAGTCTACTCAACAAGGATTCGACGCGCTGCGGTGCGCGAGCAGCGACACGCCAGCGCTGCCCCACTATGCGATGATCACGGACCCGTTTGGCGGAGATCCGCGATGATCGCGCGAATCTGGCGAGGCATCACACTGGCCGGGAAGGCCGACGACTACCTCGATTATCTGCGCGAAACCGGCTTGCGCGATTACGCGAGGACGGCCGGCAATCGTGGCGTCAAGGTGCTCAAGCGCATCCAGGGCGAACATTGCGAGATCATGCTCGTCTCGCTGTGGGATTCGATGGACGCCGTGCGCGCGTTCGCGGGCGAGAACCCCGATCGCTCGGTCTACTATCCCGAGGACGAGCAATATCTGCTCGAGATGGAACCGCTCGTGCGTCATTACGAGGTTGTCGACGTCGTCGCCGGCGACGCATCGTCCGGCGCGATCGAGGGCGCCTGGCAGACCTAGTAGCGGATCACCGAGCGGATCACCTTGCCTTCGTGCATGAGATCGAACGCATGGTTGATCTGTTCGAGTGGAAGCACTTCGGTGACGAACTCGTCGATCTTCAATTCGCCCGCCATGTAACGCTCGACATAGCCCGGCAGCTGGCTGCGGCCCTTGACCCCGCCAAATGCCGAACCACGCCAGACCCGACCGGTGACGAGCTGGAACGGCCGCGTCGCGATCTCCTGGCCGGCACCGGCGACACCGATGATGATCGATTCGCCCCAGCCCTTGTGGCAGCACTCGAGCGCCGAACGCATGACGTTCACATTGCCGATGCATTCGAACGAGTAGTCGACGCCGCCGTCTGTCAGGTCGACGATGACCTGCTGGATCGGACTGCCCGGAAAGTCCTTCGGATTGACGAAATCGGTCGCGCCGAGCGCCTTGGCCATTTCCGCCTTGGCCGGGTTCGTGTCGACCGCAATGATGCGCCCTGCCTTCGCCATCACCGCACCCTGGATCACCGACATGCCGATGCCGCCGAGACCGAACACGGCGACCGTCGCACCCGCCTCGACCTTGGCCGTGTTGAGCACGGCGCCGATGCCGGTGGTGATGCCGCAACCGAGCAGGCAGACCTTGTCGAGTGGCGCGTCCTTGTTGATCTTCGCCAGCGCGATCTCGGGCAACACCGTGTATTCGGAAAAGGTGCTGCAGCCCATGTAATGCAGGATCGGCTTGCCGTTCATCGAAAAGCGGCTGGTGCCGTCGGGCATGAGGCCCTTGCCCTGGGTCGTGCGGATCGCCTGGCAGAGGTTGGTCTTGCCGGACAGGCAGAATTTGCAGGCGCCGCATTCGGGCGTGTAGAGCGGAATGACATGATCGCCGGGCTTGAGCGAGCTGACGCCGGCGCCGACTTCCTCGACGATGCCGCCGCCCTCGTGACCGAGGATGACTGGAAACATGCCTTCCGGGTCGGCACCGGACAGGGTGAATGCATCGGTATGGCAGACTCCGGTCGCGACGATGCGGACCAGCACCTCGCCCGGTTGCGGACCCTGCAGATCCACCTGCTCGATCGACAGCGGCTTGCCTGCTTCCCATGCGACGGCGGCTCGGGTTTTCATGATGCGTGCTCCAGGAACGAAAGTTCGTGCGTCGCGGCGATGCCGGACTGATCGCGTACTGTAGCGATCAACGCAATCCGGCAACAAGCCGCGCCCGGCACGATGCGATCACTCGCCGCGCAATGGCGGATGCCGGATGTTCGACGGCTGTATGCTCCGGGCGACGCGGACGACCTTCGCCTGCTTGAAAAGTGGTTGCGCCGGTCGCATTGCTTGAGCCTTCCCCACCAGGAACTCCGATGAACCTCGTCTGTGAAATTCCCGGCGCCAACCTGGCCATTGCCCGTGGCGACTTCCCGAATCCGGAGTTCGACATCGATCCCGCGTCGGTGCGTGGTGAACAACATGCGGTGCTTGCCGGTGGTTGCTTCTGGTGCGTCGAGGCCGTGTTCAAGGAAATCGACGGCGTCAACTCGGTGACTTCGGGCTACAGCGGCGACGGCGCGCATAACGCCGACTACAAGACGGTCTGCACGGGCACGACCGCGCATGCCGAAGTCGTCTCGATCCGCTTCGATCCGCAGCGCACGAGTTTCGGCCAGTTGCTCAAGGTCTATTTTGCGGTCGCGCATGATCCAACCCAGAAGGATCGCCAGGGCGAGGATCGCGGTCGCCAGTACCGCTCGGCGATCTTCCACGTCGATGCGGCGCAGAAGCAGGTGGCCGAAGCGTATATCGCCCAGCTCGATCGCGCCGGCGTGTTCAACGCGCCGATCGTCACCGAAGTCGTGCCGCTGGAAGCCTTCCACGAGGCCGAGGCCTATCACCACAACTACGCCGAGCTGCATCCCGAACAAGGTTACATCGCAGCCGTCGCTGCACCGAAGGTCGCCAAGCTGCGCAAGCAGTTCGCCGACAAGCTGAAAGGAGCCAAGGCATGACGACCTCGGCAGCCGGTTACGACATCACGCCGATCGACGATGCCGAGCGTGCGCGACTCGCGCAGAAGCTGAGCGCCGAAGAGCACCGCATTCTGCTCGATCACGGCACCGAGCATCCGTTCTGCGGCGGCCTGCTCGACAACAAGGAAGACGGCAGCTACGTCTGCAAGCTGTGCGCGCTGCCGCTGTTCAGGTCCGACAGCAAGTTCGAATCGGGGACCGGCTGGCCGAGCTTCTTCGCGCCGTTCGATACGCAGCATGTGCGCGAGATCCGCGACATCAGCCACGGCATGATCCGCGTCGAGATCCGCTGCGCACGCTGCGACAGCCATCTCGGCCACGTCTTTCCGGATGGACCGAAACCGACCGGCCTGCGCTTCTGCCTGAACTCGGCGGCGATGGATTTCATGCCGGAGCCGGCGACGACCTGAGCAACCCGCCGGGTTTGGCCAGGCCGGGTCCGGTCCGCGTGTTGCCCGCCGCCGGTGCACTCGCATCAAACGCATGCGAGCCGAGGCGCAGGGCTATTTCTTTTTCGGGATGTACAGGTCCGTGATCGTGCCTTCGTAGACCTCGGCGGCCATGCCGACCGATTCGCTCAGGGTCGGATGCGGGTGGATGGTCAGGCCGATGTCGGCGGCTTCGCAGCCCATCTCGATGGCGAGACCGATTTCGGCGATCAGGTCGCCGGCATTCGGCGCGACGATGCCGGCGCCGATGACGCGATGGCTGGCTTCGTCGAAGATCAGCTTGGTGAAACCTTCGGTGCGGCCGATGCCGATCGCGCGACCTGATGCAGCGTGCGGGAACTTGCCGACGCCGTAGGCGATGCCTTCCTTTTTCGCTTCGGCTTCGGTCAGGCCGACCCAGGCGATCTCGGGATCGGTGTAGGCGACCGACGGGATCACGCGCGCGACGAATTCGCTCTTCTCGCCCGCCGCGACTTCGGCGGCGACCTTGCCTTCATGCGTGGCCTTGTGCGCGAGCATCGGCTGACCGACCAGGTCGCCAATCGCGAAAATGTGCGGCACGTTGGTGCGCATCTGTCTGTCGACAGGAATGAAGCCGCGCTCGCTGACCTTGACGCCGGCGGCTTCGGCATTGACCTTGCCACCATTCGCCGATCGACCGACCGCCACCAGCACGCGATCGTAGAGTTGCGGTTCGGGCGCCTTGTCGCCTTCGAACGTCGCCTTGAGGCCTTTCTTCTCGGCCTCGATTCTTGCGACCTTCACCTTGAGATGGATACCGGCGTAACGCTTGGCCAGGCGCTGCTGCAGCGGACGCACGAGATCCGGATCGGCGCCGGGCATGAGCTGGTCGAGCAGTTCGACGACGGTGACTTCGCTGCCGAGCGCGTCATACACGCAGGCCATTTCGAGGCCAATGATGCCGCCACCGACGACGAGCAGTTTCTTCGGGATATCGGCGAGATCGAGCGCATCGGTGGAATCCATCATGCGCTTGTCGTCCCACGGGAAACCCGGCAGTTTCACTGCCTGCGAGCCGGCCGCGATGATCGCCTTCTCGAAGCGCACGAGCTTCTTGCCGCCGGTCCCGTCGACTTCGATCTCGTTGGCCGAGATGAACTTGCCGGTTCCGCTGACGACGTTGACCTTGCGCTGCTTGGCCATGCCGGAGAGGCCGCCGGTCAGCTGCTTGACGACCTTGTCCTTGCTCGCGCGCAACTTGTCGAGATCGATCTTCGGCTTGCCGAAGCTGAGGCCGATTTCTTCGGCGTGCGCGGCTTCCTCGATCACGCGCCCGGCATGCAGCAGCGCCTTCGATGGAATGCAGCCGACATTGAGGCAGACGCCGCCGAGCGTCGCAAAACGCTCGATCAACACCGTGTCCTGGCCGAGGTCGGCGGCGCGGAAAGCGGCCGTATAGCCGCCCGGCCCGGACCCGAGCACGACGACCTGGCATTCGATGTCGGCCTTGCGTCCACTCGCTGCGGCGGCCTGCGGCGCCGCTTTTCCCTCTCCTCCCGGGAGAGGGTGCCCCGCAGCGGCGGGTGACGACTGCATGGATGCAGGAGGTAGAACCGCGCCGGGAACAGCGGTCGAGGGTACGGACTGGTCAGGCACTTCGGCCTTCCGGGATTCGGCCTTCGCTGCGGACACTTCGCTCTTTGCGGGCGCGCCGGCAGCGGACGTCGCCGCAGTTTCCAGGATCGCCACGACCTTGCCTTCGCTCGCCGTATCGTCGACCTTGACCTTCACTTCCCGGATCACGCCAGCGGCCGGCGAGGGCACTTCCATGGTCGCCTTGTCCGATTCGAGCGTGACGATGCCCTGGTCCTTGCTGACCGTATCGCCCGCTTTCACGAGCACTTCGATGACCGGGATATCGCTGTAATTGCCGATATCGGGGACCTTGATCTCGATCGTGGTTGCCATCTCAGTCTCTCCGGTTCAAAGCAGCACGCGGCGCATGTC
>ERZ795056.6615-NODE-6615-length-11262-cov-21.700187_pt1 | contig 11262 bp, 6 predicted proteins | sample MGYA00375140_ERZ795056 | MGnify/ENA primary metagenome ERZ795056 (study PRJEB30185, sample SAMN05720227) | activated sludge metagenome | isolation source: Anaerobic digester | place: USA | collected 2015-03-09 ...
GTCTCGGTAAAAAAGCCTCGCGCTACGCCTTGCGTGGTGTCGCGGCAGCCATCTAGCAGAAAAAAGATGTGCTGCCCGTGCTGCTGCAGCGGCTTTTCCCCCCACAAGTTTGGCGACGGAACAACCCCGGTTACCTGCACCCACTGACCCGGGCTTAGATTCCAGGTGCCAGTTGGTTGAGCAGAGCGCAGCCCGCGTGGTACCGCTGTCAGCTTCTGGCCGGGCTGGTACTGAAACTCTGTGACCTCCACATTAGATGCGGTTCCGGTCTGAAGGCGTGGCGAGATCACCGAGTCGCAGTGATACACCTCCCCGCTCACTTCAAGCTCGATGCGGAAGGGAGTCGGACTCTGTACGCGCTCGTGGAAGCGGTAGTTCTGTACGTAGACTTGATAGCGTCCAGCAGGTGCCATGGCGCGGGTCCAGCGGATGTTTTCTACCGGGGTATCCGTGTTGCCGCTGACGTTCATGTCCACGTCGAGCCAGCCACCACAGCTGGCGCGCTTGGCACCAAAATAGACGTGCTCATTTTTGGGCGTAATTACGTGTAGATCGAGATCGTTGCGATTGTTCCATAGCAGCGAGACGCGGATGTCGCAGCCTTCGTGCGTTCCGCCGGCCTGAAGGACGCGGCGCCTAATCTCGGCATCGATTCCCGCCGCGTAGTACCAAGAGAACGGGTTGCGAGTTTCTCCTCCATCCCACTGCAGGATGGCCGGTGCATCGGGCTGCGCTGCTGTGACCAGCGCCATAAAGCGGTCTTGCGAAGTGGGCACCTGTACTTCGATGCTTACTGCGTCCACAAGTACCGTGCGCTGAAACTTGTCCCAGGTCATGGTCTGCACAGGCAGCGTCGGCTTACCACCGCTTGCGGGGGCTTTGACTTTGGGAGTCAGGTGGCCAAAGACGCCCGGTGCAGCCTGGCTTTTCTTCGCTGTAGGACGCCACAGAAAGTGCGGGATCTCATCCAGCTTTGCATAGCGCCGCTCCAGCGCTCCAGCCGCTTTCAAGGTGGTGATGATCTTCTCTGCCTGCGCGATATTCCCTGCTGCGGGTGCAGCTTGCGCACGCATGTACTGGGAGGGCGCCATCTTGTCCGCCCAGCGAGTCTTTAGCGTGGCAAACGGCAGCTGCGCCGTAATGTCCTCTAGGAGTGTTCCCACCATGCTCGATCGGACATGGCAAAAGCCCGCTGGTGCCTGTGCCGCCGCAACCCAAAGTAGGTTTTCGCACGCGCGTGCATTGGGAGTGTTTTTGCGCAGCTCATGCAAGCCAAGCAGCCAGTGCACGACCGCTTCCGCTTTCTCACTTCGGTATAGGCCGCCCGTGGTTAAGTATTCCAAAGCGGTCATCATGGTGGCGACTGGAAACTCGTCCAGGCCGCGCTTGAGCGTCTGCAGATCTTGCTTCTTTTCCGCCGCCAACTGCCCGGCAGTCTGCACCAGACCTCGGTGCCGTCGCGACTCCGGAATCGCCACTGCCAAGTGCGGCCACTCACCAGTCATGGCTGTGCCCACAGAACTTTCTGCGGTTAGGAATACCCCTGTGATGGTTGCGTTCTGTACGCGCTGGCGCAGCACTTCCACGACCTTGGAAAATGCCACCGGCACCGACTGCGGCGCGGGCCACATCGGTGAGACCAGCTGGCCATCTTCCTGCACGACAGCAATCCCCCCAAAACGATTTAGGAAGTGTCGGCAGCAGTTGCAGGTGTAGTGCCGGCGCAGCTCAGGTGGCAGGCTCTCAAGGAACGCGGTGTGAAGGTCCGCAGCGTCGGTCGTAAACAGGGGGCGATTGGTCGCGGCGATCGCGGCAAACGACGGGCGCAGCTGCGCTAAAAGAAGATCGAAGCCGCCATCCTCATCGCTGGGCTGCGGCTTGTTGGCTGCTGGTGTGGGGGGCGACTGCATGGGGGTCTCCTAAAAAGGGGCACTTGAGCATACCACAGACACGCACTCTGCTGTGAGGTTTGGGAATGACTTTTTCCGTAAGGTTCTTTGTCCCTCCTGTCCCTAACTCTAGGTTCCAAAGTCGAAGGTCACTTTGGGAATCTCCTTTCCTTTGCAAGTGGGAGTCCGCTGATGATTTCTCAAGCGCAGCGTCGGTGTGTGGCTACGATGAAGGTGCGCGGCCAGTCGCTTTTGTGGCTTTGGGCTGTGCTAGTGATGCTTGGCGCAAGCTGTCAGTCCACAGGTGACGGCGGGCCTTCTGTGACAATCTGCCCTCCCGCCGATAGACAGATGCTGCGCTGTGAGAGTGGGCCTGCTGCAGTGGCTCTCCCGCCCAGCTGCGCCGACTGCGCTGAGCTTGCCGAACCTGCGCTGTCTGCGGCGCTCGCCGGAGTAAAGGACCTGACTCCCTCTGCATTCGCAGCGCGCTATCCTAGCGTTCACAGCACTGCGCTTGGCTACGATCCCAGCACCGCTGCCAACCTAAAGCGAATTGATTCCACGGCGCTGGCCCTAAGCAGCGATGAGCTAGCGATTCTGTCGCGCAACGGCTTTGTGATCTCCAAGCAACGGCGATTCCCAAACTTTATGTACGGATATGAGACGCTGTACGGGATGGATCTGCCGCTGTTTGTGTCTGCAGACTCGATCATGAATGCGGTGCATCGCAGCTATGACGCGATGCTGGCCAATCTGGAGTCTGCCTACCTTGCAAAGGAGCTAAGTGCTCTGCTGCTGGCGATGCAGCAAGCACTTGTCGGAAGCACCGATGCTGGCTTTTCCGCTGAAGTGGTTGGTGACGTTGATATCTACGTAGCGGTGGCGCGTAGCCTGCTTGCGGACTCCATTGTGCGTCCCATTGATCCGCGCTGGAGCGCCGAGGTACAGACGCTGTATAATTCCGCGCGGGCCGCGATGGCTCCTGGCAGCGTGACGCTTTTTGGGGCGTCGCAGCTGGTAGATTTTTCGCAGTTTGCACCCAGAGGTCACTACGAGCAGAGTCCTGCGCTGCAGAGCTACTTCCGCTGCGTGATGTGGCTGGGTCGAATCGAGCTGCGGCTGGTCACCGCTGACCAGAGTGGAAATCCACAGTTTCAGCGTCGAGCACTAAACGGCGCATTCCTGCTCGCGACCCTCAAAGACCAAGTGGCCAAGCAGGGCTATCAGAATGTCGACTCTGTGATTCGCTTTTTTGTGGGGGAGCCTGATGACATGACTCCTGATCAGCTGATGGCGCTGCTATCTACGATGAGCCTGCGCACTCCCGCAGAGATCGCAGCGCGGACCGATGGAGAGTTTCTAAGCGCACTTGCACAGTTTAAAGGCGGCGTGTCACGGATTGCCGGACAGATTCTTGAAGGAGGACTGCACGCCACCGCGACGCTGCCGCGCTCCTTCCTGTTTTTAGGACAGCGCTATACGCCCGACGCCCATGTCCTTAGCAATGTTGTCTACGACCGCGTCTTGGGCAAGCCGGAAAAGCGCCTGATGGCTAGCCCGCTGGATGTCGCTTTTGCGGCGCTGCATAACAATCAGGCGGGCGCGCTCCTGGCCCCTGAGCTTGCGCGCTATGGATATGCTTCAGAGCTGGCAGCGATGCGAGTGCTGCTTGATGCGCACGGGGATTCCTATTGGCAAGGGAATCTGTACGGAAGCTGGCTGGGAGTACTCCGGACGCTGTCGCCCGATGCCAGTACGCAGTCGCCGACTACTTACGGACTGCCCAGCGTGGCCGGAACGGAGGCGTGGGGAAAGCGACTCCTAAACACGCAGCTGGCCTCGTGGGCAGAGCTTCGACATGACACCATCTTGTATGCCAAGTCGAGCTACGGGAGCTCGACCACCTGTGACTTTCCGGATGTGTACGTAGACCCCTATCCGCGCTTTTACCAGGCCTTGGCAGACCTGGGAATGCGTGGCGCTAACATGGCGAACTCTCTGCCCGCGACTACTCCTTTACTGGTCGAGGTGGCAGCCTACTTTGAGCACCTGACCCAGGTCGCCTACATGCTGGGAGAGATGGCAGAGTATCAGCGCGCTCGACGACCGCTTGAGCCCGCACATCTGGCCTTCATCAACGAGCTGGTCCGTATCAGCCAGGGCTGCGGGACGACTCAGGCGCCCGGCTGGTTTCTGAAGCTGCACTGGAGCTCGGCGGCGGCGAACCTGGCACTGCCGATCATCGCCGATGTGTTTACGCAGCCGACCGATGAAGGCGGAACCCCGGTGGGGCGAGTCCTGCATGTGGCGACAGGTAAGGTTCGGCTGATGGTCATGACCGCCGACACTTGCCAAGGCCCGCGTGCGTACTTTGGACTGGCCTCTTCTTACTACGAGCACACCACAGATGGCTTTATGCGCTTAAACGACAGCACTTGGAACTCGATGATTATGTCGATGCCGCCAAGTGATGTCCCTTGGCTGAGTGATGTGCTTCCGAAATAAGAAAATAACGGCTATTGCTGCTGCTCGCGCTCGATTCGCCACACATCTACATAACAGCGGTCAGCACCAACGCTAGTCAGTCGATGTACTTTCGCTGTTAGCTTAATCTTCGTCGTGTTATCAATAAAGTTTCCCTTGTTATCTCGAATCTTTAGACCTTCGCCTTCGACCGCGTTGGTTTCGCTGGAACCATTGCCTTTGGTGATATAGGCGCGGATGCCTTTGGTGGATGAAGGCGACTCGACAAACTCAATCGGGCAGCGCATCGGTGACTTGCCGCTGCGCGAGCACATGGCGCTACCGGTATTGTGAAAGTAGCCGGGAATCTCCACTAGCTCTTTGTCGTAGGTTTGGTCGCAGGCGTGGGAGTATTCGACGGGCTCGCCCTTGCAGCCAATCAACAAAAGACTGGCTGCAGCTGCTGCAAACATAGATAGTGATTTCACAGATTTCTCCTCTATATAGAGACGCGGAACCGCTTTATGTGATGGTATCATACTTTGCCGCACATCGGGTATGATGTCGGCTACAAGCCTGACCTATGATTGTAGCTTGTTGATTAATTGAATAAAATGCTATTTATTGCGAAATCATCGATCTATCACATTTGCCAAGTTGCTCGGCCTGGCTAATGCGGTGAAGTCTTAAATGGCTGCCAGCACAGAAACGGCGGAGCCGCTGGCGACGACGATTTGCACGCCCGTAAAACTCAGAGGTGTCAGTCATCAAGGTCGTCGCGCTGGTTCCTTCCAGTCAAAGCAGGCCATCACGCGCGGTGAAGGTTGCAGTCTGGGACCCTGCGCTGATGCGCCATCAGCAATCACCAGATGACAGCCGCCAAGAGCGCGCTCTGCGGAGCAGTGGCCGATCTCAAAACCGGTGGTGAACTGAATCGGACAGATCGTGCGAACCGTGCTGACGCAGGGCCGATTGGGGACCAGCTCGATGCGGTCAAACAGGCAGCGCCCGGCGCAGTCCTTGCCATCGGTACAGCGCTTGCCAGCGTCGGGCGCTCGGCAGTCGCAAGCGTCCGCCGTACTGCTCTGCGCACACTGCTGCTTGGCCGCGGTGACAAGTCCTGTGTTGGGACGTAGCACCCGCTGCACTCGCCACTGGCGCGCGCCCTGGCGAACGCGCACAAACAGGCGATGCTCGGCAGTGGATAGTAGGCGCAGTGAGCGTGGCGACTGCCAGGTACCACCTGGAGGAAGCGCTGTTACTGCGCTACCAAACTCAAAACCGAAGCGGTCCGTACTCAACCCAGCGGAAAGAACCATAACTTCGCGCCGGGTTTGGTTTTTGACGACGAGCCGCGCATCAACCATGCATGCGGGTACTGGGGTTTCAGGCTTTGGATCAACCTCAAGCGATAGCAAAAGAGCCAGCGGGGGTAGCAGTGGCAGCATGACTGTTGGACACCCATCCTGGTGCCAAGTTCCGAGGATGCACCAGCGGAATACTGCAGTGATTTCGCGGCAAGGATTCCTAACTGCTGATCTTAGGAACGATCCACACTGTGTATTCGCGCCTGCGCGCATTCGGTCCGATGCGCAAGCTATGCAGCGGCTTCAGCGCTCATCGCTGCAGTCAGCGCGGCGAGTACTTCCGGTGGAGCACGATCTGGACGTCCACTGTCAAACGGAGGTTCGGGCGCATACTCAAGTCCAAGCTGAATGGCTTGTGCAATCAAAGGCCCCGCAATCTGCGCAGCTAGGCGCAGTGCCAAGTCGTAGCCTGCGGTAACACCGGCTCCTGTCACCAGCTTGCCGTCAAAGACCACGCGCTCTGAAACTGGCTGGGCAGCAAAGCGCGACAGCTCGCTGTGACAAGACCAGTGGGTGGTGGCGCGCTTTCCTGACAGCAGTCCGGCAGCGCCTAGGATCAGTGCTCCAGTACACACCGAGCAAGTCCAACTACTTTTCTGATCGATGCGGCGCAGCCAATCCAGCAGGTGCGTGTCCTGAAGTGGTAGCGCGCGGTTTGGAGCCCCCGGTACCACCAGTACATCGGCGTGCTCGATGCTGTCGTACGCGGCCTCGGCAAGGACTGTTAGCATGCCGGTGTCTGCGACGACAGGACCTGCTTGCGCTGCCACAAAGCGGACGCGCGCGCCGGGCAGTCGGGCCAAGACTTCATAAGGTCCCAGGGCATCGGTTGCAGCAAAGTGGGGATAAAGCAGAATCACGATGTTCATCTTGAAGGCTCCTTTGTGGGGGAAAAGCGCTCGCGAAACTGCGCGGGCGTAATGCCAGTGATGCGAACAAAGCTGCGCAGAAAAGTCTCGGCACAGTGATAGCCGGTGCTGCTTGCCACGCGCTTCTGCGGCCAGTCGGTTCCTACCAGCAGACGCTGCGCGGCTTCGATGCGGGCGCGCTCGACGTAGGCGGCAGGTGACAGCTGCACGCGCTGCTGAAACAGGCGCGAGAGCTGACGCTCACTTAGGTGTAGTCGCTTGGCTAGCGTAGCCACCGGCCACGCGCGTCCCGGATGCTCACGCACTTCACTGAGCACGTGCGAAAAAGGGTCATCGACTGCTGCGTCAGCTTGCAGCGGAAGGCTGTACTGATTCTGACCACCAGGACGACGTAGGTACAAGACCATCCAGCGCGCGACCTCAATCGCTAGCTGCTTGCCGTGGTCCGCTTCCACCAGCGCCAGCGCCAAGTCCAGGCCTGCGGTGACTCCAGCGGAAGTCCAGATCTTGCCGGTATGCACAAAGATTGGATCGGGCTTCACTTCGCACTCTGGATGCAGCTTTCGCAGGTCCTCGCAGTATGCCCAGTGGGAAGTACATGGCTTGCCTTGTAAGAGCTGGGCCTGCGCTAGCAGAAAGCTCCCGGTGCAGACGCTGACCACGCGGTGTGCGCGCAGTGCCAGCCGACGCAGCGCGGCAATAAAAGGAGCATTTACATACTGCGCACGAGTGCCTTCTCCGCCTGGCACCAGCAAGGTGTGAAAGCTCGCGCGGCTGCGCAGTAGACCCTGGGTGGCTTGCAGTGCAAGTCCGCAGCTACTTGGTACCAAGCCCGGTGTCGCAGCCAAGTAGTGAAAGTCATAGGCCACACGACCCAGCCGCCGATTTGCACCATGCAGGATGCTTAGCGGCCCAGTTACATCCAGCAGCTCTACGTCGGGATATAAGACAATCCCAACGCGCTTTGGCTTTAGCGAAGTAGAGGATGCGCGTGTCTTCACGCCCTAAGAATGCCCAAGTCCTGTGATGTCTGAAAGGACATTGTATTGACGTTTTCAGCCATGATAGTCACTGCGTCGATACTTCATGACCGCAGTGTGCAGCAGGAGCAAGGCTCGCGCAGAGTGCAGCCTGGGATCGGCGCTGGCGTCCTAGCTGCCAGCTTATCGCGCGGCGGCACTTCCCCTAGTTGGTACTACGCGTAGGCATCATTCCCCAAATCTGACGAAGCGGCATTGATCGGAGTGCTGTGGTCTTTAGTCACCACCTTGCAGGCCCTGCGCGCAGTGGCTCGCTTATCAAAGCGGTGCGCTATGTAACGGATAAGACGCATGCTTTGCCGCGTGGTCAGTTTGCGGACATAAGGCGCGTACAAGAAGATCGTCCTCCTCGACGAATGCTGGTTGACGGGAGTGGTGGCGCGCTCCAAAATCTCGCCGGAAGCAGCAGAGTCTTTCGCTGTTGAGTAGCCCCTTGTCTAGATTCCCTGAAGGCTATCGCATCGGTCCGTACACCATTACGCGAATGCTTGGTGAAGGTGGCATGGGTGCCGTTTATGAAGCGCAGCAAGAGCCACTTGCGCGGCGTGTTGCGATCAAGGCGCTGCATCCCACTTTTGCAAACAATCAAGATGCAGTAGCGCGCTTTTTTAACGAGGCCAAGATCATCAGTCGCTTGGAGCACCCAAGCATCGTGCAGGTCTTTGACTTTTGGCGCGCGCCAGATGGCGCAGCCTATTTGGTCATGGAATATCTACGCGGCCAGAGCTTGGCGCACCTGCTAGCGACCGGCGATGGTGCGCTGCCCACAGAGAGAGTCTTACAGCTGGCGTGGCAGATCGCAGATGTGCTCACTGTTGCGCATGAGCGGGGAGTCATTCATCGCGACTTGAAACCGGAAAACCTGATGCTGGTGGCTGATCCGGTGGCGCCAGGTGGCGAGCGTGCCAAGGTGCTGGACTTTGGTATCGCCAAGACCACCCATGAGCCTGAGCGCGGCAATGTCTACACACATGAGCAGATGGTCCTTGGCACTCCGATGTACATGTCGCCGGAGCAGTGCGCGGGAGCTGGGGGCGTGGATGCCAAGACCGATGTCTACTCGCTGGGCTGTGTGATGTACGAAATGCTGTCCGGGCGTCCACCGTTTTTGGCGATGGGAGCAGGCCAGCTGATTGGTATGCATCTATTTAAAGATCCGCAGCCGCTGGTGCTGCTGCTGCCAGAGCTTGAGCCAGCAGTAGCGAACCTGGTTCACTCCATGATGATCAAGGACAAGGCGCGCCGCCCGAGTATGGAGGAAGTCGCTGAAGCCATTGAGCAGCAGCTGGCGCGGCTACCGGTTTCGCCTGCCCGACTGCGTACGCGTAGCAAGGATCTGATGTTGCTTGATGCCTCAGCAGCTGGGGTGACTCCAGTGCCACTTGCTCCCGCGCTACTGCTGGTGCCGGTTGCGGGCAAACCTATCTCTGAGCCCCAGCGCTTGCAGTCTGCTCCACCGCTGACAACTCCGCAGCCAGAACGGGATCAGCTGCTAAGACAGCAGCTCGCATCGCCCGAACGCCTAAGTCCTAATACGGATCAGATTACGGCGCGCTACGATGACAGCAGCGGTGAAGCTGTTAGCAGCCGAGCAATCGCAGCCGCTGCACCGCATCTGCAGGCCGATATTCAAGCAGCAGTGCGATCGGCACCACCAGACATACAGCGCAGCCTGCGCATGCCCAGGTCTTCATTGCAGCGCGCCGAGGCCCTGCTCTTCATTGAAGATCTAAGCGCCCGCATCGAACGAACTACCGTGCTTCATCACGTCACGCTTTCGCTGAGCAGGCGCGGCCTGTACACACTGCTTGGCAACGCTGGTGCTGGGAAGTCCGCGCTACTAGGAATCCTATCTGGAAGGAACCGTGCGCTCTCTGGTTGGGAGCTCAGCGGCGTGCTGATCTACGACGGTGCTCCGCTGGGTACCTCGGCTGTTCGTCCTGCAGTGGTGGTTCCAGATCAGTGTAGGGTCGCAGGTCTTTTGCGGCAGTTCTTGGTGGCGGACTTGATCGACGAGCAATCCGCAGCGGTCACTCCTTTACTGCTGCAGGAACTGCTGGGTCGCGCGGGGCTTGCGAGCTTGGCCGAAGAGCTGGATACAGATCTGGATGCGCTACAGCTAACTTCCAGTGAGTGTCTGCGTCTGTCCATTGTGCGCGAGCTGCTTGCCGACCCCAAGCTGCTGTGCATCGATGAGCTACCTTCAAACTGGTCTCCGCAGGAGCTGCAGCCAGTGCTACAGCTACTAAAAGCCGAGTCACAAAATCGCACCATCGTGCTTGCCACCAGCAGTTCGCTACTGGCGCAAAAGATGAGTGGTCATGTCTTGTTGCTGCGTGATGGGCACTTGATAGGGCAGGCGGCAGCAAGCCAGCTGGTCGTCGAGAAATCGCTAGCCCGCTCTTCCCTCGTTGGCGATGCTGAGCCGACCTCTGAGGCCTCCCATATCTTGCGGCCAGCAACAGATCCTGGTGTGCCGCTGCCGGTGATATCGGGCATTTTATGGGAGACAGAAGACCCCATCCTGTCACTGCGTGGACTCACGATGCAGCTGGGCGCAGTGGTGCTGCTGCGCGATCTCAACCTGGATATTTCTGCAACGGGTTTGCACGTACTGATCAGCGAAGACAACCTAGGTAAGCGCCTGCTGTTGCGACTCCTAAGTGGTGGTAGTGGCAGCTACGGCTCGCTGCATTTTCAGGGAAAGGCGTATTACAAGGGGCGGCCCTTGGCGGAGGACAACTGTCCAGAAGTCATCAAGACGCGCGCGCAGCTAGAGATGATTCCGCTGGCCAGCTACCTCCTGGAGCCACGCTTGCACGGCCAGCAGCTCTCTGCAGAAGCAGCACTGAGTCAAGCCACCGCGCTGCTGGAGGAGCTGGGCTTTCCTGAGCTAACCTCCTACTTAAGTCAGTCGCTGATTGGCCTAGACAGCCTGCCCCGGAAGCTGTTTCAACTGCTGCGTGTGATGACGGCTGACTCGCAGATGTTGATCTTGGACGAGCTGCTGCATGGCCTAACACCCAGCGAAGCACAGACCGTGGTCGCGCTGCTGGCGCGCTGTCAGCGCATTCGGTCGGTGTTGCTACTGACTGCAGATGCAACGGCTTTTGCTCACTTGCACCCGCGCTGCGCTTGGCTCTATGGGGGGCAACTGTGCGGTGCTCCCAGCGAACCTGAGTGATCCTGACTTCATCTGTATGCGCAGAAAATGGCAGAGCCGTGCTGCGTTGTTGCTGGCTTAGCGCGATGCCGAAAGCGCTCTGTTGATCTGGGCCTGCAGCGGTGCCGCGCTTGGGTCTTTGCGGGCGGCTAAGTAGTTCAGCTGAGTCTGTAAGCCATTGCGCGCCCACGAGCGGCTGTCCTCCGAGGCTTTGTCATCGCTCATCACGGAGATCAGCGCTGCGGACGTCTCGCTGTCCGGTAGGTCGGCAAGCGCTTGACTGATGACGCTCATCACGCCTTCGATGCGACGGCGACCGATAAGCTCTAGGTACACGCGACGCTTTTCCGGGCAGTCTATCCAGCGCAGGTTGGCTAGCGCCAGCTGCCGAAAAGGATCTTGCTGCTGCGGATCAGACAGAGCATGAGCCACAAAGGAATCGATGATGCGCTGTCCGCCCACGGCTCTGAG
>ERZ795056.6616-NODE-6616-length-11262-cov-4.743553_pt1 | contig 11262 bp, 11 predicted proteins | sample MGYA00375140_ERZ795056 | MGnify/ENA primary metagenome ERZ795056 (study PRJEB30185, sample SAMN05720227) | activated sludge metagenome | isolation source: Anaerobic digester | place: USA | collected 2015-03-09 ...
CACGCGCTGTGAGCAAAGTTGCGCGCCCGCCTACCACCAGCCAGGTGGACTTCGTGCGCAAGCACTCCGACGTTGCCAGCAAGGTCGAAAAGTCCAGCGGCATTCCGGCCAGCTACATGCTGGGCCAGGCCGGCCATGAAACCGGCTGGGGCAAATTCGAAATCAAACAAAAGGGCGGCGCCCCGTCATTCAACCTGTTCGGCATCAAGGCTGGCCCTGGCTGGACTGGCAAGGTCGCCGAGGTCACCACCACCGAATACGTCAACGGCGTTGCCGAGAAAAAAGTGGCCAAGTTTCGCGCCTACGAATCGTATGAAGATTCCTTCAAGGACTACGCCAAGCTGATTTCCGACAGCCCGCGCTACGCCAAAGTAAAGGCCCAGACCGGCTCAGTGCATGCGTTTGCCAGTTGTCTGCAGAAAGCAGGCTACGCCACCGACCCCGAGTACGCTGCCAAGCTCAGCCGGGCCATCAACACCACGTTGCAATTGCGCCGCGTGCAGGCCTGATCGGACATCGTCATGAGCATTCTGAACATTGGCACCCGTGCCTTGCAGGCCAACCAGGTTGCGCTGCAGACTGCCGGCAACAACATTGCCAACGTCAACACCGCAGGCTATTCGCGGCAAAAGGTCATTCTGGAGACGGTGCAGGGGCAATTCACCGGCGGAGGGTACATCGGCAAGGGCGTGTCCATCCAGACCATTCAGCGCAACTTCGATGCCTTCCTGACGCGCCAGTCGGCGCTGGCAGCCTCCACCAAGTCCGCTGACACCGCGCGCTCGGACAAGCTGATGCAGTTGCAAAGCATTTTTGAAGGCGGTGCCAGTGGCCTGGGCGCCTCGGTGAGCGACATGCTCAACGCCTTCTCGGACGTGGCCAGCGCCCCGACCGACCTCACCGCCCGCACCGTGGTGCTGACCCGTGTGGACGAGACTGCAGCGCGCATGCGTGCGGCATCCAAGAGCCTGGACGACCTGCAAGCCGGTGTGCAACAGGAATTGGGGCAAAAGGTCGACGCCATCAACAGCCTGGCCAAGAGCATCGCCGATGTCAATGGCGAGATTGCCAAAACCAATGGCCTGGGCCAGCCGCCCAACGACCTGCTGGACCGCCGTGACCAGCTGATCCGTGAGCTCAACGGCTACATTCAGACCACATCGATCCCGGCCGATGACGGCACGGTAGGCGTGTTTGTGGGTGGTAGCCAGGCCCTGGTGCTGGGAACCACCGTATCCCCCGTCGGCCTGGTCAAGGATGATTTTGGCGACCAGCTCAAAAGCAAGCTTGCCATCAACCGCGCCGGCACCCAAATTGTCCTGGACGAAAACACCCTGGGTGGTGGCGAAGTTCCCGGCCTGCTGCGCTTTCAGAACAATGATCTGGTCGAAGGCCGCAACCTGCTGGGCCGGCTGACCATGGGCATCAGCACCGCCATGAACGATCAGCACAAGCTGGGCCTCGATCTGGACGGCAATGTTGGTGGCAACATTTTCACCCCAACCACGTTCAATGGTCTCAACGTGCTGCAACCGGTTGCTCCGGCAACGTTGAACGCAGGCGGCAGTAGTCTGGCGCTGACGATTGCAGACCCTAGCAAGTTTGCAGCGTCGGACTACGAACTCAACTTCAGTTCCGCCTCGGCGGGCACCATTACCCGGCGCTCCGATGGCGTGGTGACGGCCTTTGACTTCAACACGACCAACCCGGTCACGCTCGACGGCATCAGCATCACGGAATCAAATCTGGGGACTGCAGTAGCAGGCGACCGCTTCCTGTTCAAGCCCTTTGCCACTTCGGCCAGCAACATCAGCAGCGTGTTTTCGACACCGCGGGCTCTGGCGGTGGCCAGCCCGGTGGCTGGCTCCATGGGGGCCAGCAACGCGGGCAGCCTGCAACAGGTGGCACTCACCGCGCGCACCAACCCGCCGACCAATGTGCCCGTCACGCTGACGTTCACCTCGGCCAGCACTTACACACGCAGCGACGTTGCCGGTGTTTTCAACTACACCCCAGGCCAGTCTATCGAAGGCACGGTGCCGGCCACGACACCGTTGTCGCAGTGGTCATTGACGCTGCAGGGGTTCCCCAAAGCCAATGACACCTTCACGGTACAGGCCATGCCCGCAGCCATCGCCAAACTCAATGCCGGCAACGCCACAGCGATGACGAATTTGCGGGATGTGCCCATGTTTGATGGCGCGGCCATGACCGACGGCTATGCAGGAATGATTTCGCAGATTGGCATCCGGGCGCAAAGCGCAAATTACGCAGCCACCGTATCGACCACGATCGCAGCCAACCTGGAGCGCGACAGGGCCAGTGTGTCTGGCGTCAATCTGGACGAAGAAGCCGCCAATCTGCTGCAATACCAGCAGGCATACCAGGCATCTGCCAAGGTCATCCAGATTGCGCAGACCATTTTTGACACCATTATTCGGCAGCTGGGCGGCTAAGCCCTCGCAGGAGTCACACCATGGCAGGAACCAGTTTCAGCCGGCTGAGCACAGCCAACACCTATGACAACGCCTTGCGTAATCTGCAGAACAAGCAGACTTCGCTGGCCAATCTGCAGGAAAACCTCACCTCCGGCAAACGCGTGGTGGTGGCCAGCGACGACCCTACCGGCGCCGCCCAGGCCGAGAGAGCACTGACCCGCTTGAGCCGCATCACCAGTGATCAGCGCGCGCTCGAAATGCAGCGCAATTCGATCGCGTCAGCAGAGTCCACGCTGGGCGATGCAGTGGATGCCTTGCAAAACATCCGCGAGCTGGTCGTCAGCGCAGGAAACGGCGCCTACTCTGCTTCAGAGCGCCGTGCAATCGCCTTGCAAATTTCGGGACTACGCGATCAAGTAATTTCTCTGGCCAATCGAAACGATAGCAACGGTCTTCCCCTCTTCAGTGCACTGGGAAGTGCCTTAGCCCCATTTGTGGGGCCCCAGGCTCCCCCACAAGACTACACTTTCAACGGCCTTCCGGGACAGACTGCCAGTTCTGAGGTGGCGATTCCGTTCGCGCTTGACGGCGATCGCGCCTTCATGCACCAACCGGCGCGTGATGGCGTCTATAACGTAACCGTTAGCAACTCGATTACCGGCTCCATACCCTCGAGCCGGACTCTGCAAACGGGCAACGTGACAATCGCCAATTCCGCGCTTGTCAACGGTTCGGCCTACACCATCAATGTGACCGGCGTCGATACCGTTACTGTGCCTGGCACAACCACAGTGACCTATAACATTGCGGAAACCCCAAACGTCGGAGGTCCGTACACAGCATTGACGTCCAGTTTTTCGACTGCGCAGCAAGGCCCCATGACGGTAACCGGTATGCCGGGCCTTTCACTTACGATCAAAGGAACACCTGCAGTCGGTGACACCATCCAGGTCGATACCAGCGCCAGTGTATTCAGCGTGCTGGACGATGCCATCAATGACATTGGCAATGCCGCCAATGGCAATGCAGCATCGCAGGCCGTCAGCCAGGCGCTACACAACATCGACATCGGCATGGAACGACTTTCCGCCGTGCGTGGCCAGGCGGGTGATCTGCTCAACCGGGCTGACCGAATTACTTCCAGCCAGGAAAAGCGCTCGGTCCAGCTCGAGGCCGACCGCTCGCGCGCCGAGGACCTCGACATGATCAAAGGCGTGTCCGACTTCCAGAACCAGCAGACCGGCTACCAGGCCGCGTTGCAGTCCTATGCACAGGTGCAAAAACTGTCGCTGTTCAACTACATCAGCTAAAAATAGCCCCCACGCTCCACCACTGCGTTGGTCGCTGCCCCCCACGGGGGCTAATTTCGCTTGGGGCGGCCCGGCGCGAAATTGCCGCCCGCTCCGCTTTGTTCATCGCGCAGCCGCGCAAAGGTGTCCCAGAACTGCGCGTCCTGCGTGGTTGCAAAGTTAATGCGCATCAGGCTGCTCGGTGCGCGGTCGGCATGGAACAACGCGCCGGGGGCCAGCAGGTAGCCCTCGTCGAGCATGCGCTGCGAGAGCACGTCGGTGTCCACCCCCGTATCCACCCAGCCAAACAGACCCACCGGCTCCGACGCAAAGCTGCAGCCATGCTGCAGGGCGAGCTTGACGCTGCGGCTGCGCGCTGCATCCAGCCGGGTGCGGATGCGCTCGGCATGGCGGCGCAATTGCCCCTGGTCAATGCACCAGGCCAGCGACTTTTCCAGCAGCGCGGGCGTGGTCAAAGTGGACAGCAGTTTGGTGTCGAGCAGCCGCTCGGCCAGCGCAGTGGGTGCCGCCATGTAGCCCACACGCCAGTTGGGCGCCAGGATTTTGGCAAAACCGCCGACGTAAATGGTGCGCTGCAGGCCATCGAGCGCGCACAAGCGGGTGGCGTGCTCGGGCGCAAAGTGGCTGTAGGTGTCGTCTTCGACGATATGGAAATCGTGTTGATTGGCCAGTTGCAGGATGCGGTAAGCGCTGGACGGTTGCAGACAAAAACCGGTGGGGTTGTGGAACACGCTGACGCTCACAAACAGCTTGGGCTGGTACGCCTCGCAGTAGCGCGCCATCACCTCCAGATCGGGTCCGTCGGCACGGCGTGGCACCGGCAGAATGCGCATCCCCAATGAGTCCAGCCGCGCGAACTCAATCGCCCAGCCGGGCTCTTCCACCATCACGTAATCTCCCGCGCGCAGCAAGGTGCGGCTGACCACGTCCAGCGCATTGGTGGCGCCTACGGTGGTGATGATCTGCTCGGGCGTGGCCTGAATCGACAGCCCGGCAAGCTTGGTGCTCAATGCCCGGCGCAGGCCCAGATCCCCGGCCGGCTCGCCGTACTGCAACGAAAACGCATTGAGCGCATCCACACTGCAACTGCGCCGCACGGCAGTGGCCAGAAAAGTCGATTGCAGCCACTCCGGTGGCAGCACACCCATGCCCGGTTGCGGCTTGTCGCTGATGCCGTGAAACATGCCACGGATCAAGGCCGTAGCACTCACCGGCGCCTTGTGGCGCCGCACGGCTGCGCCATCAGCCGCTACATTCGCTACATTTTTGATAGCTGCTTGTGCACGCTCTGCGGGGGCTAGCGTGCTTTCCCGCACATAAAAACCCCGGTTGCGGCGCGCCTCGACCAGCCCTTGCGCCAGCAGCTGGTCGTAAGCACCTACCACCGTGGACGGGCTCACCCCCTGCTGCTGCGCGCACAGGCGCACCGAGGGCAAGCGTGCACCCGGCGCCAGCAGCCGGTCGCGTATGCGCTGGGCAAAGCGCGCGGCAAGTTGCTCGGTCAATGTCTGGGCGGCGGTCTTCATCAGCATGGCGGCGTCCTTCGGGTTTCTGTGGTGGCCATGTGCCACCGGCCGGGGCAATACAGTTTCAAGATTGTTCATAAAAACTGTACTGCAAGTGTGCTGTTATAGCGGATACAGTGGGCTCCATGCAAGCCGCTGAATTCACTGCCCTGCTGGTGCTCTCCACCGCTACCAGCTTCACGCCGGGGCCCAACACCACGCTGTCCACCGCACTGGCGGCCTACCTGGGCCTGCGGCGCGCCATGCGCTTTGTGGTGGCGGTGCCGGTGGGCTGGGGACTGCTGTTCACGTTGTGTGCGGGCGGCCTGGGTGCGCTGGTGGTGGCGGTGCCATTGCTGAAAAACGCCATCCAGTTCACCGGCATTGCCTACCTGCTGTGGCTCGCCACCAAGCTGGCACGCAGCGGTGTGCTGGCGCAGGCGGACGCTGCCCGCCTGAACGTAACCTTCTGGCAAGGGGTGGCGCTGCAGTTTCTCAATATCAAGGCCTGGATGCTTGCACTCACCGTGGTGGCCGGCTGGCTGGCCGGGCGCGAAGACGCGCTGGCGCGCTTTGCCATCACCCTGCCGCTGATGCTGGCCTTTGGCTTTTTCAGCAACCTGCTGTACGCCACGATTGGCTCGCTGTTGCGCGACTGGTTGTCTGGCCCGGTGGTGGATGGCGTGGCGACTGCGCAGCGACTGCGCTGGTTCAACCGCTGCATGGCGCTGGTGCTGGTGGTCACCGCGGCCTGGATGGCCACGCTATGAGGCGCCAGCCAACGCATCCCCACGAAACCCTCGGCATGTGGCTGGGCCTGCTGGGCGTGGCCATTTTTGCAGTCACCCTGCCGATGACACGCCTGGCCACCGGCCCGGCAAATGACCCGCAGCTCTCGCCCTGGTTCATCACCTTTGCGCGGGTTGCGTTGGCCGGAAGCCTGTCGGTGGCCTTCCTGCTACTGACCCGCTCACCGCGCCCCACAGCGGCGCAGCGCAAGCCCCTGTTCTACGCCATGCTGGGCAATGCCATTGGCTTTCCTTTGCTGTTGGGCTTTGCCTTGCGCCAGGTCACCTCGGGCCACGCAGCAGTGTTCACCGCGCTGCTGCCACTGGCCACCGCCGTCGTGGCGGCACTGGTGTTGCACCAGCGGGCCCGTGCTGCATTCTGGATTTGCGCGGTGCTGGGCAGCCTGCTGGTGGTTGCGTTTTCGCTTTTGCGGGCGTACCAGCACAGCGGTGGCTTCGGGCTGGAGTGGGCCGACCTGCTGCTGGTCGGCGCCGTGGTGGCTGCGGCGCTGGGCTATGTGTACGGCGCGCAGGTCACGCCCAGCCTGGGTGCCGAGCGGGTGATCTGCTGGGTGTGCGTGATGGCGCTACCGCTGTGCCTGCCCGGCGCGCTACTGACCTGGCCCGACCACGCGGTGCGCACCAGCAGCTGGCTGGCACTGGGCTATGTAGGGGTGTTTTCCATGTGGGCCGGGTTCTTCGCCTGGTACCGGGGGCTGGCCCTGGGCGGCGCGCTCAAGGTCAGCCAGACGCAACTGGTGCAACCGTTCTTCAGTATCCTTGCGGCAGTGCCCCTGCTGGGCGAGCCACTGGAAACCGTCACCCTGGGCTTTGCCCTGGCCGTGGTGGCCACCGTGTTTATTGGCCGGCGCCTGGCCATGCCCGCACGCCCCTCTGGAGTGAAATAACCGTGCACATCGCCATTCTGACTTTTGACGCCTTCAACGAGCTCGACTCGCTGATTGCCTATGGCATGTTGAGCCGCATCAGCCTGCTGGGCGACACGCAGTGGAAGGTGAGCATCGCCAGCCCGACGACGCGCGTCACGTCCATGAACGGGCTCACCATCGACGCGCATATCGGTTTGCACGAAGCCAACAGCGCGGATGCGGTGCTGATTGGCAGTGGCATGAAAACCCGCGAAATCGCCAACGATGCGGCCATCCTTGGCCAGTTGCAGCTCGACCCAGCGCGCCAACTCATCGCTGCCCAATGCTCTGGCACCTTTTTGCTGGCCAAGCTGGGCCTCACTGGCCAGATTCCCGCTTGCACCGACCTCACCAGCAAACCCTGGGTACAGGCCGCGGGTGTGAACGTGGTGAATCAGGCATTTTTTGCGCGCGGCAACGTCGCTACCGCGGGCGGCTGCCTGTCAGCCCAGTACATTTCGGCATGGCTGGTTGCGCGGCTCAAGGGGCTGGAGCAGGCCCGTGAAGTGCTGCACTATTTCGCACCCGTCGGCGAAAAAGACGGGTACATCGAGCGGGCCCTCGCCCACATCCAGCCCAACCTTTCCGAGTGTGCAGCAGCGCAACACCCATGACCACCACCGCCTTTGCATCCCTGCCCACACCGCCTTACTACGCGGTTATTTTTTCCAGCCTGCGCACCGCCACCGGGCCGGACGAATACGCGCACATGGCCGAACGCATGGTGGAACTGGCGCAGCACCAGCCCGGTTTTCTGGGTGTGGAAAGTACGCGCGGTGCCGATGGGTTTGGCATCACCGTGTCGTACTGGACCAGCCTGGAAGCAATTGCCCACTGGCGCGCCAATGCCGAGCACCGCGTAGCGCAAGAGACCGGCAAAGCCCAGTGGTACGAACATTACAAACTGCGCGTGGCCCTGGTCGAGCGGGCTTACGACGGACCAAAATAGGTACGCACCATGTTTATCGCCGCCTTCATTTTTGAACCTGGAACCTACGATGCGCGCTTCCACGCGCTGGATGCCAACATCGAAGCCGCCGCTGAATCCAACCCCGGTTACCTGGGTCGGGAAACCTGGATATCCGAAGATGGCTTGCGCTACAACGCCAGCTACTACTGGACGGACCTGGATTCGCTCAAGGCGTTCTCCAACCATCCTCAGCACCTGGAGGCCAAGCGCGACTACCAGCGCTGGTACAAGGGCTTTCACATCGTAATTTCCGAAGTCATTCGCTCCTATGGCGATGGCGCACTGGCGCACATCACCCCCAACACACGCACCAACCACTCTGTAGAGAAACACCCATGACGCACTGGACTCTGGCCGCACGCGCCGCAAAAATGAATCCCTCGGTGATCCGCGAAATTCTCAAGGTCACCGAGAAGCCCGGCATCATCAGCTTTGCGGGCGGCTTGCCTTCCAGCAAGACCTTTCCTGTGGCCGAGTTTGAAGCCGCGTGCGCCAAGGTACTGAAGGACGACCCCGCTGGCGCCCTGCAATACGCCGCCAGTGAAGGCTATGGCCCGCTGCGCGAAATGGTGGCGCAGCAACTCAAGCAACAAAGTGCCGCGGCTGACGTGGCTTGGAACGTCGACCCGGCGCAAGTGCTGATCACCACCGGCTCGCAGCAGGGCCTGGATCTGGTCGCCAAAATTCTCATCGACGCGGGCAGCAAGGTGCTGGTGGAGTCGCCCACCTACCTGGGCGCGGTGATGGCCTTCACCCCCATGGAGCCCAACGTGGTGAGCGTAGACAACGACGAAGAAGGCGTGGACATTGCTGACCTCGCCTCCAAGTCTGAAGACGCGCGCCTGCTGTATGTGCTGCCCAACTTCCAGAACCCCACCGGGCGCAGCATGAGCGAGGCGCGCCGCGCCGCCCTCAGCGCCTATGCAGTCACCAGCGGCCTGCCCATCATGGAAGACAACCCCTATGGCGACCTGTGGTTTGACCACGCGCCCCCGGCCCCGCTGACCGCCCGCAACCCCGAGGGAGGCATTTACCTGGGCTCATTCTCCAAGGTGCTGGCGCCGGGCCTGCGCATGGGCTTTCTCGTGGCGCCCAAGGCGGTGTACCCCAAGCTTCTGCAGGCAAAGCAAGCTGCCGACCTGCACAGCCCCGGTTTCAACCAGCGCCTGATTTTCGAAGTGATGCAAGGCGGTTTTCTGGACCGCCACGTACCCACCATCCGCAGCCTCTACAAAGCGCAACGCGACGCCATGCTGCAGGCGCTGGCCAAACATTTCCCCGACGCAGCCACCCAACCAGACCAATCCCTCACCTGGAACACACCCGCGGGTGGCATGTTTCTATGGGCCCGCCTGCCGGTGGGCATGAACGCGGTGGACCTGCTGCCCCACGCGGTCGACAAGGGCGTGGCCTTTGTCCCCGGTGCACCGTTTTACGCCGACCATGGCGACCCACGCACCATGCGCCTGAGTTTTGTGACCCCCAGCGTGGAAGAAATCCACCGCGGTGTCGCGGCGCTGGCCGAGGCCATCCACGCACAGCGGAGCTGAGCATGGCCGTGCACATCTGGGGGCGCTTGTCTTCCCTCAACGTTCGCAAGGTGGTGTGGGCCGCGCAAGAAACCGGCGTGGCCTTCACCCGCAGCGACGCGGGCCTGGCCTTTGGTGTGGTCAAAACCCCCGAGTACCTGGCCATGAACCCCAATGCCTTGGTGCCCACGCTGCAAGACGGTGAGCTGGTGTTGTGGGAGAGCAATGTGATCGTGCGATACCTGTGCGCTAAGTATGGTGACGCCACGCTTTACCCCACCGATCTGGCCGCGCGCTTTGACGCGGAACGCTGGATGGACTGGCAGCAAACCACGCTGAACCGCGACAGCGGCGGCGCATTTGCACAATGGTTCCGCACCCCGGCAGACAAGCGCGACGCCGGAGTCATCGCCCGCTCGACGGCGGCCACCGAACCGGCCCTGGCCCAGCTCAACGACCACCTGGCCACCCGCGCCTATGTAGGTGGTGCGCACTTCAGCATGGCCGACATTCCTGTGGCCTGCGATGTGCACCGCTGGTTTGGCCTGCCCCAGCCCCGCCCTGCATGGCCACACCTGGAGCGCTGGTTTGCCAGCATCCTGAGCCGCCCCGCTACCCGTGGCGTGCTCGACCTTCCCCTTTCATAGTCCGTCCCTACTTTCAGAAAGCCCCCCGTGCCCCAACAGCGCCCCTTCGCCCAAGTCGATGTGTTCACCGCCCAGCCATATCTGGGTAACCCGCTGGCCGTGGTGCTGGACGGCACGGGGCTGAGCGATGCGCAAATGCAGGACTTTGCACGCTGGACCAACCTGAGCGAGACCACGTTTGTGTTGCCACCCTCGGCAGAGGCGGCGGCAAAAGGTGCGGACTACCGGGTGCGCATTTTCACGCCCGGCGGCGAGTTGCCGTTTGCCGGCCACCCCACGCTGGGCACCTGCTACGCGTGGCTGGAGTCCGGGGGCACGCCGCGCCGTGCCGACCTGGTGGTGCAGGAATGCGGCGTCGGGCTGGTGTCCATCGCCCGCGACGGCACGCGCCTGGCTTTTGCCGCACCGGCCCTGAAACGCAGCACGCCCACGCCCGAGCATCTGGCCCAAGTGGCTGCGGCACTGGGGCTGCGCCCCGCGCAGATTCTGGCCGCACAGCACCTCGACAACGGGCCGCAATGGCTGGGCCTGCTGCTGGGCAGCATGCAGTCCGTGCTGGATGTGCAGCCCAACCACGCCGTGCTGAAAGATTTAGGACAAAAAGTCGGCCTGGCCGGCGTGGAACCTGCACAAGCAGCTCCTCAATTGATAGCACGCGCCAACCGCGAAGCCCGCGCTTTTGGCGAACGCACTGCTACGCCAGACCCACAGGACACGGTCGACACGCCAACGGTGGAGGTGCGCGCCTTTGCCTCGCCGCTGGGCGTGAACGAAGACCCGGTGACCGGCAGCCTCAACGCCAGCCTGGCCCAGTGGCTCATCGCCGAGGGCCGTGTCCCTGCGCAGTACATCGCTGCACAGGGTGCCTGCCTGGGCCGCGCCGGGCGCGTGCATATCCGGCAGGATGCACACGGGCAGGTATGGGTGGGCGGTGACACGGTGATTTGCATCTCGGGTATGGTTAGCCTATGACTGCATCCCAGACCGACACCCCACCCAAGTCCCCCGCCCCGCCCCGCTTTGTTACCGGCTCGCTGATGCGCCATATTGTGGTGATGGCAGGCACGGGCGCAATTGGTCTGGTCGCCATTTTTGCGGTGGACCTGATCAACCTGCTCTACATCTCCATGCTGGGCGAGCAGGCCA
>ERZ795056.6624-NODE-6624-length-11253-cov-4.755224_pt1 | contig 11253 bp, 11 predicted proteins | sample MGYA00375140_ERZ795056 | MGnify/ENA primary metagenome ERZ795056 (study PRJEB30185, sample SAMN05720227) | activated sludge metagenome | isolation source: Anaerobic digester | place: USA | collected 2015-03-09 ...
TATCAGTTGAGCAATTTATTTCGTGTCAATAACGGTCCTGAAAATATCAGACCTTACCAAATTGGTATCTGTTTGAGTGGATTATAAGCTACTTGGAATTACTAAAAAATTTATTGAAAGCATCCCTTTGAGGGATGTTTTTTTATGTACAACAAACACCGCTACATTGGGTATACTTCATTCGTTGACTATACACACTGCAATAAGTCAGGCCTACCTTTACAAACGTTCGTAAATAATAGCAGCGCCTTGTCCAACACCAATACACATCGTGGCTAATCCGTATCGTGCTTGACGACGTTTCATTTCATGCAATAGGGTCGTTGAAATGCGCACACCGCTGCAGCCTAAAGGATGACCTAAGGCAATAGCGCCTCCATTTGGATTTACCTTGGCCATATCGATGCCTAACTCACGTATACAAGCAAGACTTTGAGACGCGAAGGCCTCATTCAATTCAATCACATCAATATCGGCCATGGTCAAACCTGCGCGCTGCAAGGCTTTACGCGTGGCCGGCACCGGTCCAATACCCATAATTTCGGGTTCGACTCCAGCAATGGCCATACTTTTAATCATGGCAATCGGCTGTAAATCATATTTTTTTACAGCCTCTTCGCTGGCAAGTAACATGGCAGCTGCACCATCATTGACACCGCTCGAATTGGCCGCGGTCACTGTTCCGGTTTTAGTAAAGGCTGGTTTTAATTCACTTAATTTTTCGATAGGAGTTAAACGCGGATGCTCGTCTTTTTCGAACATCATTTTCTTTCCTTTTCCAAGGTCAATTTCAACGGGAATTAATTCATCGGCAAACTTCTGTGCTTTATCGGCGGCTTCGTATTTCAATTGACTATCATAGGCAAAACGATCTTGTTCTTCACGACTAATTTTCCAGCGCTCAGCCACATTTTCGGCAGTTTCGCCCATGCTAAACGGATGATGCAATTTCGATAACGCCGGGTTGATAAAGCGCCATCCAATCGTGGTATCAAACATGTTTGCATGGCGTGAAAATGCACTATCGGCCTTGCCCATTACAAAGGGCGCACGACTCATACTTTCGACGCCACAGGCAATCATTAGTTCACCATCACCACACATAATAGCGCGAGCCGAATCCATGATGGCTTGTAACCCGGAGGCACATAAGCGATTGACGGTATTGCCACCCACACTTATAGGCAAACCCGCTAAGAGAGAGGCCATGCGGGCTACATCGCGATTGTCTTCACCGGCTTGGTTGGCACAACCGGCAATCACATCTTCAATGGCATTGACATCGATATTGGCATTGCGGGCCACCAAGGCTTTGATGCTTAACGCTAATAAATCATCGGGGCGAACACTTGCCAATGTGCCTCCGTATTTTCCAATGGGTGTGCGTACTGCATCGATAATATATGCCTTGGTCATGGTGAAATTATTTCGCGCAAAGATACACATTGCGTGTATATGGAAAACATTTCTGTTCCTTGGTTCCAAGGTGATGTTGGGTAAATTTTAAACATAAAATGAATAAAGTCAAACGATGAATCTTTTGCTTGGTTTGAAGTAGGGAGCCGGGGCAGGGGTAGTAGCGAAAATCCTCTCTCGTCTTGTTTTCAATGAACGAGACGAGAGAGATTGCAGCGGATAACCCGGTCTCGTGGCGCAAGATGAAATTTGATTTTTTCAAGGAAAGTACATGCGCAACGAGAGCCCCCACAAATTTTTTTATGGCTTTCCTAACGGATTGAAAATTTTGTTCGTCTAGACACATACGCAACCCCATGCGTTTTTAAATTCCCCGTTTTTAGTTTTTGCAAAAGCAAACGAACCATCCCCGGTTCGTTTCTTTTTTTAGGTAACATCAACGTCGACCTAGACCGAAAAATGATTTTTTGCGGGGCGCTTCGGGCAACTTAGCTTGAGGATTGAGCATATGATAAATTTTGCCCCAACCCGGAAACCCACCAATATTGCGATCGTCTATAAACAAGTCGGCACGCAGCTTTCTGGGTGTCGCTTCGTTGTACTCTTCTTCGGGATAATTTTTATTGACGGCATAAAATGTAATGCCCTGCTCGCGACAAAAATCGACGGCTTCTTGCAATAATTTACCCTCTCGATAGGTCCACAAAATCAAGCGATGTCCTTCTTTTTGCAGCATAGTTAAGGTGTCAAACGCAAACAATTGCGGCTTTCCGATACCGGGGTAGCGATCTTCGACGATGGTGCCGTCAAAATCGACGGCGATAATTTTTGAATGTCGGGTTATCATGAGTTTGGATAATGTGATATTGGATGCCGCAAATGTAAATGAAATTAATGAGTAGAATAGGCATTGGCAGTAGGATTCATATCGATGGAAAAACGGGTTCAAATCAGCGAATATTCAACTCTAAATCAAGAGATTAAATGTATATTTTATTAAATTTTTAATTCTGAAACAGTTTTACGCGAAACTCTTGAAAAAGGGGAATAAAGCTATTATATTTGCGAGAGTCTCAACGGTTTGGAAACCAAGACAAATCAACGAATTAAAACACTGACACAGCCGTTTGAAAAACCAACGATGACAACTTTTACTACCATGCCGAATGCTGTTATTTCTACACAGTATTGGTATGCGGTATACACAATGCCACGGAGCGAAAAGAAGGTTGAACATCGATTGCTTGAAAAAGGGTTTCAGGTTTATTTACCACTTGTATCGACCATCCGAATGTGGAGTGATCGAAAGAAGAAGGTCAAAGTGCCCTTAATTCCGGGATATGTCTTTGTGCAAAGTGACGAAAAAACACTTTTCGAAACCCTTACCGTTCAAGGCGCATTGGGGGTTATTCGACATTTGGGAAAACCGGCACGAATCCGAGATTATGAAATTGACAACTTGAAAATTATGCAAACCGATGCAAGCCATTTTCAAGCCATTCAAACAACCGATTTTCATGAAGGAGATTGCGTGCAAATTAATTATGGTCCCTTGATGGGTTTGATAGGCCGCTATGTTCGATTGAAAGGAAAGTATCGAATGATAGTCGGAATCGAATCCTTGGGTGCTGCGTTTGAGGTGAATGTTCCCGTGTCATTCCTGGAGAAAAAAGGAATATGACACACCCTGTCTTGGTCTTGAAAAGGGTTGGCCCAATATGGGACTGACCTCGGCGAAGCCATGCGCTGACTTTACTTTTTTAATAAAAAACATCATGCAAGCGTCATCTGTATTTATCATCGCCGAAATAGCACAAGCTCATGAAGGCAGTTTGGGAATCGCGCATAGTTATATCGATGCCTTGGCCGACACAGGCATCAATGCGGTAAAATTTCAAACACATATTGCCGAAGCCGAAAGCAGTGACTTCGAACCCTTCCGCGTCAAATTTAGTCACGAAGATCATACGCGTTTTGATTATTGGAAGCGTATGGAATTTACCCCGATGCAATGGAAAGGCTTGAAGCAACATTGTGAAGACAAAGGCATGGAATTTATTTCATCACCTTTTAGTTGCGCTGCCGTAGACCTGTTGGAGGAAGTAGGTGTAAAGCGTTATAAAATCGGATCGGGTGAAATGGCCAATTTTTTAATGCTCGAAAAAATAGCCCGAACCGGTAAACCCATCATTCTCTCATCGGGTATGAGTGATTGGAAGGAATTGAAAGCTTGTGTTGATTTTCTTCGTCCGTTTGGCAATGAGTTGAGTATGATGCAATGCACAACGGCTTATCCTACACAACCGGGACAATGGGGATTAACCATGATGGCCGAAATCAAAAAACAATTTCAACTTCCGGTGGGATTTTCAGATCACTCCTCTACCGTGACTGCTCCCTTGGCCGCTGCTGCTTTAGGGGCTTCGATGTTGGAATTTCATGTGGTGTTTGATAAGCAAATGTTTGGCCCGGATGCGAAAGCCTCTCTTACTATAGCCGAAGTGAAGCAATTGGTCGACGGCGTTCGCATGATCGAGCAATCGCTACACCACGAAATCAACAAAGACGATGTGGCTCATTTTAGCGAACTCAAAGTGATGTTCGGGAAAAGTTTAGCCGTAAACAAATCACTACCTGCCGGCCATGTTATTTCGTTTGAGGATTTAGAATCCAAAAAGCCCGGCGACCGAGGCATTGCCGCCAAAGAGTATTCAACCGTTATTGGAAAAAAAATAAACAAGGCACTTACGGCATGGAGTTTTTTACGAGCCGAAGACCTTGACAACTAGCAATCACATTAATTCAACAAGTATGTCAGATAAACGAAAAATATGTGTGGTGGTCACAGCACGACCTTCCTACAGTCGAGTGAAGACAGCCCTTCAGGCCATTAAGGATCACCCGCAATTGGAATTGCAATTGGTGATTGCGGCATCGGCCTTATTAGACCGCTATGGTTCGGCTGTCAATTTTATAGAGAAAGACGGATTTCAAATTATCGCGAAAGTTTTCAATGTATTGGAAGGTGAAAATCTTACCGCTGCCGCCAAAACAACCGGCATTGGTATCCTTGAGCTGTCGACCGTTTTCGATAATATTCGACCGGATATTGTAGTCACCATTGCTGATCGATTCGAAACCATGTCAACGGCGATATCGGCATCGTATATGAATATTCCGTTGGCGCATGTGCAAGGTGGCGAAGTCACCGGTAATATCGATGAAAAAGTGCGGCATGCCATAACGAAACTGTCTGATTATCATTTTGTGGCCTCACAAAGTGCCTATGACCGTGTGGTGAAACTCGGAGAAAATCCGAAGATGGTGTTTAATACCGGTTGCCCAAGTATCGATTTAGCGCAAGAGGTATTAGACGATCCTGAAATGAAGTTTGACTTGTTTGAAAAATATGGCGGTTCCGGAAAAAAATTAAATCTTTCAAACGGTTATGTCGTGGTGATGCAACATCCGGTGACTACCGAATACGAACAATCACGCGAACATATCGAAACGACCTTGATGGCCTTGGCCGAATTACATATTCCTGTGTTATGGTTCTGGCCGAATGTCGATGCCGGCGCCGATGGTACTTCCAAAGGGATACGCGTGTTTCGTGAAGTACACGACAGTTCAAATTTTCACTTCTTCAAGAATATGGAACCGAATGATTTCTTGATACTCTTGAAAAATGCACAATGCCTCATTGGTAATTCGAGTGTGGGCATTCGTGAGTGCGCCTTCCTAGGTGTGCCGGTCGTGAATATTGGAAGTCGACAATCGGGCCGTGACCGCGGTGCCAATGTCATCGATGTAGATTACATCAAAGATGATATCAAACATGCGATACTCACCCAAATGGAAAAAGGACATACCCAAAGCGATTCGATTTATGGCGATGGAAAAGCCGGACAAAAAATTGCCGATTTGTTAGCGACTGTCCCTTTACAATTCGATAAAAAACTGATGTATTAAAAATTCATTAGAGGGCGTGTCTCGTTGCACCGTAGAGCTGTTTCTACATTCGAACTTACATGTCGGCGCAACGAGACCGGGCTTTTGCTGCAATCTCTTTCGTCTCGTTTTCAATGAACGAGACGAAAGAGGATTTCCGCGACAATCCCTCACGCAACAGCCTACCCTAACTAACACCATTTACCATTAAACACGATACATGTTTCGCATCAACTACGAAGGACTGACTTATCAACGTATACTTACACCACACGCGACGCCCGAATTGCTAGACAATTGCAAAAAGGATGCAGACTATTCGTTTGTGGTGGCCTATGATAATGTGTTGGAAGATCAAGATGTTGAAGTCTTAGATAAAAATGCATGTCTCTTCGATCTCTCTCTCAGCGATGATGATATTGTAAAAGCTTTCAATGCTACCGGCCGTAACGAATACCGTCGTACATTTCGAACACCGGGTCTAGAGTTTCATGTGGGCTGCGGCAATCTCGAAAGCTATTATACATTTTATGCTGCCTGCGAACATGCAAGGGCTTGGTACCCAGTTCCGATAGAAGAACTTGCCCAATGCCTTTTGTTTACGGCCTCATTCGAAGGTGAATTTATTTCCGGCATGTCGTGTTATACCGGTGGCGATACACTACGGGTAAGTAGAATTTATTCCACCAAGCGAATCAATACCAACCCTGCTATCAACGGCACCATATTTGGCGGCGCCGCGAAACGATTGGTGGTAGAAATTTGCAGCTATGCACGAACACATGGATTTAAATTTGTAGACCTCGGCGGTGTGGATTTAAGTGGCAATGAAAAATCAGGTATCTCTGAATTTAAATTATCCTTGGGCGGAAAAATTGTACCCGTAAAAATCGGTCGTTTTATAAAACCCGGATTCAAAGAAAAACAAAAGGAAATTCTTGCAAGAGGATTTGATATAACCTAACGCATATGATTCACATAATCGGTCACAACGAAATTGTACTTAATTTGAGTCGCACCCTAAGCGGAAAACAAATTCCGTTTCGGGTGTATAGCAATAAAGAAATCCCTGAACTCGGCGATGCCTATGTAAAACTTAACACACTTGATGAGTTAAAACAAGCCTTGCCATCTTCGGGCGATGCATCACTGATTATTTCAGCCGGGGCACCATGGATTTTCACCACTGAATTTTTAACGGCCTTTGAACCCAAGGGCATTTTTAATATTCACGGTACACCGCTGCCGCACGATCGAGGAGGTACCATTGTTTCGTGGTTAATTCTCAATAAAAAACGCTTGGGCAATTCGGTGATACACAAGATTGTAAAAAATCCGGATGCAGGACCTGTTTTGATGAGCCAAGAATTTATTTACCCGGCTAGTTGTCATTATCCTGCGGACTACCTTAACGAATACAATCGCCAACAAGAAATTCTAGTAACAGATTTATGCATTCGATGGAGCCAAGGTGAAATTGATTTGACACGACTATCTGAGCAGCCACATTATTTGTCGAGTTATTGGCCGCGCTTAAATGCCACCTTCAATGCGTGGATTGATTGGAATTGGCATGGCGAAGAAATTGAATTATTGATTCGAGCGTTTGACGAGCCTTATAAAGGAGCACAAACCTTGTGGCGCGGTAAACGAGTTTGGTTGAAGAAATGCTTTTTTCAACAGGATGCCAATTACCATCCATTTCAACGAGGCTTAGTATATCGTTTTCGACAACTTAGTGAAACCGCCTATTTGGCGATTGCGGTACAAGGTGGAACTTTATTTGTTGAGTCGTGTGTGGATGATGAAGGCCATGATATGATGACCAACATAAAAGAAGGCGATCGATTGTATACTACCGATGACAACTTAGTTTCTGCTAAACAACGCACCCTAAAAACCAAAAACGGTTTCGGACAACAAGATCATTTTGCATGAAATTATTAGCCGTTAATTTTCATTACTTCAGAGAAGAAACATATGCGTCGGGTATTTATCCGGTGTCGAAGGCGTCTTTGATTCGGCAAATAGATGCATTGGCCAAAGAGTATCAGTTTGTGTCGCAATCCGATATTCTGCGTTTGATGCAACAAGACAAACCTGATGATAAATCCTATTGTGTGATTACAATCGATGATGGCTTGAAAGAACAAATGGATGCCTATTGCCTATTGAAACAACATGGAGTTCCGTCGATACTTTATGTGCCTAGTTATCCTATCCAAGCACAGCGTGTATTGGATGTACATAAACTACATTACGTTCGCACTCAAATGAAGGATGCTGATTTATACGAATTACTAGATACGCATTTTCAATTAAGTACGCACGCATTCGATGATGCCGCTCTTGCGAATCAGTATCGCTATGATGAACCTTTGTCTCGAAAGGTGAAATACTTTTTGAATTTTGTATTGACCGACGAACAAAAAAAACAAGCCATTGATTTATTGTTCGATGCGTTGGTGAGAGATGAAGCCGCCTTTGCACGCAATTTATATATGAGCGAAGCCGATATTCGATATTTGTCTGATGAAAATGCCTTGGGTTCACATGGTCATCGGCACTTGCCTTTAGCCACATTGACAGCTCAAGAAGCACAAGTCGATATTCTAACGTCATTGCAGTATTTTGAACAACTCTGCGGAAAACCCGTACCGTCTTTTTCATATCCTTATGGCGGTAAAGATGCCGTGAATGAACAATTGCCAAACTTGTTTCAATCGAGTTCCGTGCAATTTGCCTTTACCATGTGGCGCGGCATCAATGTACAAGAAATCAAGCAACAACCCTATTTACTCCGACGCATTGATACGAATGATGCACCCGGAGGAAAAAATAATTCAACTGAATTTAGTCTGCACACACATGCTTAAGATACGCATTGCGGAAATACAAAATTTTAGTGCCGATGTCGTAACTCAATTACGTCAGTTGGGAACGGTCGATGTGATGGAAACCGAAAAACATGAGTTGTCACAATGCTTGGCCGACTATGATGTGTTTTGGTTTCGCCTGAAATTTAAAATCGAAGAACAAGACTTTCCCGAACAGGTCCGCTGTCGATTTATTTTATGTCCTGTTACCGGTTTAGATCATATTGATTTGAAGGCTTGCGAACGACGCGGTATACAAGTATTGTCTTTACGAGGGGAAACACAATTTTTACAACGTGTGCGTGCTACCGCAGAACTCACCATGGCATTGACCTTGGGCCTATTGCGAAAATTACCTTATGCGATTGCATCGGTGAATACATATCATTGGCAACGCGATTTGTTTAAGGGCCACGAAATTTTTGAAAAGAAAGTCGGCATCATTGGCATGGGACGATTAGGTGGTATAACCGCTTCGTATTTCAAGGCCTTTGGAGCAGACGTGTATGGCTATGATATAAAAACTTTTGATCAAACACATTGTACAGCTGTAGATGATATACAAACGTTGGTATCAATGTGTGATATTGTAAGTGTGCATGTAGCGTATAACGAGAGCACACATCACCTCATGGATGAAACCATCTTTAAGGCCATGAAACCATCAGCCGTGTTGATTAATACATCGCGCGGCGGCGTGGTGAACAGCGTCCATTTATTGCAAGCGTTGGAACAACAACAAATTGCAGGAGCCGCTTTGGATGTCGTGGAAAATGAATACGACATTGCCGGGAATGCGTTGATTGCCTATGCTCGTGCACATGACAATTTACTCATCACGCCACATATCGGTGGCAATACGTGGGAGTCATTTGATAAAACCGAACGATTCTTATTTGAAAAATTGAAAGCGGTGGTGACGACCGTGTAAGGGATTGTCGTGGAAAGCGCCCGCATCTCGTAAGGCGATAGCTGCAGCGAGAAAGGGCCTTGGAACAAAAGCCCGGTCTCGTTGCGCCGAAAGCAAATTCACATTCAGCAGCGACCTTATGGTGCAACGAGATACACCCTAACTATAAATTATGTCGAACGAAACAAACCAAATACTTGGCATCATCCCGGCTCGCGAAGGATCGAAGCGCGTACCGCATAAAAATTTTCGACCTTTTGCCGGTACTACATTGATGGACTTGGCCATTCAGCAAGCCTTGGATGCCACTAAGCTGCATCAGATTGTGGTGAATTCCGATGCGCCTCAAGTAAAAGCGATTGCGGACACTTATCGCGACAAAGGCATTGATTTTTTGCAGCGACCTGTTACGCTTGCTACCGACGAATCACCTGCTATCGACTATATGATACAAACCTTAGATCATTATGAAGCGATGGGTAAAAAATTTGATTGGGTTGTAATTATACAGGCGAGCAGTCCACTGCGACAAGGCAAGGATATTGATGCCACGATTGAATTATTGCAGCAACATCCGGATGGTGATTCGGCGGTGAGTGTGGTCAAATTATCCCACATGATACATCCCCACAAAATGAAAACCATGGAAGGCGATATTTTGCAACCTTGGTTGGTGGATGAAGGCCAAAAAACATCGGCGCATGAGATACCCGATATTTTTGTGCGCAATTGCGCCGTGTATGTGTTTAAAACAGCCCACTTACGCGAGGGCGTCACTTATGGCGCAACCTCACTCGGCTATGTGATGCCTGTGGAGACTTCGGTAGACATCAACGATATGATCGATTTTAAATTCGCCGAATATTTGGTGAAAGAACAACAAAATGCATAAGCACATGAAGACAGCCATTATAGGATTAGGCCCGCATGGGAAACGATTATTTGAAGCGGCGAAACGCATTAGCACCTTGCACATGGAAGCTGTGGTGGATGCGAATCCCAAGGCCTTAGAAGGTTTGGATGCTGCTTATACGTTTGCGAACTATGAAGAGATGTTGCGCAGTTATGGTCCTGAATTGGTGATCATTAGCACCAATGGTCCTTCGCATTTTTCGCTGGCAGAACAAGCCATTTTAAGTGGTGTCAAAAAATTGGTGATTACTAAGCCGCTTACATGCACCCTAGAGGATGGATTGGCCCTGATGCAATTGGCCCAACAACATCACGTAAAAATTGCGGTCGATCACGGCTTGCGTTTTGATATCACCTATAATTGGTTACGACAACAAATTGAGGCGCAAACTTGGGGCGAATTGTTGCAAGTAAATATCATGCGCAATGGCATTGGTCTGGGTTGTTTAGCAACGCACTCATTTGATTTATCGAATTTTTTGTTCGGGTATCATCCGAGCAAAGTAACTGCGTGGGTCGATCAATCGTATAAAGCCAATCCACGTGGCGCTCAGTTTGTAGATCCCGGTGGTTTGGTCATTCTTGATTATGGACACGATAAAAAAACCGTCGTTAGCCAAATTGAGAAGGCGGCCGGTCCCATGATTATTCAATTATTTTTCGAAGATGCCCGTGTGGTGGTGGATGTAAAATATGGAACGCTTGAAGTGGTATCGCAACCTCGAGGTGCTAAGGCCAGTCCCGGAAATCCGGTGAAGACGAGCCGAGACATCAATCCACATGGACAAGAAGTGAGCCACCCAACCGTAGATTTGATGGAAGCTATTTTGCGTGACCTTGTCGATCATATCGATCTCAAAGCCGATGTGGTGCATGGATTGAATGCCGTCGAAATTTTGGTGGCAGCCTACCAATCGTCGGAACAAGGGCATATACCTATAGCGCTCCCGGTGCAAGATGCGGATTATATCAAACGCTTTTTACCGGTAACTTAATGGGGCGTGTCTCGTTGAGCTAGAAGCATGTTGCTAACCGAAAATAAATAGACAGCTCAACGAGATCGGGCTTTTGCTACAATCTGAAGGCCCTTACAACTTTGAATCGACATACTTTTTAAAACGAATTTTTTACAACTAAACTACATTCGGCGGGCCTTCAGGATTTTCGCGACAATCCCTCACGCACGCA
>ERZ795056.6628-NODE-6628-length-11249-cov-3.798642_pt1 | contig 11249 bp, 7 predicted proteins | sample MGYA00375140_ERZ795056 | MGnify/ENA primary metagenome ERZ795056 (study PRJEB30185, sample SAMN05720227) | activated sludge metagenome | isolation source: Anaerobic digester | place: USA | collected 2015-03-09 ...
TGCTTATCCTCCAGGAGCGCGGCCAGCAACGGTGTCACAGCTTCGAGCGAATAGTGCTGGCGGGCGAGGTGATAGTTCCACTCCACCATGCGCCGGCGCCGGACCGGGTCGATGATGGCCTCGATCACCGCGTCGACGGTCTCGCCGGTCACGGCTGCCAGGTTTTCCGGGTCGCCCCCCGCGTGGATCTCCACCAGGTCAAAGCCGAGCGGCCCGATGTCGGATGCGTAGACGTCGTAGCGGTTGACCAGCGCCGGCACGCGGAAGTAGAGCGCCTCCAGCAGCGCGTTGCCGAAACCCTCGATCACGCTGGGGTACGTCACGAAGTCTGCGTGCACGTAGGCGTCCCACAGGGCGTAGGTGGGTGATGTGCTGGCGTGGGATGAAGTGTCGGGGTGGGATAACGTGTAGGGGCGGGGTAACCCCGCCCCTACATTAGCTCCTACATTGGTCCTTGCGTTCGCGGCGGGCGCCCCGGCCTGCGCGGTGAAGCGATCGGCCGCGTAGATCAACGGCACGCGGTCCCGCGCGGCGCGTTCCTGGATCTTCTCGAGATAGGCCAGCCCTTCATCGCCCGCAGGGTGGGTGATGACCAGGACCGGCTCCTTGCCCAGCAGCCTCGGGCGGACAGCGGGCTCCCGCAGCCGGCGCACCAGTTCGACGGCCAGCTCGATGCCCTTGCGCGCGATCACGCGCGTCGGCTGCAGGATCATCAATTGGTCATCGCTCAGCCCTAACCCGGCCCGCAGGCCCGCGTTGGCCGGGGACATGGCCGGGGCCGCGGTGTTGAAGTCGAAGATGTTGGGCAGGACGACGGCGCGGATGCCCTTGCGCTGCGCCATGGCCGCCTGGGCCAGCGAGTTGATGGCCAGGTGCGTGACGGACGGCAGGGCCGGCGGGAAGCAGCGCTCCAGGATTTCGGGGATGCAGTTGACCGCGAAGCGCTCGCGCTCCCAGGCCAGGTCGTGGTTGTGGGCCAGGGTGCGCATGCCCGTGCCGGCGATGAAATCGGTGAGCGCCACGCCCAAGGGCACGTGCATGGGGATAGAGAGCGCGTTCTGCGTGAAGAGCACATCCACGTGCTGCTCGTGCACGAAGCGGGCGATGGCCGCGCGCAGGTGGGCGGCCATCGCCGCGATGCGCTCGTGCAGGTCGGGCGCAGGCTCGGTCGTCCCGAAGCTGTGGTCGTGGATCCAGCGCGCCTCGGGGTGGGTGAAGTGCATCTCCGGCACGAGTTGGCCCGGCGCGCGCGCGTCGTCCAATTCACCGGCGCAGTAGCAGCAACGATGGCCCAGCCGCGCCAGGATCTCGGCGAGCTTGGCGATCTCCAGCGAGACCCCGTCGGTCCCCGCGATGCGCGTAGAGACGAATCCGATGTTCATGGCCTTAAGCCCCGCTTCAGCCCGGGTAGAGCGCGCGCTGCGTGTCCGGATCGATCCAGCGGATGCTGTCCTCCGGGAAGCGCAGCCACACGTTCGCGTCGGCACGGGTCTCGAAGCTTGGGTGCGTGGAGACCTTGATCCGGTGCCTGCCGAACGCAACGGTCAGCAGGTTCTGCGAGCCCAACGGCTCGACCACCAGCACGCTGGCCTTGAGCGCGTCGTCGGCCGGTGCGGCGAGCGTCTCCATGTTCTCCGCCCGGATGCCCACCATGATCGGCTTGCCGTCGTAAGGAGCCAGCAGCGGCTGCATGGCCGGTTGCGGCGTCAGGCTGAACTCCTCGCCGAGCTTCACGACCGTGTGGCCGTTCTCACGCTGCACCTGGCCATCCAGGAAGTTCATGGGTGGGTTGCCGATGAAGCCGCCGATGAACTGGTTCGCCGGGAAGTCGTAGATGGTCGTCGGCTGGTCGACCTGCTCGATGATGCCGTCCTTCATCACAGCGATGCGGTCGCCCATGCTCATCGCCTCGATCTGATCATGGGTCACGTAGATGGTCGTGGCGCCCAGCTCGGCCAGCAGCCGCTTGAGTTCCGCGCGCATCTCAAGCCGCAGCAGCGCGTCGAGGTTGCTGAGCGGCTCGTCCATCAACAGCACCTGCGACTGCATGGCGATGGCGCGCGCGACGGCGACGCGTTGGCGCTGGCCACCGCTCATCTTGGATGGATACCTGTCCAGCATCTTCTCGATGTGGAGCAGTTCCGCGGCGCGCTTCACGCGGCGGTCGATCTCTGCCTTGTCCAGCTTCTGCATCGCCAGGCCGAACGCGACGTTATCGTAGACCGTCATGTGCGGAAAGATGGCGTAGCTCTGGAACACCATCGAGATACCCCGCTCGCGCGGAGGCAGGAAGGTGACCTCCTTGCCACCGATGCTGATCCGTCCCTCATCGGCCACACCCAGCCCGGCGATCGCGCGCAGGAGAGTGGTCTTGCCGCAGCCGCTGGGGCCGAGCAACACCATGAACTCGCGGTCGTGGATCGTCAGGTTGGCATCGTTAACGGCGATGAAGTTGCCGAATCGCTTGGTCACGTTTTCGATTTTGATCTCAGCCATGCTCGAACTCCTGTTGGGCTACTTGCTGATCTGTCCCCACATGTTGAACAGGTACTTGCGGATCGCGAAGATGAAGATCACCGAGGGCACCAGCATGAAGAACCCGCCGGCGAACCTGTAAGGCTCCCCCGATAGCTGCAGCGAGACCAGCACCTGCGCAGGCAGCGTGCGATTCTGCACCGTCAGCACGGTGGCCGCAAAGACCTCGTTCCAGGACATCACGAAGGTGAAGACGGCTGCCGCGGCGATGCCCGGCAGCACCAGCGGCAGCACCACCCGGCGGAACGCCTGCACGGGCGTGCAGCCAAACACCTGAGCGGCCTCCTCCAGCTCGTAGGGGATGCTGGCAAACACACTGCCGATCACCAGGATGGTGGTGGGCAGCGTCAGCGCGGTGTGCATCAGGGCCAGGCTGTAGACCTTGTCGAAGATGCCCAGGCTGATGAAGGTCACGGCCAGCGGGATGGAGAGGATCACCACCGGGAATGCGCGCACGGCCAGGATGGAGAGTCGGAAGGCGTCACGGCCCCGGAAGATGTAGCGCGAGATGGCATAGCCTGCCGGCGCGGCAATCAGCGTCGAGAGCGTCAAGGTGATCACCGCGACGATGACGCTGTTGATCAGGCCGGGCACGATGCCGAACGATCCCAGGAAGAACTTCATCGTCTCGAAGGAGAAGGGGATGAAGGGCAATACGCCCTTGGGATAGGAGCGCACCACTTCGGGCGTTGTCAGCGCCATCGAGGCGATGAACCAGATCGGCACCAACACCCACAGGCAGAGCACGATGCCCACCAGGTAGGTGAATGCGCGGCCCATCATCATGCGACGGCGGGCCTTCGCGCGGACGGCCGCCATCTCGGCAGAGATCAAGGCGCCGGAAGTATCAGCAGTTGTCATTGGCCGGCCTCCTCTTGTGTGCGGACCATGCGCAGGTAGATGACCGCGGTGATCATGGAGATCACCAGGATGAAGCCGGCGTAGGCGGCGGCCAGGTTCATGTTGCGCAGGTCGTAGTACTGGCGGTATGTCTCGTTGGCCAACACCGTGACCACTTCACCGCCGGAGAGCGCAATCACCACCGCGAAGACCTGGAGGGCGAGGATGGTGCGCAGGATCAGGGCCACCTGGAGGCTCGGTTTCAGCATCGGCAGGATGACGTGACGCACGCGCTGCCAGAGCGAGGCGCCGAACACCTCAGCCGCCTCGAGCACCTCCTGCGAGATGGCCTGGAGACCGGAGACCACGATGATCATCACGATCGCCGTGGCGCGCCACACCTCGGCCAGCCAGATGGCGATGATGATCCAATGGCGGGTGTCCGCGGTGAGATAGGGTTGTGCACTGCTGATCAAGCCCAGCGCCTGCAGGATGCTGTTGAGATAGCCGTTTTGCGTGAAGATGGAGGAGAAGACGATGCCCACGGCCAGATCGGACGCGGCCAGCGGGATCGCGAAGATGGCCAGGAAGACCGTGCTGAACTTCAGCCGGGCCTGGATCACCAGCGCCATGATGATGGCGAGGATGAACTGCACCGGGATGATGATCACCATCAGCAGCAAGGTGGTTCCCAGCGCGGGCTTGAAGAACCGGTCGTTGAGCATCTTCTCAATATAGGCGGTCGTGAACTGGCCGGTGTCGCCCGCGTCGATGCGGCCGCTGGTTTCGTCGTAGACTTGTAGCGCCCGTGATGGCGCCCAGCCCGCGACGGTCTGTCCCTCGTTCTGGCCCTCGATCCTGAACCATACCTCCAGCATGGCCTGTTCCTGGATGCTTACTACCGCGCTGTTGGCCAGGCTGCCCGTCACTGCGCTCCTTTCGTTCGGTTCGGCATAGACGCTGGTCAGCGGATCCGCAGTGGCGCCCAGCTTGGGACGCACGGTGCCCTCCGAGGGAGCACCCTGTGCATCGGTGGCGCGCACGCGTATGCGACTGTCGGACACCCAGCCCGTGACCTGTTGTCCGTTGGGATCGGCAGCCGCGACGCGCAGCCATGTCTCCGTCAGGGCGGTTCCGCCAGCTAATTCGTCGGGCGCGACAACGATCCCCTGGCGGTCGAGCAAGGCGATTTGAGTGCCCTGCGGCAGGGAGCCGGCCGAGCGGCTGCCCGCAGCGGCCTCGTCGCGGAGGGTCAGAAGCGCTCCGTCATCCCACACCGCCAGCCGGATGGCGCGCACCATCGGCAGCGCGAAGAAGATGGCCAGGTAGAGGAGCGAGGGTAGGATCAGAAGATAGGGCGCCCAATTGACTCTCTGCCGGCGCTGCCTGGCCGGCGCTGCAGGTTCGGTTGTCCGCGGGACTGATTCGCTTGTCATAGGCCTGCTCCTGTGATGGACGCTGCCCCCGGCCTGCTGGCGTCTGGAACCTGCTTCAGGCTGGGGACAGCGTCCCATCAGGCTCGCGACGGGTCAGGAGACTCGCCGCGAGCGGAACCGTGGGTCAGCGCGGGTTCACCGGGCAGGGGCCGGTGGAGGGCGGATCGGGCGCCCAGCAGGGTGCACCGGTCTCACTCATCAGCTTCTGCAGGTTGGCTGCCTCCTCGGCGAGCACGCCGGGGATCGGTTCCTTGTTGATCACGGTGCGGTCGAAGGCGTTGCGGAAGATCTGGTTGATCTCGCCGCCCCGTTCGCCGAGGCCGATCGGCAGCAGGGAGGGCACCGCGTTGGCCGCGTTGGCCTGTTTGTTCACGGCCTCCAGCTCGATGGCGATTCCTGGCGGCAGACCCGCAGTGTCGACCCCGCCGACCACCGGGTAGAACCCCAGGTCGTTGAGGATGCGGCCCTGAGTCGCCGGCAAGGTCAGGTAATCGATGGCGGCCTGGGCCGCTTCGGGGTTCGGCGCGGCCTTGGGGATGCCCAGACCAACGACGACCGGCATGAAGCCGAGTCCGGCCGGTCCGGACGGCGCGGGGAAGGCCACGAAGTCATCCGGCTTCTCGTTGAAGGCGGTGAGCAGGCGGGCCGTATGGTCGAAGGCTACCCACACCTCGCCGGCCAGCAGCGGTTCCTGCATGAAGGAGTAGTTGATCGACTGCGGGTGGATGTAGGGCCACAGGTCGTCGCGCAGCCAGGTGAGCATCTCTTCGGCCTCCTGGCTCTGGAAGTTACTCACCATGCCGCCCGTGAACGAGGGCCACATGTAGCCCTGCAGGAAGCGATGGAACAGGCCGGCGTGAGGAAGACCGCAGAGCGGCTTGCCTTCGCCCTCGTTGATGGCCTTGCACCATTCGCCGAGTTGCTGCCAGGTCAGGCTGTCGATGTTCGCACCGGAAGGCAGGTAAGGCAGGGCATCTTTGTGCGCGGCCATGATGTAGGTGGCCTGCATCCACGGCACGTAGTAGAGATAGTCCTCGGTGCCCAGCAGGCCGGTCGACAGGAAGGCCGGGGCGAAGTCGCGGGTGGCCGAGAGGTCTTCGACCAGGTCGGCCAGGTTGACCATCGTGTCGGCCTTCTGCAGGGGCGGGAATGTGCCGTGCAGCGACCCGACGACATCCACTGTGCCCTTGCCCGCCTGCGCACCGGCGGTCACCAGGTCGAGCAGGGGGCCCTCCTCAGAGGCAGTGAAGTCAAAGCCGCCATCCTTGAGGATGGTGCGGAACTTCTCTTGTTCCTCGACGACGTTGAACTGCGTGGAGAAGAACACCACGCCCTCTGCCGACGCAGCAGGTACGGCTGTCGGCTCTGCGACGGGCGCCGTGGTCGGGGCGGGCGCCGCTGGTGCAGTGGGGCGCGCCGGCGCGGCTGGGGCGACCGGTGCGGGGGTCGCTGCCCCGCCACACGCCGTGACGATCAGCGCCAGCACCATCAGCGCTGCCAGGGTGGAGAATGCTCTCCGGGAGGTCGAACGTTCCTTCATTGATCTTCTCCTACATTTGGGTAAATTGGAACTGTGATGCCATTCGGCTTCCGGACGACAGCTGCATCACGCTCTCGCCTCGTAGCTATGATCCTTCACGGTCTCCGGCGATATTTCACCTCCTCGCACGCCTCCGCAGGCCCGTTCAGGCCACAGCCGGTTGGGGCGCGCTGCAACAGGACTGCCGCACCACCAGCTTCGGCGCCAGGATTTCCTGGCGGGAGGACAGAGTCTCTCCCCGGAGGAGGTGGATGAGCATGCCGCATACAAGCTTGCCGATCTGATAGATGGGTTGATGGACAGTCGTCAGCGGCGGGTGAGAGTGTTCGGCCATCGGGATATCGTCGAAGCCGGTGACCGCAATATCCTTGCCAACCTCCAACCCGCGCCCCTGGATGGCGCTCATGGCGCCCAGCGCCATGAGGTCGTTGCACGCCACCATGGCGGTCGGCCTTTGCGCACGATTGAGGAGAAGCTCAGCCGCGTCAAAACCGCTCTTCTGGGTGAGGTCGCCGTTGACGATCTGGTCGTCCGGCAGCGCCATACCGTGCGCAGCGAGCGCCTGGCGGAGCCCGGCGAGGCGGTGATCGGTGAAGAGCAGGTTGGCAGGCGGGGCCAGGCACGCGATGCGGCGGTGGCCGAGCCCGACCAGGTGCTCGCCGATGGCTCGCATGCCTTGCGTCCCGTCGACGTCAACGAAGGGGAAGTCCAGGTCGCCCTCCATCCGTCCGAACGTCACGAACGGAAAGGCTGCATCCTGCAGGTAACGGATGCGGGCGTCCTGCCGCCGGGTGCGGACGATGACGAAGCCGTCGACCTGGTGGCTTTGCACCTTCTGCCGGTAGGTCTGCAATTCGCCGTCGCCCGGCGCCTGGGTGGAAACCAACAGATCGTAGCCATGCTCGGCGGCGGCATTGCCGACGCCCGCCAGGAATTCACTGAAGAAGGGGTCCGAGAAACGCGGGCCGAAGGTCGGCAGGATCAGGCCGATCGTGTCGGACCGGCGCTTCTGAAGACGTTGGGCCAGCAGGTTGGGGGTGTAGCCGAGCTCATCTGCGACGCGGCGTACGAGCGCCTTGGTCTCGGGGCTGACATCGTCGTAATCGGCCAGCGCGCGCGACACCGTGGTGATGGACTTACCCGTGCGGCGTGCGATCTCCTTGAGCGTCGCTGTCATCGGGCCTCTTCCTCGAGAACCTGAACTCAGCCGGCGGCTTGGGAGCCAAGCCAAAACGTTTCGGACGATGGTCATCATACACCAAAACGTTTTGGCTGTCAATGGACTTCGCAGAATTCGCACTGCAAACGCGCAAATTGCCGTATTGGGCGCGGCGCCGGCCACGCCAGATCGAAGGCGCTGGACAGATTTCGGGCCAATCGGTATGATGCTGGCGTCTGCGGTGGTTCCCCCTGACAGGTGAGGAGAGCAATGGGCGAAGCATTGATACTGGATGGGCCGCGCTCCCTGGGGTTCGAGGAAACTCCTGACCGCGCACTCGAGCCGCATGAAGTGCGGCTCCGTACGCTCTATTCCGGCATCAGCGCCGGCACCGAGCTGACCGCGTACCGCGGCAGCAATGTTTATCTCCACAAGCACTGGGACGCCGAGCAGCGCCTCTTCGTCCCTGGTGAGCCTTCCAAGCAGTACCCCGTGCGCGACCTGGGTTACGAGGAGTCGGGCGAGGTGATCGAGGTGGGCAGCGAGGTCCGCCGCGTGAAGATCGGCGACATCGTGTGTGGCACCTGGGGGCACCGCACGACGCACATCGCGGCCGAGGACTACGCGGTCGGTCGCATCCTGCCGCCCGGGCTGGACCCCATCGTGGGCATCTACTCGCACATGGCCGCCATCGCGTTGAACGGCATCCTCGACGCAGCGATCCGGTTGGGCGAGACCGTGGCCGTGTTTGGCCTGGGCGTCCCCGGCCAGATCGTCGCGCAGATGGCGCAGCGCTCCGGCGCACGCGTGATCGGGGTCGACCTGATCGAATCGCGGCGGGCCAAGGCGGTCGAACTGGGCGCGGTCGACGTGCCCCTCGACGCCCGCGCAGGGCGGATCGCGGAGCAGATCAAGGCGTTGACCGATGGCCGCGGCGCGGACGTCTGCATCGAGGCATCCGGCGCCTACCCCGCGCTGCACGAGGCGGTGCGTGCGGCCACCTACTCGGGCAAGGTGGTCGCGCTGGGCTTCTTCCAGGGGCCGGGGATGGGACTCGATCTCGGTGAGGAGTTCCACCACAACCGGATCAACGTGGTCTGCTCGCAGATCTCGGGCGTGGGGCCCGAGCTGAGCTACCGGTGGAATCGGGACCGGCTCGTGCGGACCGGCATCCGGCTGCAGGCCGAGGGCGAGCTGCAGCTGAAGCCGCTGATCACCCACGTCGTGCCGTGGCGCGAGGCGCCCGACGCGTTCCGCATGCTTGACGAGGACCCGGGGGCCGCGCTGCAGGTCGTGCTGGACTTCGAGGTGACGCGATGAAGCTTCGGACCGCCATCCTCGGCTGCGGCGGTTTCGCGCACCGGCACGCCGCGAACCTGGTCGGCCAGCCCGACAAGTTCGAGTTGGTGGCCGTGTGCGACCGGCACCCCGAGCGCGGCCAGGCCTTCTCCGACCGCTATACGGCCGGCCGAGCGACGGTGGTCACCGGCCATCACGACTTGTTCGACCGGGCGCGCCTCGATCTGTGCGTGATCTGCCTGCCGCCCTACGGGCACTCGGACGAAGTCGAAGTCGCGGCCGCGCAGGGGGTGCACCTGCTGCTGGAGAAGCCCATCGCCCTCACCTCCGGGCATGCGTGGCGCATGGTCGAAGCGGCGGAACGCGCGGGCATCGTGACCCAGGTGGGCTTCATGTTCCGCTTCGGCGCAGCGGTGGAGCGGCTCAGGGCGCTGATCGATTCCGGCGAAGCCGGCCCCGTCGGCCTGATGAGCGCGCGCTACTTCTGCAACGCGCTGCACGCGCCGTGGTGGCGGGATCGCGACCGCTCGGGCGGCCAGCTGGTGGAGCAGGTCATCCACATGTTGGACCTGATGCGCTACCTGCTCGGCAAGCCGGCGTCGGTCTACAGCCTGCAGCGCAACCTGTTCCACCGGGACATGCCGGACTACACGATCGAGGATGTTTCGGGGACTGTGATCGGCTTCGACGACGGCGCGATCGGCGTGGTCTACGCGACCAACGGCGCGATCCCGGGCAGGTGGATCAACGACTACCGGGCGGTGGCGCGCGGGGTGACGGTGGACTTCTCCGACGCGAACCACGCGACCTTCACCTTCACGGGCGGCGCTGAGCTGAGGACGGAAACGGTCGCCTCGGACGAGGGATACCACCTTCGGGAGCTGCTCGACCTGCACCGCGCGATCGAGGAGGGCCGCGCCGCGCGCACCCCTCTCCGCGAGGGGGCCCTGTCGCTCGACCTGGCGTTGGCCGCCCGGCGCTCCGCGGAGACGGGCGGCGTCGTGATGCTGTCGTAAGGCCGCCGCACACGACGCCTGTGAGGTCAGAGTGACAGACAATCCGCGGTCACCCCGAGCGCAGCGAAGGGTCTCGCCCCCGGGGTCAGAGATGCTTCGGCCTGACCGCGTTGGTTGTGCGACGAAGGGAGGCTGACTACCCGCGCGGCCCGCGCGTGGCCTGCTCCAGCAAGGCCTGGATGCGCGGGGCCAGGGTCGCGGGGTTCGGGTGCAGCCCCTCCAGCAGCAGCAGGTTCTCGAACAGCAGCTCGATCGACGCGTCGATGACGGCATCCGCGGGCCGATCTGCGATGAGGGACGCCAGGTTGCGCGTCAGCGGATGCCGGCGGTTGAGCTCCAGGATCTTCGGCGGGATGTGGTAGTCCTGCTCCAGCAGGCGGCGCAGGCGCTGCATCTCCCGCTCGAAGCCGGGCTGCGGCGACACCAGCCGAGCCGGGTTGCCGGTCAGCAGCTGCGACTCGCGCACCTCGGTGACCCGGTCGCCCAGCACGGTCTTGAAGCGCGCGGCCACTGCGGCCCACTCGTCGTCCGGCAGGCCCGACTCCGCGCCTGGTTCCTCGTGCGGCTGACCGGGCAGCGCCAGACCCGGATCGTCGACGTTCCTGAGCGGCTTGTCCCCGTAGCTGGCCAGCGCCTGCACCATGAAGCCATCGAACGGATCGCCCATGAGCAGCACCTCGATGCCGCGCGACTTGAAGGCGTCGAGGTGCGGGCTGGCCGCGATGGAGGCCGGGTCGCTGCCCAACAGGTAGTAGATCTCGCCCTGCCCGTCCACCATGCGCCCCACGTACTGGGCCAGCGAGACCAGCTTGCCTTCCGAGGCGGTGGAAGGGAAGCGCAGAAGCTCGAGCAGGTCCTCCTTCTCTCCGGAGGCAACACCCTGCTTGATGAATACGCCCATGTCCTGCCAGAATCCGGCGTACTCCGCCGGATTTTCCGCCGCGAATTCCGCCAGCACCTTGGTGACCCGGCCCGCGAGCACCTTCTGGATCGCGCGCAACGTGCGGTTACTCTGCACCGTCTCGCGCGACACGTTCAGCGGGATGTCCTCGGAGTCGACCACGCCCTCGACGAAGCGGAGATGCTCGGGCAGCAGCTCCTTGTTGTGCGCCTGGATGAGCACCTTGCGCGAGTAGAGCTGCAGGCCGTAATCGGACCGCAGGCTCAGCGCGCCGCGATCCAGCTTGCGGGGCACGTAGAGGATGGTGCGGATATCGACCGGCGCGTCCGTGACCAGGTGCGTGTGCAGCAGGGGCGGCTCCGGATCGAGCGTCAGCTGCCGGTAGAAGGCGGCGTACTCCTCGTCCTGCACCTCGCGCGGCGGCTTGCGCCACAATGCCGTCTGCCGGTTCGCAACCTCGCCCCTGACGTATACCAGATCGGAAGAGCACACGTCTGAACTCCAGTCACCGCTTAACATCTCG
>ERZ795056.6634-NODE-6634-length-11245-cov-60.058088_pt1 | contig 11245 bp, 2 predicted proteins | sample MGYA00375140_ERZ795056 | MGnify/ENA primary metagenome ERZ795056 (study PRJEB30185, sample SAMN05720227) | activated sludge metagenome | isolation source: Anaerobic digester | place: USA | collected 2015-03-09 ...
AAAAGGAGAAATCTATTATGAAAAAGAATATTTTACTCTTCTCATTCCTGGTTATGTTACTAGGAACAATTTGTATGCACGCGACCGTAACAAAATTTGTCCCGGGTGATTATGCTACTGTTGCCCAAGCTGTTACTTGGTTAAATGCTGAAGGTGCTTTAACTGATAATTATGTAATTAATGTATACGCTGATCATACGGAAACATTATCGGCAAGAATTGAACTTACTGCTACCGGCACATCTTCTTATTCTATAACCATTCAAAAATATGGAACTGGAGCCAATCCTAAACTAACTGCTTATGTTGGTACATCTACACCAGGATCTGCTATTCCAGATGGAATGTTTTGTTTAAAAGGGGCTGATTATGTTACCATTGATGGGATTGATTTATATGATCCGAATACTACCAATCCTGCTACAATGGAATATGGATATGGTCTCTTTAAAAGTAGTATCAGTGATGGTGCACAATATAACACTATTAAAAATTGCAATGTAACTCTAAGCAGAAACAATTTTGCCAGTGGGACCTCTCCAATGGTGGAAGGTTCTGTTTGTATCCTGGTAATTAATTCTACCCCTACTGCAGCTACAACTGCATTAACACCATCGGTGGCTACAGGAACAAACTCTTTCAATAAATTTTATGCCAATACCCTTAGTAATGCCAATTATGGTATTGCCCTCAGTGGATATGCAGCTGCCTCTCCTTTTACATTAGGTGATACTGGTAATGATATTGGAGGCAATACAGTTTCTACAGGTAACACAATTATTAATTATGGCGGTGGCTCAGGTTCTTCTAATCCTTCTGCTGGTATCCGAGCAAATAATCAATGGGGGATAAATATATCCTATAATCAGATAAATAATAATGATGGCAACGGAGTAAATCATCCTTCAACCTTACGCGGAATTTATGCTCAAGCCGGAACCAGTGCCAATTGCGATATTAACCACAATACTATAACTATCAAAGGTGGCGGAACTACCAGTCAGCTTTCTGCCATTGAATGTGCAATCGGTTCTACAGCTGCTTCCAATACTGTTAATGTAAACTACAATACAATTACTAACTGTACTTATACAACGGCAACCTCAGGTACTTTTTATGGAATTTATGTTTCTTCCACTCCGGCTTATACAAACATCAATTACAATATTGTGTCCAATAACTCTCTTGCTGGAACAGGTTCTTGGTATGGAATTTATAATTCCAATTCAACCAATACTACTACTGCTACTATTAATTATAATCAGATTTATAGTAATTCAAAGACAGCTAGCGGTTATATGTATTGCCTAAGACCCAATACTGCACAGACAACTGCTAACTACAACGAAATTCACGATAATACTATTACATCTTCAGGTACTGCTTCTGGAAATCTATATGGGTTATATAACTTTGGTTCTCCAACCGTAGAAAACTATAATAATAACCAAATTTACAATCTCAACATTGACGGAACAAGCACATCAACTTCTTCTACAATATATGCTTTGTATACTAGTACAACTTCTTCCAGTATAAAAACAATAAATAAAAATCAGATTTACAATATCCAGTATACTGCTTCCGGTGCTGCAACTATTTATGGTATTTATCATTCTTCGGGAACTACAATAAATATCGGACAAAACTTAATCCATAATTTCTGGGCAGCAGGTGCCAGTTCATCAGTAAATGGTATATATATCTCCAGCGGAATTAACAATAATATTTCCAATAATATGATTTGGGCTCTTAATGCTGCTGGTTCAACTTCATCTGTAACTAATTCGGTTAATGGAATCAGAATCACCGGTGGGACAACAAACAATGTTCATTTTAATACTGTATTTCTGAATGGAACGGGAACCAATAGTTATTATTCTACTGCTGCCCTCTATATTAGCAGTGGAACAACTAACGAAATCCGCAATAATATTTTTAAAAATGTCAGCACTCCTGGTGTTAATGGTTACACGGTCGCAATCTGGAAAACAACTGCTGGTACAAGTAATTTGGGTAGTAATTCCAATAAAAATATTTATTATAGCGGAGAGCCAGGTGAACATAATATAATAGCATACATTAATTCCGTAGGATATCGCACTCTTCAGGATTATAAAAATTTATTAGTAGATCGTGACCAAGGTTCCTATACTGAAGATGTTCAATTTATAAGCGAAGAAGACCTACACATCAATCCTGACATTGCTACCCGCGTAGAAAGTAATGCGGTTGCGATTTTAGGTTGCGACATTGATATTGATGATGAGGATCGTAGTGATACTAATCCCGATATCGGCGCTGATGAAGGTGACTTTACTTTAGTTATAGCAGCTCCTGAAGCACCAATATATGTTAGTCCTACAAACGGGGCTTCCGGTGTTGATATATATACTCCTTTGGTATGGTCTGCTAATTCTGAAGGTGGAACTCCCACCAATTATGATGTATATTTCAGTGAGGATTCAGACCCTGCATATTTTGATAATGTTCTTACCACAACCTGCAATCCCCCTAAACAATATAGTAAAACATACTATTGGAAAGTAGTTGCTAAAAATGATCAGGGCAGTGCTGAAGGTGTTATTTGGTCATTCACAACTATGGCTGATCCGAATTTCTATGTAACTGCTGATAGTCCTTATTTGATGGATTTTGAAGAAATTACTACTGCTGGAGAATTACCCCAAGGATGGACAAAAGCTGGTACAAAATGGAATACCGCTACAACTACCGGAACTTACAATCGTGCTCCCCGTAGTGGAACTGACTATGCTACTTGTGGTTATAGTGCTACTACTTCTGATTGGCTATTCTCTCGCCCTCTTTACCTTGATGCAACAAAAAATTATGACTTTGGTATATGGTATAATACAGATGGTTATACAGGTTGGACTTCATTCAAGATGTATATTGGTAATTCAGCAACTGGTAGCGCAATGACTACTGAATTAGCGTCTGTTTCCAATCCAATTAATACTTCTTATATGCAACTAACGAAAACAGCTTGGCAACCTAATACTTCCGGCTCTTATGTTGTTGGGCTACAGGTAATTGCTACCAGCAGTCCCTGGTATATGAGTTTTGATGATTTTTCGGTATCGGAAACTCCTCTAAATCCTGTATTTACTATAAATCCTACCAGCAAAGATTTTGGTTTAAAACAAGTATATACTCAAACTGATCAGCTCTTTACCATTAGTAATACAGGTCAAGGGACTTTAACAATTTCCGACATTCAATATGAAGGTGATAATTGTTTTAGTGTCATAAATCTACCACAATTTCCCGTTAATTTAACAGCAGGGCAAAACACTACATTTATTGTTAGATACATTCCTACTACAACAGGTGATTTTTCTGGACAGGTAAAAATTACGGATAATTTAGCTGAAAAGTCCTTAAGAACTGTGTCAGTTACCGGTTCTGCTTTTGATCCGATATTACCTTTGCCTTATACTCAGGATTTCAATGCTTCTACTAATTTCCCTGCAAATTGGACTCAAAGTACATCTCAATGGTCTATTGGTAGTTCTCATGGAAGAACAGGAAATGGAATTTATAAAAATATCTGGAGTTCAGCTACTAATGCTTGGTTCCAGACCCAACCCATAGGACCGATAACTGAACATACCAAACTTAGCTTCTATTATCGCTTAGTAAACTATAGTTCATATCCAAGCACTGCTTTCATTCCTGGAACGGGAGATAATATTAAAATTTGGGTTTCAACTGATGCTGGAACAACCTTTACTCAATATGGTGAAATCAATAGTTCCAATCACACTCCAACAATAAATTGGACTGAAAAATCAATCTGGCTGAGTGGAATGAAAGCATCAGCTGGTGATCGTATTATCTTAAAATTTGAAGCCAACTGGGGCTCAGGTGATTGGTTTATTGATATTGATGATATTGAAGTGAAAGATGTCCCTGCTAATCCTGTCTTTTCTATAACTCCTGAAAGTAAGGCATTTGGCGAATTACAGATTAATACGGTCTCTGCACCTCAGGTTTTCACCATTAAAAACGATGGCGGGGGAACCTTAATTATCAATCCTGCTGTTGAATTAACTGGAACTAATGCTGATCAATTCCAGCTTACTGATACTAATAGTTATCCTTGTAATTTAGGTCCAGATCAGACAATTACTGTCTCCGTTGCTTTTGCTCCCACTTCCCTGGGTGAAAAAACAGCAAGTTTAAAAATAGTTGATAATCTTAGTAAAACAGAGCATAATATTCCCCTAACCGGAACTGGAGTTGATTATACAATTTATGTTCCCTATCTGAATGATTTCCAGAGCGATATCAATGGATGGACAATATTAGATGTAAACAATGATGGGAAAAAATGGACTCTTACTTATGAGATTTCTCCTAATAAAGCAATGAAGATTGTCTACAATTCTTCTCTGGCAATGGATGATTGGCTTATTGCACCACCAATAAGTTTGACTAAGGATACTACCTACGATATAAAGTATGAATATCGTGTTCAATCAACTTCTTTTCCTGAAAATCTTGGTGTATATATTGGCAACTCACCTACTCCTGCAGCTCTTACTAACTTACTTAATGATCATCCCGGAATTACCAATACCACTTTCAGTTTAGGACAAGCAACCTTTACTCCTCAGACAACAGGAATTTATTATATTGGTTTCCACGGTTACAGTGATGCTGATATGTATAATCTCTATGTAGATAATTTCCGGATTACATTTACTAATAGCGAAATTGTAAGTGGAACCGCCTCTGATGAAGGAATTGCTAATCTTGATCCACCTCCAATTAATAACCCCGTTACGGGAAACCCTCTGGATACTTCTCTAACAATAACAGGTATTACAGGCACACCAACAATTACAGCAACTGTTGCTTGGGCACCACCTACAGTAAATCTGCCCAATGTTGGCTTAGTATTTACTTTAAGTGCAACAAGCAGTTTAGCTGGAGTTAATGTAACTTTTACCCACAATCTTGGTTTTATTCCCGATCAAATTGCCTATCGGATAATACCTGGAACATATACATTACTAAATGATCCTAATGATGGATCGTGGACAACTACAACCTTTACGATGGTAATTCCATCCGGTAAAGCAGATGGTGATTTTGAAGTTGTATTTCCTTCTGAGGATAATCAGACACTGCCTGTAACCTTATCCAACTTCACAGCTGTGGTAACTTCAGAAAACTTTGTCAATATTGCCTGGATGGCAGAAACCGAAACCAATCATTCTGGTTATAATATTTTCCGGAATGAAACAAAGGACTTGGAAAATGCTATCAAGATCAATGCTCAGTTAATTGACAAAGGAACTGCGGTTGGAACTCAGATCAGTTATTTCTACACAGATTTTGAGGTCTATACTAATATGATGTATTATTACTGGCTGGAAAGTGTAGCTCTGGATGGCAGTAGCCAATTCTATGGTCCTTTAACGGTTACTATTGGTGATCCGGCTCAGGAACCACTTCCTCCGGTTATTCCAATGGTTACTAAACTCTATAATGCCTTCCCCAATCCATTCAATCCGAATACCAATATTCGTTATTCCCTGAAAGAGGTAGGTAAGGTTAAAATTGAAATCTATAATATGAAAGGACAAAAAATCAAGACCTTCACTCAGGAACACAATAGTCCAGGTTACTATCAGGTTTCTTGGGATGGTCGTGATGAAAATGGAAGAAGCGTTGCCAGTGGAATTTATCTGTATCGCTTAACTACAGCTAATTATACATCTGCTAAAAAGATGGTATTAGCGAAATAAAGTTAACGGGTTAACTGGTTAGCAAGTTTAGTTTGAAGGTTAACATGCTAACAAGTGATATAGTGGTCGGAGCTCTTAAAAAAGCTCCGACTACTTTTTTATCTGGCAGAAAGGCATCCTGTCGTTTCCCCTTCAACCAGATTACGGAGAACAAGTTCCGTAGGAATGATAGATATTATAGAAGGGTTTCAACCCAGCGAGGAAGAGGAGAATGAAAAAAGGGCTCACGCAGATTTCGCAGATGACGCAGATTAAAAATGAGAATAGGTATGGGATGAACAGGATGATGGAGATTATCAGGATTTTTATATTCTAAATAATACAGTGAGGAGAAAAAGAGCTGGAAAATTCCGATTTGCCTAAAAACTGAAGGTTTCTGCAGGGACTTAGATTATTTTTAGATTGAAAAAATCGGATTTATGCCTTTGTTTCTATAATTTCTTTCCTTTACCATTCCTGTGTTTTATCATTACAGCATTCTTATCATTCCTGCGTTTTTGTCATTCCAGTGCTTTTATATTTTAACCTATATAATTTAATTTTTCAATATCTAATTCATACAGGTTGGTCATCCTAGATAATAAAAATCCTAATTATCCTTATAATCCTGTTCATCCCTTACCTATTATTTTTAAATCTGCGTAATCTGCGTAATCTGCGTGAAACCAGCCGTCTTCATTCCTGCTCTCCTATCATTCCTGTGTTTTTGTCATTCCAGTGCTTGTATATTTTAACCTATATAATTTAATTTTTCAATATCTAATTCATACAGGTTGGTCATCCTAGATAATAAAAATCCTAATTATCCTTATAATCCTGTTCATCCCTTACCTATTATTTTTAAATCTGCGTAATCTGCGTAATCTGCGTGAAACCAGCCCTGACTTTAATAAACTGCAAAAAAAGGCGGAGGAACAACGTCCTCCGTCTATATATCTTATTTCTTATCTTACTATTTCATTCTACATTTATTTCATCATTATCATTTTCTTCGTGCTGCTATATTTACCAGCATTCATTTTAAAGAAATACACTCCGCTGGACACAGGATGGTTATTATCATCCAGTCCTCTCCACACAGCGGTATAATTACCGGGAGCTTTTGTTTCGTTAACCAGGGTTTTAACTTTCTGACCCTTAATGTTATAAATCTCAATATTTACGGGAATATGTTCTTTAACGCTATAGGCAATAGTGGTTTCCGGATTGAACGGATTGGGATAATTTCCTTTCAGCTCAGTTTGGACTACAGGAGCATTGTTATCATTATTATCATATCCATTTACTCCATGAATGCTTACATCGTCAACAAAGAAGATAAAGGCATCGTTGGAAAGACATTGAATTCCAATATAAACATTTTGATTATCATAACTGGATAGGTCGTAAGTATATTCAGTCCAAGTGACAGGTGCCTGTACATAAGTTGCACCGGAAACAAATTGGAAGTTTGCAGGATTAGGCGTAGTAGTAGAAACTCCAACCTTGAATCGTTCCAGTCCATATTGTGCAGTGTAACTTCTGGCGTAAAACTTAACGAATGATCCTGTTCCTAAAAACACACGCGGGCTAATCATCCAGTCATTATTAGGAGGTGTAGTAGCAGCAAAACTGGCAGGCATTTTAGAACCGCTGTGAGCAGTTAATGTAGTTAAAGGAGGAACTGTTGCTGAAGGATTAAAGATGATATATGCCATAGCATCTCCGCTTCCGGGAAAATCAACATCCTGAATGCCATAAGTATCAGCAAGATCAACATCAACCGTAGTCCAAGGAGCAAAAGTAGTAACGAAATTAGCATAGCTCTCAAAATCATCTGTAAAGAATGCAGGTGAGGGCTGATAATTGATAGTTACACTTACAGTTGCAGGAACTGATTCCCCTGTTGTATAAAGTGCAGTTACACCATAATTATAAGTTCCGTTGGCAAGATCAAGATCAGTATAATCAGTAATGGTAGGATTATTTATAGTAGAAATTAATGTTCCATTACGATAGACCTTATAGCCCAAAAGGGCACGGTCATTGTTTTTTGTCTCTTGTCTAATAGTGGGAACCGAAACACCCTTTACTCTTTCAATAGTTCCAGGAACGGAAGCTACATAAGGATAGCTTTTTGCTGTGGCAGGAGTGCCGATAAAGACATCATCAACCAAGAAGATAAAGGCATCATTGGAAACACATTGAATACCAATATAGACATTTTGTCCTGCATAGCTGCTTAAATCATAAGTATATTCTGTCCAGGTAACCGGTGCCTGTATATAGCTTGTTCCGCTAATAATAGTGAAGTTTGCAGGTGTTGTTCCAGTAGTTGAAACACCGACTTTAAAGCGTTCCAAACCATATTGATCGGTATAACTTCTTGCCCAAAATTTTAGCACATTGCCTGCGGTTATAGAAAGCTGCGGAGTAATCATCCAATCATTATTCGGAGGAACAGTAGAAGCAAAACAAGCAGCCATTTTATTACCGGTATGAGCAGTTAAATCAGTTATGGCAGGAGTAGTAGCACTCGGATTAAAAATAATATATGCTTGTGCCGCATAAGCATTAGTCCAGGAAATGCCTTGCATTCCATAAGTTGTGCTTTGGTCAACATCCACTAAAGTCCACGGAGCAAAACTGATTGAGAAATCAGTGTAGGTTTCAAAGCCATCACTAAAACCTGTTGGAGGAGGAACTACACCGGGGGCATCCCAATCCAGAAAGACATTAGTATTGTTCTGCACTGTAGCAGTTAAATTCAGAGGGGGATCAAGTGGAGCAACAATTTCTACACTTACAGGACCCGCAGGAACTGATTCACCAGTAGTATAATAAGCAGTAACTGTATAGCTGTAAGTGCCAACTTCTAAGCCCAAATCATCATAAGTAAGAGTAGCAGGATTACTAATAGTGTTAATTAAAGAGCCATCCCGATAAACCTTATAGCCAAGAAGGTCTCTTGTGCCAAAAGAGGAAACAGGTGCCTGCCAAGCTAAATGGACATTGTAATAATTTTGAATGGTAGCAGTAAGATTTTGAGGTGGATTTATCTGTTCTACTATATCGGATACGCTGAAAGTATCTATATAGAGATAGAATCTATCGGCATCACTATGACCATGAAAACCTATGTAATAAGTTCCTCCGGTTACTGCAGGCATAATAATTTCTGCTGCTTCATAAGCAGTATTGATGATGTTCAAATTTTCCCAAAGGAGATTTGTCATACTTGCCACTGCAGGAGTTGTTCCCCAATATACAGAAAGCTTTTCTGGATAAGTGGCACTTGAACTACAGTAGTAAAATTTTATTTTGTAATTATGAGTATTGGTAAAGACAAGGGGAGGAGTAAATAACCAGTCATCCATTGCTAATGTAGAATTATAACGCACACGCATAGAATTGGGAGATGTTTGACTATTGCCATTATAGGACTGCCAGGTATAGGTATCATTATTGGCATTAATAACTGTCCAACCTAAAGCTAAATCAGGAGGAGTAACTGAATCAAAGTTTTGCTCGTAGGGATAAGTAGTAACTGTGGGATCAGCTAAAACAGTAAAACTCCAGACAGGGCAGTTAATGGCATCCCCAAATTGATTATAGGGAACAATTTTCCAGTAATAGGTAGTGCTGTATGTTAAATCATTAACAGGATCATATACAGTTACTGTCTGTGTGGTTCCATTAACTATATTGGTAGGAGGATTATCCGTGCCAAAATAGACCTTATAACCATCAACAATTCCACCTCCGGAATTCCAGCTGAGGTTTGTAGCTATGGGCACATTAATAGCTCCATTGGCAGGATGAGGATTTTGAGCCGCTAAAGGTGGTTCTCCAGTTATGGGAGGAGCGAAAGTAAAGGTTAATCCATTAGCAGGAAATACTGTAGCGCTTAAAGTGCAGGTGCTGTTATTAGCGGTTCCGGCTGTTGTTGCAGACCAGTCCGTAGTAGTTAAACGGTTATTGAAGTCATTATTGGAATCACCTCTTAAGCCAACCTGCACAGTGGCAGAAGTAGCAGCAGTTACAGCAGTAAAGGGTCCGTAAACAAAGACCACTTTGTTACCGTTTTCCTGAAGTTGAATTTGAAAAGTAAAATCATCATTAGCTGTGGCAGTAGGAGTTCGCCTCCAATTTTTCCATTGTATGGTAAAAACACGATTGGGTGCAGTGCCACTGCTTAAAGACATAAGAGTTCCATCTGCTCTGGATTTGAGATCGCGAGCAAGAACAGCTATCACATTATTGGTGGAAGTATTAGAACTGATCGGAACATTACTTGTTACTACAGTATCCCCCATAGCGATAAAACCGTTGGAAGCGATGCTGATTGTTGTATAATCAACACCGTTATAGGTGAAAGTAAAGCCCAGCGGAATGGCACAGAAACATTCATTGTCATTAGCACTGGTGCCGTGAATTGTTCCTCCACTGATTTCAGTAAAAGTTCCTAATGTTGAAGCAAAAGAATATTCGCTTACCGTAGAAAATGCAGCAATCGCTGTTACTGAAAATATCAGTAGAAGAAGGAGTTTGTAAATTTGTGCTTTCATAGCATCTCCTTTTCTTGTTAAGTAACTTAATATTATAGACACCTAATCTTGTCTGTTCCATAATAATTTCTATGTGGAAAACAAACTTTTTTTACCTGATAATTATAACTGCAATACTGTCAAGAAAAACTTACTTTTGTTTTGTTTTAACTCCACCCTGCTTGTTTTGACTTACAATTTTGCCACAGCCATCACAGAAACCACAACCTGATGCTTGTTTTGACTTACAATTTTCACTTGCCTTCCAGAAAACCACAACCCTCAAATTACAAACACTGGCAACCAAATTATTACTGGTCTCCTCATTTCAAAATTGTGAGTTAAAACAAGAAGCAAGCACCCTTACAACCGAGCTACAACAAACCCACGAATTCAACGGTCACGAAAAAACAAAAAAGCAAACTGGCAACAGCAATACACTATTTCTTCAAACACCGGCAGCGTGAAAGAAAGTATTTTATCGCTCCAGAAATGTAGGGTGGAATTGTTCGGAATTTGTGGCTTCGGGGGATACTTTTGTTTTAACTCTAAACCGAGCTTCGCCAACCCCTCAAATTCCACAATCGTGAAAGAAAGTATTTTTTCGCTCCAGAAATGTGGGGTGGAATTGTTCAGAAATAGTGACTTCGGGGCGAATTTTTGTTTTAACTCTAAACCGAGCTTCAGCTGTGAAAGTTGAAGGCGACGAATAACATTTCCTGCTGCCTCAAAATAGAGTTGCAAACACAAAAGAGTCGGTTTAGAGTCAAAACTTCACTACCTCACCATTTCTGTACCTCGCCCTCTCTCTATCTCACTAAATTTATTCTTTTCGCGATAAACGAAAATAAAGATGATAGTTATGCAAAACAACAACCAGAAAAAGTAGGTCTGCAATAAGCATTGCAATATTAACGGTTAACGGTTCCCAGGCAGTAAAAT
>ERZ795056.6638-NODE-6638-length-11241-cov-4.723047_pt1 | contig 11241 bp, 7 predicted proteins | sample MGYA00375140_ERZ795056 | MGnify/ENA primary metagenome ERZ795056 (study PRJEB30185, sample SAMN05720227) | activated sludge metagenome | isolation source: Anaerobic digester | place: USA | collected 2015-03-09 ...
CATGGATAAAGATAGCGATCTCGGTGATACGGTCCTTACGGGCGTTCAGGCCTGTGGTTTCGATGTCGATTATTGCGTACATACCTTAGGGTTCAAATTCCAAATTCCAAATTCCAAATTCCATCCGCCGGCTGGCGGACCAAATTCCGGGTTATTCATCAAAGCTTCAATTTCATTTGAATCTCTTTCAGTTCTTTTTGCATGGTCATGACGGTTGAGGCCAGGTTTTCTTTCAGTTGGTTAGGTTCGGGTATCTGGGATGAAACATAGTGAACGAATTTCCAGACTTCGCGGATATCTTTCACATGGACATCATACGGTTCGTAGAGCGGGTTGAGCGAGACGAGCGTGAGTTTCTGTTCTGCTTTCAGTTTATTTTCCGCCACTTTGAACACTATTCCGTCTTCCATTGTAAGAATGATATACGGATAGCCGTTCCGGATGGTAAACCAGTTCTGGACGAACTCGGCGATTACCCAGGACTTATCGGGGATGGGCAGCATCGAGTCGCCGTTGATCTGGAAAGCGCGGTATTTCCGGTCGCGTGACAGGAACGGGAGCTGGAACACGGGCAGTACCCGGATGAATTCCGGGTCGGCGAAGCCGCTGCGGTAGCCGGCTTTGGCTGTCTCGGCCACCATTTCGACGTTTTCTTCGTTGTCGGTGTTCACGGTAGTTGCCAGCACACGGAGTTTACCCCCGGTGATGAAGACATCGTAGCCGCGTTCCAGTTGCGACAATTCGCTTTCGGCCAGTTTCGACAGGTCTTCTTTGACCAGGGTATCGATGGAGATTTTAAAATACCGGCTGAAGGCGATCAATGCCTCCATCCCCGGCTCCGCGATGCCGTTTTCATACCCGCTTAATGTCGGTCTTTTCATATTCAGCGAGAACGCGATATCGTCCTGGGTACGGCCCAGGCGCTTCCGCAACAATTTGATATTTGAACTGAAATACATGTTTTATATCTATTAATCCGGTTTTTTGGTAAAAAATACCCGGTCGGTTAAAAATATTTTTTTCTCTTGACTTGTATTGATAATTTGATTAAATTGTAATCACAAATTTGATTAATTTTTAATCAAAATTATAATAAAAAATGATCGATGTCAAGAAGAAAATAAAAAAAAATTAGCACACGGATGACACGGATACAACCGATTAACACAAACCGATATATCGTCCATCTCGATCTCGACACTTTTTTCGTGTCGGTAGAGCGGCTGATGAACGCCCGGCTGGTTGGCCGGCCCGTGATCATCGGCGGCACGTCGGACCGCGGCGTGGTGGCCAGTTGCAGTTATGAGGCGCGGCAGTACGGGGTACATTCTGCCATGCCGATGCGTACGGCCCGGATGCTGTGTGGCGACGCCATCATTGTGCGGGGCGACATGGATCTTTACACCCGTTATTCCAGGGTGGTGACGGATATCATTGCCGAGCGGGCCCCCGTGTACGAGAAGGCTTCGATTGACGAGCACTACCTTGACATCACGGGGATGGACCGTTTTTTCGGCTGCCTGAAATGGACCCGGGAGCTGAGGCAGACGATCATGAAAGAGAGTGGGCTCCCTATCTCGGTAGGGTTATCGGTGAACAAGACCGTTTCGAAAATTGCCACGGGCGAGGCCAAGCCTAATGGCGAGCTGGAGGTGCCGCCGGAACGGGTCCACAGTTTTCTCAACCCGTTATCCATCAAAAAGATACCGATGATCGGCGACAAGGTTTACCACCTGTTGCGGTCGATGGGCGTGGATACGATTGCAACGCTCAGCCACATCCCGCCCGAGATGGTGGAGAAGGTGCTGGGAAAGAACGGCATCGTGATCTGGAAAAAAGCCAACGGCATCGACCCGACGCCGGTGAAGCCCTACTCGGAGCGCAAGTCGATCGGATCGGAGACGACATTCGACAGCGACACGATCGACATCGGGCGCATCCGCCAGGTGCTTTCGGCCAAGGTGGAACGGCTGGCTTTCGACCTGCGCAGGCAGCAGATGCTCACCTCTTGCGTGACGGTCAAGATCCGCTATTCGAATTTCGATACGCACACCCTGCAGCAGCATATCCCGTACACGGCTTTCGACCACATCCTGATCCCCGCCACCATGGAGTTGTTTGGTCGGCTGTACCAGCGCCGCATGCTCATCCGGCTGGTGGGCGTCAAGTTCAGCCATCTCGTCGGCGGCGTGCAACAGCTCGACATGTTCGAGGATACGCCCGAGATGATCAATCTGTACAATGCCATGGATAATATCCGAAAGAGGTTCGGGAAGAAGGCCATCAGGCGTGCTGTCGGGATGTCATGGCCTTAACCGTTGCAGGAGTGTAGGAGTGTAAGACTGTAGGACGGTAAGACTGTAGGAATGTAGGAAGAGAATTCGCGTGCTGTCAGATATAAAAATGTTCTGGAATTGTCATTCATATTATAGTTTGCGTTACGGCACCATGTCGCCCGAGGTCTTGATCGACCAGGCGAAAGCGCTGGGACTGGAGGCATTGGGGCTGACCGATATCAACAACTCCACCGGGGTGCTGGATTTTGTGAAGCTGTGCAGGGAAGCGGGGATTAAGCCCATCGCCGGGGTCGAATTCCGTGACGGCGACCGGCTGCTCTACACCTGCCTGGCCCGTAACAACGAAGGCTTCCGGGAGATCAATGCCTTCCTGACGGAACATAACCTCAGCGGCACCCCCCTGCCCCACCGCTCACCCGGCCTGCCCAATGCCTGGGTGATCTATCCTTTCGGTTCGATCGCACGGGCTGATCTGAAGGAGAACGAACGGATCGGCATCCGTCCCGAGGCGGCGGGGAAGCTCTTATCCACCGGATTCTCACACAACCAGGATGTGCTGGTAGCACAACATCCGGTGGTGATGAACGGACCGGGGAGTTTCCTGCTGCACCGGAACCTGCGGGCTATCGATCACAATACGCTCATTACCAAGCTTCAGGAAGAGCAGGTGGCGATGAAGCACGAACGATTCTGTTCTGTCGAAAGGCTGACAGGCGCCTTCAGGGATTATCCCGACATTGTCAAAAACACCGCGAAACTGATGGATTCCTGCGGGATCGACTTCGATTTCAAGTCGGTAAAAAACAAGGAGACCTTTACCGGCAGCCGCTATGACGACAAGATACTGCTGGAGAAGCTGGCGCTCGACGGGCTGGAGTACCGGTACGGACGCAACAACAAAGAAGCGGCAAAGCGGGTCAGGCATGAGCTGGATATCATCTACCGGATGAATTTTTCGGCCTACTTCCTGATTGCCTGGGACATCATCCGTTATTCCATGAGCCGCGGTTTCTATCATGTGGGACGAGGCAGCGGGGCCAACAGCGTTGTAGCTTACTGCCTGAAAATTACCGATGTTGACCCTATCGACCTGAATCTTTACTTTGAGCGTTTCATCAATCCCAGGCGAACCAGTCCGCCCGATTTCGACATCGATTATTCGTGGAACGAACGCGAGACGGTGCAGGATTACATCTTCAAGCGCTATGGCCGGGAACATACGGCCCTGCTGGGTGCCATGTCGACTTTCAAGGGCAAGTCGATCCTGAGGGAACTGGGCAAGGTTTACGGACTGCCGAAACAGGAGATCGACGACCTGGTGGAGTCGCCTTTCAGCCGGCACAACCGAAACAGTGTCACGCAGCAGATCTACGACATTGCCCGGATGATGGTCGATTTTCCGAACATCCGCAGCATCCATGCCGGCGGCGTGCTCATTTCCGAGAAGCCTATCACTTGCTACACGGCGCTCGACATGCCTCCGAAAGGCTTCCTGACGACACAGTGGGACATGTACGTGGCCGAGGATTTCGGTTTCGAGAAGCTCGACATCCTGAGCCAGCGGGGCATCGGCCACATCAAGGAATGCGCAGACATTGTCGCGGAGAACAGGGCTGTTAAAGTTGATGTGCACCAGGTTGATAAGTTCAAGAAAGATCCGAAAGTGCGGTCGCAGCTGAAGAACGGCGAGACCAACGGCTGTTTTTACATCGAGAGCCCGGCGATGCGGGGTTTGCTGAAGAAGCTGAAGTGCGACAATTACCTCACGCTGGTGGCGGCCAGTTCGATCATCCGTCCCGGCGTCGCCAAATCGGGCATGATGAAGGAGTACATTCACCGGTTCCATAACCCGGGCCGGTTCCGGTACATCCATCCCATAATGAAGGAACAGTTGGAAGAGACCTATGGCGTGATGGTTTACCAGGAAGATGTTTTAAAGGTATGCCATCACTTTGCCGGCCTCGACCTGGCCGATGCCGACGTGCTGCGGCGGGCCATGAGCGGCAAGTTCCGGAGCAGGAAAGAGCTGGAGCGGATCGTGGACAAGTTCCATCAGAACTGCCGGGAGCGGGGTTATCCCGAAGCGATCACCAAAGAGGTGTGGCGTCAGATCGAGTCGTTTGCCGGCTACTCTTTTTCGAAAGCGCACAGTGCCTCCTATGCCGTGGAGAGTTTCCAGAGCCTGTATCTCAAGGCGTATTATCCGCAGGAGTTCATGGTGGCGGTGATCAACAACTTCGGTGGATTTTACCGCCGGTGGGTCTATTTCAATGAAGCGAGGCGCAGCGGGGCGACGATCCATCTGCCGTGCGTAAACCAGGGGCGGTACATGACCAGCATCACGGGCAGCGATATCTACACCGGTTTCATCCACGTCGACAGCCTGGAACAGCAGCTAGGCCGGGCAATGGAGGCGGAACGCGAAGCCAACGGGCCCTTTGCCGGGCTGGAGGATTTCGTGGAGCGCGTCAATGCCGGCCTGGAGCAGATGATCCTGCTGATCCGCATCGGCGCCTTCCGGTTCACCGGTAAGGCCAAGGCCGTGTTGTTGTGGGATGTGCACCAGCTGTTGCGCCGCAGCCAGCCCAATCCGCACCACCAGTCGCTGTTCCGTTCGCCGCAGAAGGAGTTCCGGTTGCCGGAGCTGGTGCACAATGCCGTGGAAGACGCCTACGATGAGATGGAACTGCTGGGCTGGCCCGTCAGCATGACGATGTTCGATCTTTTGCAGAGCGATTTCCGGGGCGATATCAAAGCGCGGGAGCTGGTGAAGCACATCGGCCGGCGGGTGCGGATGACGGGTAACCTGGTCACTATCAAATACGTACGAACGGTGAAGCACGAGATCATGCACTTTGCTGCCTGGCTTGACGACGAAGGGGAGTTTTTCGACACCGTTCACTTCCCTCCCACCCTGAGAACCAGTCCGTTCAAAGGCGACGGGGTTTACCTGATTGAAGGAAAGGTAGTGGAAGAGTTTGGGTTTCCGAGCGTGGAGGTGGAGCGTATGGAGAAGATGGTGCTGGTGGCGGATCCGAGAGGCGGTTGAGAAGGTAGGATGGCAGGACGATGGGAAGATAGAAGATAGGAAGATAGGACTGTAGGACGGTAGGAAAAAGGGCCGTAAATGCAGTTACCCATATTGCCCGTAGGGCATAAGCTATTGTAGAAATGGCAGCGTAAAAGACCAGATACCCTGTAGGGGTTATATGAATATCAGACCATCGTAATCATTTCATTATAATGATAAACCCGTATTCCCGTGTGGTTTTGTTTGCCCGCGGCAACCATGGCCCTGGCAACATCGGCAGCGGCGATGGGCTTGTATCGGGATGGGAACAAAAATGCCAGCGGTTTGGAGATTGCCTGGGCTATCGATTCCATTGGCCGGGATTCGTTGCGTTTGCCCAGCAGCATGGATGGCCGGAAGATGGCAATGGAGGGGATGGAGAGGCGGCTGATCTCGTTTTCCACCTCACCTTTCAGTTTGAGGTAGAAGTTATTGCTCTGGCTGTTGGCTCCGACCGAAGAGACAAGCAGGAATTGTTGTACGCCGGTCTCGGCACAGAACCGGGCGGCATTCACAGGGATATCGTAATCGACTTTGCGGTAGGCGGTTTTGTCGCCTTTGACCTTAGCGTTGGTGGTGCCGATGGCGCAAAACACAGCCTGGCAACCGGCGATGGCTTTGCGGTAAGCTCCCGGGTCGGCGAAGTCGAGCCGGATCACTTCAACTTTCGGGTGATTGATCTCCACCGGCTTTCTGACCAGCACCCGGATGGATTGGATGTCTGTGTCGTTTTTCAGTTGGTCCAGAATGTGGCTTCCGATGAGGCCGGTAGCGCCGATGAGGGCGACGGGTTGAGGGTTCATAAGTTTAATATAGAGAAGAGAATCATATGAAATGTTTTTATAGGATTGTAGCTCAAAGATAGAAATTAATCAGTCATGCGGAAAATCAGGAATTACTGGTCAATTATCGGCATAGAATCCAAGTGAGTTGGTAGTTGATTAATGTTTAATAAGGTCAATTTGATAAAAATATTATCAATTTACAAACAGCGATGACTTTTAGGTTAGCATGAGTTACTTTTGTGAATGGAGATTGTATTATGGAAATCAGAACAGATATTTTTCTAGGTGATAGCAAAGACGTATTAAGGGAAATGGAAGAAAATTCCATTGATCTCATTGTCACCTCACCTCCTTACGCCGATCAGAGATCAAATACCTATGGAGGAATAAAACCTGATAAATACGTCGAATGGTTTTTACCTATTACAGAGCAATTATTTCGAGTACTCAAGCCAACCGGAACATTCGTATTAAATATTAAGGAGAAGGTTGTTGAAGGAGAGCGAAGCACCTACGTGCTTGAGCTTATTCTTGAAATGAGAAAGCAAGGATGGCTATGGACTGAGGAATTTATCTGGCATAAAAAAAACAGTTACCCTGGGAAATGGCCGAATCGGTTCCGGGATTCCTGGGAAAGACTTCTTCAATTCAATAAAGATAGAAAGTTCAAAATGTACCAGGAAGCAGTAATGGTTCCAATGGGAGATTGGGCAAAATCGAGGCTTAAAAATTTATCAAACACCGATAAGATCCGTGATAATTCAAAAGTAGGCAGTGGCTTTGGCAAAAATATTTCGAATTGGCTTGATCGTGAAATGGCTTATCCCTCTAATGTATTACACCTAGCTACTGAATGTAGCAATAAAAGCCATAGTGCCGCATTTCCTGAAGAACTGCCGGAATGGTTTATAAAACTCTTTACGAAAGAATTTGATATTGTCTTAGATCCCTTTATGGGATCAGGCACCTCATTGGTTGTTGCTCAAAGAATGAAAAGGCATTCAATTGGTATTGATATTATTCCCGAATATTATGAAATGGTAAAGTCCCAATTTAATAGAATCGAATACATATTATTTGAACACAAACCTGGTTATGAGCAAATTAAATTTAAATGAGGTAACCCAATTCGTCGAAAAGAATATTGGGAGTTTTCACCAGAGCCGGATAGAGAAATTAAATACTATCAAGCTGAAGGAAGTAATTAGACATAAAAATCCTTACCTATTTAAAGCAAAAAACGTAACGACTGCGCAGGATATAGTAAAAGGAATTCTTGATGCATTCCTTTCTTCGAGCGAAGAAGGAATATTTGGAAATTGGCTGGAAAGACTGGCCATTTATATTAACGATCAGGTATACCATGGACGCAAGGCAGGAATTGAAGGGATTGATCTTGATTTTGATAAAGGCGGAAATAGATATTTGGTTTCTATTAAATCCGGACCCCATTGGGGCAATTCCAGCCAGGTCAAAAAAATGATAATTGAGTTTGATACAGCCAGAAAACGTTTAGCAACTTCGGGAAACAAAAGTATAATAGTCTGTGTTAATGGTTGCTGCTACGGCAGATCAAATTCAAAATCAGAGTATAAGACATCGGGTAATTATTTTAAAATCTGTGGACAGCGATTTTGGGAGCTTATTTCCAATGACCCGGATTTATATGTAAAAATAATTGAGCCACTAGGTTTTGAAGCTGAGAAAATGAATCAAGAATTTTCACTGCTTTACAGCCAGGTCATTAACAGGCTTACAAAAGAATTTTTGATTGATTTTTGTTATGATGATGGAAGTATAAATTGGGAAAAGCTGGTAGCTTTTAATTCGGGAGTAGCCTAAGAATAGAGAGAGGTTATCACTGCATTGTTGTCTCTTGCAACTATTAAAAGTTTTTAAACTAGCATTTCAATCTTCTATTTAATTCCCAACTCAAGTTTAAGTAATCCTAGCGTCTCACTGAGACCTTCTTTCAGCGGACGCGGATCGTATCCGAGCTCGCGGCGGGCTTTGCTGCTATCGCCGATATAGGTGACTCCGGCCGTAGCACGGAGCATCTCGCCCGAAAAAAGATCCGGGATGGGAAGAAACTTTTCCAGGAAACCCATTAAACCGGCGGATGCTTTCATCATTGCCGGCGACAAATGCAACCGCGGAGCTTTTACTCCGGTGATTTCTTCCGCCATCATCATTGCTTCTGTCAGTTCGTGGACCGGCCCGCCGATCATGTAGGCTTCGCCTGCCCTACCCTTTTCCATCGCGAGAATATGACCTTCAACGATATCATCGACGTGGGCCCAGTTGTAAGCGGTTTGAGTGGGCAGGACAGGCAATTTGCCCTGCAGGTATCTTTTAAAGGTTTCGCCGGCCGCGCTGGTATCACCCGGGCCATATACCAATCCGGGCATGACCACCACCAGCGGCAATCCCTCTTTCATCATAGGCAGTGCCACCTCGTGGTGCGCCAGCCATTTTGTCCGGTCATACTCGCTGAGATGCTTACCATCGTACCTGTAGTTCTCATTAACGATCTTCCCGCGGGTATCTGAGTTAACCGCCAGGGTGCTCGTATAAACACCTTTCTTTATTCCTCCTTCCTTCATGACTTCAAGGACATTTCGCGTACCGTTGACATTGATGGAATAAGCCATACTCTTATCCTTAACCCCAACTTTATACCATGCAGCAACATGGTATACCCCATCGACTCCTGCCATGGGTTCGGAAAGAGATGATTTATCGGTAATATCACCTTTAAAGACATTGATTCCCAATTCTTTCAAATCGGTGGCTTTAGCGGGATCACGGACTAGCGCATTGATCGTATGTCCTTCTTTCACAAGTCTTCTGGCAAGCTTTCCGCCTATAAATCCGGTAGCACCGGTAATAAAATATTTCATAATCAGTTTTTCTGAAAAATTCTTTAATCCTCGCGGATCACAGAGGGAATAACACAGCAGGCGCGGATATGTTTACTCCCGCAACGTTATTTAACATAAATAAAGCCACTACCCTTCTCTGACATTCTTCCAATGACCACTCCTTTAATTCCTTTATCCGATAGATTCTTTATAATATTATCGGCAAACCCGGCTGGAATTGACACGAGCAATCCCCCGCTGGTCTGGGCATCACAAAGGAGGATCCTTCGGACATAACTGATATTCTCATCCCATTTAACAAATCTGTTCGAGAATTCAAGGTTATTGATCGTTCCCCCGGGGATGATGCCGGCAGCCGCCATTTCTTCCGCTCCGGGAATGACCGGAACAGCATTGACCAATATTTCAGCATCCAGTCGGGAGGCTGAGATTACTTCATGCAAATGCCCCAGCAATCCGAAACCGGTAATATCGGTTGCAGTAGAAACCGGAAATCCGAGCATAACTTCGGCTGCTGTTTTGTTGAGATCAAGCATTAGTTCAATTGTTCTATTGATCGATTGTTGGTCTGCCATTCCTTGTTTCATCGCTGTAGCCAAAATTCCTGTTCCGATTGGCTTTGTCAGGACCAGAACATCACCGGGTTTGGCGCCTGAATTACGCCATATTTTATCGGGATGAACGATGCCCGTCACAGCCATTCCGAATTTCGGTTCGGTATCATCGACGGTATGACCTCCGATAACCGAAATACCCGCCTCGGCTGCTTTATCGGATGCACCTTTTAGAATTTGAGAGAGTACACTGACCGGAAGGCGGTTCGAAGGGAAACCGGCAATATTCAGGGCAAACAGAGGCCGGGCGCCCATGGCGTAGATATCGCTAAGGGCATTGGCTGCTGCGATGGCACCAAAAGTGTACGGATCGTCGACAATGGGTGTGAAAAAATCGAGCGTTTGCACGATGGCCTGTTGATCATTGATACGGTAAACGGCGGCATCATCGGCCTGCTCGTTGCCAACTAAAACATCAGGAAAAATCTCAGCCGGAAGGTTTTTCAGCAATTCCTCCAGAACCTGCGGCCTTAATTTGCATGCACAGCCCAGCCCGTGCGTAAATTGAGTCAACCGGATCTCTTTTAAATCTTCTCCTTCGGCGGCCAGCTGCCTACTGCCAACTGCCGACTGACGACTAACGACCTGGACAACAGCCGCTGCTGCGTGCTCAACATCCTGTTCACTCAGAAACCTGCCTGTCGAGAACCGGATCGTGCCCATGGCATATTCAACCGGTACATTCATGGCTTTCAGCGTGGCCGACATGCTGGTTTCCCCTGCATGACAGGCTGCGCCGGCAGAGGCAGCTACCTCCTCCGCCAACTCCGAAAGGATGGTATTCGCTTCAATTCCCGGAAAAGAAAGGCTAAGCGTATTCGGCAGGCGGTATTTCGGGTGCCCGTTTAAGCGTACCATCGGGATTTCCATCCTGATCTTCTCATAAAGCATCTCTCGTAACCCGTGTGAATGCTTTGCATTGACATCCAGGTCGCGCAGGGATATGTCACATGCTTCTCCCAGGCCGGCGATCAGGGCTACATTTTCGGTGCCCGCCCGGAGATTCTGTTCATGGTCGGCTCCATGGATCAGTTTTTCGAGCTTCACCCCTGCCCTTACGAATAGCGCCCCGATCCCTTTGGGAGCATAAAGCTTATGGCCTGCAACAGACAGCAGATCGACACCCAGATCATCGATCCGTATTTTGCCGGCCGACTGGGCGGCGTCGGTATGGAAAAGAATACCGTGATTATGGGCGATGGCGGCCAACTCCCAGATGGGTTGAATGGTGCCGGTTTCATTGTTGGCATGCATCACGGTTACCAGGATTGTTTCGGGTGTTATGGCTTTTTCAAGATCGGTTGGAGAAACCAATCCATACCCATCAACCGGAAGCCAGGTAATCTTAAAGCCTTGTTTTTCAAGATACCGGCAAACTTCGGTCACGGCGGGATGCTCGATGCTGCTGGTGATAATGTGGTTGCCTTTGGCCCTGTTTGCCAATGCCGCACCTTTGACCGCCATATTATTCGACTCGCTGCCACCGCTGGTAAAGATAATTTCGGAGCTTTTGCACCCAATCAGTTTCGACACCTGGTTTCGGGCCTTTTCTAGATCGGAAGAGCACACGTCTGAACTCCAGTCACCGCTTAA